>LKMJ01001590.1_pt1 | contig 20258 bp, 18 predicted proteins | sample 643391 | NCBI WGS metagenome assembly LKMJ01 (sample SAMN04112250, study PRJNA286221) | soda lake metagenome | biome: soda lake; feature: Kulunda Steppe; material: water; isolation source: sample PL-Br10 brine of Picturesque Lake | place: Russia: Kulunda steppe | collected 2010-07 | reverse complement strand
GTCGAGAACTACCAACCTACTGAACACCCGCCGCTGGTCGAATACGAAGTTCCCGAAAACTGCACCGAAAAGTCTCGCTACTGGGTTAACGCGCCGTTCAGCTTCGTCTCGATCTACGACGACAAAGCGGACGACGAGTGGCGGTACCACGTCGTGGTACCGCAGCTTTCGGCGTTTCAGACCGAGCTTCTCGAACAGCTTCGAGCGGACGTTCGTGACCGGCTCGTGTACACGCGGACTGACGAACGAGCAGGGGTCGAAGAGACCCTCCAAGCCGAGCTTCGGACGATGCTCGAACAGTACGGGACGGAGGTCGACACCAAGCTTTTTTATAAGTTGTTCTACTTCTTAGACCGCGAGTTCTCTGGCTACGGGCCGATTCAACCGTTGCTCATGGATTCTCGAATCGAGGATATTTCGTGTGACGGCTACGATATGCCGGTGTTCGTGTTTCACTCGGAGTACAACGACATCAAAACGAACCTCTCGTTCGGCCAGCAGGCGCTCGACGACATGGTCATTCAGCTCGGCCAGATCTCGGACCGGCAGCTGAGCGTCGGTGAACCGATAAGTAACGCGACCCTCCCCAACGGCTCCCGTGCGGAGTTGGTGTACACGGACGAGATCTCACCGCACGGGTCGGCGTTCACCATCCGCCAGTACAGCACGGACACGATGACGCCCGTCGACCTGATAAAATACGGAACGTTCAGCGTCGAGCAGATGGCGTATTTCTGGTTGGCGATAGAGAACAACAAGAACCTGATTTTCGTCGGCGGAACCGCTTCGGGGAAGACGACGAGTCTGAACGCCGTCTCGATGTTCATCCCGCCGACATCGAAGATAATCACTATCGAGGACACCCGGGAGATCTCGCTGGCGCACGAGAACTGGTTGTCGAACGTCACCCGCGAGCGCGTCACCGAGGATACGAACATCGGCATGTACGCACTGTTGCGGTCTGCGCTGCGCCATCGCCCGGAGTACATCATCGTCGGCGAGGTTCGTGGCGAGGAAGCATTGACGCTGTTTCAGGCGATGAACACCGGACACACGACGTACTCGACGATGCACGCGGACTCGATTCAGACGGTCATAAACCGGCTGGAAAACAACCCGATTAACGTCCCACGAGCGATGATTCAGTCGCTGGATATTCTGAGTATCCAGCGTCTCACTAACCTCTCCGGCAACCGTGTCCGGCGTTCGGGCTCGGTCGTCGAGGTCGGCGGTATCGACGAGCGTTCGGGGAACCTCAACTACTCGGATCTGTACTCGTGGGACTCGAAAACCGACACGTTCAGTGGAAGCTACGCCGACAGCGAGGTGTTGACCGACATCGCCGAATCGAGAGGCTGGTCGAACCGCGAGCTCAGAGAGGAGTTCAGCGACCGCCAGCGAATCCTTCAGCATCTCGTCGATAACGACGTGAACGAGTACGAACTGTTCACGGATATGGTGAAGTCGTACGCGCGCAACCCGGATGCCGTGCTCGAAACGATCCGTAGCGGTGGAGATTTCACCGATGTCGAACAGGCAGCCGCGACCGACTGATGCTCTCGACACTTTTCGGCGTTCCAGTGCTGGTGTACGTTCCGTTGGTGCTCGCTGTGGTTCTTCTCGGGCTGCCTGTCGGAGCCGGTATCTCTGCCCGAGTTCAAAAGCCGATGACGTCGCTTGCACTTTTGTTGTTCGGGTCGTACGTCGTTAGACCGAGCCCACGTCGCCAACGGCGGCGAGTGCTCTTGCTCTCGGCACGAACCGGCGTCACGTATCGCGTGTACGCGGCTCGGACGTTGCTGTACGCAGCAACGGGCGCGCTCGGGGGCTCGATCCTCGGTATATACGCCATCGTGCTCGGACTTCGAATCCTTGCAATCCCCGAGGAAGCGCTTGCCGGTGCGTTACCCGACCAGCTCGAATTTCTGGTCGGGAGCATCTCAGCACCGACGCTCTCGCCGCTGGAGCTGTTCGTGCTATTTTTGATCAGCAGCGCCACGTTCGGGGCAATCACCGGCCTGCTCGTATATCTGAACCGGTGGTCGGAGCCGACAAGGGTGGCGGACATGCGCGAGACGATGATAGACGAGTCGCTGCCTCGAACCGTGGCGGTCATGTTCGCGCTTTCGAGAAGCGGTATGTCACACAGGACGCTGGTCGAAATCCTCGCTCAGAACAGCGTCTTCTTCGGCGAGGCTGCCGAGGAGTTCGTGATAAGCTTGCGGTACATGAAGCTGACCAACGCCGACTTCCTCACGGCGACACAGCAGCTCGCCCGGACGACGCCGAGCACCGAGTTCGCGAACTTCACCGAAGACCTGACGGACGTGCTCCGAACGGGGCGGCGGATGTCGGAGTACTTCCGCGAGGAGTACGAGCAGTACCAGCTCGAAAAGGAGAGCCGCCAACAGCGAATCCTCGACCAGTTGGCGGCGCTGGCCGAAGCCTACGTCGCGCTTTTGGTCGCTGGCCCGCTGTTTCTCATCACGATTCTCGTCATCATCGGTCTGCTCGCCGGTGGGACGCTCGGCTTCCTCCGGCTTCTCGTGTACGTTCTCATCCCGATGGTGAGCATCGGGTTTTTGTATTATCTCAACGGTCTCACGGCCGGTCTCGGTATCGACATCGACGCCAAGTCGTTTCGTATCGAACCGGCAGCGACGCCGGGAGGTTCCGATTCCACCGACCGCCAGGGTGCCGTCTCGGCGCGAACCGACGGTGGGGTCGGTTTGACCGCGCTAGACACGGCAAACGCCCAGCGGCTCGCGATGTACAGGCGGTTGAGCCGGCTACGGACGCGCGCTTCTGCACCGGTACAGACGGCCATCAGAAATCCGGACACCGTACTGTACGTAACCGCCCCGATAGCGACCCTGTGGGTGCTGGGCGGGACGGTGTATCTGCTCCTCAACGACGCGGTAGCGCTCGGAACGGTCGACGATTTCCTCATTCAGGGAGCGCTCATCCTGCTCGCCCCGTTCGCCGTCGCCGAGTACTTCCACGATAGGCGGCTCGACCGGGTCGAGAAGGCGCTCCCGGATTTCATCGCGCGGCTCGCCGATAGAACGGAAGCTGGAGTGGGGTTCTCTCGAAGCATCAGGGGACTCGACCCGCAGACGGTTCCCGGCCTCGAACCCGAGATCCGTGAACTGTCCGCGGATATCGGCTGGGGTGCTCGGGTTTCGGAGGCGCTCAAACGGTTCGCCGAGCGGTCGGAATCGGTGTTCGCCGTCCGCGCGGTCGTACTCATAATCAACGCCGCGCAGGCGAACAACAACGTCGCGCCGGTGCTCCGAATCGCGGCGAACGAAGCCCAGCTCGACCGGCGGCTCGACCAACGCCGGCGCGAGGAGCTACTCATTTATTTGATCATCATCTACGTCTCGTTTATCATTTTCATCGGCATCACGGTCGTGTTGGTCACCGTGTTCATCCCGAGCATCCCTTCGGCTGCTGATTTGGCGACCGGAGGCGAAGGTGACCTCCCGACGGGCGGGTTGGGCTTCGGGGCCGGAACTGAGGTCGACCGCGACGCGTACTCGCTTTTGTTGTTCCACAGCACCATGGTCCAGGGGGCAATCGCGGGGTTCGTTGCCGGGAAGATGGCAGAGGGCTCCGTCCGCGCCGGAGCCAAACACGCGACACTGATGATCGCGGTCGCGTACCTCGTGATGCTCGTGCTGTGAAACGTACGGTCGGCTCGCGTTCTCGGTACTCGTCCGGCCGGCGGCGTACTACCGAGACGAGACGGCGACGAGCCGTACACGAACCGTCGTGTTCTTGTTCGCGGCCTCGCTGTGGCGAATATGGACGACCGACGGCGAGTTCGCGAAACGTACGACCGAATCGCGACCCATTTCGCGACGACCCGGGAGTACCCGTGGCCGGAAGTCGAGTCGTTCTGTGCGAACCGACGGGTCGAGCGGGCGCTCGATATCGGCTGTGGCAACGGTCGACACGCCGAGTTACTGACGGCGCACGCGACCGAAGTCGTCGGCGTCGATGTGAGCGGGGCGTTGCTGTCGGTCGCCACCGACCGCGTCCCCTCGGCGGCGTTCGTTCTCGGTGACGCGTCGTCGCTTCCGATCGCAGAGAGCTGTATCGACCTCGCGGTGTACGTCGCGACGCTGCATCACCTGCCGACGCGGGCGCTTCGGCGGCGGAGCCTGAACGAACTCGCTCGGGTGCTTTCACCCGACGGGGTCGCCCTCGTCAGCGCGTGGAGCACCGCCCACGACCGGTTCGAGCCGTCCGCTGACGCCGAAACAGGGTTCGATACGACGGTCGATTGGACGCTTCCGGACGGCGAGACGGTGCCGCGATTTTATCACATCTACGCGCCCGCGGAGTTCGACGCCGACCTCGCGGCGAGCGGGCTTTCGGTGGTCTCCTCGCGGGTTTCCAGCGGGAACTGCTACGCCGTCGTCACGGGGTGAGGCGACGGCGGTGGAGAACGGAAAAGGCCTTAGGGGGTGGACGTACAAGTACGGATACGCATCGATGGACGGGCCGATGGCGTTCGTCGGTCGATGCAAGAACGCGGACGTGCGCCGGTGGTGAGCAAACCTTTCGGGTTCGTGAACCTCGGTGCGTAAAGAACGCGGACGTGCGCCGGTGGTGAGCAAACCTTTCGGGTTCGTGAACCTCGGTGCGTAAAGAACGCGGACGTGCGCCGGTGGTGAGCAAACCCCTTGGGTTTGCGAACCTCGGCGCGAAGTGAGCGAAGCGAACGAGCGCCGGTGGTCTAGTGGCAGGACCTGAGCCTTCCAAGCTCATGGCCCGGGTTCAAATCCCGGCCGGCGCATTCTGCGAGGAACGTACGTGACGAGCGAATGCGCGACGAAGGATTCTGAACCCGACGAGTCGCAGCCCGCGCAGCGAAGCGAGCAGGAACGTTTCGGCTCGGTTCAAATCCCGGCCGGCGCATTCTGCGGAATGGACGTAACGAAGTCGTGCATCCGGGGGATTCTGAACCCGACGAGTCGCAGCGTCTGCGCGAAGCGAAGGCGAACGTTTCGGTTCTGTTCGAACCCCGGGGGCGCATACTGAATTGAAATCAGTCGCGGTCATCCGCTCGGCGGTCGCTGAGACGGTCGAGGCCGAGCGTCGCGAGAAAGAAGACGGCCCCGAGGTAGAGAAACGACTGCGGGCCGGCTATCAGTCGCGGGACGAAACTGCTGCCGTAGCCGATCATGGTACTGATAAACCCGAAAAGCGATGCGGTCCACCCGAGGCCAGTGATTCCAGCGAGTTGAGAAAGCGTTTCGTTATTCGACATGGTTTTGCTTTTGAATGGCATAGAGCGGCTCTCCGCGCCGTAAGTGAACCATACCTGACGGTAGGGTATGAACGTATTTCCCGGATAGCTGTGGTTCGTTATCGGTTCCGTACGGAATCAGTTTTGCCCGATGGAGTCGTCCGTCGAATCATCCCGAAGCACCGTTCGCTCCGGCAGTTCGAGGTCGGGCTCTCGACCGGTGGTGAACAGCCGTTCGGTGAGGGTGAGTTCCTCCGTCGCGGGGCTCGGTTTGTTGATTTCCAAGTACTCGACGACGACGCCCTCCGGCTCCGCAGCGATTCGGACGGCAGCCATCTGATAGGACGGATAGAACACCGGCGGCAGAACGCCGATAATTCCGTCGCGGCGGTGGAGTCGTTTGAGCCACGTTCCGGTGTTGACCAACAGCCCGTCATCGAGCGCACGAACCATCGGCCGGTGGGTGTGCCCGTAGCAGAAGATCGCCGTTTTTCCGTCGGCGAACGCCTCGCGAGCGGCCTCCTCGTACGGTGTTTCGGGGTTGACGGTGAGCTCCGTCTCGAAGATGCCGAACCGGTCGATCGTCTGTCTGATGTCCCGGCGAATGAAGTACAGCGGCACGCCGACGAGTAGCAGTAACCCGGTTACGACGACGTTAACGACCAGCAGGAACCACACCGCCGCGCCGGCTCTGCCGAACTGACCCAGGAACGCTTCGGTTCTGTCGACCGGCATCGACCAGAGACCGACGAGGTCGAGCCCGGCGAGAACCGCGAGCAGTGCGCTCACGTTAAACAGGAGTAAGAACGGAACCAGCGAGTACCGGAGCAACGGGTTCATCTCCCGGTAGAAGTACTTCGAAAGCAGCCACACCGGCATTCGCTCGGTTGGTGTGACCGCCTGGACGTCCTTGAGCCAGTTGTAGCGCCCACGGTCAGAGAGCTGACCCGCCCGGCTGGTGATCAGCGTGTTGTAATAGTAACCAAGCGGCGTCGCGAACGGATTTCCCCAGTCTTCGATCCGGTTGTTGGGATCCTGTTGATGGCCGTGCTCGAAGTGTATCGCTCGGTCACCGACGGGGCGCGAAACCGATTTATCCTGAACGAGGTCGACGTTGTACTCGGCGAACCGTTCGACGTACTCGTCGTAGGCGGCGAGCTCGTGGTCGTGGTTGCCGGGGAGTAACGTAATCTGGACGTTTTCGCCGGTTCGGCGAAGCTGTTCGAACAGCTCCGGGTACGCCGTTTCGATGCTGGCGAACTTGTCCATCCCCTCGACCGTGGTGAGCTCCCAGAGCCCGAACGCGTCGCCGTTTACGATGAGCTCGGCGTTCTCGTCGGTTCGTTCGAGCCGTTCGAGAAAGGCCAATAGCTCGTCGAGGAACTCGACTTCTTCGAGCTGTTCGTCGCCACCGATGTGCAGGTCGCTGATAACGTAGTACACCGGCTCGTTGGCATCCGCCATCGCATCGGCCGTCTGTTCGGACGCTAATAACTGTTTTCGTCACCAGGTAGCTTCTCACCTCGACGGTGAGGTTCGCGTTTCGCATTGAGCCATCCGTTCTCACCACGCGTTAATCGAGAGGTCGAGTTGGGGTGTAGCGGCGTGCTCGAATTAAATATAAACTCAAAAATAGTTTTTAGGGAACAGGCATATATATAACCCCAGACAACCACGGTGTAAGTCTCATGATACCCCGTGTGTACCTACGAGTAAGACGAACGTGAATTGGTCGTGGATACGGCGGGCGTATCCACGCGAGCGGTGTGGGGACGATACACACGGTTACCAACGACGTCAAAAAAGCTCAACGAATACGATGCTACTGAACCGATTGACGCCGACGACCTCGCGACGAACGGTGAAGTATGAGTAGTGACCACGAAACCGACGGATTCGAGTGGGCGAGCGAACGTTCAGGCTCCGAGTCAGAAGCGGCGGACGAACCGACCGGGGGAGTCGGCCGCGATCCTGAGCCTACGGAAGACGGTGCGGAGCGGTCGCTGGTTTCTGACCACCCAATAAAGGGTGAGATACTACGTGAAGTACATCAGTATTTTCAAAACGCCGATCTCGACGAGTCGTTCGCCGAGGCGCCGAATCCCGAGTTCATCAAAGGTCGCTTTTTCGACTTCTCGTACCTCGAAACGCACGAGGAAGTCGAACGGCTGTGGGTCAACAAACCGTACGCGTACGTCTCGATACTCCAACGTGACGGCGAGGAGCGGTACCGGTATCACGTCCACGAGCCCGAGCTGACGGAGTTCGAAGAGTACGTTCGCAAAGACCTCGTCAAAATCCTCCGAAACAGCCTCATGTACCAAGATCTCGACGGCGACGCCGACCGTGAAACGGTGTTCGAGCGGAAGGCAAAAGAGATCATCTCCGATCACGCGGCCGCGACCATCGACGATGGGTCGCTTCTGAAGCTCAAATACTACTTGCTCCGTGATTTCGTCCATCTCGGGCCGATCGACCCCGTCATGCGAGACCCGAAGATCGAGGACGTCTCGTGCGACGGTATCGACATCCCGGTGTACGTGTATCACGCCGAACACCGCGACCTGCCGTCGAACATCACGTTCGATAAACAGCGACTTTCCTCGTTCGCACTACGGCTCGCACAGCGGAGCGGCGAACAGGTGTCTGTGTCGGAGCCGTTGATGGACGGTACGTTGCCGGACGGCTCGCGCGTTCAGTTGACGTTCGGCTCCGACGTCGCCACGCGGGGGTCGAACTTCACCATCCGGAAGTTCGCGAACATCCCCTTTACACCGATCGACCTCATTCAACGTGGGACGTTCAGCGTCGAACAGATGGCGTACTTCTGGCTCGCAATCGAGAACAACCGTTCGCTCATCTTCTCCGGCGGAACCGGCTCCGGCAAGACGACGTCGATGAACGCCGTCTCGATGTTCATCCCCGAGGACGCGAAGGTCGTCTCCATCGAGGACACTCGCGAGATGACGCTCCCGCATGACAACTGGATCCAGAGCCTGACTCGCGACTCGATAACGGCCGAGGGACGAGGCCGAGTGTCGATGTACGAACTCCTGCAGGCGGCGCTCAGACAGCGCCCCGAATACCTGCTCGTCGGGGAGATTCGAACGGAACAAGACGTCGCGTTCACGTTCTTCCAAGCGATCGGCACGGGACACACGGCGTACACGACGATTCACGCCGAAAGCGTCGAGGGCGTACTGAACCGCCTCGAGAACAAGCCACTGAACGTTCCGGCACAGATGGTGCTTGAACTCGACATCGTTTCGGTTCAAAAACAGACGTTCAAAGACGGTGACCGAGTGCGTCGAAACGACGGCGTAACGGAGATCATCCCCGGCAGCGACGCCCAGGATTCGATTCGCGCGATCGATATCTTCAAACGCGATGCGGACACGGACACGATATCCCGGGTGAACAACTCGCAGGTGTTACAGGATATCGCCGAAAACCGGGGGTGGAGCGGACGCGAACTCGCCGAGGAGCTCCGTGCGCGGGAGGATTTCTTGCAGTATCTCACGGACAACGACATCGCCGGATACGACGCGGTGACGACGGCGATTCACCGGTTCGAGAACGACCAGGAAGCGTTGATGAAGCACGTGACCGACGAAACGCTTCGACCTGAAGACCTCCTCGACGAATGAGCCAAGGAAACATCGACGACGCAACGCCGATTCCAGACTACGAGTTAGACCAGTACTTCCCCGAGCGTCACGACCTCTCCGAAGCCGACGAAGACCGGCTCAGAGACCAACACGGCTACGTACGCACATGGTTCCTGATGAACCCCGAACGGTTCCGTGACCTTCAGCGGTGGCTCAATCAGGCTCGGATGGGGTACACGTACGACATCTATCTCTCCCGAATAACCGGGTATTCGATGATCGCCGCCGCGATCGGGCTGTTTCTCGGAACACTGCTTGCGGTGCAACTCGTCGCCTTGGGCGGTTTCGCCGGCCTCGGTGTCGGTTCGACGGTGGTTGGTGTCGTTTTGGGCGTGGTCGTGGTCGTCGTCACGACCGGCGCGTTCGCCTGCGGCGCGTTCGCGACCGGCTACTACTACCCACGCACGGTAACGAGTACGCGGAAACGAAACATCAACATCCTGCTCCCGCACGCCATCGTCTACATGTACGCGCTCTCGTACGGTGGAATGAACAGCTTCGAGGTGATAAAAGAGCTCTCGCAGGCCGAAGAAGTGTACGGCGAGGTGGCCAACGAGTTCGATATGATCGTCCGCGACGTCGAGCTGTTCGGAAACGACCTGTTCACGGCGCTTCGGGACGCGAGAAACCTCACCCCTTCGGAGAGCCTCGAACAGTTCTTCGACGACATGATCTCCGTGCTCGACTCGGGGAGCGACTTTTCGGCGTTTCTAGAGGACGAGGCCGAGACGTATATGGACGAAGCCCGTCAAGAGCAGGACAACTTCCTCGACACCCTGTCGATTCTGTCGGAGGTGTTCGTCGTCGCGTTCGTCGCCGCGCCGCTTTTTCTCATCGTCACACTGCTCGTCATTAGTCTACTCGGTGGCGACGCGTTGTTACAGACGTACTTTCTCGTCTACCTCGGACTGCCGTTCGGTATGATCTCGTTTTTAGTCGCGGTCGACGTGCTGTCGAAGCCGTACGCCGACCACACGACTCAGCTGGACATTGATGACCCGACGGTCACCCGCGAGTGGAGCGCGAAGCTGAAAGAAGACCCACAGTTCGAGCAGTACGAGGAGCGAAAACGAAAGGCGGCCCGGAAAGAGATGTTCGATGACCCGGTAAAGCACATCCGAGACCGGAGCCCACTTCTCTCGCTCGTACTCACCGTCCCGGTGGCGGCCGCTGCCGTGTTGTTTCTCGTTATTTCAGGCGGCATCCCGCTGTCCGTCGACGGAATGCTCGAAGCGCCGATTCGGGCGACGATCGGATTCGTCGTCGTACCGTTTCTGATTACGGCGGTTCCGTTGACGCTGTTTTACGAGATACAGCGCCGTCGCGAGAAAGTCATCGCCAAACGGTTTCCCGATACGCTGAACATCCTCTCGAGCGCGAATCAGATGGGCATTCGCTTGGTCGACGCGTTGAGCCTCGTCGCCCGGTGGTCCGAAGGCGCGCTCGCCGAGGAACTCCGGAAGGTTCGAAACGACATCCAGTGGAACCACGACGTCGAGCGGGCGTTGCTCGCGTTCGCCAACCGGCTTCGTGTCCCGCAGGTGACGCGGACGATGAAACTCATCGCGAAGGGGAACAACTCCTCGAGCGACCTCTCGAAGATCATCTCCATCGCGGCCGAGGACACCAGAAACCGCTATCAGATCGAGAAACGCCGACAGAGCGAGATGAACGCGTACATCGCCATCGTCATCATTGGCTTTCTCGTCTACCTCGCCGTCGTCGTGATGCTCGATACGAGCTACCTGACGCCGATCGGCGAGCTGTCGACGGAAGCGGCGGCACAGACCGAAGACGGGGCCACGGAAGGCGCAGCCGGTGTGCTCGACGTCGGCCAGGTTCCGGTCGAGATCTATCGCGCCGTGTTCTTTCACTCGGCGTTGATACAGGGAATCGGGAGCGGGCTGCTCGCCGGAAAGCTCGCCGAGAACAACGTCCTCGCCGGACTGAAGTACAGCATCGCGCTCGTCGCACTCACGCTCGGCGTGTTCATCCTGATATAATCCATGAAGCTTAGCACAGACACCAGAGGCGTATCGGAGGTCATCGGAGCCATCCTCGTGTTCGGACTGTTAGTCGCGCTGTTGGCGATTTTTCAAACGCAGGCGATTCCGGCGGCGAATCAGGAGGTGGAGTTCGACCACAACCAGGAGGTGCAAGCCGACATGGTGAAGTTCCACGAGAAGGCGTCGCAGGTCGCACTAGGTGGCGAACGGCAATCGATCGGATTCAAAGCCGGAACGACGTATCCGAACAGACTTCTGTTCTTCAATCCATCCTCCGCAACCGGTGAGCTAGCGACGAGTGGGGAGGGTTCGGTTTCGATAGAGAACGTGAACGCAACCGACGACCAGATCAACAAGTACATCGACGGGAGCTTGAGCGAGGATCTTACCAGTCGGTCGCTCCGGTACAGCCCCATGTACAATTATTACGACAATTCGCCCGACACCGTATACGAGCACGGTGTGCTGTACAACCAGTTCGACGAGGACGAGTATCTAATCAAAAACTCCGGCGGTGTGGTAGACGGGACTGACATCGACCTGCTGTTCGTTGCTGGTGAGTACAGCGACCAGTCATCGGACACCCTTTCGCTCGACCTCCGGCCGGTGAGTGCCCCCGCGAGACCGGTCACTATCGAGGCCGACGAGAACGACCCAATCGATATCACGCTGCCGACCGACCTCCCACAGGAGGCGTGGGAAGAGCTACTCGAAGACGAAGAACACGTCGTCGACAACAGCATCGACGTGGACGAGGGCGAAGTCACGTTCCAACTCGACGAGGGGCAGACGTACACGCTCAAGATGTCGCTCATTGGTACCGAGCGTCAAATCGACCGCCCCGAAGCCGAATACATCGTTCCCGTTGGCGGTGACTCGCTCGATATCCTCGAAGGAGGACAGGGGACGGTCGAGTTCGAAGTGAGAGACAAGTACAACAATCCAGTTTCGGGTGAGCGCGTTGAACTTCAGGACGAAAGCGGGGCGATTATCGCCGATGGTCAGACCGACAGTGACGGTCGGATCTCCGAATCAATCGCTGTCTCGAACGATGCAACGATAACTGGAAACGCAACCGAGTGTACGACCGACGCCTGCGCGGCCGAAGTGGATATAAACCTGGTGAGTACGAGCGGTATCAATCCAAGCGAGAATCTTCGGCTGATGGATGCAGTCGTTGATGAAGATCTCGAGATCTTGGGTATTCCCTTCGTACCAGGTGATATCGATGGGGCGAAAGTTACGTTCGAAACGGCAGGCGATACCCTCACTCCGTCACAGATGCGAGTCAGCCATTTTCAGGAATCGGATGGTGGCTCTCCAACAGATATAAACGCATCAGTCGCAAACGATGACGGCGAAGATGGAATCGAGATGGAAGTTCGAGGAGGCTTCGCCGATGTCTCAGACCTCGACAGCGTCGAGGATGAGGAGGACTACTTTTTCGTATTCGAAGACACCGAAGTCTCGGAAGGCGACTTCTTTGTTATCGAGTTGATATATGAAGACGAGGAGGGAGAGGAAACACGGTCGACGTATTTCATCTCGCCGAGGGACGAGTGACCGGACTGGGTAGTCTTTTATTCCTCAGCCCGTCGTGGGTCAGGGTCGTTCGCTCACGAGCCACCATCGCTGATTCTCAGGGAGAGTATCGGTATCACTGGAATCGGTTGTTTCTCGGATCCGATAGCCTGTCGAGCGGTATGACGTTTATTCCAAGCCCACGCCGTCAAGGCGAAGATATACGTCCCCACCGCGAGAAGCCGGTGTATCAGATGACTCAATCGGATCGCCCGACGGTGCTCGTCGTCGAGGACGAGCGAGCACTCATCGAGCTATACGTCCGCTGGCTCGAGGCCGACTACGACGTGCGCACTGCGGTGGGTGGAAAAGAGGCCCTCGAGCAGTTGGACGGCGATATCGAGGTCGTGTTGCTCGACCGCTTGATGCCAGGCATGAGCGGCGACGAGGTGTTGGTCGAACTCAAACGGCGAGTTCCGGACTGCAAGGTCGCGATGGTGACCGCGGTCGAGCCCGATTTCGACGTCATCACGATGGGGTTCGACGACTATCTGACGAAACCGGTCGAGCGAGGTGAGTTGCTCGCGGCCGTCGAGCGGCTCCGCTCTCGCTCCGCGTTCGCGGAGCTCGAACAGGAACTGTACGCGCTGGTCGCAAAACAGGCCGCGCTCCGTTCGTCGAAACCCAAAGAGGAACTCGAAGAGAGCGAAGAGTTCACGGAGCTCGCAGACCGAATCGTCACCCTCCGTGCGGAACTCGATGCGGCGCTTCCCGAGATCGGCGACGACGAGTTCGTCGCGATGGTTCGTGACATCGAAAGCGACGAGAGTGTCGATTCGTCCGCCGACGACAACGACGCTGGCGGAGGTGTTGACGAGTGAGCTACAGCGTCGAGGGGTTCGAACCGCCGACGACGTTCAATGAGGGGACGAGTCTATTGATATCGGGGAACACGCTTTCGACCGACGAACGTCTCCTCGACGTCGCAACCCCCTCGGCCGATGAACGGGTGATACTCATCACGACGAAGATGGGCGCAGAACAGGTCGTATCCGAGCTCGAAGCGCGCGGTGCCAGCAAACACCAGATCGGTATTATCGACTGCACCGGTCAAGAGGCAGTTCTCGACGAGGTGCTGGTTCGAAAGCTTAGCTCCCCCGGCGATCTCACGGGTATCAGTCTCGAGTTCGCGAAGCTTCTCAAGGAGTTCGAGGACGCCGAGTCGGTTCGGATCGGGTTCAACTCGATATCGACCGTTCTCATGTACTCCGAGCTGCGGACGATGTTCCGCTTTCTTCACGTGTTCACCGCGCGTATCCGCTCCGGAAAGATGTTCGGCGCGTTCGCAATGGACCCGTCAATGCACGAACAACAGGCCTACAACACGATTCGAGCGGTGTTCGACTGTGAAGCGCAAGTCGACGAAAACGACCAATCGCTTCTCGGAAACGGGTTCACGCAGGCTTAAAGCTCGATTCGCTCCACGAGGTCGCCGTCGTCGCTGTGTGTGTTGACCGCGACGATCCGGACGTGTTCTTCGATACCCGAGTCGTGGAGCTTCGCTTTCAGCAACTCGTCGACCTGGTACACACCTGCCGCATCGATCATCTCGATTTCGACCAGCACCGGTGCCCGTTCGCCGGGACGAAGCGACACGTTTCGGATGGCACGGCTCGAAATCGTGTTGATACCGCGGCCGCCTTTCTCGTAGGGGATACGAGAGCGCCCGCGCTCCATATCGAGCGCATCGGCGACGCGGACGACGCCCGCCTCACGAGTGAGCGGCGTCTCCTCGGTGTGATGACAGAGGATCGCGTGAAGCGTTTCGCCTTTCACCCGAACGACGTTGTCGGTGTCGTAGAACGAGAGGGTGGGGAGCAACCGGTCTAACAACGCGGCGGCGAGCGGGATCGAGTAGTACGCGTGGTCGTCGCGGTGGACGACGTGGCCGATATCGTGAAGCGTCGCCGCGAGCACGATGATGACGGCTTCGTCGGCCTCGTCGAGGCCCTGATCGGCCGCCCCGTTGAACTCGACGCCGCCTGTTTTCAATAGGTCGTACAAACACAACGCCCGGTTCCGGACGATTTCGATGTGCTTCGTTCCGTGGTCGTTGTACCCCTTTCGGGCGACCGGGTTGACGTTCTGTGCGTCGAGGTACGCCGTTACCTCCGGGTCGGCGTCGAGCCGTTCGAGAACGGTGTTGAGTCGCTCGTCGGGGAAGGCGTGTTGCTCTTCGGGGTCGTAGACGCGACCCGTGACACGGGTATCATCCGAACTCATATGCCACACGACGGCAGGGACTGAGAAAAAGCGTCCGGCGGGCGGTGCGCTGTGGACGACCGCTCTCAGGAATCCGACGCGTCGGCAGCGGCCGCCTCAACCGCGTCGTAGTCGGGTTCGACGCCGGGATCATCGGAAACCCACGCGTAGGTAATCGTTCCGTCCTCGTCGATAACGAACACGGCTCGCTTGGCGACGTTGCGTATTCCGAGAGCGTCGAAGTCCATCGACACGTCGTACGACTCGATGAGCGCTTTGTTCGAGTCGCTTATCAACGGGAAATTGAGGTCGTTCTGCTCGGCGAACTCACCGAGAGCGAACGGCGTGTCGATGCTGACGCCGTAGAGGCTCGCTCCGGCTTCGGTGAGCCCGTCGAGGCGGTCGCGGAACGTGACCATCTCGCCGGTGCAGACGCTCGTGAACGCCCCGGGGAAGAACGCGAGAACGACTGGGCCGTCCTCGAGCGCTTCCGCGAGCGTGAACGTCTCGATGTTCCCATCGGGCTTCGTCATCGGTGCACTGACATCGGGTGCGGCGTTGCCGGTATCGACCATGTAACTGCGTTTCGTCGGCTCCGGCATCAAACTGGGGGTTTCGGCCACCCGTTCGGCGAAAGGCCTACAAGCAGGCACGCAAATCGGGACGTATGACAGCGCTACTGTTCGAGGGAACGACGCTTCAACTCGGCATCCCTGGCGGGCCGGAACTACTCATCATCGTCGCGATCGCCGTGTTGCTGTTCGGTGCGAGCAAGCTGCCGAAGCTCGCTCGTTCGATGGGGTCTGCGACCGGCGAGTTCAAGAAAGGTCGCCAGCAGGTCGAAGAAGAGCTCCAAGAGATTCGAGACGGGTCGGTAGCGAGCGATGAGGACGCCGCGGGAGCCGAAAAGGACGTCGTCACTGCCGAGGAAGACGTCGCCACTGCCGACGAAGACGTCGCTCCGTCCGAAGCGGAACGCTCGAACGCGTGAGAGGAAAAAGCCTATAATCGCTACTAGACTAGCCACAGATAGCAATGATAGACCTACTCCCCCTGCAGCTCGGTATCCCTGGTGGGCCGGAGCTGCTCATCATCCTGCTCATCGCCGTGTTGCTGTTCGGCGCGAACAAGATCCCCAAACTCGCCCGGTCGACGGGTGAGGCCATGGGCGAGTTCCAGAAAGGCCGAGAAGAGGTCGAACAGGAGCTCGAAGAGATGAAAAGCGGCGGGTCGTCCGCGGAAGACGAGACGGCCGTCGAGGACGCCGATAATGAAGCATCCGTCACCGATGCCGAAAGCGAAACGGAGGGCGAGGACGAACCGCTCATCACCGAGGCAGAGGCGGACGGCGACGACGAGAGCGTAGCGAACTGACCGCCCAGCCCAGGGCCACTCGAATCGTGTTTTTGATTCAGCGTACTCGCTCGTACGTTCGCGACCGATAGAACTCGAAGTACAGGAGTAGCGACGAAGGAGGCTCACGCCCGCGCGTACGGAGGAGGTCACCCGCGCTGCAGCAGTATTTCAGGCCCGTTTCAGCAGCGTTCCTTTGCAGTCGTTTCGATGACGTTCGTGCCGACCGCTACCGGCCTTTGAACTCCGGTTCGTAGTCTTCTTCGGCGAACGCCCGAGCGCCTTTCTCGAAATCCTCGGTGCCGAACAGCGGTTCGAGCAATCGTCGGTCGTACTTGCGCCCCTCTCGCAGGCCGACCTCTGTTGCGACGGTCGCCGAATCCTTGATCGCCTGAATCGCGAGCGGCGGCTTGGAAGCGATCTCCTCGGCGAACGCTCGTGTTTCGTCATCGAGATCGTCACCGTACACTCGATTTGCGATACCGAGATCGGATGCGCGCGTCGCGGGGATGTGTTCGCCGGTCATCGCGACCTCCATCGCGACCGAGGGGTTGTTCAGCCGGCTGATGAACTGCACGCCACCGGCACCGGGGATGATCCCGAGGTCGACTTCGGGAAGACCGAAGCGAGCGTCCTCGTGGGCGAACCTGAAATCACACGACATCGCGGTTTCGAGCCCGCCGCCGAGACAGTACCCCCGTATCTTCGCGATGATCGGAACCGGAAATTCCGAGATAAACTGATAATGGTCGCGCTCGGAGTTCGCGCCGGCGGCGGCATCGCTGAACTCCGTGATGTCCGCGCCGGCACAGAAGTTCCCCTCCGATCCTTCAAGTATCACGGCGCGAAGCGCGATTCCGTCGGCGTCATCGTTCTCGGCTTCCAGTCGCTGCAGCCCCGTGATGAGGTCGGCACGGAGCTGTGAACTGAGCGCGTTCAACGCGTTCGGGCGGTTCATCGTCAGGTGGCCGACGCCGGTTTCCTCGTCGAACTCGATATCGACCGTCTCCAGTGTCTCTGGCATACACCCCACGTATCAACGGCGAGGAACAAATACTGTTGGTTGGAAAGCCCGTTCAAAACGCCTGTCCGACGGCGTCGACGGGTATCCCCGACTGCTCTTCGCGGCACGGAACGTCGTACATCGACTTTCTCGCATCCATGAGGTAAACCGATTCGTCGACGGCGTTTACTGTTTCGAGCCGTGATAAGGCGTGGCGGACGGTGCGCTGCGGAAGGAGTGACTCCGCGGCGATGTCAGCTTGCGTTAACGGTCCTTCGTACTGCAGCGTTTTATACACGAGTTTCGCGCTCGGTGGCAGGGCGGCCACGCGCGATTCGACGGTCGACATGCCCGTTTCGACGCCTCGGTTGATAATAAATGTCGGTCGGTTAGGTACCGGGATTGCACGGACGAATCTGCGTAGCGTTCACCGTTTGCCGATAGAAACCGAACTGTCGTGTTAGCGACTCGGCGACGGATTCACCGGCCCGGCTGTCGTTCGACCGCCAGCGCGCTCGACACGTCGGGAAACAGGCCATCGAGGTCAGGGTCGTCGTCGACGATCTCGTACGCTCGACCGGCGCGGTCGACGATGCCTGATTCGTGAAGGTGATCGAGGTGTGCGTACGCCTCGCCCGGGCCGTGAAGGATGTGAATCGATACCAGTTCGCCGAACAGTTCGGCGCTCACTTCCCACGGCGTTGCCGGCCCGTTCTCGAGAACCGAAAGGACGCGCTCCGTCCGTTCGCGGTGGTGGACGACGATATCGGCGGCCCGACCCGGCGGGTCGATTATGGTTCCACGGTGTCCCGGCCACGCCCGCGTGTAGCCGCGCTCGACGATCGCCGACAGCGTGTCGAGGTACTTCGCCAGCGGCGACTCGACACGGGTGTCAGCGCCGCCGACGTTCGGCGTGTAGTACGGCAACAGCGCGTCGCCGCTGAACACCTCCTCTCCGGCGTGGCCGTCGAAGGCGAAGCCGCTCAGTCCCACGGTGTGTCCGGGCATATGGACGGCCTCGAGTTCGACGCTCCCGAGGTCGAACCGCTTGCCGTCGGTGAACGTCGTCACGTCGACGGCCTCGCCGTTGATTTCCGACGAACCGAGAAACGAGAGCAGCTCCTGTTGTTTCTCTTCGGGCATTCCCCACTCGTCGAGATACCCTCTGACGCGGTCTGCCTCCGGGTCGATGGTGCCGCTCGCGGCCGCGACGAGCGGCGCGTCGTCCTCGTGGATGTGGACGTCACAACCGCTCAGTCGCTGAATCTCACCCGCGAGCCCGGCGTGGTCGGCGTGGTGATGTGTGAGGACGATTCGCTCGATATCGTCGAACGCCAGACCGTATGTTTCGAGCCCGTCGCTAAGCTGTTCGCGGGCCGTGTCGACGGCGACGCCGGTGTCGACGAGCGTCGTCGTTGCGTCGTCCTCCAGCCCGAGTACGTACGCGTTGTTGTTACCCTCGAACGCGGTGTTGCCGAGCGAGACGATACCGAGTTCGAACGGGAGTCTCGGGTCCGTCATTTCGCGACCTCCATGCTGTCGGCGATCGCTCCACCCGCGACCCCCGGCGAGAGCACGAGTCGGTCTCCGTCAGCGAGGACGACCGCTTCGCGGCCGTCGAACAGCGGTTCGTCGTTTCTCGCGATCGTCAGGTGCGGCCGGAGCTCACCGCTGTTTCTGAACAGAAGCGGGCCGAGGGTGTCGTGTTCGTTCGCGACGCGATGGAGCGCGGCTTCGACGGTCGCCCCGTCCTCCAGCGCGACGCTCGACGTTTTTTCACCGACCGCGTCGCGAAGCGTCGCGTGAAACTCCAGTTCGATATCCATACTCTCGGTGGGTCGCCGGGTCGTGAAAGCTTTTTTGTCGGTGAGAGGGTGGCCAGTACTTACTCGACGCCCGTCCCCGTCGGTGCGTCGCCCTCGAACCGTGGCGTCGGGTCGAAACCCAGTTCCTCGAGTGCGGCTTGCATGTGCTCGTCGTCGACGTAGCCAGCACCGGCTTCGACGCGGTTCTCGTGCGCTAGCGCGAGCACTTCGCCGCGACGCTCCGGCGGGAAGTCGTACTTCTCGACGACGAGTTCGACGACGAGCCCGCCGGGGTCTTGGGTGTACAGCGAGTGGAACGCGCCGCGGTCGAACTCGTTGAAGCCGTAGCCGGCCGCCGACAGCGCCTCCTTCGTCGCGTCGAACTCCTCGGGGGCGATAGAGAAGGCGAGATGGTGGACGTTCCCTGGGCCACGATACGGACGCGTCCCACGGTTTTCGCCGACGAAAAAGGTGAGAATTCGCCCGTCACCGGTGTCGAAAAACAGATGCGTCAGTTCGGGTGCGTCGAGGTTGGGTTGCTCGAGCACGAGCGGCATTCCGAGCAGGTCGCGATAGAAACCGATCGTCGACGCCGCGTCACCGCCCATGACAGTCATGTGATCCGTGCCGATCGTATGAACCGGGCTATCGGGTTTGGTCGCCGTGACTTCGTGTTCCGGTGTGTGTTCCATACCACGAGTACGGGCCCGATATTTAAGTACACCCTCGTCGTTCTCGGGTTACCAGATGACACGAGTGTTACTGGGGTGGATCAAACCGATCGTATCCGGCCGAGACGTTCGTGAGGAGTAGTCAAACGAATCAGCGTCGGCTTGCGGCAGTATCGTCGGTGCCGCCCATCCACGAACGGGGGTCGAACAGTGTCTCGTAGGCGAGTAACGGCAGCGTTACCGGGTTACTTTCGTGGCCACGAACGACTATTACGCTCGAACCGAAACGTACGAGTTCGAATGACAACCGTTGCGATCGTCGGCGGCGGCCCAGCGGGGCTGAGCACCGCACTGTTCACCGCGAAGAACGGACTCGAAACCACCGTGTTCGACACGGACGGAACGTGGATGCACAAAGCACACCTGTTCAACTATCCGGGGATCGGCTCCGTCGACGGCTCGGTGTTCATCGAGAACCTGCGCGACCAGGTCGACAGCTACGGCGCAGAACGCAAGCAAGGGGTCGAGGTTTCCGACGTCGAGGAGACGGACGACGGCTTCACTCTGCGGACGGACGAGGGGAGTTACGACGCCGAGTACGTCGTTCTCGCGACCGGTGCGAACCGCGACCTCGCCGAGAGCCTCGGCTGTGCGTTCACCGACGAGGACGTCGTCGAGGTCGACGTAACCATGGAGACCTCCGTCGCTGGCG
>LKMJ01001589.1_pt1 | contig 20259 bp, 23 predicted proteins | sample 643391 | NCBI WGS metagenome assembly LKMJ01 (sample SAMN04112250, study PRJNA286221) | soda lake metagenome | biome: soda lake; feature: Kulunda Steppe; material: water; isolation source: sample PL-Br10 brine of Picturesque Lake | place: Russia: Kulunda steppe | collected 2010-07 | reverse complement strand
GACGATGCCGCGGTGGCGTCGAGGGCGACGTGGCTGGTGGCTGCTGCGGATGCGGCAGCGGATGCCACGGGTCCGGCGGAGGAGGGGGACCTGGCCGGGCTGGACGCGGCGCTGGGGAAGTTGCGTGCCCGCTACCTCGATGCTGTTGCCGACGGCGTGGTCACCGAGCCTGTCGGGGGGCGGGGCGCGGGGCGAACCGATGGCCAGCAGTGGGGACTTCTACTGGCCACCAACGGGGGATTTCAGCGAGCGCCGTCACGCGCCGAAGCCAACGGGGCCATCTCAGCTGGAAACGCTTGCGCCGCATCGCCGACCGCTGGCTCCTCCAACCCTAGGTTCGGCACCCATGGCCCAACGTGCGGTTTGGCGGCTGTACCCAAGGTGGGAGCCCAGTGCGTTAGCAGCGGCGCACGCTGCGATGTTCGGGGCGCCGCCCGCAAGGTCGGTTCCTACCGCGATAGATCGAGGTCGGTACCGGCGAGGGGCGGCTGGTGGGGTCGGGCTAGTCGGCCCAGACACCCGCATCCTTCCAGGACAGCCGTACCTCTCCTACGACTTCCGTCTTCTCCCCCCCCCCGAAGCCATCTTCCCGGGCGCCCGAAAAGGCGTGGTCGAGTAGCGCTGCGACCTGGGCGACCTGATCCGCGTCGCCGATAGCGACGAGCCAGGTGATCGCGGCTTGGGCGGGCGCGTCGAGTGGCGCGAGCAGGCCCGCGATCAGCTGATCGACCAGCTCGCTGTGGTGCAGCTCTGCTGCTGCCATGACCTGGCTTGCCACGCGCGGCTCCCCGGCTGCCTCGAGCAGCACGGCCAACGCTGTCAGGCGGCGCGTGTCCCGCCAGCCGTCATGCTGGCCATCTTGCAGCTCAATCATCACGACTCGGTTCTGGAAAGGGTCCACGGTTGCCCCCGTTCGGTGCGTGTTTCCCGCCCTGCGTCCGGATGCTGTTGGACGCCACCTTCTTTGAGCGTGCTCGCGTCACGTTTCGCGAGGACGGGACGGTGCCGGAGCGCGGAACGCGAGGTCTGCTGAGAAGGCCGGTTCCATCACCTCTGCTGTCCCTGGGTCTTCATCCTGTCCTCGCGCATGGATCGATGGGTGCTGTGTCGGGCGCGGCGAGGGTGCTGCCAGGCGCGGGTTCAGGAAGGCGCTGCGGGAAGGAACGGTGCGGTCCTTCGCGAGGTCCGAGGCCAGGATGGTGACGCTTGGGGACCCCTCGGATGGCCGTGACATGGGTGCATAGCTGTGCAGGGTCAGTCACCGGTGGGTGGCGCCTTTCTGGTGGCTCCCGTGCGCGTTGTCGGGTTGTGTCCGGCGTGGTGGGCGTGTGTGGGCAGGGTGAACGTGACGCGTGCGCCTGGGTCGAGTGGTTGGGCGTGGATGCTGCCGCCGTGGCGTGTGATGATGCGTCGGCAGGTGGCGAGGCCGATCCCGGCTCCGTCGGCGCGTTGTCCGGAGGTGGTGCGTGCGAAGGGTGCGAAGATCACCTCGGCGTCGTCAGGGTCGAAGCCGTCACCGTTGTCCTGAAGGTGCAGCTCCCAGGTCGAGTCGCGTTCGGTTGCGGAGATCGTGATGGCCAGCGGGCGTTGCGGCGAGCGGAACTTGAGCGCGTTGGCGAGCAGGTTCTGGAACACCAGCCGGAGTTGGGTGCGGTCGGCTTGCACGGTGGGTAGTTGCTGGACGTCGAGGTGCGCATCGGCATCGTCGAGTTGTGGGCGTAGGACCTCGGCGGCGTCATCGACGACCGCGTGCAGATCGACGGGTTCGGTGGACAGCGGGTGGTGGCCGACCCGTGCCAGTTCCAGCAGGGCGTCGACGGTCTCGGCCAGATGCTTCGTGTTGTGGTGGGCTCGCTCGAGCCACGCGTAGGTGTCGTCGGGAAGATCGCCACCGTTGGCGAGCACCAGGTCGAGGAAGCCGCGGACCGCGGTCAGGGGACTGCGCAGGTCGTGGGAGGCGACCGAGGCGAAGCGTTCCAGTTCCGCGTTGCTGTCGGCCAGTTGCGTGTTGAGGTGTCGCAGCTCCTGCTCGCGGCGTTTACGTTCGGTGATGTCCTGGATCTGTGCGATGTAGTACAGCGGCTGACCTGCATCGTCACGGACCACTGAACCGCTGAGCAGGATCCACACCACGTGCCCGTCAGCGTGGAAGTAGCGCTTCTCCATCGAGTAGTGGCCGATCTCCCCGGCCAGCAACTGCTGCAGGTACTTCAGGTCGACATCCAGATCATCTGGATGGGTGATGTCCTGGAACGTCAAGGCTCGCAGCTCGTCCTCGCTACGTCCCAGGATCCGGCACAGTCGATCGTTGACCGCCAACCAGGAACCGTCCAGGCCGACCAACGCCATCCCGATCGGCGCGTTGGCCATCGAGAGACGGAACCGTCGTTCGGACTCTCGCAGGCGTGCGTCGGCCGCCCTGCGTGCGCTCACATCCCGTGAGCTGGCGTGGATCTCACGGACCTCACCGGTGGCCGAGTCGCGCACGGTGTGGCCGATGCTCTCCAACCACACCCAATGGCCCTGCTTGTGCCGGATCCGGTACTCGACCGTGTGCAGGTCAGGTACCTCAAGCACCTCGTCGTGGCTTGCGGTGATCGCTGCGAGATCCTCGGGGTGGAACAACTCGTACGCACAACGGCCCACCAACTCGCTGGGGTCGTAGCCCAGCAGCTCGCGGCAGGCGGACGAGAGGTAGAGGTAGGTGCCATCCGGGGCATGACGCGTCAGCAGGTCAGCGCTGTTGTCCACCAGCAGCCGCAACGCCGACAGCTCGTCTAAACCATCACGATCCGATGCCATGGCTCATCCCCCCCGGGATCGCGAGGCCTCGTCTGCAACGATACGCCCGCGACGCAACGTGGCAGCCTGACCTCTGACGGTAAGGATAGTTGTCCAGCCAACTGCACCGCAACCCCGCCTACCACGCTGCCGGGAGTACCTGAGTGCAGATGCCCCCAGAGCCACCAGCAGCGCCGCTTGCGCAGCCGCGCCGTGAAATCCGGCTACGCCCGCCCCGCGAGTCTCGGAACAGCCCCAGGAGCCGCGCAAGAGCGCGGTGGGGGGACGTCGGCGAGGCTGCTGCCGTCACCCACTGAACTCGCACCCGAAGGACCGCAGTCAACCCACCGCAGACCAACGCGTGCAGGCCCGCTGTTGCCTCACGTTCCTCGCACCTTTAGAGATCATCGCCAGGGGGTCGAGAACCGTGCGTGGACACGCCCATCTTGTCCTCGCGCAGGGTGTCGCCATCGTCCTCAATGGAGGTGGCGCCTGACAGATGCACGCACAGTCTGGTTCGCCGATGCTGGTCAGGTGCGGGCGTGGTCGAGCGGAGCAGCGATCTGGGCGACGTGATCGGCCTCGCCGGTCTCGGCGGGTGCCACCTCGTCGACGGCGATGTCCTCGCCAGCCTCGTCTGGGTAGCCGGCCTGAACACCGATGAACAGCAGTGCGGCGAAGACGACGAGGGCGACCCGAGCCCGTACCAGGCGCTGTGCGCGATCCGGCGGATCCGGCGCTCCGCTGGTCTGCAGGGCGCGGGACCGGTGGCCACCGCGCTCATGGCGGGCCCTGCTGCGGATCTCGCCCGGCTGTGGGGGCCTGAGGTGACCGTGATCTGGCCGGAGTGCGCAACGGCCGAAGATCCGTCCATCGGCGGGTCTCACATCGCGGAACTGCTCGATCTGCTGGTCGATGAGCGCGCGTTCGGGGATACCCCGGTGCTGGCGTTCGCCGAGCCGGAGTTCACCGAAGCGGAGCAGCAGTTGCGGGTCCACCTTGAGGGGCTGCGTGCCCACTACGGCGAGGCCGGTGACCTGCCGGTGGAGGTCGCTGCGCTGCTGCGCGGCTACGGGGCAGCGGGCTGAGCGGCCCGTGTTGCCGGGCGACCGGGCACCAGCATGATCGCCTGGGCTCGTCTCAGGCGTCCTGGTCCACTGGTTCGCGGATGCGGTGGAGGAGTTGGGCGAGGTGGCCGCTGCGTAGCGTGTCGAGCAAGTGGCCCTCGGAGAACCGGTCGGCGCGGACGTGGGCGATGAGCAGCATCGAGCACTGCTCGAGTGTCGCTGCAGCAAGCCGGTCGGGTTCGTCGTGGAAGACCTCCCCGGCCTCGCGCAGCCAGCTGGTCCAGTCGGTTGCGGCCAGGGCTGGCTCCCAGTCGGGCTGGTCGGCGGGCGGCTGCGGCGGCTCCACATGCATCGGGGTTCTCGCGGTCATGGGGCGCAGGTGAGGAGGCGTCGGTCTCGATGCGCGCGGTCTGCGCGTGAGCGCGCTTGGGCGAGTAGACCGAACCCGCCGCCACCGGCCCTGTGCCCCCAACCGTGTGTGGTTCTCCGCTCCTCGATGTCCAGTTGCACGACCGCTTCCGCTGCCGCTTCCAGGCTCACCGGTTTATCGGACTGCTGCGCAGCCTTGAACGTCAGCACCTGCTCGACGAGGGGCAGCATGCCCGTGTCCGCTCTGCCTCCTGGCAGCCAGCAGACCTGTCGGGTGCACCGCACGTCCCGGAGCACGGTTCGCACGGCTGCGGTGCTCGCCACAGGGTCGGGATGTGACGCTCACGAGTGGACGTGCCGCAACGTGACAGCCAGTTCGTACTCGTACAGCGCGATGTCGGGGATGCTGGAGCAGGCCAGTCGGAGGTCCTCGCTGATCTCGCGGGCGATGATCATCCCGCGAACACCTTGGCCGGGTTCGGCTTGATGCTCGCGGATCCAGGCCATGTAGCGAAGGAGTTGGCCGATGACGCGGTCGTAGCCGCGTGACACCTTCAGTTCGATGACCACCAGCCGTCCCTGGGCATCGACACCGAGGATGTCGGCGAAGCGACCACCAACAGGGAACTCGGCACCGGTGATCCCCTCGTCCTCGTACAGCTGGAGACCCGGCTCAACGATGGCCAGGTTGCGTGCGCGGAAGTCCCGAAGGTCGCTCTCGTAGGCGAACTTGCCGTCCCCGTCGGAGGCGTCGTCCTCTTCTTCGTCCATGGTGGCGGGGTCAGTTCAGCGCGTCCTGGCGGGTGAACACGGCGTCGGGTGTCGGCGCCAGTTGGTCGATCATCTCCCGCAGCAGGATGCGGACGGGCCGGTCGTAGATCGCCATGGCTGCCCCTCTAGCAGGGCACTCTCCACCCCGCGATCGCGGGCGTAGTGACGCCGACCGATAGCCACCTGATGGGGGCCGCCCCAGACGCGGGAAGCGGTGTCACAGGTGCCTGGCATGGTGATGACTCGCAGCTCACGGGGATCTACGGGGATCGCCTGCAGCGGGTGACGTCAGTGATGACGGTCCCGTTGGTGGTGCCGTTTCGGCACGTGGGTTGACCATCGAGAGACGACAAGGAACACCCATGCGCACTATGACCATCCTGACCGCGTTGTCCGTCGCCGTGCTGGTGGCGGGATGTGGGTCGGGGCCAGCTGACGGCTCGGGCGCGTCGGTGGTGGAGGACACCGACGCCGACAGCGTCGAGGTGGAGGACACCGACGAGGAGGCTGACGCAGCGGACGACGCTGCGGCTGAGGACGCTGACGGTGACGAGGCAGCCGAAGGTGAGGACGCCGGCGGTGACGAAGCCGCGCTCGGGACGCGTGACAACCCGCTGGATGTCGGCACCCGGATCGAGATGGGGGAGTGGACCCTGGCGGTGACCGAGGTGGACCTTGACGCGGAGGATGTCGTGCTGGAGGAGAACCAGTTCAACGACCCGCCGGTGGATGGCCGCCAGTTCGTGCTGTTCACCGTGGAGGCGACCTACGAAGGTGAGGAGTCCGCCACCGCGTGGATGGACTTCAGCTGGGCGATCGTAGGTTCGGCTGGCAACACCTTCTCCACCGGTTCCGACGACCGGTGTGGGGTCATCCCGGACGGGTTGCGCGACACCGGTGAGACCTTCCCCGGTGGCAGCGTGTCCGGCAACGTCTGCTTCTCCGTCGATGCCGATCAGATCGAGGGTGGCACGATCCGGATCGAGGAGTCCTTCTCCTTCGACGACACCCGCGCCTTCTACGCCCTCGACTGACCGCCATGGGTGCCTGCTGCCCGGCCGGTGCCGCACTGCGATCACGACACCACCGTCGAGGTGCGGTCGACCGGCCGGGCAGCGCAGCGCTGTTCTACGCGAGTGCTTGCGCCCAGATGACGTGTCCTGATGCGAGTACGCGGGTGGTCGCTGGTGGCTCGACAGCGGCCCAGCTGGACAGCGATCCGGGGTGCTTGGGTCCCTGACCGATACTGGGGTTGCCCTGCCATCGTGGCAGTCGCAGTCGCGCGAGCGCGTCTTGGTGCAGGATCTGGATGCCGCAGCGGCCGCCGCACCCACAGGGATCGAAGGTGGCCCGTGCTCCGTGACGGACCAGGGTGCGTGCCTGCGCGGCGTCGAGCGGCTCGGTGATCAGCGTGTAGCGCCGGCTATCGAGGACCAGAAGATCGTCGTGACGGCCGGGTGACAGGCGTGCGCGGTCCAGGCGAGGCGGCCGTGCCCGCTCCTCGCGGACGATCTCGGCGAAGCTCTTGCGCTGTCTGGCGCGGGCCAGCTTCGCGTCGCCCTGGACGGGGTAGCTGCTGCCATTGATGAAGGCGATGAACGCGGGGATGACGGTCCAGACGAACAGCAGGTAGAGGATCCCGAGCCCGGTCTTCTTGCAAGGGAACCTGTGGATGCTGAGCCCGCCGGGCAACAGCGCGAGCAGGGCTGCGAGGACCCGGTTGACGTCGCTCAGGATCGCACCGGACACCCCGGGCGCCGCGGGCATCCGCGAGGCGATCGCGGGGTGGATGACCGAGGAACCGTCTCGCGGCCAGGCGACCTGGGTGAGCGGCGATCCCCGATGCGACGTTGTCCGGCACCTTCCTGGTCGCGGTGCCGATGGCCGGGCTCGTCACGGTGCTGCTGAGCGCGCTCCCTGTCCAGGAACTCCGCCAGACCCGGCACGTGGGTGGGCTCCGCCCGCCCAGTTCGCTGTGACCCGACGCGTGCGCTGCTCACCGCGCGTAGCCTGCCGACACCCCGCGGTGAAGGGCGAGTGAACGCCATGGACGAGCGTGACCCCAGGACGGGTACGGCGTTGCAGACCCCGCGGTGGTGGTTGCGACGACGGGACGCCGAGGCTTTCGAGCTTGCGAAGGCGCACCTGCGCACACCGATGACGGTGCTCGCGCTGGTGTTCACCATCGGCCTCGCCCTGGAGTTCAGTCAGGAGCTACCACGCTGGGCGGAAACCGCGACGACCGTGTCCAACACCGTGATCTGGGCCGCCTTCGCGGTCGAGTACCTGTGGTTGCTGCGGCTGGCACCGGACCGCGGCAGGTTCGTGCGGACCCACCTGCTCGACCTGTTCATCGTGCTCCTGCCGATGCTCCGCCCCTTGCGCGCGCTCAGGGTGCTGCGGCTCGTGGCCGTCGCGGCGCGGTCGTGGCGCCAGGTGTTCTCCGTGCTGCAGCACCGGGGGCTCGGCAAGATCATCAGCGCCGTCGGCGCGCTGATGCTCGTCGGCGGCCTGATCACCTTCGCCCTCGAACCCACCACCTTCACCACCGTCGGTGACGCCGTGTGGTGGGTGCTGGTCACCTCGACGACGGTGGGGTACGGGGACCTGGCTCCGGTGGGGCTGCCGGCGCGGTTCGTGGCTGTCCTCGTGATGATCCTGGGTATCGGGCTGGTGGGCGTGATCACCGCGAACATCGTCGACTTCATGATGACCGGAGAGACGACGGCGTCAACGGCACCGGAACCGACGGTGGGGTGCTCCACCTGCCAGGAGTCCCTTGAGCGCCTCGCTGCCATCGAGGTACGGCTCGATCGGCTGCTGGCGCGCCAGGACGAGGTTCACCTGCCACCGGCACCGGACGGTGCGGGGCCCTGACCACCCGCGATGCGGCGATCCGGGTGTTCCGGCCGGCGGGCAGGGGGTGGTGTCGGGTGCATGTAGCGCCGTTGACCCCGGCGATGGTGGCCAGCAGCATCCCGGGCTTCAGACCGAGCTTGTAGACCTCGTTGCCTTCTCCCACTCGATCGCGCGGCCGACGGTGACGGTCTCGTACCGCCCTTCGAGGGACAGCACCACCATCTCGGTGGCTCCAGGCTACGCGGGGTGGCCGCGTTCGCTCCTGGCCGACGATCCCCGCGAAGGTCCTGGCTTGTCTGTCGCGGGCCACCGCCTCTCCCGTCGACCGGCGTTGCGCGGCCATGACAGGACGCCACCGGAAGGTGGCAACCGGGTGGCTGTGACGGGGAGCTGGGCAGCTTCCGTGGAGCAACGGGTTCGGGAGCCCGTTGTCGCGGGGACGGTCGTGCCTGGGGAAGCGAAGCGCCAGCCTGTGGTGCGCTACGGGCTCGACGGCGATGTGACCGCCGGCTGGGCGGGTGGTGACCGGGGCGGGATCGCTGGAGCGGCGATCCGCACCGATCGCCGTCCAGCTCGCCCGCCACGGCAGCTGTGGGCCTTCAGGGCGTGTCCGTGGGTGGCGAGAAGACACGCGCGGGCGTCTGAACGATGTCCTGCTCGCGTGCGAGCTCTGCGGCGACCTTCGGTGCGAGCCACAGCGGTGGAAGCAGGTAGAGCCCCACCGGTACGGCGGTGACCACGATGAACGCCTGGAGCGCATCGACGCCACCGTCGCCGAGGGCGATCAGCAGGACGGCGAGTGCTCCCATCAACCCGGCGAAGACGAGCCGCAGCCCGGTCCGGGGCGTGTCATCACCGCTGACGGCGACGGCCATCGTGTAGGACATCGAGTCCCCGGTGGTGGCCACGAAGGTGAGGGTCAGCAGCAGGAACAGCGGGGCGAGGGCCACGCCACCGGGCAGCGCCTGGGTGACCGCGATCATGACCGCTGGGAGATTGAACACCCCTCCCTCGACACCGCTGATGATCCCGGGCGAGTCGAGTTCGAGCTGGATGCCGGCGCCACCCACGATGGTGAACCAGACGGTGGTGACGATCGGCGCGATCACGGCGACCGCCACGATCAGCTCGCGGATCATGCGGCCCCTGGAGATCCGGGCGACGAAGATCGCCATCATCGGGCCGTAACCGAGGAACCAGCCGAAGAAGAAGACCGTCCAGGAGCTGAGCCACCCGGTATCGCCTCGGTACAGCTGCAGCGACACGAAGTCCTGGAGGTAGGTACCGAAGCCACCGACGAAGGCGTCGATCGCGAAGATCCCTCCGCTGGCCAGCAGGACGGTCAACCCGAGGGCCGCGGCCAGCCCGACGTTGAACCGACTGAGGAGCTGGATGCCCTTGTCGAGCCCGGTGGCCGCCGACAGCATGACGATCCCCATCAGCACCACGATCATGGCGGCCTGGGTCACGAAGGTGTCGGGGAGACCGAACAGCGCTGACAGGCCGAAGCTGGCCTGCAGGCCCAGGAACCCGATGGGCCCGATGGTGCCGGCCGCGACCGCGACGATCGCGGTCACGTCGATGATGGTGCCGAGCGCCGAGTGACGGACCCGCTCACCGAGCAGGGGGTAGAGCAGCGTCCGGGGCCGTAGCGGCATGCCGCGGTGGTAGTGGCCGTACATCAACACGATCGTGCCCAGCGTGCCGAGGATGGCCCAGGCCAGGAAGCCCCAGTCCGTGAAGCTCGCGGCGAGCGCCGGAGCGACGGCACCTGCGGTGCCGGGCTCGACGTCGGGGTACATCGGCGGGACGGTGAGGAAGTGCGCCACGGGTTCTGCGAACGCCCAGAAGACGCCGCCACCGGCGAGCAGGGTGCACAGGACCATGCTGATCCACCGGAAGGTGGAGAACTCGGGACGGGCGAGGTTGCCGAGCCTTACCCGCCCGTAGCGGCTGCTGGCGAGTGCGACCGCGACCACGAAGGTCAGGAACAGCAGCAGCTGCCAGAACGCACCGAACCAGGACGCGGCCCAGTCGAAGCCGGCGAACACCAGCGTGGCGGCAAGGTCGATATCCACCAGCGCGACGACCACGAAGGTGACGAGGAAGCCGCCCGAGAGTGTGAACACGGGCCAGTCGATCGTGCCCGGTCGTGCCGGCGCCGGAGCATGGTCCCCCGTCGAGGTGTGGGACGGTTGCTCGTCGGTCATGCTCATCTGTGCGGTCTCCCCATCGGTCCAGCGTCGGAGGACGTGCGGTGACACCGTGCGCGTGCAAGGCACCGCGGTGTTCGCGGCGACGTGACCGCACGGACTGGCGGGCAGCCGGATGGCTGTTTGGTCCAGGAAGCCGCGCTGGTGGGGGTGAGCAGCCCAACGGCGAGCTGTGCGGCTGTTGCTGTGTCAGACGCGAACGGGCCGCACCGGCCGGCCGCCGGCGACACGCGTGATGTCGTCGGGGTCGCTGGTGAGGACCACAACCTCGTCGTGCGGGAGCGACCGGATGGCCGCACCGGTGTGGGCGTCAGCGACGCCGACCCCCAGCTCATCGGCGATCGCCGCCGCGAGGTTCGCGCTCGCGGCATCGAGCGCGTGGTCGCCGACACGGAACCGGTTGATCGCGGCGGCTTCCGGCTGGGTGCGGTCCCAACCCGCCTCCACCCGCACCGACGTCGGGACGATGGCGGACACCTCGCGTCCCCGCTGACGCCGGCCGACGATGCCTGTCAGGTGCGCGAGCACCCGCCGGTGTTTCGGATGGTGTTCGTCTCGCAGTGCTTGCACGGACTCGTTGTCGAGGACGACCGCCCTCATGCGTGCACGGCCAGTTGCGCCTCGGCCCACAGGAGCACGTCATCGGCGTCGGCGTCGGGATGGCTGGCACGAACCTGGGCTGCGGCGCGCTCGAGCAGTTCGGGGCGGTCCGCGAGCGGCGATCCGTCCTGGGCGGCGAGCGCGAGGGCGACCTCCACCAGCGACGGTCGTGCGTGCGGGTGCTGTGCGAAGTGGGCCTCGAGCGCGGCTTCGGTCACGGCGGTCTCCAGTGCGCGCCGCAGCGCCGCCGCTGTCAGGTTCGTGGTGCTGCTTGCAACGCCCAGATGCTGCACCGCGAGCGCCGCCGCATCCCGCAAGGTCGTGGGAAGGCGCATCGAGGTGTTCACGGTCGTGCCACCGTCTGCATCGAGCAGACGGTGGATCTCGTCGAGAATCTGGAGATCAACCATTCGCAAGAATGTACCACGGCTGAGTGGTACGATGAGGCGCCGGTCGTCTCAGTCGAGATCACACGGGGGGGTCGCTGTCGCCGGATGTGCTGGTGGCTGGCTGTGGCGATCTCGCTGACACCGTCGGTGCGGTGCCGGTGGATGCGGCCAGCGGTGCGGGCGATCGTGCGGTAGCGCTGCGTGCCGGGCTGGCTGCCATCACCGTCTCGCAGCATCGCCAGGAGCAGCCGATGGGCGGCGTCAGCGCCTCGCCAGACCGCCGCAACCTCCCAGCCCGCGCCACTGCGGCGCAGCTCAGCTGCCGCCGCTGAGCGACTGCCGTGACGCTCGTCATCGTCCGAGACGGGTGAGCTCGACCACGAGTGCGCCGCCCATGGTGTGTCCTCAGCGTGCACGGCCCGCCAGCCGGAGCGCACGTCCTTGCCACGCAGCGTCACCTGCCAGTGACGACGAACGTGTCGCCACCGAAGACGGATAGCGAGGCTGAGAACAGCCCGGGCCTGCTCGGTGTTGTCGCATGCTGCGGGCAGGCTCGTCCTGTGGTCGGTTGGAGCAGGGAGGGGAAGGGCGGTGTGGACGGGGAGGGGCGTTCGGGCGTGCCGCATCCGGTGTGGGGCACGGTCATCGCCAGCGTGGCGGTGATCGTGCTGTGTGGTGGAGGCACGTGACGCGCACGTCCGTGTGCGCTCAGCCGAGCTGTGCGTCCAGGTGCCAGACCTGCAGCCCAGGTGCTGCGTCGACGAGGCGACGATCGTTGGTGAGGAGGCCATCCGCGGTGGCCGCCGCTGAGGCGAGATGGATGGCATCGGGCAGCGTCACGCCAGCGGTGCCACGCAGGTGGGCGGCTCGCGCGGCGATCGACTCGTCGACGTCGATGATACGCAGCCCGTCGAAGGCTGCTAACGCTGCGCGCAGCGCTGCAGCGCGCTCCGCTTCCCCCGCCCGGTAGGGGACCACCAGTAGTTCGGCGATGGTGAGCGCGCTGGTGGTGAGGGCGCGCTCGCCTCGCAGCGCCGGGCGGAGCACCTCCTGTTCCAGGAACCGCGCGCGGCGGTCGTTCGGGTCCTCGAGCAGGTAGATGAAGCAGTTGGTGTCCAGAGCGACGCTGTCGTGGGGTGTCACCGCTCCCACTCCGCACGTTGCTGGCGCTGCTCCTCCACGGCGTCGAGCCCGGAGAACAGCCCGCTGGCTGCGGCACGCAGGCGCGCCAGCGGGTCATCCGGGGCCCGTTGCAGGATGATCCGTCCGTCGTCGTCTACCGAGAGATGGAGGAGGTCGCCCTCACCGAGATCGAGCTCGCGGCGGATCGCGGCTGGGATCACGACCTGTGCACGTTTTCCGATCCGCACGTCCGGCATCGGTCATCTCCTACCGGTCTCTGCAGCCAGTGCCGTCTGTCAGCTGCTTCACGGAGGATATCTGCCATGTGTGGTACGGGGGCAGCTATCCGGGATCGACGACACCTAGACGGTGCAGGCGGAGAGGGGGATGAGCATCGCCGCACCGCACATGCAGGGCTGTGCGGCATGCTCGCCGGTTGGTTCCTGTAGTCGGCGCTGGAATGCACTGGAGTGGTGCTGCGTGCGGGTGTGCTGTGCAGGTTCCGCTGGCCGGGTGGTATCCGGATCCGCAGGATGTGTCGTTCCAGCGGTGGTGGAATGGGCAGGCGTGGGCCGGTGAGGTTCGCTCCGCCGGGGATGGCCGTCACCTGGCCCTCTCTGAAGCTCCTATGGATGTCAACCTGTAGTGAGACGGGTCACAGGAGCCGCGTCACCGCCGTACGGGGATCGTCCTACCGGTTCGGGTCGGTAGGGGCTGTTGGTGGCGGGTACGTTCGTGGTCGTGGCGCTGTTGGGCGCTAGGTGCGTTGGGGACCGTGAGGGTGTAGACCACATATGGCCAGTTGCCCCCGGGGCGGAGCTGGTCACCGCCGGTGAGGTGGCCGGGTTGATGCCCAGCACCAGTTGGTCGTCTGCACCGTGGTGGATGCAGCACATGGCCAACCCGTTGGAGACGAGCGCGACACCCTGCTCGTGCGCGTCGTCGACGATGTGTGCCGCGTCCAGCAGGCCTCGGTGGCGCAGCGAACATATGCAGCAACGATCCGCGTACGTGAACAGTACGCGGCTGCGGAACTCGCGCTGGTGGAGCCGTACACGGGCTTCGCGGCGTGCGTAGCGGCGAAGGTCGACAAGCTCTGCGTACTCGCCGCTCGCTGGTTCGTCGCTGACGATGACGCCCTGATGCTCGGTGCCCGTGATGAACACGGGGTAGACGGGCTCGTAGCGTCACTCGCCTACCTCGATGAGGTAGACGAGCGGCCGTCCACTGATGGCTGCGTGGTCAAGGGAGCGGTTGAGGATCGGCGCAGCAGTCGACCGTTCGCGCATGTAGCGGTAGAGGCGCAGGCCCTCCCCGCGATCCTCGTCGGTGTAGCCGCCAGCATCCTCGGGGCGGTTCGTGGAGGTGATCGAGAGCGGATCTGCCCAACGGCTCGGGGTTCTGATGCCCGGCTGCACCATCAGCGACAGCTGCTGACCATGGAAGGCGAAGCTGTTGATCTGCGCGCGTGTCAGGTACGGCCGGTGTTCGCGCTGCAGTTCGTCGAGGAACGCGAACACCGCGGCTCGAAGCTCGTCCGAGTTCTGGATCCCTGCCATGGGCGGGGTCCAAGCAGATCAAGGAGCTGTGCGCTGGAGCGCGCCAGGTTGCAAGGACGGCAGAGGGTGACAAGCTCGCGTGCCGACGTTCTGAGGCGTTTGGTCAGGGCCACCTCGTCCTGGTCCGTGGTGTGCCAGCTGCGGGTCGCAGCGTGCACGCGAACGCCCAAGGGTTGGCTCCGAGTAGCTCGCAACTGCTTCGGAGAGGCCGACTCCGTCGGTCCGCCCCGGTGCATGGTTCTCCACCTTGGTGACGTCACCGAGCAGCTTGCCAGGACGGTCCGACCCCGTCCCGTCCCAACCGGGGCCACGTCAAGCTGTCACCCCCACCCACGGCGTGTTGGCCGCCGAGGGGGCACGGTTGCCCATCGACCGGCGGGCGTTGGTGTGTTTCCACGCCCCCGACCATCCGGAACGCGCGAGCCCGCGGGGCCCGGAGGGTCAAGAGTTGGGCGACCCTCACCTACCTCGGTCCGGACGTGAACCGCGCCAGTGGGAACCTCGCCCGGATCGGCAGCAGCAGCTCAGCTGATCGGGAGTGGGTGGTCTGGTTCCCGGATGGGGAGGCCAGTTGGATCGGCGATCCCGGTCAGCCCGCGCGGTTCGGTGGCGGGCCGGCCAGCGGAGCGGCTGCGGCCTCGACGGCGGCAACCCTCATGATCGGGGTCGCTGTGCAGGCTGCCGTGGGTCTCGACACAGCCGCGGACGAACAGGTTCATCGAGGCCTGCGTGGAGTCGTGGACCTGTGCGGCATCCGGCTCACGAAGGACGGGCCAGCGGGTCGCTATCTGTGTCGGGATCGGGGCGGCTGTGCGCGTCCGTTGCGGACGAGCAGATCGGCGTAGCGGGCGTGGAAGGTGGCCATCTGGGCGCGGGTCATATCTGCGTTCGGGCGATAGGTGCCGTCGGAGAAGCCCTGGGTGATCTCGCCACCGACCAGCTGGCGGATGTTCTCCTCGTGGGTGGTGCCGGCGGTGTCACTGAAGCCGTCCGCGCGCTTGAAGGTCGCTGCGAAGACGTTGTCGTGGGCTCGCACGATCAGCGAGGCCATGGCGCCGCGGGTGACCGGGCGCTCGGGCGCGAAGTGGGTCTCCGACACGCCGTTGATCACGCGGATCGTCGTGAGCGCGTTGATGGCGCGGGCGTTGGGGTGGTCGTCAGGGACATCGGTGAAGCGACCCGCGGTGCTGCCGGTCGGTGCGGCGCCCGCGGCGTGCAGGAGCCGGTGGAGCATCTCGGCGAACTCTGCACGGGTCGCGGCGTGCTGGGGGAGGTAGAGCGGGTAGTGGCCCCACGCGCTGCCGGCAGCGTCTGTGATCCCCCAGGCGTCCATGCATAGGACGGAATGCCCGTGCCCGTCGGGACGGATGTCGTAGAACCGGGTCGGCGTGATGAGGCTGGCGGGACAGGCCTCGGGCAGCGGCCGGGGAAGGGGTGGGGGCGCGGGACCCACTGCTGCTCCGCTGTGGTGGACGCCGAAGTTCTGGGTGTTGAAGACCCGTGTCCGTTCGAACCCATCCTCGACGAACTGGACGCAGACGTAGCCAAGCCCCACGTGGGTGTGTTGTTCGCCGATCATGTTGTCGTAGTGGCCCGGTGAGTGGACGTACTCCACGTGGAGCGCGGCGGCATCCGCACGTGAAACGGGGTTCTGGTTGATGTTCTCGGCCCCGCCGACCATCTCTGACGGGTAGGCGTCCCAGAAACGTGGCCGGTGTTCGTAGTTGCCGGTGATCGCCATGGTCAGCGACCAGTCCTGTGCCACCGCATCCAGGCCTGTGTGGGCGCGGACCGGGGGGACCCCGGCGGTGGCACGCTCCTGGTTGATCATCTCCAAGCCCTGCGCACGCATGGCCTCAAGCGTCTCGCGGCACTCGACCGGGGAGCGGTCGTCCGCAGCGGCCGGCACCGCCGCGACCAGCATCGCCAGCAGCACGCTCACCAGTAGCGCGGCGTGGCCGCCGTGCGCGTTGCCGGTGGGGGCGACACGAGGGTGCTGGATCACGGTCACCCTCTCCGTCATCGTCGTCGTCCGGCCGCACCTGACGTCACCCGGAGAGACTATGCGAACACTGTGAGAGATGTCCGGGGTGCGTGCCCCGTTGCTACGTACCGACGGGGAGCGGGTTGTCGGATTGGCGCTCACACGTCCCTGGGCGGAACTGCCCGTTCTCCCGCACACCCACGGCCGTGTGCGACGTAGGGCATCGACCCACGGATCCCCTAGCTCACGCGCTCCGCCGTGCATCCTCCGTTGGGGCCGCAACCGTCGCCACGAGCCGTTCGAGGTGTTCTCGCCACGCGCGGTCGATCGCCTGTTGCCGCTCGTCGGCTGCCGCTTCCAGCCGTTCGACCACGGCGGCGGTGCGCTCCGCAGCGTCATCGGCGAGGTCGGCGAAGCGCGCGGCGGTCCACTCGACCACGTCCTCCAAGCCTGCAGCGATGCTCTCGACCACGTCCGGGCCGACGAGCGCGAGGCACTGCTGCCCGGTCTGGGCGACCCGCTCCACGATGCGGGCCTTGGTGCCGTGCCCGCGTTCCTGTGCGGCGAGGCTGTAGGCCTCCTGCATCCGCTCGGCCAGCACCTCGTCGAGCAGGTGCAGCAGCTCGCGTCGGGCGTGCTCGATGTAGCGCTCGGTCTCCGCGGTCATGGCCGAGACCCCGTGCTGGACGCTGGTGACCGCGCCCTCGTGCAGTGCGGTGACCGCCTTCGAGGTGACGGCGTCATCTCGGATGACCCGCGGAACGGCCTCCAGCACGCTGGTGCGGTAGTCCTCGAGCGCGGCTTCCACCTGGGTCCGCCTCGCGGTGATGTCCGCGCGCAGCCGTGCGCCGAAGAACTCCGCCCAGGAGATCGCCATGCTCTCGAACAGGGGCCGGCCGACGTCCTTGGTCAGCTCCACCCTGCCGGCCATCGAGCTGAAGAAGGTGCCACCGTCGCGGCACGCGCAGCGCAGTGTGCTCCAGTGGTAGCGGTGGATGTCGGTGGCGATGCGTCGCTCGGCGCCGTGTGCCGCCCGGTCGACACCCGCCGCCAACTCCGCGGTGAACGCGGCGCGTGATGCGGCCAGGGCGTCACGCAGCTCTCCCTGCACGGTACGGAGCGTGGTAGTGAGCGCGGTGGTGGCCTCACCGGCGGCGGAGGCGAGCCGACCATCGTGGTCGTGCAGCTCGCCCAGCGCTTTTCCCGACCGGGCCGAGCTCAGCGCCGCATCCAGCTCGTCCACCACCTCGCTGAGCTGGGTGCGGAGACGGTCGACGTGGCGTTGCCGGTGCCCGCTACCTGCCGTGCGCTGCACATGCGCGACGAGGTCCGGTATCCCGGTCAGCTCCGGCTGGTCGAACAGTGGGGGGTGCACCGACCGCATGGCCTTGCGCAGCGTGAGCAGGTTGTGCGCGGAGACGGTGAACACGGGGAAGCCGCCCACCGCGGCGCGTAGCTGGATCGCCTCCTGCTCCGAGGCGCGTTCGAGCTCCTCCACCAGCTCGCGGACCTGGATCCGGACGGTGTCGACGGTGCGGGCGTTCCGGGCGGCAGCGATGTCCGCCACCGGAGTGTCCTCGTCGAGCCCGAGGTCCTCGGCGTCGACGTCCGGGTCGATCTGGTCGGAGTGGGTGCCGACGAACACCAGCGCCCCCTCGCGTCCCTCCATGACCAGGCGGCGGAACAGGTCGCGTTCCTTCAGCGCATCGGTCACGTCCCGGTTGAGGGCCCGGCGCATGTTGAACACGACCCAGACGTACTCGCTGGTGTCGAGGTAGGAGCGGGTGACCGCTTCCCGGGCCGCGTTGGGGTCGTTCAGGCCCGGCAGGTCGACCAGCACGCCGCCGGCCGACAGTGCCTCGAAGGGCCCCTGGATGCGCACCAGCTGCACCAGTGGCCACAGCTGCCCATCCGAGGTGACGTACTCCTTCAACCCCTTGCGCAGCTCGTCGCCCGTGCGAGCGGTCAGCTGGCGCTGTCCCTGGTCCAGCACCTCGGTGAGCAGCGGCGGCTCCACCAGGTCGGCTGGGTCCAGCGAGGCGGAGAAGGCATCCACCGCCTGCCCGCCGAACAGCGCGCGCAGCTTGCGGTCGACCTCGCCGCCCGGTGTCAGGGGTTCCTCCTCTCCGGCGTCACGCCCGGCTCCGAGCTCCCGGATGTAGCGGTCGAGCTCCTCGCGCCATGCCCCACGGTCGATGAAGTCCACCTCGGCGTGGTAGCCGTCAGGGTCGTAGCTGACCTCGATCGCCGCGGAGGTGCAGGCTTTGGTGTTGGAGCTGGCCAGGGCTCGCTCGCCCAGCACGGCGTTGATCAGCGTCGACTTGCCCGCCCCGGTCCCGCCCAGCAGCGTGAGCGTCACCGGCGGGACAGAGGTGGCGGCACGCCGCATCCCATGGAGTTGGTCGCCCCAGCGTTCCAGCTGGCGGGCGATGGCGGGGCGGTCTTCCGGTCCCGATGCCCAGTTGAGAGCGACGCGGGTCTCTTCGATGCCTTCCAGCAGCCGGGTCGCGTCGGCGTGGAGGCTGCGCAGCTGCGGATCGGCGACCATCGGAGTTGCGGCTCTGGCCGATGCCGGGGATGCCGACGTCGGAGACGCCGACGCCGGAGACGCCGACGCCGGAGACGCCGACGCCGCCGGAGACGCCGACGCCGGGGGCGGTGGCGGCACCTGTGCGGTGGCCGGTCCCGACGGGTTCAGCGCACGCAGCTCCGCGGCCGCCTCGTCCAGACCGAGGGAGCTGAGGACCCGTGCTGCGGTGTCCGCGAGGCGGTGGGCGTCATCGAGGTCGAGCGGCTGGTGGTGCGCCCACCGGTGCCTCAGCGCCTTCATCTCGTGCAGGTGGGACCGGGTCTCGCGTCGTTCCGCCCGAGGGGACCAGACGGCGTCCCAGGTGCCGATCATCGCGGACAGGACATCGGCTGGGTCGTCGATGGAGGCGGTGGTCCTCCGGCGCCCTGGTCCGGAGGTGGCTGCGACCAGCCAGTCATCGGCGTCGTCGTAGCGCGGTCGCAGCTCCGCCTCCACCACGGGCCCAAGCACGGCGGCGAAGCGGTGCAGCATGGTGTCCATGGCTGCCCGCGCTTGCTGCTGGCCGTCCATCACGCTCCCGGGCTCGCTGCTCCGTTCGACGGCACAGCGTAGGACGGGCCGCAGGGCGCCGGCGGCCACGTAGCCGGGCGGGCTACCACTGCGCTCTCGTGCGGCGCGCACGATGGGGTGTCCGGGCACCGGCGATCGAGGTGCCGTGCAGTCACCAGTGAGCGGTGGGGGTACGTAACGTGGCCAAGGACCCGCGGGGCGGTCAGCCGGATGCGGTCTCCAGCTACACCTGGCCCGCGGAAGGACCCGACCGCACCCCGGTGGGTCGATCCGCCCGAACCGTTGCAGGCCCTGCCGCCTGACGTGCGACCGGCTGAGCGTGCCCACGGCAGCAAGCTCGACGTCGATGCTGTGCACCACCTCCTCCACGGTTGCACGGGTGCGGGTGGGGTGGTCGGTCGGGACGATCTGGTACCAGGCGAGGTACTTACAGAGGTGACCCGAACGGAGCACGACCGGCGCGCGTTCGCTGGCCTCGGAGGCGGGTCAACGCCGGTGGAGCTGGTCCGCGACGGCCAGCCAGAAGGCCGTTGCGGTGCCGCGATCGGCGTGTGTGGGGAAGAGGTCGGTCAGCAGCCCGAGGAGCGCTGGACCGTCCAGCGGCAGGCGGCAGACCGTCGATGCGGCCGCCTTGAGGTCCAGCGCGAAGTCGTCGGAGTACAGGCCCGGGCCCCACGAACCCACGGAGACCTCCCTCGCTGCGGGATGCGTCACGACACCACAGGGCAGCTCGACGCGCGGGGGTCAACCACCCTGTATGACAGGTTCCAAACCCTCCTGGAAGCGTCTGTCGTGACGCATCGACGTAGCAACATGATGGTGACCCTCTTCTGAGGGTCAGCTGTTCTCGCTGGCGAGCTCGTGGATGCGTTGCAGCACCATCACGAGGTGGCCGTCGCGGAGGACGCTGAGCAGGTGGCCGTCGACGAACCGGTCGTTGCGGACGTGGGCGATGAGCAGCATGCGGCACTGCTCGAGGTTCGCTGTGGCGAGCTGTTCCGGGTCTTCGTGGAACTGCAGGCCGCCTTCCTCGAGCCAGGTGTTCCAGTCCGCTCCTGCGACGATCTGGGTGTCGTACAGGCAGGCGATGAAGGCGTCGACCTCGGGGGCGTAGACCGTGTGGGGCCAGTTGCACACCCCGGGGCGGACCTGTGCACCGCCGGCGACGTGGCCGGGGTCGAAGTCCGCTGCGGACAGGGTCGGTAGCCATGACAGTGCAGGCTGCCAGTTGAGCTGGGCGGTGGGTGGCTGTGGCGGGGCGATGGGCATCGGTGTTCCGGTCGGGGTGGTTCAGGGTGCGTAGGCCAGGCCTTGGGCACGGGCGAACTTCGCGTCGTCCTGGACGAGGTAGATGATGCCTTCGATGAGGGCGATGAACGCGGGGATGAAGGTCCACACGAACAGCAGGTAGAGGATGCCGAGCCCGGTCTTCTTGCAGTAGAACT
>LKMJ01001588.1_pt1 | contig 20265 bp, 23 predicted proteins | sample 643391 | NCBI WGS metagenome assembly LKMJ01 (sample SAMN04112250, study PRJNA286221) | soda lake metagenome | biome: soda lake; feature: Kulunda Steppe; material: water; isolation source: sample PL-Br10 brine of Picturesque Lake | place: Russia: Kulunda steppe | collected 2010-07 | reverse complement strand
GTGTGCTCTTCCGATCTAGGAACCGTTCCGTTTCGTCGTCGGTATCCAGTCCAATCTCCTCAGGGTTGGCGTCTCCACCTGCCGCGAGGAGCATCTCCTCATCTTCGTCAGTCTCGCCAGCCGAGCCAACGATGATGTTGGCGAACTCGTCGTCAGAGACGTACTGCATCGTGAGCTCGGCAAGATTTACGTCACCGGACCCGGCGGCGGGCTGCACACCTACGCGCAACTCGTTAATGTTGTCCGAGTCACTCACGTTTCCGACTTCAGTGATGACGTTCAGGTTATCGGCGACCTGTTCTGTACTCGCTGTTCCAGTGTCTTCGGCCTGGGTTTGCAGGAAGCCGGCGGTGTTGATGAGCACACCGGCGGCAATCGCTGCAACCAGCACCATCGCGATGAACACGATGAGGGTACCGATACCGACCTGTGCGCGTGTGCGGTCTGGGGTGTCGCTGTCTGTGTTGAAGATATTCATTGGTTAGTCACCTCAGAGGTTCACCGTACTGCCAGCGTCGTCACCGGCCAGCGAGTCTGGCACCTGCATGAACGACACCGTTTGTGCGCCGACCTGCGTGGTGATGGTTATCTCCACGTCAGCACCTTCTTCGAGGGCTTCGAGTTCACCCTGGTTGAATCCAGTGTCATCGTCAGCATCTAGTTGGTCGCGGTCCTCGTCCAGTGCCTCAACCGCAAGTGGGATGACGATCTCGTAGCGGTCAGCGTTGTCAGTCATCACCAGATCAGTCTCGTCCTCAGCCGTTATCGGGTCGATGAGATACTGTGCCTGATCCTCGATAGAGTCACCGTCAGCTAGTGCGAGGTTTGCGGGGTCACTGTCACCACCCGCGCGGTCACTTCCGCCCTCTGCTTGCGTGTCGTTCGCGACGATGATGTTGGCGAACTCGTCGTCACTCACGTACTGTAGCGTCAAATCCGCCAGGTTCACGTCATCTGAACCAGCAGCCGGCTGCACACCCACGCGCAACTCGTTGATGTCATCCGAGTCACTCACGTTTCCAACTTCTGTGATGACGTTCAGATTGTTCGCCACCTGATCTGTACTCTCGGTACCAGTGTCTTCTGCCTGCGTCTGCAGGAAGCCGGCCGTGTTGATGAGCACACCCGCCGCAATGGCTGCGACGAGAACCATCGCGATGAACACGATGAGCGTGCCAATACCGACCTGGCCGCGGTTCGTTTCGGGTTCTGTGTCGTTTCGTAGCATGGTTTGCACCGTCTGGGCTGTGCCAGACTCATTTTCAACTTTTTGAGCCCTCCTAATAAGGCTAAGCCCCGAATTATCGATATTGAAAACGCAATCAACCTCTGAAACGGGTTAATTTAACCTGTGATAATGAACTCTAAATTGGCGAAAATAGGAAACTCAAGGTCTAAAACAACTAAAACTGGTCTTGCATGCCAGTTACTATCGTGTTGCTTACAGACGGTCAAAATATCTAACGTGATACCCATGGTTTCGTATACATCCCAGTTGCAAACTCGACGTTCCCCTCGGGCGCGGCTGGCTTCATATACTATAACTGATCCTTTCGAGGGTCTACAGTGCCGACCCTTCTATGCCAGACGCTTGCATCGGTCTACTTGCCACGCGTACGCGTAAGAGGAATAGGGCAGAACTAGATTCTACTTGCACAAAAACGGAACTGCGGTGGTTTCGTTCGTGAACTACTCGTAGACGATCAGGCTGTAGATGACGAATAGAAACCCGACAGTGAAGAAACTACTTTTGACCAGCAACAACAGCCGAACACCCTCGAAGTCGTTGATGAAGGCACTGATGAGTGTTGCTGCTGCGCCGGCGACAGCCAGCGAGAAGCCGACCGAAAGGTGAAGCATCGCTGTCCGGGCCGTCTGCACGTACGCGCGTACCGCCATCCCGACCATCGTCAGGCCCGCGATGATGAACACCAGCGTCACCGCCGCATACATGAGTTCGATTGCGGTTGTCACTGACTGCCGATACTATCCCAGCCGTCTTAAATCCACTTACGTCAATATCTTCACTGATAATAACACGCTACTGTACGTGATTTTTGCTCATAACCGCGTCGAGCATTCTTGAAGAGAGGGTGCGCCGGGGTACGACTGTTCGGAGGACCTGCAGGCGATCGTTTTTCTATCCTTCTGAGAGGGTTTTCCACGCCTCATCCAGTGTGTTTGCCACCTCCGACCGTTCTTCGATGTCTACGAACAGTTCGTCCTCGTCAAACTCAATGTGGACTGCCTCAACGTTTCGCCTGTACACTTTGATTCGACGTCGGTCGTCGGAGAGTATGTTGTCGTGTAGTTCGAGCAGGTTGTGCTCCGTAAGCTCATCTATCCGCCGATAACAAGTAGCAATTGGTATATCGAGTTCTTCACTCAACTCCTGGGCTGAGCGCGGCTCATCGGTCGCATCCAGTATCTCCGCGCTGTATTTGTTCCCCAGCGTCTGTAGCAGGTCCACTGATGACATCTATTATCAAATTATAAATTACGAGAACCATAAAACTACCGGGCAGTCTACCAGTTTGACAACGATTTCATCACCAGTGATAAATCGGTGATATGGTGGGATAGGCGGTCTGAAACAGTCTTTTTCGAATGTAATAACTTGGCTCAGAAGCGGTTAAACTGCCGTTATAGCGGCGAATCTTCTTTGCTCATCATCGAGAACGCGCTGGCGTTTTCGTGGACAGTGATTCCGTCTCCCTCGCGTATCTCCATCGGGAAAATATCGGTATCGATGTTCTTCTTCCGCATTTTGGCGACCCAGACGTACCGGTTGACGCCTGAATCTGTCGGCGTCTGGAGCAGGAAGATGTTCCCGTCGGTCAGGAAGTTTTCCAGACCGATGTCCGTCTCTGGAAACACCGTTCCCTGCTCGTTTGTCATCAGTGTCGTGAGACCGTTCTTGCTCAAGATGTCGGTGAACTTCAGGAGATACGTTCGTTTTTCGCGCTCGTCATCAAAAAAGAGCTGAAACATCGTCAGAGAGTCGAGCACCAGACGTTCGTACTTCGCGTCGTCGAGGTCGCCCAATAGCAGTTCGAGTGAGGAGCTGAAATCGTTCTCTCTGAGCAGAACTTGCTTGTCGTACACCTTGATGTTCCCTTCGTCGACGTGGTCCTGCCAGTTCTCGAATCCGATAGACTCTGCTGCCTCCCGCAGGTCTTTCTCGTTCTCTTCGAACGAGAGGAATATCCCCTGCTCGTCGAACAGCTCGACCCCGTTGTAGATGTACTGTAGTCCGAGGATGCTCTTCCCGGCGCCCGGATTCCCACTCACTAGCGTCGTCGAGTTGCGCACGATTCCCCCGTTCAGTATCTCGTCAAGGCCGCTGACACCGGTTTTCGTTAGTTTTACCATATTATCCGTGATGTTCAAGTCTACGATGGGCTGTGATTAAAAAAGCCCTGTTTATTAAGCCGCTGAAGGTTATTTTCCTCAGACTTCGCGACATGGTTCTCAGGCGCTGTGAACCGCAGCAGGGTCGACCCAGATGATGAACTGCTCGTCTTCTCCTTTGATAACACCGTGTATGACTTCTTCGTCCGCTGCGGGTGAGTCGTCGAGGTCGTCGTCGCCGACCTGGGACACCTGGTTCACCTCGTCGACAAGCCAGCCAGCGGCAGTCTGGTCCTCGATAATGCCGGAGTCGAAGACGATGATACGCTTCGGCTCCCGGTCTCCGCTGATGTCGAAGACGACTTTCGGGTCGACGATAGATGTCGTCCGTCCGCGCAAGTCCATAACTCCTCGAATGTGTGGTGGTGAGTTCGGCACTGCGGTCAACTCCCCGATATCGACAATCTCGGTGACGTAGTCGATGCTCACACAGTACGTTTCCTGTCCGAGTTCGAATTCGAGTACCTGTCCCTTCGTGGTTGCCTTCATGGATATCCTCCTGTCTGTCCTGGGAGGTGACCTGCCGGTCCCAGCACGGTCGTTTGGTTCACGTAGTTACAGGCATCGACTCACGAGAACTTAAATCTGCCTTCCAGACTATCAGGTTTGATTACAGGGGCGTAGTCTTTATTGGGATACTGACCCCCACTATTACCTGTGAATGCAGGAACGTGAGTGTTGCCCGGGGACAGACAGACTGTTTCTCGGATTCGAGCCGATTCGATGTTGGTGTATCGCTGACTCGATGTCGCAGGTGACTAACCCGAGTGAGAGCAACTGATGCCGGGGTCAAAACCACGCGTAGTCGTTGCGGACGATTCACACTTCATGCGGAGTGTTATCTCCGACATGCTCGAAGATGGTGGTGCAGACGTCGTTTCACAGGCCCGAAACGGCATCGAGGCAGTCGAGGCTGTGAACGAGCACGGGCCCGACGTCGTGACGATGGACGTCGAAATGCCCGAGATGAACGGCATCGATGCTGTCGAGCAGATTATGAAGACTCAGCCGACGCCCGTTTTGATGCTGTCGGCACACACCGACGAGAACGCCGACGTAACGTTCCGGGCGCTCGACAAGGGGGCAGTTGATTTCTTCACGAAACCGGGGGGCGAGGTCTCGATGGAAATGTCCCGGCTCAAAGACCAGCTCGTCGAGATGGTCACGTCCGTTGCCAGCGTCGACCTCTCGGGGAAGACAACGGCACAGAAGTCCAACCAACGCGAGCGACAGGACACACGGCAGTATATTGACAATCCGACGCTGATAATCGGTTCGTCGACCGGTGGCCCGAAGATGGTCGAGCGCGTTCTCTCGGAGCTTCCGCTGGAGACTGGGTTTCGAGTCCTCATCGTTCAGCACATGCCTGATGGATTTACCGAGCGTTTTGCGATGCGCATCGACTCTCGGAGTGGCTACGACGTCCGCGAAGCGTCCGACGGCGACCGTATCGGTGCCGGAGAAGCACTGGTCGCGGCCGGAGGCAAACACATGCGCGTCTCGAACTATCACAGTGGCCGACTACGAGTCAAGCTGACCGAGGACCAACCAGTCAACAGCGTCCGCCCTGCAGTCGACGTGACCATGTCGAGCGCTGCGAAGGTCATCGACGACCCGCTTATTGGCGCAATTCTCACCGGCATGGGCGAGGACGGGGCTGCAGGCATCACGTCTATCAAAGCCGTCGGCGGCACGACGTTCGCCCAGGACGAGGAAACGTCCGCAGTGTTCGGGATGCCAAAGCGAGCAATCGAGACGGGCTGCGTCGACGAAGTCCTCTCTATCAGCGATATCACCGACGGAATCGTTCGTGCGGTGCGAACTGACGTAACTGAGTGACAGGAAACCAATTATGAACCGACAACAAGAGGCGTACTAACGATGGAAGACCAGTACCTCGATGCGTTCATCAGGGAGAGCGAAGAGGAAATAACGAAACTGAACAACTCGCTGCTCGAACTGGAGTCCGACCCCGGTTCTCAAGAGGCGATGGACCAGATATTCCGGACGGCACATACGCTCAAAGGGAACTTCGGTGCGATGGGATTCGAGGAGGCTGCGAACCTCGCACACGCGATGGAAGACCTGCTCGACGAGATGCGTGACGGTAACATGGGTGTCACGCCGGAGGTGATGGATCTCGTCTTCGCAGGCGTCGACCAGATTGAAGCCATTGTCAGGCAGATAGAGGAAAACGGTGAGTCGTCACTCGATACCAGTGAGACTGTCGACCAGCTTCGGAACGTACTCGAGGAAGGGACTGGACGTATCGAGACAGAGAGGAGCGCCAATTCCAGTTCAGGTGGAGGCGGCCACGGCAACGTGGACCTCTCGGGGGTGAACGTCGATACCGATGCCGTCGACCATCAGGTCGTGCACGCGTCCGTCGACCTCGGTGACAGTGAGATGCAGGGCGTCGACTCGATGCTCGTCCTCGAGGCAGTCGAGGAGCTGTTCGACCTGCTCGAAACGGTTCCCCACCGCGCCGACATCGAGGATGGTGCGTTCGAGGAAACATTCAGCCTGTTGCTCGATGCCGAGGACCTGCCAACGGTCGAGGCTGAACTGAACACGCTCAGCCAAGTCGAAGATATCGTCGTCGACGACGTCACTGCTGAACTGCTCGAGGCGGACAAAAGCGCCGCAGTTGCTACACCGGACGACGAGCAGGTCGTTGACGAAATCAAGTCGGTCAGGGTCGACGTCGACCAACTCGACGACCTTCACGGGCTCGTCGAACAGCTCGTCACCAGCCGTATCAAACTCCGCCGGGCGGTCGAGGAAAAGAACATTGGCTCAGCCAGCGACACGCTGAATGAACTCGATAAGATCACGGCAAACCTCCAGAACACCGTGATGGATATGCGGCTCATTCCGCTGAAGAAGGTCGTCGGCAAGTTCCCCCGGATGGTCCGCGACCTCTCTCGCGAACTCGACAAGGACGTGCACTTCGAAATCGAGGGCGAGGACATCGAACTCGATCGGACGATTCTCACCGAAATCTCCGACCCCCTGATGCACATTATCCGGAACTCGCTCGACCACGGCATCGAGTCCCCCGAAGCACGCGCCGAAGCAGGGAAACCCCGCGAAGGCCGAGTTACGCTCCGTGCGTCTCGCCAACGCGACCACGTCACCATCGAGGTCGAAGACGACGGGAGCGGCCTCGACGTCGAAGAGATCAAACAGACCGCCATCGAGCGGAGCGTCAGGTCGCCCGAGGAACTGGAGGCGATGGACGACTCCGATATCTATGACCTCGTCTTTCATCCCGGGTTTTCGACTGCCGAGGAGGTGACTGATACCAGCGGTCGTGGCGTCGGGATGGACGTCGTTCACGACACGGTCACACAGCTGGACGGTTCGGTCGGCGTTGACAGCACGCCTGGGGAGGGGACGACCGTTTCGCTCCGGCTTCCGGTGACGATGGCCATCGTCAAGGTGCTGTTTGTCCAGGTTGGCGACGAGGAGTACGGCGTCCCAATCAAGAACGTCGACGAGATTACGAGCGCCGACGACACGAAACACATCAACGGCCAGGAGGTCATCAAACACAACGACGAAATCTACCCCATCATCGACCTCGGTGACCGTTTCAACGTTCCGGAGCGCGCCACGACCGACGGCGGAACCGACGGTGGGCAGATGCTCGTCAGAATCCGTGAATCCGAGCGACAGGTTGCGTTACAGTGTGATGCGGTCAACTCCCAGGAGGAGGTCGTCGTCAAACCGCTCGAGGGTATCCTCAGTGGGACAGCAGGTCTCTCGGGCACGGCCGTGCTCGGTGACGGTAACATCGTCCACATTCTCGATGTGGTGACGGTATGAACCGGGGCGACGAACGGTCGTTCAATAACTTACTCGAGTACATCGGGCGCGAGATGGACTTCGAGTCGGGCTTTTACAACGACGCGTATCTCGACCGTCGAATCACCGCCCGAATGCGCCGAACCGACCACGACGACTACAGCGCGTACCAGCGGCTCCTCGAATCCGATGAGGACGAGCGCCAGAGCCTGCTGGACTCGCTCTCGATAAACGTCACTGGATTCTTCCGGAACCCGGAAGCATGGGAGAAACTTCGGGAGGTCTTGCGCGACCTCACCGATTCACATCGCCGTGTTCGTATCTGGAGTGCGCCGTGTGCGGACGGCCGAGAACCGTACTCGGTAGCGATGCTTGCGCTGGATGACGACGCTATCAATGAACGACGCGTCGACGTTCACGGAACGGACATCAACGCCGATATTCTCGAGGTTGCTCGCCGGGGCATCTACGAGACCTCCCAGACGAGCGACATCGCCGAGGAGCTCGAACCGCTGGACGACTACTCACTGTACATCGACCGGGACGACAACCAGTTCAGGGTCCGTGAGTCGGTCAGGGATCTGGTCAGCTTCGAACAGCACGACCTCATCAGGGGTGACCCGAAACGGAACTTCGACCTCGTGTTGTGTCGCAACCTGCTCATCTATATCGACGCCTCCTACAAGGAACCCATCTTCGAGACCATCCGTGACTCCCTTCGGGATGGTGGATATCTCATGATCGGCATGACTGAGACGCTCCCAACCGCGAGTCGCCGGGATTTCGAACCGGTCCACAAGAAACAGCGTATTTACCGACGGACTTGAGCTATGTCCCTTTATGAGTACGAACGCAACGGCGAGGCACAGGAGATAATCCGCGTGCTCCGAACCTCGGATAACGAGAGCATCAGGCGACGAGCGGCCGAGTTGCTCGGGCGATTCGAGGAGCACGATGACCGGAACGATATCGTTCGGGCGCTGATTACCGCGGCAGAGGAAGACGACGCAGACAGGGTTGTCGCAGCGGCCGTCGACTCGCTCAACGACCTCGGCCAGGGCGCACTCGAGCAACTCATCACGACGATGGCCGACCTCGATATCGACGAGGGTGCAGACTGGGTCAGGGCGAAGGCGTTCATCCGTGGGCTGTCGGCCGACGTTCCGGAGCTTCGCATGGCTGCTGCGAACGGACTCGGGGAACTCGAAGAGAAGGAAGCGGTTCCAGCACTCGTCAAGCGGTTTCAGGATGCCGACCCGCGGGTTCGAGCCCGGGCCGCGCGTGCGTGCGGACAGATTACCGACCCGCGGGCAACCGACGGTCTGGAGTCGCTGCTGGCGGACCCGAAGGCAACAGTACGCCTCGAAGCGGCTGAAGCGCTCGGTCGTATCGGAAACCGACAGGCGCTGACCGCGCTGTTACCGCTCTACGACGACAGCGACGAGCGCGTCCGCCGTATCGCAGTCAACGGATTTGGAAAGTTCAGCAACGACCGCCCGGTCGAGTACCTCGTCGATGCGCTCGCCGACGACTCCGCCGCCGTCCGCCGGGCAGCCGTCTTCTCGCTTATCGAGTTACTCTCGAACGTCCCGACTGAACAGAGCCATGAAATACGCGAGACGGTCGTCGAGAAGCTCTCGGCGACAGAAGACGAAACGGTCGTCGTACCACTTGTGGAGATTCTGAAACGCGGAACGCAGGCCTCCCAGCGCCGGAATACGGCGTGGCTACTCGGTCGCGTTCTCGATGACGAGAGCAACCGCGACGCTGTCGACGCCCTCGTGTACGTCCTTGAAGATGGCGGACAGATGACACAGCAGTTCGCGGCGACCAGTCTGGCTGAAATCGGCGGAACGTATGCCGAGTCTGCGCTGCTCTCACTCGCTACTGACGACGATAACGGGAGCAACGCACGCGCACAGGCGTTGTTTACACTCGGCAAAATCGGCGACCAGGTGACCGCTCAGGAGATAGAGAAGTTGCTCGATGAGACGGAGGACCAGCAGGTTCGAAAACGCGCGTTCTCTGCACTCTCGAAACTCGGTGGGCGAACGGGAACTCAGCCGGGCACGTGACGGGGGAGCGTCCGGAGCCGAATCGTTAATAACGGGGCAATCGAACACTCGGGTAACCGTCCAGAGCGATGAAAGAGGGTGAAACACAACTCGCCGACCAGCAGGGCAAGTTCACACAGGTCGTCAAGGACGGCCGGAAAGTTCCCGATATCGAGTGGATTCCGGGTCGAATTCTGCTCTCGAACAGGCGGATGATTCTGGCGAGCAAGCAGGGAAAACGCACGATTGCACTCCCGAATATCAGCAGCATCAAAAGCAGGCAGGACGCCGAGAACCCGCTGGCGAAAGTGTCGAGCTACATCTCGCTCCAGGTCGGTGGGGACGTGACGCTCATCTCGCCGAAACAGCACGAACAGTTCGAGCAGGCGCTGTACAACGCTGTCCTCGATCACCAGGTCGTCGCCGTCAAACATCCCGCAGTCAAGGGTGGCGTGGTCCAGAACAGCTCCTGGGAGAAAGCGCGTCTCGCGCCGGAGATTGATGAGGGGGCCATCGCCCTGGCGATTGCTAGCGGTCGGTTTGTCGAAATAGAGCTCGATGACGTCGGTATCGTCGAGGAGAACGAGGGCGACGTTCTCGGAGAACAGCGGACGTTCATCGAAGTCGAGCACACGCAGGCCGAGGCTGCAGTCCAGACTCACATCTCTGGGCCACAACACAAGGTGAGAATTCTCTCGGACTTGTTGAGGAAGAGCGAACAGCAACACTCGACCGACGTAGAACTCACAGAAGAAGAAAGTGAGGTGCTGATGGCGCTTTACTCCGGTGTTTCGGCGTTTCAGATTCCCGAGTTCGTCGGGATGGACGTCGACCAGGTCGAGGAGATTTACGACGAGCTCATCGAAGCGGGTATTCTTCAGGAAAAGCGGATCCGACGCGACGTGCAACTCAAGGCCCGTGGTCGGAACATCGCGAGCGAGGCGATGGGCGAGGAGTAACACCTGGCCAACTCAGTTACGCGTTCACGTCCTCCAGATGACGGTTTACCAGCACCTGTCCTTTCGGGGTGAGCTTCGTGCCGTCGCTCGCATCCACGACGAGGTCGTTGTCTTCGAGTTTGTTCAGGAGCATGGTCACTTCCGAGGCGTCCGTTCCGAGAATCTGTGGCAGTGACATCCCTTCGCTGCCGGCACCCGAGTAGATGGCGACGAGTAGCTCTTTCTCGCCGGGAGAGGGGTCGATATCCTTGAGCTCGGCCATCAGGTCGGAGTACTCCAGCCGGAGATACCGCCCGAGAATCGACATCTTTCGCGGGGAGTCGGTCGTCACCTGCGTCAACAGCGCGTCTCCGTGGGGCATGTGATGGACGTCCAGAAACGGTCGCTTTGTCCCGCTGACCTCCCACTCCATCTGGTCGAACTCGGTGACTGCAGCCAGTTTGATAACGACTGTCCGCTCGGTGTTTTTGAACTCGACCTGTTGTGGCTTCAGGAACAGCTTCGCTGCCTCAAACTCGGTGTCAGTGACGCGACCACCGACCCGTGCCGGGTGTTTGATCGTCATGTCTGTCCCGTTGAGCAGGGCCTTGAACAGGACTGTCGAGAACTTCTGTATCTTGTCGTCCTCTGCTTCGATGGCCGCCACGAACCGGTTGTTGTTCTTTCTGAATGCGATGGTGACAGTCGACTCGAAAAAGCCGTGGAGTTCGTCCGGAACCTTTCCGACCGCAACGTCGAATATCGACGTGAGTGGAATTGTGAGTTTGTCACCATCCCTGACTGCCAGAACCAGTCGCTTCTCACTCAGTAAAATCCGCCCCTTGACCGGGTCAGCTGTCTTCAACACGTTCGAGTCGAACGTGCCGACGAAGTCCGCGATAACTGATTCCGACATCGCTTGTCGGTATATATCTGTGGCCGGGTAATGAGCATTTCGTGCCAGTATCATCCCGGATAACTGTTTTCCCGACAACCCACCGGCGTCCTAACCAGTTCAACTATCGAGATTTCGAGCGATATCTGCGAGACTTGAGCTCGGCGGGTCTGGTGGCGAATAGACGACGCGCTCTCCCGGTCGACGGAGCCCATATGCGTACCCGGCTCGCAGTACGTCGAGCACCAGTGCGTCGCCCTTGCTCAGGTCGTGACCCGCTATCCACTCCCGAAGCGCGTCCTCTCCGTCCCGGGTGCGTGCCGCCTGCCGGGTTCGAAACGCGGCCTGAATGGTCGGCTCCCCGTCGAGACTCGCTGTTATCTGGCTGTAACAGCCGTTTCCTTCGAGCGAGAGAAAGACGACATCATCTGTATCGCAGTTCAGACCTGCAGGTAGGGGAATCTGGTATCGCCGCGTCCGGCCAATTGTCGAGATGTGGACGCGATGTGAGTCGACGGCCGCGTGGTCAGATGGAATCCGGTCGCCCACGCGTCTACTCGTCGGCCAGCAGCTCGTCGACAGCCTGGTTGCCACGCTCGGCAATCCGGGCGTTAATCTGTCGGGTGTCGTCGCTAATCTCTCGACCGCGGACAGTCACGCGTTTTCGCTCGCCATCGCGGGAGGGTTTGTATCCTGTGCCGCCCTCCAGCAGGATGGCTTTGAGGTTCGAGCCGCGCACGTCACCGCGCATCGGGCGGCCAGCGTTGTCGGAGCCACCGGTCAGTTCGAGCGTGTAGCCGTCGAGTCCGACGGCACCGCCGTCGACTTCGTCGCCAATTTCGCGGCCAATGAAGCGGTTCGCATCCTGGTCCGAAACGTCAATCTGGTAGGTCATGCCGTCGTCCGGGTCGGAGACAGCGACTGTGAATTCGGCCATATGTGTGACAAAATCGAGCCGCCATCAAAAGCCCGTCGAACCGTCCCGACACTGAACGGCCACTTTTGTTCCCATCCAGCATACCGAATCGTCGTTTTCGCCCCCATCCGGCACATCGAACCGCCGCCTTCGCTCCCGTCCCGCACTCGAAAGACTGGTAGGGGACGCCCACATTGCTCGGACCATGGAAATCGGCCTCGTCATTCTGGACGGTTGGGGTCTGAACTCCGACACCGACGCCCGCGACGCCGTGGCCGCGGCGGACACGCCGACGGTTGAGGACCTCCACCGTCGCGGTGCTGCGGGGACGCTCGAAACCCACGGCACTCGTGTCGGGCTTCCTGAGAGACAGATGGGTAACAGCGAAGTCGGTCACCTCAACATCGGTGCCGGACGCGTCGTCACGCAGGAGTCGGCTCGAATCACTGATGCGATTGCTCGCGCTCGTGGCGAGGCGAGCGCGTTCGACGACCCGGCGGACCCGCCACTCTGCGAGAACGAGGCAGTTCTCTCGGCACTCGAGTACGCCGAGGCACACGATGGCCGGGTTCACTTTCTCGGGCTGGTCAGCGACGGCGGCGTCCACTCCTATCAGTCACACCTGCACGCACTCGTCGACCTCGCAGCAATCCATGGTGTCGAGGCGGTTACACACGCCTTCACAGACGGTCGTGATACGTCACCCACTGGTGGCCGGGAGTATCTTCGAGCCCTCGAAGAACACGTCGAACAGGCTGGAACCGGGCACGTCGCAAGCGTCTGTGGTCGCTACTACGCCATGGACCGCGACGAGAACTGGGAGCGAACGAAACGAGCATACGACGCACTCGTCCACAGCGAGGCCCCACACACTGCTGACTCGGCGGTAGAGGCAGTTGAGCAGTCTTACGACCGGGACGTGACTGACGAGTTCATCGAACCGACACTCGTAGACGGCGGGACGTCACTGCAGGACAGCGACGGCGTCGTCTTCTTTAACTTCCGAGCTGACCGCGCACGCCAGTTGACCCGAATGCTTGCCGACATCGACCCCGTCTGGTCGTTCGAGACCGACCCACCCGAGGTTAGGCTGGTGACGCTGACCGAGTACGACAGTACGTACGGGTTGCCGGTCGCCTTCCCGCCGAATCGGCCGGTGAACACGCTCGGGGAGGTGCTTGCCGGGAACGACCAGACACAGCTACGGATTGCCGAGACGGAGAAGTACGCACACGTCACCTACTTCCTCAACGGCGGCCGCGAGGTCGAGTTCTCGGGCGAACGTCGAGAAATCGTTCCGAGTCCGGACGTATCCACCTACGACCAGCAGCCGGAGATGAGCGCACCCGAAGTGACTGACCGAGCAATCGAGGTCATCGAGAGCGACGACCCCGACGTGGTGGTTCTCAACTACGCCAACCCGGACATGGTCGGACACACCGGCGATTTCGACGCTACGGTCACAGCGGTGGAGGCGGTCGATACACAGTTGGGTCGGCTCGTGAAAACGATGCAGGCAGCCGGCGCAGATGTACTCGTTACTGCCGACCACGGAAACGCCGATGACATGGGAACTGTCGAGAACCCACACACGGCACACACGACGAACCCCGTCCCGTTCGTCTATCTCTCGGCGGAGGGGGACGACGGTGGCCGGTCGGTCCGGAGCGGCGGAACGCTTGCGGATGTCGCACCGACCGTGCTCGAGCTGTTGGGGCGTTCGACGCCGGATGAGATGACCGGGAAGTCGCTGCTTTCGTAGTGGAAACTGGTGAGTGGTTCACGTTTGTGGCGATTTGACGCGAGACCAGTACAGGCCACGCCCACTCCTCACGAGCGGCCAGATGATGCTACAACCCTTCTCCCAGATGAAGTTCGGGACGACCTCTCCTCCATAACTTTTTTTGTAGTTGTACAGCCCGTCAGTGGCATCGGACGAGGTGTAGCCCATATCCAGCGTCTCGTATCCGTTCTCTACTCCCCACCGTATCGACCCGTCGTACAACAGTTCGGAGGCATTGTACTCGAAATACTCCTCAGGAACTGCGATGAGCCACGCATGCACAGACGATTCTTGCTCGTTCAACAAGCTAATCATCCCTCCAACGTACTCGCCCTCGATACGGAGTGTCTGAAACAGCACGTTGGATTCCAGCTGTCGCAACTGGGTCAGAAACGACAGCGGAAACGCCGACCCACCTAGACGGTCCATCGCCCGGGTATATCGCTCGTGAAACCGCCGAACGTTCGGGTGTGTCAACTCCTCTTCGACGAGTTCGTACTCGTGTTCCATCCCCTGTCTCAGCTGCCGTCTCCTGTCCCGTCTCATCCCCTCTTTGACCGACGCGTACCCGTCCGATAGCGACAGCTGGAACCGACAGCCATCCTGTGTCGGAGTGTACCCGTGCATCTTCAAGAGGTTATTGTAACCAAGATACGTCGCCTCTTTTGCACGTATTTTGTGAAGGATGGTTCTCCCGTCGGTCAGGTCTGGGATTGCTTCCGAAAATATCGAAATACAGTCGGGTTCATCAGTGGTAGCGATTGGACCTCCGAACGTAGGTCGTAGTGACACGAGTTTTTTGAACGGTGTTTTTTCTAGTTCAATCTCGAAGTTCGGGTATACGCCAATCAGGTTTCCATCTTTACGAATCAGTAGATGCTTCGGCTGGTACCCGAGACCTGCTTCTATGGCTTTGAGCCACTCGTATCTGTGAAAGAGGCTTCCCCTGTCAGCCTGCCTGACAACGTTGTTCCACTCAGCTTCGTTGACGTCGTTTACAGACTCAACGACGTCGAGTTCCAGATTCTGATTCGTCTCACCGCCCATCCTGGTGACGGAATCAGCTTCTACGTAATTAAGAATAAACTGCATAACGGCTGCTGCTGGATGGCTCCCCCCGTCAGAACTTCGCTAAAACTGAGGGGAGGATACCGACGCTATAATCGCAGTTCACAACAGTGAAGCCAGGGGGATGGATTTGAACCCTCGACCTTGTCCAGACAATGGACACGCTCTTACAAACTGAGCTACCCCGGCGCACTGTTGCTTACAGCCAACTCATTTATAAATGCTAGTACGAGAGCACACATTCAGCTGGATTGTAGCTTCGGGGCTTCGCACTCTCCACAATGCAACGCGTTAATTTTGACACGAAGGTAACTCAGTGACTTCGCATCACGCCGAATAGCTGGGTCGGATCCCAGCTTTCCACAGTCCAGAACAACAGAGTAACCAGTGTTCTCACGGTATAATACCCCATGTACGCCTATCGCGTCGCGTACGATGGACAACCCTATCACGGGTTCCAGCGCCAGCCTGACGTCGAGACCGTCGAGGGTTCGCTTCTTTCAGCACTGCATACCCTTGGTGTGACCGACGGCGAGGCACCTCCCGGGTACGCCGCAGCCGGCCGAACCGATGCTGGGGTTTCCGCACTGGCACAAACAGTCGCCTTCGACGCCCCGGAGTGGCTCTCGCCCAGCGCGTTCAACAGCGAACTTCCGGCGTCGATTCGCGTCTGGGCGCGCGCGGTCGTCCCGGCGGAGTTCCACGCGACCCACCACGCCACCGCACGAGAGTACACGTACTACCTCTACGCGGAGGATGCGAGCGAGCCCCTGACGAGGCAGGCTCTCGATAGACTCGCAGGCGAGCACGACTTCCACAACCTCACTCCCGACGACACTGGCACCGAACGAGCGCTGGAGACGACTCTCGAACGTGACGGGCCATTTTTTGTCGTTCAGTTTCACGCCGGCGGCTTCCCACGGCAGTTCGTCCGCCGCGCTGTCACGCTTGCAGACGAAATCGCCCGCGAGGGACGTCAACTTTCGTTTCTCGACCGAGTCCTCTCGGACGAGGTACTTTCCGGGCCGGACGGAATCGGACCGGCTCCGGCCACGCCGCTCGTTCTCACCGATGTTTCCTATCCCGATATACGGTTTATTATTGGCCAAGAGGCTCGCCAACGGATGCAGAACGTGTTCGAGGAAATTCATAGACAGCGTGCCGCCGGGGCCCGTGTGGCGGCGACGCTCGCTCGGGGTGATCGAGGTATCAACGAGAAGTGAGGGTTTCCACACTGACCACGAAGCCACCTGGCGGTGTTCGGTGGAACTGGTGACCACTGCAACTCAAAGCAAGCAGATGCTATTGCACTCGCCAGGTTTTGCTCGGTCGAGCACTCATCAACGTGCTCGTCCAGAGGTTCGTCGCTATCCCCACAGAACGATACGACCGCGAGTACCACTTCACTGCGATGTCGTTCCGGTCGCTGCTCTGGAAAGCTGTGCAGGTGGCGGCAGCTCGTCGGGACCACAGAGGGTTTTATTTTGGTGGAAGGGAGGTCTTGTTCGCCGCCCTGAAACCCCTGTTCCAGTCCGTGATAGACGCCCTCACCGTCGTTGTTACCTCCGAGCTCGTAGTCACTGCAACCCACGTGCAGCGAGAACGAATCTATACGGTCGGGTCCGACAACTGACCCCGACGACTGAACGTCACTCCTCCAGGAGCACCGTCTCACAGAGCGTAGCGTAGAGCTCCGGCTCGTGTGACGCCAGCACGTGCACGTCGTCCTCCAGTGCGTCGAGCCGGTTGCGTACCCTGCTCCGTACCGTCGCACGGTAGGCATCACTGCCTGTTCGACCAGCCAGCACGTCACGCTCCCGGTCGGTCAGTAATGCCCTGCTAGCCATGCTCTTGCTATGGAGCCAACAGAGATAACTGCTCTTACTGAATTTCGCTGCTTGCAGCCAGCACCGTTGCACAGCTGATAAACCGTTTCGCGATATATCGAACCCTTCCTTTGCGGAACGACTATTGTGGTCGTCGGATGCACAGCAGCGATACTGTTACAACTGTGTAGTCCGAAACCGCGGGCAGACCGTGAGACAACGATGACAGTGTGGATAGGTTCGGCGGTCGGGCTTGCTGCAGTCAACCTCGTACTGCTGGTTGTGCTCGCTCTCATCTGGCTCCGGAACTACCGGACGTTTCGGACGAATCTACTGCTTGGATTGTTACTATTTGCCGGCGTGCTAGCGATGGAGAACCTCGTCGCAATCGCCGCTTACCTCTCGACGGACATGGTCTACGGCGGGAGCCCAACCGGAAAGTACGCGATTATCGGTCTCCGTGCCCTCCAGTTCGTCGCGCTAGTGTTCCTGACCATGGTCACGCTCTTTCCCTCGGGGAACGTGGTCAAATCACTCGGTCGGGATACCGAAGCCGAACACTGACACTGGCCGCCAGAATCACTCCGGCGGTGCTACTCGAAACTCACGTACGTGAACGCTGCGACAGCGAGGAACTCCAGTATCCGCATCACGACGACGAGCCTAATGATGGCTGGGTCATCGATGAACAGCATTTCGCTCGTACCGAAGTGAAAGTACAGAACGACCAGATTTTCGAGGAGCAGGACCAGACAGAACGCGAGCAGTCCGAGAGCCAGCGGCGTTCTGAACTGTCGGTAGTTCTCGAACCAGATGGCCGCCACGATACAGAGGAGGATGCTGGTGAGAAGCGCCAGACCGGCGACGATACTGAGTGGTGTCATTCCAGATGCTCCGTGATTGTTTCGAACTCGTCTTCGTGCTGTTCGAACTGGTCGGTGAGAAAGTACAACTCCCCGTAATCGTTTCCGCCTGCTTCCACGATGTTGTACTCTTTCAGCATGTCGAGATGGTGACGGACCGTGTTGTACTGCACGTCGAGTTCGTCGGCAAGTTGGTTCGCGTTGCGCGGTTTCTCACGGAGAAGGCGAATGAGTCGGGCACGGTTCTCCCCGCCTCGTGTCCCGGCAATCAGATACCATAACGCCTTCTCCATCCTTTAGAGGGTGTTGTCGAAATCATATAAACGTGGGCGAATTGTGATAGAAGGCGACTTGCCAGCGGTCAGGCACCGCTCGACTCGCCCCTTCCCATAGGGATACCGAGCCCTTCCAGCTGGGCGAGCAGTTCGCTACTGTCCTGCGTGGTGTACAGTTTGACCGACGTATCACAGTAATAGGTGTCGTCTGTTTTTCTGACTGTAACTGACCCCGTTCTCTCGCTGTCCCTTGACTCTAAAACCACGTTACTGTCTTCGAGCGACGAGAGTAACTCGTCAGCTGTCGCCTCTTCGATGCACATTCGATGTTGAACTCTGGGCATTCTACTCCGACTGACGGCAGAAACACATATCATCGTTTTTCAACTTCCCACTAACCTTCCGCTAGAATCGGTGCAAACTCTCTTGAAAATTCATGCTACTTTCCCGTGCCTTCTGGCGAACGGCGCTCACGGATACCTGTGACTCAGCAGGTGATAGATTCGAAGAACGGTCGATAGTCGAAAACGCCAGTCAGTAGAACTCGCGGACGAGGTCCATCGCGCCCTCGGGCGCGCCGTCGGGAATCTCGGCCATGTTCTCGTCGAGGCCTTCGCGCTGTTCCCACGACACGCTGTTTTCGTCCTGGTAGATGACGCCGGTGTACTCGGTTTCGCCGTCGAGAATCTTCTCGCGGGCCTCGGCCTTATCGTGGCGGTCGTGGTCGGTCTCGCTCACGTCGACGATGGCGTCGCGGAAGTAGTCGTAGGTGTCGACGTCGTTGAACGTGACACACGGCGAGTAGACGTTGACGAAGCCGAAGCCGTCGTGTTCGATTGCTTCCTTGACGACCTGGGTGTGGCGCTTGCTGTCCGAGGAGAACGTCTGGGCGATGAACGTCGCGCCCGAGGCCAGTGCGAGCGCGAGCGGGTTGACCGGCGGCATGTTCGTTCCGTCCGGCGTGGTCGAGGTCTCGAAGTCCTCACGCGAGGTCGGCGAGGCCTGGCCCTTCGTCAGCCCGTAGATGCGGTTGTCCATGACGACGTAGGACATGTCCACGTTGCGGCGCACGGCGTGGACGAAGTGCCCCGCACCGATGGAGAAGCCGTCGCCGTCACCGCCGGCGACCATCACTTCGAGGTCGGGGTTGGCGAGTTTCGCGCCGATGCCCACCGGGAGGGCGCGACCGTGGACGCCGTGCAGTGCGTAGGAGTGCATGTACGTCCCGATTTTGCCCGAGCAGCCGATACCCGCGACAATGAACGTGTCGTCGGGGTGGTTTCCGGTCTCGGCCAGTGCTTTCATCATGCCGTTCATCGTCCCGAAGTCGCCGCATCCGGGACACCACGTCGGCTGTTTGTCGGATTTGAAGTCGATGAATCGTACGTCTGAGCTCATGCTTGTACCTCCTGTGGGGAGAGTGCTGCCTCAATTTCATCGGCCAGTTCGTCCGCCTTGAAGCGGACGCCGTTGAACTTGTTGACGCGTTCGACGCGTTCGAGCACGTCGTGTTCGACGACATCTGCGAACTGGCCTCTAGCGTTACATTCGACGACAATCGTCGTCTCGGCCGCCTCGATTTCGTCGCTGAGGTCCGGCCGCGGGAACAGGTACGGAACGGAGATGAACCGCACGTCGACGTCGCGGTCGTCGAGGAACTCGAGCGCCTCGCGCATTGGCCCCTCGTTCGACCCCCACGAGATGACCAGCGTCTCCGCGTCGGGGTCGCCGAACTCGCGGTAGTCCCACTCCTCCTGTTCTTTTGCAGTCTCGACTTTTTGTGCGCGCTTTTCGACCTGTTCGACGCGCACGTCGGTGTCCTCGGTCCGTCGCCCGAGTCCGTCGTGTTCGAGACCGGTCGTCATGTGTGCGCCGCCATCGGTACCGGGGAACGCCCGGGGGCTGACGCCGTCGGCGGTCGGGAAGTGCGGCTGGAAGCGGCCCTGTTCGTCGAGCCAGGACTCGATGTCCTCCTCGTCGACGACGTTTCCGCGCTCGATTTCGACCTCGTCCATGTCGAAGGCCTCCGGCGGGAACGTCTGCTCCGTGACTGCAAGCGAGAGGTCAGAGACGAGGAACACCGGAATCTGGTACTTTTCGGCGAGGTTGAACGCCTCGACAGTCTTCCAGAAACACTCGGAGACTGTCGTCGGTGCGACGGCGAAGCGGTCGATTTCACCGTGGCCGCCGTAGAGAACCATGTTGAGGTCGCCCTGCTCCTGTTTGGTGGGCATCCCTGTCGAGGGACCGGCACGCATCACGTCACAGATGACCAGCGGCGTCTCGCTGGTCGCGACCAGCCCGAACGTCTCGGTCATGAGGTCGATACCCGGCCCCGAGGTCGCCGTCATCGCCCGTGCCCCGGAGCGGGCGGCTCCGAGCGCCATGTTGATGGCTGCGAGCTCGTCTTCGGCCTGGACGACCTTCCC
>LKMJ01001587.1_pt1 | contig 20271 bp, 31 predicted proteins | sample 643391 | NCBI WGS metagenome assembly LKMJ01 (sample SAMN04112250, study PRJNA286221) | soda lake metagenome | biome: soda lake; feature: Kulunda Steppe; material: water; isolation source: sample PL-Br10 brine of Picturesque Lake | place: Russia: Kulunda steppe | collected 2010-07 | reverse complement strand
GCGCGAGCCTGAGTGGATGGTGTGTGACCCTATTGAGACCCTATAGCTAGCTCAGGTGTGCAAGCCTAAGTGGATGGTGTGTGACCCTAGTGTGACCCTAGAGCTAGCTCAGGTGCGCAAGCCTAAGTGGATGGTGTGTGACCCTAGTGTGACCCTAGAGCTAGCTCAGGTGCGCACCCTGTAGTGGATGGTGCGTGTGCCACAGCGAGGCATCACCGCCGATCTGGTGATGCGTTGCTGCGCGGGGTCGCGGCCGTGCGACTGCTGGTGATGCTGCATCTGATGTGGGTGGGTATGATCCTGGCGGGTGGTGTGGGGGAAGGTCACTGCGTTGGGGGTCGTGCCGTGACCTCAGTGGATGATCGTAGCTTTGACGTGTAATGTGAGGGCAGCCAACACGGCGCAGCGATCGGACAAACAGATGGTGAGGAGTGGGTGTGATTTGCCCCTTCAGGCCTGGGGCACCCACCCCCAAGAGGTGCGATGAGCCGTCGCCGATGAGGCGCATGCATGCGCCTCTTCATTGCATGTGGTAGGCACACAGCCTGCTGCAGCACACCCACCATCTCCCCAGCTTGCCGCGGCACGAATCCTGCCCATCCCCAGCCCCACCAGCCGCCGCTGCCGGTGGGGCTCGGTGAAGCGCCCATTGGTGCATCAACGGGCAGACCGCATAAAGGGGGTGCGATGACACTGTATCTGCAACGCCAGGGGTAATGCGCGCGTATGGATGAGCCGCAGATGGCTGTGGATTGGTGCAGTAGCAAGGATGCATGCATACGGGGGGGGTCCAGGGCAGATACCTGGACGTTGCGCAGACCATTGCGCACGTCAAAGCTGGTGTGAGCTAGTGTACTTAGCGCAGGCGCGCCATTGCAGCGGACGCGCGTGAAATGTGGGGTGTGCAGCGCCAAGGTTTAGGGCTTGCAAAGGTGAAGGCTTGAGCTTTGGCCGTGATATAAGCACAAGTGAATGAATGCGCACATGCTCCAATGTCAAGTGCAAAGCACATCAGATGAAAAACTGCCGCCTCATCTTCAAGTGGTTAGGGTTGTGTGACCGATGGGCTGCTGCGGTCTTGAGTGTGACCAGCTCAGTCAGCGCGCCGCTGACAACACCAGCCCTGCTTGATGCTGTATTGGTGCTCGGGGCCATAGCTGTGCGATGACAGGGCCGGCTGCGCCCTCAGGGTTGCCAGCGCTGCTGCAGGGCTGCGTGGTTGGCGCATGCTGGATGTGCGCATCCATGCAAGTGCGTGCGACTCACAGCGGTCGCCTGCCCCCCTGCCTGCACTCCTCCCTTCTTTTTCCCCCTGGACAGCCAGGGGAGGGCGGGGCAGAGGGAAAAAGGGCAGGAGGGAGGAGCACCTCACTCAATCCAAAAAAGGCTTGTGCACTGTCGCACCAGAGAGACATCAAGTGGTTGTCTGCCGGCGATGATGTGCGTGTGGCACGCAGGTCACGCCGCTCAAGCTGCAGCGCGGCCGCATCGAGAACGAGGTCGCGGAGATCAGCAACGCCGTGCTGGAGTCCGCGCGCGCCACGGCCCAGAGGGACGCGCGGGAGGCGCGGGAGGCGGGGGCGCCCGCAGTGAGTGCTACCCTGTGCCCCGTGCTACCCTGTGCCCCGTGCTGTGCTGTGCTGTGCTGTGCTGGGGATGCCCTGTGCTGCGCTGGGGATGCCCCGAGCTGTGCTGTGCTGTGCTGGGGATGCCCCGTGCTGTGCTGTGCTGTGCTGGGGATGCCCTGTGCTGTGCTGAGGATGCCCCGTGCTGTGCTCCTTAGAGGGCAGGGGCGCGTGCAGGCGCACCGCAAGGGTAAGCCTTGGGTGGAGAGGGTGCGTGCACTTGACTCGGGCAATGAGGGTCACGCGTTTGTGACACACGGCCTTGCAGGGGAGCCCACAGGGGGGCCCCACATGAGGGCCGGTGGGCCCATGCTTGCCGAGTGCTTCACCCCCTGCTTGCCCAAAGCTAGCACGTGCGCGTGCTAGGGGTGCATGCGCCTGCTTGGGGCGCACTCGCCAATGTGCATCTCCTGTACACTCCTGCTCACGCGAGCTAGGAGCCTCTTGCGCAGTGCAAGCGCACCCGCACGGCCCGGGTCCGCCTGCGCTCGCAGCACCGCTGGCCAGCACTGGTTTGCTTGGGGTGGATGCAGCGCCACTGTGCTTGGGGTGGATGCAGCACCGCTTTGCTTGGGGTGGATGCAGCGCCGCTTTGCTTGGGGTGGATGCAGCACCGCTTTGCTTGGGGTGGATGCAGCACTGCTTTGCTTGGGGTGGATGCAGCACTGCTTTGCTGGGGGTGGATGCAGCACCGCTTTGGTTGGGGTGGATGCAGCACCGCTTTGCTTGGGGTGGATGCAGCACCGCTTTGCTTGGGGTGGATGCAAGCAGCTTCTCGGCTCGTGCGCAGCTTCAAGAAGCAGAGCTACCTGCCTTCAAACATCCGTGCCTGCGTACCCTTTGGGTTGCCCTGTGCCGCTCCCAGCACACGCGTGCACTTGTGCTGCCGGTGCTTGCTACGCAGGCCAGCATGAGTGCCTCGTGGGGCGGTGCTTCAGGCTCGGCCACTGAGCCGCGCCCGCTGCGCGTGGTGATGATGACAGGGTTTGAGAGCTTCAATGTTGACCTGTACAAGCGTGCCGCGTCACGCGTCAAGGCGCTGGCGCCGCACGTCACCATGGATGTGAGTGCTGCGCAAGCGCATGCACCCTGCGTCTCTTGTGCATGCGCTCGTGCACGTGTGCGTCTGTGCACCCTTTCCCATGTTTTGTTGTGGGGTTTTTTGCAATTATGTGTGTGTGCGTGTGTGTGCGTGCTTAAGTGCGTGCCTGTTAGTGTGCACTATCTGTTCATGCTTGCATGGGTGTGTGCGTATGACTGCATACGGCGTGAGGTGCTCTGGCTTGCCTCCTTGACACGTGCGCTGTGCTGCAAGACACAAGCTTAGGCTGCCACGATGACACCCTATGGCTTGGAGTGCTGTTAGTGGGTTGTGTGCTCATTGTGTGGAACCCCTTAAGCATACTCAAATGTGTGTGATCATGTTGTGTGATGTGTGCAGGTGTTCAGCAACAGGGACATCCTGGAGCAGAACCTCAAAGCAAGCATGTTCACACGTGTGTATGTGTGTGTGCATGGTTTTTATGTGTGCAGGTGTTCAGCGACAGGGACATTTTGGAGCAGGGCCCTTCCGCAGATCGCGTCGCCGCCGCTCTGGACAAGGCTGATGTTTTCTTTGGGTCCCTGCTGTTCGACTTTGACCAGGTGATGCTTGTTTTGCTACCGCCTGGCTTTGGTTAGGTGGTCTTGAATTGCTACTGCTCAACTCTGGCTTGGATCATCTGAGCATGCCAAAACAATCCAGGCTCTCTTCAAACCGGACCTCACTGCTCCTAGCTTTGTTTGCGCCTGTGCCTTCCTGCGCAGGCATTGCTGCACTTGCGCAGTGCAAAGCCACATGTGCGGGGGTTGTGCACACTTGCATACCAAGCTCGTCTTCGCCACCTCGTACCCCTTTGGGGACTTGACATGCGCTTTTCGAGGCTGCATGTCTCTTGGCCGCTTGAAGAGCCTTTTTGGTGCTTGAAGCAAATCTTTTTGACTGTCTTAATCGCAGGTGGAGTGGCTGCGCGCGCGCATCAACAAAGTGCCGCTGCGCTTTGTGTTCGAGAGCGCGCTGGAGCTGATGAGCTGTACCAAGGTGTGTGTGGGGGTTGGCCCATGCTGCGAGAGGCCATGGTTGGCATGACACTGCATGCTCTCAACCATGGGGTGCCCGTGCATTCGTGGGACGCTTGCATGCATTTGTTTATAGGGTGCCTGTGTGCATTCATGGGGTGCCTGCGCACTTAAGAAGAAGGCCTGCAGCTTTCATTTGATAGGGAGCCTGGGCCTCAGTGGGGTGCTTGTCTATCGGCGGGGTGTCCGCATTCGCGCTCCTTCAATCGCCTGCGTCGCCAGTGCGCCCTATAGGGCACCAGTGGCCCTGACCTGGAGGCATGCCCTTAGGCAGACTTGTGATGTGTGACTTGAAGGCAGACCTGAGGCAGACCTTGAGGCTGGCCTGTGACCTGGAGGCTACCCTGTGACTTGAAGGCTGGCCTGTGACCTGGAGGCTGACATTGAGCCAGAGTTGTGACCTGAAGGCTGCCCTGAAGGCTGGCCTGTGACCTGGAGGCTGACATTGAGCCAGAGTTGTGACCTGAAGGCAGACCTGAAGGCTGGCCTGTGACCTGGAGGCTGGCCTGTGTCTTGGAGGCAGGCCCAAAGGCAGGCCCCAGTGGGGAATGCCGCGTTGATGTAGAGGATGCTCTGCTGCATGGTAGGCACACATGCAGCAGTTGCTTGCTCCCTGGCATAGGCGGGTAGGGCCCGCACGCGCGCAATGCCTGCTCGTGCGCTGAGGCAGGGGGTGCGCTCTGCTGTGCGGCAGCCATCCGGGGGAGTGACCTGATCCTCATCAGGAGCCTGCACCAAGCTCAGATCGCCAGCACGCACACATGTGTGCATGATGAGTGCAGTGCTCTCCTGCACGTGCGCAGGGTAGGCGCTCCAGGGCTCACATCATGAAACGGCCCAGCAGCACATGGGCGGTGCGCTGCACGCAGATGCTCCGCCGCAAGCTCACCACGCACCCACCATGCAAAGCTCACCACGCACCCACCATGCGAGCTCACCACGCACCCACCATGCAAAAGCTCACCACGCACCCACCATGCAAGCTCACCACGCACCCACCATGCAAAGCTCACCACGCACCCACCATGCAAGCTCACCACGCACCCACCATGCACAAGCTTGTCCTTGCTCTGTGTTGCCCGCAGGTGGGCGGTTTTGAGATGGCTGGCGGCCAGCAGAAGGGGCCCCCGCCTGCAGTGAAGAAGGTGGGCGGGTGATACTGCTGGCGCCCCGGCGCCTGTGCGCCCTTTTGTCCAGTCTCTGCGCAGATGAGCTGCTCTGCCCAGTTTTGGCAGCAGGCCGGCTTGCAATTGGACGCACACAATGGGTGACTGCTCTGCCACAGGTGCCTGTTAATGTGTGTGTGTGTGTGCTCTGCCGCAGGTGCCTGTGTGTTTGTGCGTGTGTGTGTGTGTTGTGCCGCAGGTGCTTGTTTGTGTACCCTGCAGAGGGTGGCTGGGCTGCCCACGCTACCGCAGTTACGCCACGTGTGCTGCGGCAGTAGAATATGGGCAGCCCCCAGAGTGAACTGCCATGTGATGCCATGTGATACCCCCAGAGCTTTGTGCATGCTGCTGCAGTTGCCTCACGGATGCTGCTGCGCTGCCCTGCCATGTGCTGCCGCAGGTGCTGTCGCTGTTTGGGTCCGGGAGGGAGGAGGACAAGATGGTGGGCTACCTGTCGTTCTTGAAGGTGGGCTGGCATGGGTGGCCGTCTCAACAGCCCATGGCAGCAAGCATAGGGCTTGCAATGCAGAAGCCGCTTGAACCCCCCGCCTCCCCTCTGCCTGTTTCGATCGAGGCTCCACAGTGAATGGCTCATTGGCAAGTGTCAAGTGGATTGGGACAGGCACATGCAGGCGCAATGTGTTCAGTCAGGGCAGCAGGCATACAGCCTGGAGGACTGCTATTGCCTGCATACATGGGAGGGCAGGCATGGTACGCTTGCAGGTGTATGGCGCAGGGCACCCCGCCTGAGCTTTGACCAGTGTAGGAGGCTCTGGGGGTTTAGCTACCTGCCGGCCGGGTCACTCGCGATTCAATGCCGTGTCTGCGAGGGGCCCCTGCCTACATACTCAACTTGTTTGGCCTAATGTTTGGAATCTCCACTTGATCCCGATCAAGACACCCTTGCGTTGGTCCGTGCTCGAGACGATGGTGGAGTGTACTGAGATCTCGCTCGAGGCGTTGGTGCCAGCCTAGGCCCTCCTCCTGACTGGCACCTGCAAGTGCCTGCGTGCTCGCTGCCGCAAGCTGCCCATGCGCTCAAGCAACAAGCAGCCTGCGTGCTCTCTGCTGCGAGCTGCCCATGTGCTCAATCAGCAAGTAGCCTGTGTGCTCGCTGCTGTGAGCTGCCCATGTGCTCAATCAACAAGCAGCCTGTGTGCTCGCTGCTGCGAGCTGCCCATGTGCTCAATCAACAAGCAGCCTGTGTGCTCGCTGCTGCAAGCTGCCCTTGCGATCAATCAACAAGCAGCCTGCGTGCTCGCTGCTAAGAGCTGCCCATGTGCTCAATCAGCAAGCAGCCTGTGTGCTCGCTGCTGTGAGCTGCCCATGTGCTCAATCAACAAGCAGCCTGTGTGCTCGCTGCTGCAAGCTGCCCATGTGCTCAATCAGCAAGCAGCCTGTGTGCTCGCTGCTGCGAGCTGCCCATGTGCTCAATCAGCTAGCAGCCTGCGTGCTTGCTGCTGCGAGCTGCCCATGTGCTCAATCAGCAAGCAGCCTGTGTGCTCGCTGCTGCGAGCTGCCCATGTGCTCAATCAGCAAGCAGCCTGCGTGCTCGCTGCTGCGAGCTGCCCATGTGCTCAATCAGCAAGCAGCCTGCGTGCTTGCTGTTGCGAGCTGCCCATGTGCTCAATCAGCAAGCAGCCTGCGTGCTTGCTGCTGCGAGCTGCCCATGCACTCAATCAATAAGCAGCCTGTGTGCTTGCTGCTGCAAGTTGCCCATGTGCTTGGTCCGCAAGCTACCAGCGCGGCCGCTTAAGCACACTGCCGATGTACTCACCCTGTAAGCTGCCAGCGTGGCCGCTGCCGCAATCTGCCCGCGTATCTTCATCACTGCAAGCTGCACCATCATGCTCACTGTTACTTACAAGCTGCCCTGCGTGCTCCACACCGTCCATGCGTTGCAGGTTGGGCCAAAGCTGCTCAAATTCATCCCTGGCCAGAAGGCAGCAGACCTGCGCAACTGGCTCACGGTGTACAGCTACTGGAATCAGGTGCGCTGGCGGACACCCCCTTGATGCCTTGTCAGGTGTGAGTTGGGTGGTGAGCCGGTTGGGAGGCGAGGCCTGCTGGCGGACACCGATGAGGAGCCCTGAGTTGAGTTGAGCTGAGCACTGCCGGTGGTGTCCGCTGGCGTGCTGCCGTCCCGATGCTCCTCTTTTTAGAAATCCTGTGCAGTTGAAGCATGCCCAATGCATGTACCTCACACACTCCGTGCATATCCAATACATGTCTTGTGTGTACCCAATAGACACATGTCTTGCTCACATGCGATCTCACGCATGAAGCCACACAGCCTAGCAAAAAGCCATCCTGCTCATGCACCCTTTGCGCAGGTACGTGCACGCACGCGCGCTTGCACTAACATACACACATGCATGCACACACGCACACACACATACACACGTGTGCATGGCTGTGCTTGCGGTCGCAGGGCGGCTTAGACAATGTGGTGTCCATGCTGCTGTACATTGCCACCACCTACCCCAGCCCTACTGCCCCAGCGGCGGCACCAGCGGCACCCATCGCTGCCCCCCTTATTGAGCCCCCCAAGGAGACCCCAGCTCTGGGCTGCCTACACCCCGAGTATGAGGGAGGGCGAGCATACTTCTCGCAGCCGCACGAGTACATGAAGTGGTGGGTGCACAGGCATGTGCAGTGGTGCACAGGGTTTTGTTGAGGTCTAGGCTGCCAGGGGCTGGGGTTTCGGGTTGGTACACCTAACCCAGGCTCTCACATTTTACCCTTGATGCAGTAGGTCACATGCAATTTGGCTGGAGGACATGGAACGTTTGAATCTGGTGCTGCCGTGTGTTGGGTGTGCTTATTCCAGCAGCACGCTGTGTTGGTAATACCAATGAATTTCACATGTTCATTTGGGTTGCTGATACTGTCTTCAAATACAGAGGGATCAATGATAACTGCTTGTGAGCATTTCTTCCATAATGACAATGTGTTTGACTGCACTGTGCAGTGGTCACTATGCCTGCTGGTATTTGGTGCACCTCCACACCTCCCTGCACATGCAAGCGCTTACAATACCACAATCCACGTAATTGAGGGCTTGGCTCCTGTAGCATATGCTGAGAGCCAGGCAAACCTCTGGGCTGAATCCAAGCTGTATATATGCATGCACAGGCTAAACATGAGCAGAAATGCGCTAACATGAGCATGCATAGGCTGAGTATGAGCTCATGAGTCGAGCATCAGCGCATTGAGCGTCAGGCTTCAAACAGAGGTGGACGAACAATCCTTGCTTCCTGACCTTTTGCCCTCAAGAATCGCCCTTGCCTCACACCTTCTGTGCTCAGCTCCAAGCCCCTCACAAAGTTGCTCCGCCCGCACCTCTGGCCCATCAGGTACACATGCCAATGAATGTCCTCTGCTCTCTTTTTGCTCTTGGTACCACAGGTATGCCCGGCACGGCCCGCTTCGGGGTACTGGTGCGCCTGTCGTGGGCGTGTTGCTGTACCGCAAGCACGTCATCACTGAGCAGCCCTACATCATGCAGCTCATCTCCCTCATGGAGCAGGTGTGTTTGAACGTGTCAGACATGCGTGCGTGCACTCATGTACAAGAGGGTGTGCATGTGTGCTTTCAAGGTAAGCCAACAAGCGCGTTCATCCATCTGGTGTTGACAAGATGCAGTCAAGGTACCCAATACACGGCATCAGTGCAGAACATCTGCTTGAGGCCAAGTACAAAATGCATGTATCTGTGATAGGCTGATGCCCAGTGCACGTTGAACATGGCAGCAGGTGACATGAAAGCAAGCCTGTGAGGGCCTTGGTGCTTGGCTTGAGCAGCAATGAGCTGCAGCCAAGCGCATCACATAACATGATGATTGAACGAGCCACATCCGGATCAGGGAGGTGTTTTACTCTTAACTCATGAGTCTCAGGTGCTTCATCCTCCTGAAGTCATTGTTGTCCATCAAGTCAGACAACTGAAATGGACTGCAGGTGTATGAAGTCTAACGACCATGATAACCTTCATCACATTGTGCTTAGCGTTCCATTTGGTCTGCTGCTTCACAGCTTGCTGCACAAAGCAGAGAAACCAACAGCCCCCCCCGGCTTTGCACACGTGTAGAAGCACAGCCTGAAACGTGCGCACGCTGTAGAGCCGCGCATGACCAAGTGCCTCGTCCATGTTTGAACGCGCAGGAGGGCACCATCCCAGTTCCGATCTTCATCAACGGCGTCGAAGCTCATACAGGTGTGTCGGTGCATAGCATTCCTCAAATCGCTTGTGTCCCCCTTCAAATGCTGAGGTTGCTACACCAAAATAGCTCTGTTGATGTCTGTAGAGCATGTCTGTACCTTCCCAGAGGACTTACAGCACTACACAATGCATCCCATTAGGTGATGGCCCTGTGGTCAGCAGGTTGTGCAGCTGCGCTGGCAGTGTTTGCGACATCAGCCACTGTTGGACAGTCTCAGATCACTGCTTCGATGCATGGATTGAGGTGCATGAGCTGCGGCACATGGATAGGCGATGAAATGTTGTGCACTTGCTATCTACGCAACCTTGAGGAAGAGGTTTCTGGTTGGCTGCACCTTTGCTTGGTTGCGCGCCTTAATGGGCCCATTTCATTATGGGGTGAGCTTCAAGTATCAGGAAATAAGTGTGTAGTCCTTGGCACGTGCTGGCCTGTGGCAGAGCCCTGAAACATGTTTGAACGTATGAAAAGACACTTTGAGCTTCCAATCTTCCATGAGAAATGAAGTTGCACGCCAGCTCAGTCATTTTTGAAATTGAATTGTGTACCACATGCACAAAGTTCAAAACGAATTGGGGCACGGTTATAGCAGCTGTTTGCTTTCTCCGCTGCCACGCCCACAGTTGTGCGGGATCTGCTGACTACGGATAACGAGCAGCGGATGCTAGCACGTGGAGAGGTATGGTTCATGAGTGTGTGGCCATGTGGTATGTGCTCTGCATTCAGTGCAAGTGTCTTCTACGTGGTATGTTTTTTTGTACCTGCGCCTGCATGCTGCTCAAGCACGGGCATTGCTGTTCCCAGTCAGCATCTTTGGCCATGAGCTTCTGTGCTCAGTGAAGCCCCTGCCAGCTGTCTGTGTTGCATGAATATGTTCTAACGCTGGAAAAAGCCTGGCATGGTCCAGGCCCAGCCTGCTCCTCTGCCACACTTACTTCCCTGATTTTGGCAAAATGGTTAAAGCCTGGCATGGTTCAGGCCCAGCTTGCTACTCTGCCACACTCTGCCGCATCTAAGCAGTGGGCTTGGACCATGCCAGGCTGCTTCCATTTTGCTAAAATCAGGGAGGTGGGGAGGGTGTGGCTGAGTCTGAGAACAGCCTTATTCCACGTGGGCACGCATGCTCATGCTCTTCTGATGGCGGCCCTTCTCTCTGGCATGGTCTGTAAGAGTTAGCCTCCCCTGAGTTCAACACAGCATTGCCCTCACTTCATCCATAGATGGCACCTTAGGCATCCCCTGAGTTCAACACGGCATTGCCCTTACTCAATCTGTCTATGGCACCTGAGGCGTCTCTCAAGCGAACCACAGCGTTGCCCTCATTCAGTCTGTCTATTGCGCCATCTGGGAGAGCGTGTATGGATAAAGCGACACCGTATAAAGGCGTGGCCCTGCATCAGCCATAAGCCCGTGCCCACCCCTCCCTAAGACCTACCAAGTGTGCATGCCCCAGCTTACAACTGCAGGTGGCCCGGCATCAGCCAGTCCCCTCTCAACTTTGTCTGCTTTACCTCACCACTGCAGGTGGGCAGCATCAGCCAGACTCTGAGCCGCGATGCCGTCAAGGTGGATGCCGTTGTGTCTACCATCGGCTTCCCTCTGGTGGGTGTGCTGCGCGCCTGCCCGCCTGTGGCCTGCCAGGCAGGGCCGTAACCTTGCCAGCATAGATGCATGTATGGTCCTTACCCCTTCTGGGTGTGTGCATTGCAGCTGCCACTAGTTTGAATCCTCGCGCACTGTTGTGCTTATCATGTTTTCCAAAGCACTGGTGGCTTGTCTAGCAGAGAGTGTATCGCACGTAGTGGAAGCTGCCTGGTTTTTTATGCATGATTTTTGGTGCCCCCACTCTGTCAATCGCACACACTGAAAGGCTGACTGGAAGTGAAGGAAGCCGGTTGGGTGCCAGGTCGCAGGCTTTTGCTGCTTGTCCACAAAGGTTAATGATCTTTATCATGTGAGGTATTTGCAAGATTGTAAGGGAGGCTTCTGAGTCAATTTTTGCTATGCACGCTGGTGAGCGCTCTGCCTGGCTTAATATGGAGAGCTGCCACATGGAAGAGGGCAGGGCTGCTTGAGTGCACAATAATCACGGCAATGCGTCACGCGCACCTGATCGTGTAGGTGGGTGGCCCAGCAGGCTCAATGGAGGGCGGGCGCCAAGCGGAAGTTGCCAAAGCCATCCTGTCCACCAAGAATGTGCCGTACCAGGTGGCTGCGCCGCTGCTCATCCAGGTGCGGCCGCCACCCCCACGCAAGCTGCCGCCACCAACACAAGCTGTCTACAGCCGTCTGTCTCATGACTCGCCCTGCGCTTGTTGCGCGTCGCCCTTGCCCAGCCCATTCAGGCTTGCGCAGCATTCACTCGCAGCCCATGCCCGGCAAACGGCCATGAGGCACTCCATGTTTGAAGATGTCTCCTTGGCTTGCAGCTCCTCATCCGATTTTGGAAAAAACAAGGCTGGCCTCCCTGCTCGCCCGCGCCCCCCACGCTCCCTCCCGCCCTCCTTGCATGGCCCTGGAGCAACGCTGCGTGGCACTCCAACATATAGGCAGCCTCAAGCCCCGGCCTCCTGTCTTGCTAGCTCATCAGCTGCCTGAATCCGTTTCTGCCAGCGCTGCAGCTGCGTGTTGGGCGCCTCTATGGTCCGCAGGCTGCGTGGTTGATCCTGGCATGTATGCTGTGGGGGCGCTCAATTCAATGGTAGAGCTGCTACTTGGGCTCAAAGCAGCCTGAATACCGCTGCGTGTGTGGACTCAACTTGACCTTGAGGCTGCAGCGTGTACTGCTTGGGTTTTATTGACTAGCACGCACCTTGGGAGGATGTCTTGTAAATGGAAGAGTAAATTAAGTGCATGGCAGGTGACAGCTGCCAGTTTGAATTTAAGATGCACAACTGGTGACAGCTGCCTGTTGAGATCTAAGGTTTTGGACCCCTGAGTGGTTCCGTGAACATATCCCTCTTCACCACACCTGCATGCTTGCTCTCTCTAATAAACTTGCTTCCTAAACGCTTCGCCTTTCTGTCCGCTTGCTGTTTATGCTTCACCCCTGGCTTCACATGTGCTTCGCAAATTCATTTCCCCCCCACGCCTTTGCTGCATGCTTGACTGCTCCTGCATGCTTGATGCGCGCTTGACCCCTCTTTTACATCAGCGGCACAAATGGACCCCTCCGCCCATGCAAATGCAGGACATGGACAGCTGGACCCGAGATGGCATCGCTGGCTTGCAGTCAGTGGTGCTGTACTCCCTGCCAGAGCTGGATGGTGAGTGGGATAGCCAGTGCTTGAGTGCACGCATCAGCCCAGCGCGTACTCTGGGTCTGGGCACAGCGCTTGTCCACACAGCCTCCACCGCTCGCAGTATGCTTGCTGCAGCAGCTGCGCTTGGCGCCTGATCCAGCTCCCCATGCAAACGAGCAGCAGAAGCGGAGAGCGTGTGCATGTTCCTGCTCATTGCAGTGCGTATGCTTTGCAGCCCAGTTGGCAAAGTGTGTGGACATGCATACAGCCTGGGTGTGCACTGCCAAGCGCCATCAGCGCACAGATTGCGCTGCAGGCACCATTGACGCAATGCCCTGATGCCCTGACTTACACCAGCAGTGCCGGGGCATGCACTCTTCCCAACACCCATGACTGTGTGCTCTGCTCTGACTTGCACCGCAGGCGCAATTGGCACAGTGCCAGGGCATGCACTCTTCCCAACACCTATGCCTGTGTGCTCTGCCCTGATCCACAATGTAGGCGCCATTGAAACACCTTTGACTGTGTGCTCTGCCCTGATCCACAACGTAGGCGCCATTGATACAGTGCCCTTGGGTGGCTTAGTGGGCGACAACATCTTCCTGGTGCCTGAGCGCGTCAAGAAGATGTGCGGGCGCCTGCGCAGATGGGTGGAGCTCAGGTGCGCGGCGTGGGCATGTGTGCACGTGTGTATGTACGTGTGTGTGTGTCACAGGCCCGCTCGTGGAATGTACAGGGGTGGGGGCCATTGTCAGGTCAGTTTTACCTCAGCCCACACACGTGGAGTTTGGCATTTGGAGAGTTGAAGAGGACAGGCCAAGGGGATGTGGGCCTTGGACACAACTTTGAGGTGCTGGGGGTGCTGGGCTACTCTTGAGGTCCTAAGTGCATACGGATGGAGGAGGGCGGAGCATGATCCTGTTGCCCACGTGGTATACGGAGACCCTGCTGGACGACGAAACACACCGCAGCCGTGGAGTAATCCCATCTCAATCGGCTGACCGGATGTTCGCTTGCTTGCTCGATGTATGCGCCTGCTTGCTTGGTGTGTGCGCTTGCTTGCTTGATGCATGTGCCCGCTTGGTGCGTGTGCCTGTTTGTGTATGCGCCTGTGCTTCTTCAGTCTGCCGCGCACCTCTGCTTTCAAGGGGAGGCATTCACCCAGCACACACACATTCCCGAACTGCGCATGCCCAGGCGGAAGCCAGCGCACGAGCGCAAGGTTGCAGTGATGCTCTACGGCTTTCCCCCTGGTACGTAGGATTGTGTGTGCGCGTACGTGTGCACACAACTGTGCATGCGTGCGGGGAAGGTTGTGTGCTTCCCCAGCTGGATTATTGATAGTGTGTTGTGCCTGTAGGACTCACAGGCCTCTGTGCCTTTCGCATGCCTCCCAAGCTCATGCTTGCTGCTTTCTGCTGGTGCTTTAATCTCTAGACTTGTGAGCGGGCACAGCTGCAGATGGAAGCATGCATGCCTCATGCAAGTAGGCAGCAGCCTCAACAGGATAGGCACAGAACTTTAAAAAGGCCCCAATTCAGACCTGGGACAGAGACCAACATGCAGTGGCTTCAGACCATGGGGCCCACAATGCAGCTCATGCTACTTTCATTTTCAGGCCAGCCAAAAAAGCATACCTGCTAGATGTGTCTGCATGCAATGCAAAAGAAAGAAAAGAAAAAGAAAACCCACCATAGGCACCCCATGCATGCATTGCAATGCATTTGTGTACACGCCCAACAGCATCATCAAGCACTCGAAGCCCCTGGGTTAGTTCTTGTGCAAATATAAGCATGGAGTGTATTGTGATCCTGAAAACAAGGCAAGTCTGGCACTGCCCTTTATGCCACTAGCAGGTTCTCCTGCACAGCACTAATTTCACCTACCTAGTAGATATTGAGGGTCAGATTGCTACGGGCCTGATGTTCCTTGATGTTTCTTTGTACGTATCACCACCATGTCTCAATGCCAGCAACCTACTCACAGAAGCTGTGCAAGCACCTGCCTGTGGTCCTCAGAGCCTGATTGTGGCACAACACCGTCACTGCAGGCGTGGGTGCGACCGGCACCGCTGCCTTGCTCAATGTGCCCAACTCGCTGGCGGCCCTTCTCCGTGCCTTAAAGGTGAGCACACAGTGTTGCTGTGCCAAAACCATCATGGCGCTGAACTGGGCAGTCGCACGTGTGTTTTGCGCGCACGCAGCCAGCTGCTGCACAATGCATGCATGCTGCCTCACACCAGTGTGCACATCCTTGAGCGTATGCCCGGTGCACCCTGTAGCTGCTGCACACACCCTGTCCTTTGCTAATGCTCAGCCAGCAGCAAAACTGGATTGAAAAGGTGTAGTTGATTCGAAACATAGCTGGCATGCCAAGTGCACCTTGTAGCTGCTGCACACACCCTGCTCTCTGCTTATGCTCAGCCAAAAGCAAAATCGACAAGCTGTGGAATGATTATAACAATGCTTGCATGCCATGCCCACCCAGTAGCAGTTGCACACATCCTATCCTCTGCTTATGCTCAGCCAAGATTGAGATCAGGTTGGAAGGTGTGGGATGACCGTAAAGTGCTGGCATGCCGAGTGCACTCTGTGACACTGCACACATTCTCCGCTGGAGGGTCTTGTCAACAGCACACTTGTGCCCCCAGTTTGAGGGCTTGCCTGTGCATGCTGCTTTTAAACTCACAGCTCAAGACCTCACTTGTGCACCTTTCCTGTCACGTCTTGCCTGCCACTTGTGGATGCATGCCCCCCCTTCCCTGCATCGTCTTGTCTGCCACTTGTGCCTTCTCTTTTGGTTTCACAAAGGGCTGGCTTGTGCCCCTAGGCTTAGGGCTACGATCTAGGCCGAGGGTGGGTCTGTGCCCCTCCACCGTACCTGCTATCTGTGCCTGCAAGAGAGCTAAGCGGCGCCCCTGGGTTCAAATTTTACGCTTGCCTACTGCTTGTGTCTCAAGGCCGAGGGCTACGACCTGGGTGACCTGGATGTGGACAACCTGAATGGAGAGAGTGTGATCGCTGCACTGACGGCGCAGGAGGACCAGCGCGCCATCTCCCGGGGCGCGGCAGGTGAGCGACAGGGGGCACAGTTTGCGCAGGAGTGCATATGGCGCCCAGAAATTGCAAGGATACAAACTAAGCAGAAGCAAACTCCAGGTGCTGTGTTTGTTGTGGACGAGCACGCGCAACAAAGTGCCCGTCGCAGTCTCGGAAATCATCTGAGACGAAGACTGGGGGCCATCTGAGACTGAGACGGAGATCATTTGTGACTAAGACTGAGATTGAGGCTGAGGGTCATCTGAGACTGAGGACCATCTGACCCGCAGGTGCTTTGCAGCAATGCTTACTTTTGGGACATGCATTGTCCCTGCTTGTCCAAGGCATTTAAGAGACGTTGAGATTTAAAATAAATGAAAGGGGGACGCCAAGAAAAAGTCAGTGGGCAGATCTCTGAATGTCCAGCAGTGGCTGTCTGTTTTCCCTTGCTGCTAAGCATATCTAGCTTGTGAAAGAACCATCTTTCCATAATCGCAGGCAAGCTTTTCTGTGGCAAAACCACTTGCTGCACGGCTGTACTGCCAGGTCCTGGCTGCCCCCAAACCCGTCCCTGCAGCCTCGAAACTGTCTTCTGTGGCTGCCGGCCTCTGCTCTGAGTGACCTTTGCTTTGCCACTTCAGGCCTGGCTGACCCCAAACCTGTCCCTCCCGCTCCCAACCAGATTGGCCAGTGGCTGCTGGCCTCTGCTCAGAGCGATTCATGTAACGCCACTGCAGGCCTGGCTGCCCTTGGAGCTGGACCTGCTGCTGAGGCTGGCGTGCAAGCAAACGCCGCGGAAGTCAGCACCAAGCAGCTGAAGGTGGGCTGAGCGTGGGGCATGGCCCCACCTGCAACCATGGGGCACAGCGTCGCCTACCATAGCACGTGGACGCACGGGCGCCATGCTCTGTGCGCCTCTCTGCGTGCACATGATGCCTTTTGCACATAACAACAGTGACAGCGAAGGCAGTCAACCATAGACAGCAAAGACATGACAAAGACTGCAACGACAGCAAGGATAGCTAAGACAGACGACCAAAGAAAGCAATGACAGCAAAGATATAGCTCAGACGGCCAGACAGCCAAGACAGCACAAACTCTATGTGCTGAGCTTGTTCAGGGCCTAGGCTGATCTCTGTGGCACAGTGCCTCGGCTGATGCGTGCATATGCCTACATATAAGTGCTGAGCCTAGGATGTGCAATGCCAAGCCTACAGGTTGTGCGCTGTCCAGGCTAAGATGTGCACTGCGGAGCCTAGGATGTGCACTGCCAAGCCTCTAGGTTGTGCGCTGCCCAGGCCGAGATGTGCACTGCCGAGCCTCTAGGGTGTGCGCTGCTCAGGCCAAGATGTGCGCTGCCGAGCCTAGGATGCGCGCTGCCCAGGCCAAGATGTGCACTGCCAAGCCCCTAGGTTGTGCGCTGCTAAGGCCAAGATGTGCGCTGCCAAGCCTATAGGTTGTGCGCTGCCCAGGCCAAGATTTGAACCAACGAGGGCTGCGCGTGGCGGGCAGTGCCTGTGCTCTTTTCAGGAATCTGCATGTTGCATGAGCGTGCCCCTCCCCAAGACAAGCTGGCGCCCTTGGCCCATCATACGCTCCTGAGACATGCAGACGTTTTTGCTCTCTGTCCTCTAGCGCGCGAAAACCTGGCTGGCCACCTTCCGTGCACATCATAAGCATGCACTGCGCTGCGCTGCATGGTGTGCATCTCTCAGCAGCATATGCTGCGTGCACGCCCTCTGTGCGCACGCGCATGCCTGCGCGTGTCCAGTCCTCAAGACCGTCTGATGGGAACTGACGGGAACGCCTGGTGAGAAGCTCAGCAGCGAGCAGCGCACACACACACACACACTATGCGTAATACAACCTGTGCCCGTCCCGCAGGACTGGCTGACGGGAACCAGAGAAGCTCTACAGCAAGCGGCGCACGCATAATATGCGTAATACAACCCTGTTATGCACCCTAACACTGTGCCCGGCCTGCAGGACTGGCTGACGTACCCCCCCGAATGGGGCCCCACCGAATGGGGCCCCATCCCCTTCCTGCCCGACAACGACGTGCTTGTCAGGCGCATGCAGAAGCAGTGGGGCGGCCTGTCCTCCTACAGGTGCGGCAGGGCAGCAGAACGCATGCAGTGGGGTCTTGGCCCGGGCACACGTGGAGCAGCAGCGGGGGGGGCTGAATTTGTACAGGTGGAGCAGTCGGGCGGCTTGCCTGCATACAGGTGCAGTGGGATGGGTGTCCATCGAAACGGTTCAGCAAAGCGGGTGCAGCGTTGTTGTCTTCTGTTTGAGCATGCTATTGTCAACACCCAGTCATGCACGTGTCATCCCTGCATCATCCTCACGTGGGGCGGGTGCAGTGGTGCAGCGGTGTCACCCTCATGTCGAGCAGCTGCATGCCCATCCACACACAGGGGTATCATGAGCCCTGCATGTGAGTCCCTGCACGCCTGTGCATGCTTACACACGCACAGGGGCATCATGAGCTCAGCCTGTGCATGCTTACACACGCACAGGGGCATCATGAGCTCAGCCTCTGCATGCTTGCATGCGCACAGGGGAATCATGACTTCCGCCTCTGGCCAGCTGGTGGTTCCAGGCCTCAAGGCGGGCAATGTATACATTGGCGTCCAGGTGCGGCCTCTATTTTTTGCAAGCACAGGACTGCATGCATAGCGTTTGTGTTTACTCGAGGAGGAGAATGCATGTGGTGTGGCCTGAAATGACCGCGCCCACAGCTGCCGATGCCTGTGTGATGGAAGTGGTGTGACGCGGATGTATGGGTTACCCTTTTGGCTAGCGCTGAAGCGCATGCCCTGGGCTCAAGCGCGCCTGCGCACAAACATGCACACGCTGGTAAGGACTGCGTCGATGTTTCTTCAGAAAGGAATGCGTGCTAGCGCCACCAAGGGCTGCACGTCAGTGCCGGCGCGCAGGCTGCGTCATTGCCTGTGAAATGCGCTTTTCATTAAGAGCATTGGCTCGTTCGGCGCTGGTGTAAGCACACCCTCTGTTCGTAGCCCTATTGGAGCAGGTGCACTCCTGGTGGCGTAGGTGCACTCTTGGCGGCGTAGGTGCACTCTTGGTGGCGTAGGTGCACTCTTGGTGGCGTAGGTGCACTCTTGGCGGTGCAGGTGTACTCTTGGTGGCGTAGGTGCACTCTTGGTGCACTCTTGGCGGCGCAGGTGTACTCCTGGTGGCGTAGGTGCACTCTTGGTGCACTCTTGGCGGCGCAGGTGTACTCTTGGTGGCGCAGGTGCATTCTTGGTGGCACAGGCACGTGCTTGAGGATGCAGGCCTGCAGGGGCCTAAGGTCCCAACGTCACTGCCAGTGCAGTGCAAGTGGTTGGGAAGGTTACCATTGCCACCTGTTGGGAGACCCCTCCCAATCAGTCCCCAGGAACGGTACATCGCAACCATTCTGTGCAGGGTGCCCTCGCCAGTGCAGCAAGCCTTTGCCTAGGCAAATGACCGGCTACACTGCTGAGCGGGCTGTTCCTGTTAGATGCAGGGCTCGCCAGAGAGATGCAGGGCTTGCCTGAGAGATGCAGAGCTTGCAAGAAATGAGGGCGCTGGGGACAATCCAGGGCTTGCAAGCACTGAGGAGTTTGAGCAATCTGCAGGGCTCGCAAGCACTGCGGGCGCTGAGCAATCTGCTGAGCTCGCAATATTTGAGGGCTCCGTGCACATGCAGGGGTTGCAAGCACGGAAGGGTCTGAGCACAATGCAGGGCTCGCAAGCACTGAGGGCCCAGTGCTGCAGACTGATGTAGGAAGTAACAAATGCGGACGGCTGAGAAAAAGATGAGCAATTGAGAAAGGTCAACTTGGCCAGGCATGTCAAGGGCCCTCTAAGGTGCCTGCAGCATGCTGTTTGCTGGAAGGCGTGCAGTTAATGAAGGGAGGGGCCTTACCCAGTGTCTCAAACACAGTGTCTCAAACGCAGTGTGCTGTTTGAACAATATTCAATGCGCAAGTGCATGGCCCTAAGTATGGCGACGTAGGTGATGTTGTGTAGGTGCAGTTCTTGAGAGCACCATTGTTGGTGGCACATCCAGAAGGTCGATGAGCAAAACTGGTTAAATGGAATTTAGTCTCTGGCCTCAGTATTGCATGCACACTCGGCTTGCGGACTGAACATGCACTTAAAGCTGCCCCCACTTATGTTTTGTGCTCCGCAGCCTTTGCTGGGCCTAGAGGGAGATCCCATGCGCCTGCTGTTTGGTAAGCACTCAGTCCTGACCGTGCGTCCATAAATGTGTGCATGTGCATTTCCACACAAGATCGCGCATCTGAGCAAGGCCGCCCACACTGAAATGTCTATACATCTATGCTGGTTGAAGTTGTTCCCCAGTGCACACTGTCAGTGCTCTGGTTTGATGCAGCATAGACCTCCACCTCATCATGATTTGTGTGCTCTGTGCACCTCATTGATAGGGCCTGTGCGCCCGCATGTCCCCATGAGGAGGTTGCATGGGCACACATGTGTGTGCAGGCTGCTCCTGGGCAGATGTCAATGGGCCCGTGTGCATGTGTTCAGCATGGTCTGATCATAAAAGTGCTTCAAGGTTGTGAAGGTGCACCAAGGGAGGTCAACAAGAGGAGTTAGAGCACGCTTGCTCACTTGATCAGTGTGCTCGTGCGTGTGTGGCTCCCATATGCAGAGCGCGATCTCACGCCTCATCCGCAGTACGCGGCTTTCTACAAGTGGCTACAAGAGGTCAGTACTCTCCATGCCCAGCACTGTGGCATGCATGTGTTCAAGAATGGGGTGTGCATATTGTTGTGTAGAGGAAACAGGAGGAGGGTGAGACGTTTGGTAAGAGCACAGAGAGAGAGAGAGAGAGAGAGAGAGAGAGAG
>LKMJ01001585.1_pt1 | contig 20274 bp, 18 predicted proteins | sample 643391 | NCBI WGS metagenome assembly LKMJ01 (sample SAMN04112250, study PRJNA286221) | soda lake metagenome | biome: soda lake; feature: Kulunda Steppe; material: water; isolation source: sample PL-Br10 brine of Picturesque Lake | place: Russia: Kulunda steppe | collected 2010-07 | reverse complement strand
GGAGGAATAGTCGGCAGCAATCTCACCAGAAATCTGGTGGAAAATCATGATGTGGTGGTGATCGATATTGACCGTCAGGTCTGCGAGGATATCTACAGCCGTTTTGGGGCGGTTTCTGTGCACGGCAGTGCCACCAGGGTCAGCATATTAAGGGATGCAGGGATAGAAAAATGCGATGTGGCAGTGGCGGTTATGGAGAATGATGCTGATAACCTGGCCTTTACCGTTCTGGCCCGGGATTTTGGAGTCGAGAAGATTTTGGTGAGGATGAGGGACCCGGAATATGAGAGCGCCTACCGCAAAGCCGGAGCCACCACTGTGGGCAGCATCATGGAGCTGATGGTGGAGAAGTTTGTGATTGATATCGAAGAGCCCCGGGTTCGCAGGGTGGCTTCTCTGGGTAATGGTCGGGCGGAGATTTCAATCATAACTATACCGGAGCACTCGCCCTGCGCCGGGAAAACGGTGGCAGATATAGTTAACAGCTCCGGCTTTCCTGAGGATATTGTTATTGCTGGAATTTATGATAAGGAAAATGATCAGCTCATCATACCCCGGGGCAACCGGGGAATTCATGCTGGCAACCAGGTTTTTCTGGTGGCCACCGAGGAGAATATGCACCGGGCAGCCGATTACCTGATGAGAAAAAAATAGCTCTTATCCCGGCCCGATTTCAGAGTTCCGCCTTCTTTCTTCCGTCCCGGGTTCAACGTGTCCATTTTCCCACCATTTAAGCTCCGATAAATGGTCCTCTTTATACCTGTTTTTTTATTTCAACTTATTCAAAGCCTCAACCCTTTCCTCGATCGGGGGATGGGTGCTGAAGAGCTTGGCCATGCCCTCCCGGGAGAGGGGGTTGACAATAAACATGTGCGAGGTTGCTTCATTAACCTGCATTGGTGAATTTTTAGCATGGCTTTCCATCTTGCGCAGGGCGCTGGCCAGTCCATCAGGATTGCCGGTAATGCCTGCTGCGGTGGCATCGGCTTTGTATTCCCGGGAACGGGATATTGCCATTTTGATGATCATGGCAGCCAGCGGGGCAAAGATGATCGCTAGCAGCTGAATCAGAGCTGCGGCTCCACCGCTTCGACCTCTCCGGCCTCCAAAAATCATCCGGAATCTACCAATCCGGGAGAGGAAGGCCAGGGCCCCGGCCATGACGGCCGCCAGGGTGCTGATCAGGGTATCGCGGTTTTTAATGTGGGAAAGCTCATGGGCAATAACTCCCTCCAGCTCATCCTTATCCAGCAGCTTGATGATGCCTTCGGTCAGGGCAATCGCTGCATTTTTGGGATTTCTCCCGGTGGCAAAGGCGTTGGGCTGATCTCCCGGCGTTACATAGACTTTAGGTTTGGGCAGACCGGCCTCTTTGCTGAGATTGGCAATAATTTTGTGGAGATTGGGAGCTTCCTCTTCAGTAAGGGGACGGGATTTCGTCATCTTCATTGCGATGGTGTCGCTTTTCCAGTAGGCAATGAAATTAATCGCCATGGCAAAGGCAAAGGCCATGATCAGTCCGGATTCACCTGCTATGATGCCGCCGAATACGATGAAAATTACGGTTAGCAGCGCCATAAGAAAAACAGTTTTCAAATTATGCATTACATTCACTCCTTTCAGTTAGAGCCCCTGATGGGGCCTCAAACAGAAAATATAATATTATAATATAATCAGGATTAGTTCCACTAAACATATTTTAACTTATCTCAGACTAAACTGCAAGCAAAACAGTCAGGATACGCTATCCTAAAAAATTGACAGAATAAAGAGGCGCAGAAGTTGACCGCCCTGTCTGAGTTCCAGATATCGATAATGATGGTTCGCCCACAAAAAGGTCTATTTTGCAAATTAACAAACAAAATCATACTATATGTTGTACTTAATTGATCTTCAACCTACTATATATTGTAGCAAAAATAATTCTTAAACCTTTTTGTGGTCAAACCATAATGATTACTCTGATTAATTATAACAAATAATTAGAAAATTATCATATTTTTTGCCCTTCTCAGGCAGGAATTTACTGCTAGATAGCTAATTATATAAATGTCAGCCCCTTTCCAGACTATTTACCAAGAGATATAGAAATTATTTATTATTTGAGGAGGTTTTATTTCTGCATGGAAGTATTAAAAGTGGCAGCAAAATCCAGTCCAAATTCGGTAGCTGGCGCCCTGGCAGGTGTCCTCAGGGAAGAGGGTGTCGCTGAGCTTCAGGCAATTGGTGCAGGTGCTATTAATCAGGCAGTTAAGGCAGTAGCTATAGCTCGTGGTTTTGTCGCTCCTTCGGGTATGGATCTAATCTGCATCCCGGCTTTTACTGATATTGAAATTGATGGAGAGGAAAGGACAGCAATTAAATTTATCGTGGAACCCCGTTAAGAAATTAGGCGTTTCCAGGTGTTAACTGGTGCTTCGGGGCTGATGTTGTCAGGAACCCTTCTTTGGCCGGAAGGGTATTTTTTTTTGTCACCTTGAAAATAATGCTAATGGTCTTTATTTTTTCTGATAATTGCGAAGGTTGCGGGACAGCACACATAAGTTTCCGGCACGCAGTGCAGAAAAATTTCAGCTTTTGCGAAATAATTTCTCTGGTCATTTTCCTTTACGTGCAGAAAAAGTATGTGTAATGTGCCTGAAAACTTCAATTTCGATGACTAAAATACTTCTCTCCCTTTTCCGCTGGTAGAAAGCAACCAGGAACAATTATATTTATACAGAAAACAAGTTTCTTACTTTGAAAATATGCAGTTTTATTTTCATCTATTGTTGTGCTCGGGAGGAGCATGGAGGTTACTTTGAAAATACACCGTAATATTTTCATCTATTGTTGTGCCTCAAGTGCCTCAAGGGGCATGTGGGTTAATTTGAAAATACACCGTAATATTTTTATGCTTTTGGGCTCCAAGGGGGCAAGCTGGTTTACTTTGGAGATAGGTGACGATAATAGATGAACTCATAATCGGCTCTGAGCTCATAATTAACTTAAATCTCAACTTAGGTCTCCTGGTTATTTGATTACTGGTTATCTGATTATCTGATATTTCCATAAAAATATAAAAATTAATTATCTTGTTTATAAGTAAAACTTTTGATATAATCTACTTGATATAATCTTCAGAGTACAGTCTTTAGCAGCAGCATAGCAGCATAGCAGCAGAAAGAACAGCAGCCCCACAATTATAAGCAGCCTTCGGGATAGATAAAATAATGTAAAAAATTTTAAACAGACTTAAGCTTTTCAGGGGAGTGGTAATTAATGAAAACCATAGACTGCCGGGGGCTTAACTGTCCCGAGCCGGTTATCAGAACAAAGGAAGCTTTAAAAAAACATGACAGCCTGCTGGTGATTGTTGATAATAAACCTGCCGCGGAAAATGTTGCCCGAATGGCCAAAAATTCCGGCTGCCGGGTGGAGAAGCTTCAGGAACAAGATAATTTCAAACTCAAACTGGAAGCTTTTGGTACAGGAAGCCCGGAGGATAAAGCCGGCTCAGAGCGGTCCAGGTCCTACCTGATTACCTCCGAAACCCTGGGAGAGGGACCCCGGGAACTGGGTGAGCTGCTGCTGACTGGCTTTTTAAAAACTCTCAAAGAGGTTGAACCTCTCCCGGAAGCACTTTTGTTTATGAATGAAGGGGTAAAGCTTGTCACTGTCAATGATTCAGCCGCAGAAATAATCAGGGAATTGCCCCGGGAGATTGAGATTCTGGTCTGCGGCACCTGTCTTGATTACTTTGAGCTGACAGAGAACTTAAAGGCCGGGCGGGTCAGCAATATGTATGAAATTCTTGACACCATCACCCAGACCAGCTGTGTGAAAATATAGCAAATTTCATATCCTGAATTCTGAAAGAGAGGTGGTAATCATGTCAGCAGAGGAGCAAATTAAAATGACTTCTTACAGCAGGAGTTCAGGCTGAGCCTCTAAAATGGGGCCGGCGGAGCTGGCCAAAATTTTAGACAGCCTGGATTTTACCAGCAATGATAAAAATCTGATGGTGGGTCTGGAAAGCGGGGATGATGCCATTGTCTATCGCCTGAATTCCGAACAGGCCCTGATCCAGACCGTTGACTTTTTCACCCCGATTGTCGATGACCCCTATCTGTTTGGCCAGATTTCAGCGGCCAATTCTCTCAGCGATGTTTATGCCATGGGGGGGGAGCCATTTCTGGCCATGAATATTGTCTGTTTTCCCGATTCTCTGGATAAAAAAATTCTTCGGGATATTCTCCAGGGCGGTCTGGACAAAGCCCAGGAGGCTGGAATAACCATTTCCGGTGGGCATACAGTGGAGGATGAGGAGCCCAAGTACGGTCTTTCCGTCAGCGGTCTGGTTCATCCCGACAAAGTGGTGCCCAACTCCGGAGCTCGGGCCGGTGATAAATTGATCCTTACCAAGCCCCTGGGTACCGGAATAATAACCACTGCCTTCAAAGCCGGCCTGCTGGAGCAGAGCCCCGAACATCCGGCTATTGCAAACATGCTGCAGCTAAACAGCAGGGCAGCCGAACTTTTTGACCGCTACTCCATTTCTGCCTGCACTGATATTACCGGTTTTGGTCTGGCCGGACACCTGCTGGAAATGCTGAAGGCCAGCGGCAGGGGCTGCCGGATTCAGGCCGATAACCTGCCCTATTTTGCCGAGGTGCCTGAGCTTTCCGCAGAAGGTATTGTGCCGGGAGGTCTTTACCGCAACCGCGAGACCTTTAGTGATCAGGTTAAGCTAACTGGAGTTTCTCAGGAATTTATCAAAGATCTGCTCTTTGATCCTCAGACTTCGGGCGGCCTGTTGATTTCCCTGCCTGAAGAGGAGGCGCAGGATTTTCTGAGGGAATTTAATGATGACCGGCACCGGGGTTATCCTGTTGGTGAAGTGGTGGAGGGAGACAGCATTGTTCTGGAATGATTTCCTGTGAAAGATGAAAAATACGGCCTGATTGCCTTTCCCGGGACCACTGAATCTTTGAAAGCGGAGAAACTGCTTAAGCAGGAGGGCTATTCCGTCTCCTTCCGCCCTCTTCCTCCGGTAATTACAGCAGACTGCGGTTTTGGGCTGGAAATACCCCTGGAAAAAATCCGGGAAATTCGAGAATTTATTGAGCAGAGCCCTGTACAAACTGCTGGATTTTATCATATAATTATAAAAGATGGTGAAAAAATTATCACCAGCCTGGAATAAACTTGGAAAAAATCTTTCAGGAGGCAGATAAATGGGAGTATTACTAATAGGGATCGGAGGAGGATCTGCTTCAGGGAAATCAACCCTGGCCAGGATGCTAAAGAAATCCTTCAGCGATGAGGTTTCGATCCTGCGCCTGGATTACTACTATCATGATAAGGATTATTTTGATGTTCCCGAAGATAAAATTAATTTTGACCATCCTGATGCCTTTGAGATTGATCTCTTATGCCGGCATCTGGAAAAACTCAAAAAAGGTCAGCCGGTGGAAAGGCCGGTTTACAGCTTTACCACCAACAGCAGACTGGAGGAGACCTGTCAGGTAAAACCCTCCCGGATAATTATTGTAGAGGGGATTCTCACCCTCTATTACCAGAATCTCCGCAAATTTTTTGATCTTAAGATTTATGTTGACACCGATAATGACATCCGGCTCTTACGGCGGATTACCAGGGATATTAAGGAAAGGGGACGCACCCTGGAGTCAGTCAAAGAGCAGTATCTGGCCACGGTTAAGCCCATGCATGAACAGTTTGTCGAGCCCAGCAAATCCAAAGCCGACATTATCATTCCCCACGGCGGTCTTAATGAGATAGCCAATGATCTTCTGATCGAAAAAATCAAAGGACATCTGGTGGTCAACAGAAGAATTTAATTTAGCTGTATTAAATCCGGCACTGCCGTTTTCCGGGGGAAATTTGCTGCAGTGCTGTTATTTTTTTTGGAAACAGGCAGGAAAAAAGCAAAATATGGAGAAATATACCCCATAAATTCCATAAAATGGGGTGATGGTATGAACTGGTGGCAGAAAAATCGCTGGACCCTGTTGATCATGTTATCTCTGGCAGCTTTCTGGCTGGGCTGGTGGCTGATTCCCCGGATTCAGCAGCCGGTAATTATTTCGGAGATTGAAATCACTGGCAGGAAAGAGACAGCAAGTCCGGCCGGAGCTTCTCCGGGAGAAGATGGGGCTGACCTGCAGACGGAAGGAGATAATATTTCTCCGGAAAAAAGCCCGCTGCCGGAGATAATGGTGGTTCATGTGGGGGGAGCGGTGGTAAGGCCGGGCGTCTATCAGCTGGCCGCCGACTCCCGGGCAGTGGACGGCATCCTGGCTGCCGGTGGCAGCACAGAAACTGCTGCCCTGGATTTTGTTAATCTGGCCCGTCCCTTAAGAGATGGCGAGCAGTTAATTATCCCGGAAGCAGGTGACAATCCTGAGGTGGCCGGAATAGTCTCCAGGAATCCCTCGTCACCTGTTTCTTCTGCTCCGGAATATACTAAGAGCGGCCTGATAAATTTAAATCGAGCCGGAGTGGCAGAGCTTACCACACTGCCGGGTATTGGTGAGGTCCGGGCCCGGGCAATTATAGCTTACCGTGAGGAGAGTGGGCCCTTTAAGAGTCCCGAGGATCTGATAGCGGTTCCGGGAATCGGTCCGGCAATTCTGGTCGGGCTGATCGCTGAAGTAGAGGCTCCCTGATGACAGCCGACTCCGGATACTATCCCTTTTTCAGGCTCTTTATCTGCTTTATTTTTCTGATAGATTTTACCGGCCTGCTCACCGATTTGCTGCTGGCAGATAATAGTTTATCTTCAGGACCGTTCTCTGCTGAAACTATTGAGCGGCAGCTTAACTTTTCGTTTTTTGCGGCAGTTTTTCTGCCGGCACTCTTAATCCTGGTGATCTTTTTAGTTTATAATTACCTCTATTGTTCCTGCCGGCCGGGTTTCTTTAGCTTTTCTCTCCCTAAGCTGACTTTGCTCTTTTTTCTGGCAGCTGCAACTGCCGGCCGGATGGTCCTGCTTCCCGCTTTAATGCTGGAAACTATTGATTTTTTTCTTCTGACCGGAACCCGGGACCGCTGGCTTGAGATTATCAATGTCGGCTACAGCCCGGGGCGGGCCTCCCTGATTGCTGCTTTGATTTTGGGACAGCGCCAGGATATTTTTCGCTATACGGTTCTCTTCCGCCGGGCCGGAGTCAGCCATCTGCTGGCCCTCTCCGGTCTTCATGCCGGGTTTGTAGCTGTAATTATAAATTTCAGCCTGGCTAAACTTCCGGCGGTTGGGGCCCATTCCTGGTGGTTGAGTTCTCTCTTTCTTGCCGGCTATGTGCTGCTGGCCGGAGCCAGTCCTTCCCTGCAGCGGGCGGGAATTATGCTGATCAGCTGGTTTATCCTGAAGCGCCAGGGGCGCAGCACCTCGCCTTTAAATATTCTGGGACTGGCGGGAATCCTGATTTTGCTGCTGAATCCAGATTATCTCTATCAGCTGAACTTTCAGCTTTCCTTTCTGGTGGTTTTGGCCCTGATTTTTTATCTGCCCTTTCTGCAGAGGAAATTCTCAGGCCCTCTGGCGATCAGTCTGGCAGCAACCCTGGGCTCGGCACCCCTGCTGGCCTTCCATTTTGGAGAAGTGAATCTTAATGCTCTGATCAGCAATCTGATCCTGATTCCCCAGGTGGCTGTAATTATCTGTCTCAATCTTCTGATGATCCTGGCAGGTTATTTCAGCCCCGCGCTGGCCGGACTGCTGGCCGAGCTGGGTAATCTGCTGTTAACCCCCTTTTTGTTCTCGACAGCCCTGCTGGCCGGACTGCCCTTCAGATTTTCCTGGACCTGGCAGCCTGCTCCGGAAAAATTATTATTCTACCGGTTTGGTTTTTTGCCTCTGCCGCTGCTGCTTTTCTATCTGCTGCTCTTTATTCTCCCGGAGGGACCGGTAAAAACCGGGATTCCGGTCTGGATAGCCAGCAGACATCGCATCTCCCGGAGACAGCTGATATTTCTTCTGGTGCTGATGCTCTTCTTTACAGTGAGCCTGCTTTTTATTTCATGAGATATGCCGTACTGAATTTCTTTAGTTTAAGAGATTTATCCTGAAAAGACCCTGAAAAGTCCCTGAACAGGCTTTGAACAGGCCCTGAAAATACTTTGAAGAGGTTGTTTTTCATTTTTTTTCTTTTATTTTTCCTTCTTTTCTTTTTTCCTTTTTTTTCATTATAGGACTATTTTTATTACAGGCTCAGCTGCTGCCCCTAAAATTAGCCTCAGTTCTGCAGAATTTAAGAGGAATACCGGTTTAACTCACAGAAATAGTTAATCTCAGAGAAATAGTTAATCTCACAAAAATAATTCAAAAATATTTGAAGATTTCAGGGAATTAATTAAAATGGTTCGCCCACAATTAAATATTATTCTTGCTACTATATAAAGCGGCTTGTAGATCAATTCAATACAATATATAGTATGATTTCGGTTATTAATTTTCGAAATAGACCTTTTTGTGGTCAAACCATTATTAAAATACTTTGTCCCTGCTGTCCTTAAAAATCGGCTGATAAACTCAGGAGGGTAAGCTGCCATGGCGGAAAAATCTGTTTTTCCCGAGGAGGAACAAAAACTTAAAAGCTTTTATCTGCTGAGCTGCCCGGAAAGTTATCTAATTGAGGAACAGCTCTCCGGACTAAAAGAAAGCTTTTCTTCTCAGACCGGTAATTTCAACTGGATTAACCTGTCAGATAGCTCTCAGGATTTCTGGCAGGAGCTCAACCGGGCTGTATTTGCTATCAGCATGATGGCCGGCCGCAAGTTTGTCCTGGTTGACTGTGACCGGCTTTTTCAGGAAAAGACCCGCTATGATGATAAACTGGCCGGTCTGCTGGAGCAGGAACCTCAGGAGGTGACGGTCATCTTTGTGGTGGAGGGCAGTGTCGACGGCAGATTTAAACTGGTGAAAAAAGTGAAAAGCCAGGGCGGGTATTTCCAGCTCAAGCCCCCGCAGTATCAGCAGTTGGATAACTGGATCAGGGAGAAGTTTCAGAATCAGGGGAAGAAGGTAGATCCCAAACTGGTTCAGTATCTCGAGTATCTCTTTGATAATAAGCTTCAGGCCTTAAATCAGGAGATTGAAAAGCTGATCACCCTGAATATGGAAGAGGATTACATCGATTTTAAAAAATCCCGGTATATTCTGTCCCGGGGAGGTTTTCTTACCGATCAGATGATCTTTGATCTGCTGGATAACTGGTCCGGCAGCAAAACCACCCGGGCCATCCGGCTCTACCGCCGTCTTATCACCAGTGGAGAAGAGCCGTTGATGATTCTGGCCATGATTCACCGCCAGCTCCGGCTTCAGCTGGTGGTTAAGGAACTTAAGGAAAAGGAAAACTTAAAACCTAAAGAGATAGCCGGCAAAATAGGAGAACATCCCTATCCCGTTAAAAAATGCTATCGACAGGCTCCTCAATTTTCCTGCCGGCAGCTGGAATCAGCCCTGGAGAATCTGCTGGAGGTTAACCGTAATATTGTCACCGGAATGGTGGATTCTCCTGAACAGGCCCTGGAGGATTATCTTTTGAGGAACCTGACGGATTAAAATTTTTTTGTATTTGTCGTTATTACTTTGTTATTATTTTTATCGTTATTATTACAGTTGTTATTTCATATAATAAGCAAACAAATAAAATAAGTAAACAAATAAAAAAACAGGCTATCCTCAAGCGGGATCAGCCTGTTTCCAGATATCGAATATTATTATTTTATCTGCTGTTATTCCTGGTCTGCAAAAGTCTGGTTGAACTTGCGATGCAGCCGGGATTTTTTTCTGGCAGCATTATTTTCATGGATAATATTGTGGCGGACAGCTTTATCTATCATTTTGAAGGCCTGGTCCAGAGCCTGCTGGGCTTCTTCTCGCTCCGGCTCTTCGGCCATAACTGTTTTAAACTCCTTGATGGCAGACTTCATATTATTTTTCCAGCGCCGATTTTCCTCGGTCTGCCTGGCGGTAACACGCACCCTTTTCTTGGCTGACTCAATAATAGGCATATCATAACACCTCCTGTTGTTTTGATTATATCAGATTTAATCCTAATTTATAAAATAAAAAGATGAAAAAGCTCATCCAAAATTTACAGCATCTATTATTTTACCAGACCCTCAGGAAAAAAGCAAGCCCGGAAGTCCTTCTTTTTACAACTGTTCCTTAAAGCTATCCTGAAGTTAATTTAAGCTTAGGATATCACTATCAGCCAATTTCTTTTATGTTGAAGTTTCTTCTATTAATGATATAATAAACTCTGATGTTAATTTGCTGGAATTTCTTGTGATACTAGCAGTGAGGACCGTGATTCCGGCAGTGAGGAGGAAATGTTTTGTTAGCAGATAAAATCCGTAATTTCTGTATAATTGCTCATATTGATCACGGCAAATCAACCCTGGCCGATAGAATCCTGGAGATTACCCACACCATCGAGGACCGGAAAATGCAGGAACAGGTGCTGGATAATATGGATCTGGAAAGGGAGCGGGGGATTACTATTAAGGCTCAGGCCGTTTCAATTGATCATAAGGGCTACCGCCTGAATTTAATTGATACTCCCGGTCATGTGGACTTTTCCTATGAGGTATCCCGCAGTCTGGCAGCCTGTGAGGGAGCCCTGCTGGTAATTGATGCTGCCCAGGGAATAGAAGCCCAGACGGTGGCCAATATTTACCTGGCCCTGGAACATGATCTGGAAATTATCCCGGTGATCAATAAAATAGATCTGCCGGCTGCCGATATCATCAGGGTTAAGGAGCAGCTGCTGGAGAGGGGAATCGACCCCGATGAGGCTTTGCTGGCCAGTGCCAAGGAGGGCACCGGGGTAGAGGAGGTGCTGGATGCTGTCATTGACAGAATTCCGGCCCCGGAGGCTCAAAGTGATGAACCCCTGAAGGCTCTGGTCTTTGATTCCCTTTATAATTCCTATCAGGGAGTCATCGCCCACATCAGGGTAATGACCGGCAGCCTGAGTCGGGGAGAGGAGATCCTGCTCATGGCTAGCGAAAAAAAGTATGAAGTTGATGAGGTGGGGATTTTCACCCCGGATATGAAGCCGGTATCCTGCCTGGAAGCAGGCGAGGTCGGCTACTTAATGGCTGGCATTAAAAATGTTCGCAACTGTAAGGTCGGTGATACTATCACTAAAATGAGCAGCAGAGCAGTCCAGCCCCTGCCAGGCTATAAGGATGTTAAACCGATGGTCTTCAGCGGCCTTTATCCCACCGACAACAGCGATTATGAAATCCTGCAGGAGGCTCTGGAGAAGCTCCAGCTCAATGATGCTGCCTTTACTTTTGAGAATGAGACCTCGGCCGCCCTGGGCTTTGGGTTTCGCTGCGGTTTTTTGGGTCTGCTGCATATGGAAATTGTTCAGGAAAGGCTGGAGAGGGAGTTCGACCTGGAGCTGGTAATCACCGCTCCCAGTGTTGTCTACCGGGTGACCACCACCGAGGGTGAAACCCGGGAAATTGATAATCCAGCAGCCTTTCCTGAAGTTAATGAAATAGAGACCATCACCGAGCCCTATGTCGAGGCCACCTTAAATCTCCCCGAGGATTACATTGGTTCGGTGATGGAACTCTGTGAGCAGAGCCGGGGCAAGTTTCAGGATATGACCTATATTGACCAGGATCGGGTCCGGCTCAAATATGAGATGCCGATGAGTGAGATTATTACCGATTTTTTCAATCAGCTCAAATCCAAAAGCCGGGGCTATGCCACCCTGGATTATGAACCTCTGGGCTACCGGGAATCAAATCTGGTTAAACTGGATATCCTGGTCAACAAGGAGAGGGTTGATGCCCTCTCGGTAATTGTTCATCGGGACAGGGCCGAAGAGATCGGCCGGGATTTAATTAACCGGCTTAAGGATATCATCCCCCGAAAAATGTTTACAGTTCCCCTGCAGGCCGCCATCGGCAGCAATATTGTGGCCCGGGAGAATATCAAGGCCCGGAAGAAGGATGTTCTTCAGAAATGCTACGGCGGTGATGTTAGCCGTAAAAGAAAGCTACTGGAAAAGCAGAAGGAAGGCAAGAAGCGCATGAAGCAGGTCGGCGATGTCGATATTCCCCAGGAAGCTTTTATGGCCGTGCTGGAGCGCGGTGACAGTGATTGATCGTAATCAGCTGGCTCTCTATCTCCATATTCCCTTCTGCCGGCAGAAATGTTCCTACTGCGCCTTTTATTCTAAGATTCCTGAGCCGGATACTGTCAGGCACTTTCTTAACCGGCTCTCCGGGGAATTGAAATTTCGAGCGGGGGATTGGCAGAAGCCGGTTACCAGTATATATTTTGGAGGAGGAACGCCTTCGCTGCTGTCGCCAGCAGCACTGGAAAAAATTTTACAGGTTATTGAGGAAAATTACCGGCTGGCTCCAGACCCTGAAATAACCCTGGAAGTTAATCCCGGAGATCTGCAGTCAGAGGCAGTACTCGAGGGCTGGCAGGAAATCGGCCTCAACCGCATTTCTCTGGGTGTCCAGTCCCTGCAGCAGGATGAGCTAAATCTTCTGGGGCGTAGTCACAGTGTCAGTCAGGCCCGCCGCTCGCTGACTATCCTGGCTAAAACTGAATTTATTTATAATGTGGATTTAATTTCCGCTCTTCCCGGTCAGCAGGCAGAGGATCATCTGCAAAACCTGGCTGAAATTTTGCAGTATCGACCCCGGCACATTTCCTGTTATAATCTTCAACTGGAGCCCGAGACCCCGCTGGCAGACAGGATGAAAAAGGGTCTTCTGCCGGAGATCAGTGAGGATGAGGATGCCCGGGGTTATCAGCAGACCAGGCAGCAGCTTGAGAAGAAGAGCTATCAGCATTATGAGATCTCCAATTTTGCCCTGCCGGGCTTTAAATGCCGGCACAATCTGGCCTACTGGGAATTTCGCCCCTATGCCGGTTTTGGCCCGGCGGCCTGCAGTTTTAATCTCCGGGAGCGCCGGAAGAATCGGGCTAGCCTTAGGGACTATCTGGCTGACAGTCCCCGGCAGCCTGGAGTTCCCCATGAAAAATCCCGGCTGGATCAGCAGGAGCTTAAAGCTGAATATCTGCTGATGGGACTAAGGCTGCTTCAGGGGATTGACAGGCGGGACTTTCACTCATTTTTTCACCAGAGCCTTGCTGACTGCTATTCCCGGGAAATTGCCGGATTGAAAGAAGAGGGCTTCCTGGCCGAATCAGGGAATAAAATTTTTCTCACCGATCAGGGAATTATGCTGGGCAATCAGGTTTTCCAGGCCTTCCTTTAAAACCCGGGAAAACTGCCCCATTGATCTTGACAAAAAAAATCTGATATGGTATTTTAATTATAGCTGTTAGCACTCTACCTTATTGAGTGCTAAAGAAGGGGTGGTTAGCTTGGTTGAAGAGATTTCTGCCCGAAAAGAAAAGGTCCTGAAGGCCATCATTCAGGAACACATCCTGACTGCTGAGCCGGTGGGATCCCGAACTTTGGCCCGCAAATATGATTTTGACTTCAGTCCGGCCACGATTAGAAACGAGATGGCAGATCTGGAAGAAATGGGATTTTTAGAACAACCGCATACTTCAGCCGGCCGTATCCCATCTGACCTGGGATACCGTTTCTATGTTGACAGGTTAATGGAAGATGAACTGGAAAAACCGGTTTCCCTGAAACGTTATCTCAAGGAACTTTCCCGGCAGAAGTCCGGGGTAGAGGATATTATGTCAGGCATGGCCCGGATGCTTTCCCGGATGGTTCAGTATACCGCCATAGTGAGTGAACCCGGTTTTTCCGAAAGTAAAATTTCCCGGCTGGAGCTTTTACCTGTTTCCTCCAGAAAGTTGCTTCTGATTGTGATAACCAGCAGCGGCCTGGTTAATGATAAAATTATTCAGCTGGAGAAGAAACTGACTGAAGAAGAGCTGGAGAATCTCAACCGGATTCTTTCCCGGCGGCTGGCCGGTAGGAAGGTCAGCACCATTACCGGTGCTTTTCTCCAGGATCTGGAGGAAGAATTAAAGCGCCGGCTAAATTATGCTGCTGAGATCATTAAAAGGCTGGAGCAGGAAATTACCGACATTCTCGATAAACAGGAGATGAAAATTTATCTCGATGGAACCTCCTATATCCTGGAACAGCCTGAATTTAATGATATTCAGAGTTTGAAAAAGATCCTCAAGGTTCTGGACCGGGAGGAGGAGCTTAGAAGGCTGGTTGCCGGCCAGGAAGATGAACTTGAAGTTAAGATTGGCACTGAAAATAAATTGCAGGAGATGCAAAACTGCAGTCTGGTGGTAGCTACCTATCGTTTACAGGGCGGAGGAACCGGGAGGGTAGGAGTAATAGGTCCTACCAGGATGGAATATCCCCGGGTAATATCCTCTGTTGATTTAACAGCAGAACTTATTAGTAAAATTATATCCAGTTCAGGCAGGTGATGATTAATGATAGAAGACAGAAAAGACAAAGCGGAAAGGGATAAGTCTCAAGCTTTTCAGAAAAATCAAGAACAGGAGAACAGCTCAACGGTAAAAGTGGAAGAGGAAACAAATACCCGGACCCGGGAAGATCTTCAGGAGGAAAGGGAAACTGCCGGGGAAGACAGGACAGCAGAAGAAAAGACTGAAGCAGGAGAAAATGAGACTGAAGAATTAGAAGAACAGGAAGCTCAGGAAGAGATTGAGGAGGAAGATCCAGGAAAGCTCAGGCAGCACATTGCCGAGCTGGAATCTAAAATTGAAGCTCTTGAGCAGGAGAATGAACAGTACCTCAATAAACTTCAGAGGTCAAAAGCTGATTTTGCCAATTACCGTCAGCGGGTAAATAAGGAGAAATTTGGCCTCTGCCGTAAATATAAAAAAGAAGTGATACAGGAGATACTTCCGGTGCTTGATAACCTGGAACGGGCCCTGGAAAGCTGTGACAGGGAGGATGATTTTTCCCAGGGAGTTAAAATGATTCGCAAGCAGATCTGCAGTGTTTTACATCAGGAAGGTGTGGAAGAAATCAAGACGGAAGATCAGGAGTTTGACCCGGAATTTCATGAAGCGGTAGAACAGGTAGATACCGATGAACACGAGTCCGGTAAGATCATTGAAGAAATGCAAAAGGGTTACATCTACCAGGATGAGGTCCTGCGGCCGGCCCTGGTAGTTGTGGCCAGATAATAAAACAAAATAAGGAGGTTGTTAATATGGGTAAAATACTTGGTATTGACTTAGGCACAACCAATTCCTGTATGGCAATTATTGAAGGAGGCGAACCCACCGTAATTACCAACAAGGAGGGTTCTCGCACCACTCCTTCAGTTGTGGCATATAACAAGAAAGGTGAAAGAATTGTCGGTGAGCATGCCAAAAGACAGGCTATTACCAATCCTGATCAGACTGTAACTTCCATTAAACGTGAGATGGGCACCGACCATAAGGTTACTTTGAAGGGTAAAGAATATACTCCCCAGGAAATTTCGGCCATGATTCTGCAGAAAATGAAGCAGGATGCCGAAGATTATCTTGGCCAGGAGATAGAGGAAGCAGTTATCACAGTCCCGGCCTACTTCAGTGACAGTCAGCGTCAGGCCACCAAGGATGCCGGTAAGATTGCCGGCTTGGAAGTCAAGCGGATAATCAACGAGCCGACCGCTGCTTCTCTGGCCTATGGTCTTGATGATGACAAGGATCAAACCATTCTGGTCTATGATCTGGGAGGGGGAACTTTTGACATCTCCATTCTGGAAATTGGCGACGGCGTCTTTGAGGTTATTGCCACTAGTGGCAATAACAAGCTGGGTGGTGATGATTTTGATGAAAGAATAATTGACTATCTGGCAGAGAATTTCAAGAACGAATATGGAATAGACCTGAGAAAGGATAGAATGGCCCTGCAGCGTCTCAAGGATGCAGCAGAAAAGGCCAAGATTGAACTTTCCAGTGTTAAGGAGACCAATGTAAATCTGCCCTTTATCACCCAGACTGAAGATGGGCCGAAGCATCTGGATGTTGATATTACCAGAGCCAAGTTTAATGAACTGACCGAGGATCTGGTAGAAAAAACCATGGGCCCTGCCCGTCAGGCCATGAAGGACGCTGGTCTCAGCACCGGTGAAATTGATGAGGTAATTCTGGTCGGCGGTTCAACCAGAATCCCGGCAGTTCAGGAAGCGGTAGAAAACCTGGCTGGCAAATCTCCCAATAAGGGTATTAATCCCGATGAAGTTGTGGCCATCGGTGCCGCAATTCAGGCTGGAGTGCTGGCCGGCGATGTAGATGACCTGGTACTGCTCGATGTTACCCCGCTCTCTCTGGGAATTGAAACTCTCGGTGGAGTATTTACCAAACTGATTGATAGAAACACCACCATTCCTACTTCCAAGAGCAAAATATTTTCTACCGCCGAGGACAATCAGACCACTGTAGATATTCATGTTTTGCAGGGTGAGCGTAAAATGGCCAAGCACAATAAGACCCTGGGCCGTTTCCAGCTTGCCGATATTCCTCCGGCCCGCCGGGGAGTGCCACAGATTGAAGTTACCTTCGATATTGATGAAAACGGCATTGTCCATGTTTCTGCCAAAGATAAAGGAACCGGCAATGAGCAGGATATCACCATAAAATCGGACAGCGGACTGACTGAAGAGGAAATTGAAGAAATGGTTAAGGATGCTGAAAGACATGCCGAAGAAGATGAGAAAAAGGTCGAAAGAATCAATACTAAAAACGAAGCAGAAGCCCTGGTCCATTCAGTAGAAAAAACCCTGAAGGATGCCGGGGATAAGGTTGATGCTTCGGTTAAGGAGCAGGTTGAATCCGCCAAGAAAGACCTCAAGCAGGAACTTGATAAAGAAGAGATAGATGTCGATGCTGTTAAAGATAAGATGGAAGCTCTCAATGATGTTCTCACCGAACTCAGCCAGCAGCTCTATCAACAGCAGCAGCAGGCCCAGCAGCAGGCTGGCGGTCAGGCCGGAGCAGGCGCCGGACCGGAAGGTTCTGCCGGAGGACCGGGAGGAGCCTCTGCTTCGTCAGATGATGATACCATTGATGTAGACTTTGAAGAAGTAGATGACGAAGACGAAGAAAAGTAGCCGGAAAAGGCAGCAGTAAATAAGGAGGGAGCCTGTCTCCCTTCTTTTCTCTGTTTTATTTACAGGATGGTGATTTTATGTCGGCAAAAAAAGATTATTACGAGGTTTTGGGAGTAAGCCGGGATGCGGATCAGGATGAGATTAAAAAAACCTACCGCAAACTGGCCAAAAAATATCATCCTGACCGCAGTGATGACCCCAATGCCGCAGAAAAATTTAAGGAAATTTCTGAAGCCTATGATATTCTGAGTGATCCGGATAAGCGTAAGCGCTATGACCAGTACGGTCACTCTGGAATTGATCAGGAAGATTTCAGCTTTGATTTTGATGAATTTGCCCGGGGTGGTTTTGGCGGCCTGGATGACATCTTTGACATGTTTTTTGGCGGCGGCATGGGCCGCAGCAGTGCCGGCTCTCGCGCCCGGAGAAGACCACGCAGTGGCCAGGATCTTAAATATAAACTGGAAATAACCTTTGAAGAAGCCGTCTTTGGCACCAAAAAGGAAATAACTATACCCCGGCAGGAAGACTGCCCCACCTGCGGCGGCATCGGAGCCAAACCGGGAACCAGCAGAGAAACCTGTCCCAAATGTCAGGGAACCGGCCAGGTCCGGGTCAGCCAGCGTACTCCCTTTGGCCAGTTCACCCAGGCCAGGGTCTGTGACCGCTGTCAGGGTGAGGGTGAAATAGTGGAAGAGCCCTGTCAGGAATGCAATGGCGAGGGCCGGATTGTCCGCCGCCGCAAAATAACGGTCAATGTACCCGCCGGGGTTGCCGATGGCAACCGGCTGCGTCTGACCGGTGAGGGCGGTGCCGGAGAATATGGAGCCCGGTCCGGGGATCTCTATATAGTCATAAAGGTTAAACCCCATGATATCTTCGAGAGAAAGGGTAATGACATTCACTGCGAGATTCCCATCAATTTTGTCCAGGCTGCCCTGGGTGATGAAATTAAGGTCCCCACTCTGGATGGCAGGGTCAAGATGAAGATACCCCAGGGCAGTCAGCCCGGAGATGTCCTGAGGTTGAAAAACAAGGGAATCAAGGATGTCAATGGAACCGGCAGGGGAAATCAATATGTCAAACTAAAGGTTGTCATTCCCCGCTCTCTGAATTCCGAGCAGAAGGAACTTCTCCGGAAATTTGCCGAAATCAGCGGAGAGGAGATCAATCCCGAAAGCAAAAACTTCTTCAATCGGGTTAAGGAAGCCTTCGGGGGTAATTAACTTAATTTAGAACTGGATTTTGAGGTTGATCATGATGGAAATTACAAGTTATCATTTGAAACTGTCGTCGACAGCAGCTGATCTGGGGGAACTGATAATGGAAAATATCTTTCCCGCCGGTTTTGAGGTTAGGGAGCTGTCAGACGGCAGTTTTTTATATATCGGCTATTCTGCTGCCCAGCTGACGGAGGATAAGAGGGGTAAAGAATCCTTTACGGAAATTTCTCCGGTTGAAAAAACTGAAAAAACATGGTGCCAGCTGCTGGATGCGCTCAAGCAGCACAGCAGCGATCTTATAAATTCCGGAGGCTATCTGCTCAGAAGACAGCAGGACCTTGAGGTTGACTGGGTTAAGAGTTTCCAGGAAAAATACCGGGAGGTCTATCCCGCTCCGGGCTGGGTGGTGCTGCCCCCCTGGAGGCTGGAAAAGTTTAACCGGATCCGGGAATCTTCATTCAGTTTGAAAAAAATCATAATTGAACCCGGTACTGCCTTCGGCACCGGCACCCATGCCAGCACCGCTCTGGCTCTCAAAGCCCTGACCGATATTATCAGTGAAGAAAACTCCCTGGCTGAGATTACTCCTCTGCTGGATGTGGGCTGCGGCAGCGGCATACTCTCCCTGGCAGCAGCCCGGCTGGGGATTAAGCAGATTACCGCCCTGGACCGTGATCCGGAAGCCACGGCAAATACCAGACATAATCTGAGTTTAAATGAAGCTATTCGAGAGAATTCTAGCTTTACTATCTTAACAGCAGATATCAGAGATTATGCTTCAGAATATACCGGCCCCGGCTTTCCTTTGATTGTGGCCAACTGTCTGGCCGGGATTTTGCGGGATATCCTGCCGCAGCTGGCAGAGCTACTCGTACCAAAGGGCAGGTTGGTTATCAGCGGTTTCCAGCCCTTCCAGGAAGCCGACATCCGCAGCTGCCTCAGGAGAGAAAAGCTGAAAGTTATCAGCCGCAGCCAGCAGGAGGACTGGCTATCCTTTATACTTAAAAACAGGTAATGCTGGATAATTCCTGTAATACCGGGATAGTGCCGTAAGACTGAGACAGCAGCTATAATTTTACTGATAGAAAATCGCCGGCAGACAGGTGCAGCTGCAATTAATGACATTCAGTATCTGCAGAAATCCATTCTCAAAAATTAAAGTTTGCCTTGAGCACAGATAGCCGGTTCCAATTTTCTTTTAGCCGGTATTCCGAACCTGACAGCAGGAGTGAAAGTAAATGCGTAGATTTTTTCTCACCGGGGAGGATCCCCGCCCCGAAAAACTTAATCAGGTTATTACCCTCTCCGGTCCGGTTTACAATCATGCCGTTAACAGTCTTCGCCACCGGGAGGGAGACCGGATTGAACTGGTGGACGGCAGCGGCAGGGCCTTTACCTGTGAAATTGTGAAAATTGATTCTGAGACCCTGGACTGCCGGGTGCTGGCAGCTGAGCGGGCTGGCGGTGAACCTGAGGTGGAAGTTTATCTGGCCCAGGCCCTGGCCAAGAAGGATAACTTTGAACTGGTTCTCCAGAAGGCCACCGAAATAGGAGCCCGGGCCTTCTATCCTCTGACCACCAGTAATACCGTGGTGGAGCTCAGCAGCAGCCGGGCCGAACGCCGCCTCCGCCGCTGGGAGAAAATAATCCGGGAGGCAGCCCGCCAGTCTGAAAGGGGTATTGTTCCAGAGCTGCTGGAGTTTACCTCGATTAAGGAGCTGACTGAGGAATTTGCTGGTTTTGATCTGGTGCTGCTGGCGGCCGCCCGCTGTCAGGAAAGTCCCCTGCGCCGGGTTCTGCAGCAGTTTGGGGAAACTCTTTCAGCTCAGGGAAAAAAAGAAACTCCCCGGATAATGGTGCTGATAGGCCCTGAAGGAGGCTTTACCCCTTCTGAAATAGATGATATACTGGCGGCAGGAGAAAATGTTCAGCCTGTCAGCCTGGGTCCCAGAATTTTAAGGACTGAGACTGCCGGCCCTCTGCTGACAGG
>LKMJ01001584.1_pt1 | contig 20277 bp, 22 predicted proteins | sample 643391 | NCBI WGS metagenome assembly LKMJ01 (sample SAMN04112250, study PRJNA286221) | soda lake metagenome | biome: soda lake; feature: Kulunda Steppe; material: water; isolation source: sample PL-Br10 brine of Picturesque Lake | place: Russia: Kulunda steppe | collected 2010-07 | reverse complement strand
TTCGTCCGGGGCTGCGACCGTGAGCGTCGTTACCGCCACGCCGACGAGCAACAGACAGAACGCCACGTCCAGTACCGTACTCACCGCTCGGGCCACACGCACACCTCCAGCCGGCCGGAGCGGACCGTCCCGGGGGCCGTCCGAACGCTGATCGAGCGATCCGCGCACGCTCTGTGTTCGGCACGCGGGGGACCCCCGGCCCAGTTTCCCTCGGAAGTCCGTACGGTCGCGTTGAGTCGATATCCGTCCGGGCTCGCGGCAGTAGCCGCCTCCGCTATCGGTGGTTCGACCACGCCGAACGACTCGGCCTCCGCGAGGAATCTGTCGGCTGCAGTGGGCCCTATCTCCCTGTCGTCGGTGAATGACGAAAGCGTCGAATCGAGGACGCCGACATACAGCGAGAGTCCGATACCGAGCGCGAAGACCGCGATGAGCGCGGCGATCGGCTCCGTCTGCCCTCTAGCCGACGAGGACGACATCAGTCTCACCCCACTGGACGCGTCGGACGACTAACTCGTCCGTTCGCTGCCACTGCGGTTCCTCGCTCTGTGCCTGTTTTACGGTTCGTTCGAACTCGACCGGCGTGGCGAAGAGCCGCTGTGGTGGTTCCCCGAGCAGTATCTGGCGGAGAGCAGAGCCTTCTACCACTGGTGTTACCGGCGCGTACCCGAACGGTTCGTGTCCGGTCGTACCGCTTTCGCTTCGAACCGAGATCGAATTGGCACCGACACGAACCATCTCCGCGTTCGACAGTGGGTGCTTCCCGACGGCGGCGTACTCGCTGGCCGCGACGCTGTCGACGGTTTCTGCGGCTCCGGACGCGTCCGGCGGCGGCTCGGCCGGAAGAACGCTTACGACGCCGAACGCCGCGCTACTGACGATCGCCAGTCCGATCCAGACGTACCACGCATCGAGGGGCACTTCGAGCATAGGCTGTCTGGCCGCGCTCTCCGTTATAAACCTCCGGCGACAGCCGCCGTGGCGGAGACGGAGACGAGGTACGTTATCGTCGCCGTACAGAGTGCTGCACCCACCCGATATCCGACCGTCGGTCGATCGAGGCCGCGCTGGAGCCCCGTCGAAAGCGCCGTGAGAATAACCGCCATCAAAAGCACGTACACGCCGACCGCGAGCCCGATCCCGGCGGTTTCGGGCATACTCCCGTCGAGTGCGTCTGTCGTTCCGACGCTGTCGGCGAGCGCGACAGTCGCACCGCCGACCAGCGGTCCGAAAAACGCGGCCGTGTTCGAAAGCGTCGATGTCACGCTACCGAGATTCCGACGGGCCTCCGTTTCGACTCGACTCAACTCGTCGAGGTGATCGGCAGTCTCGATCAGCGCTCGGCCGGCCGGCGGGCCGGTACCGGCGGCTACGCCCAGCAAACGCGCCGCGCTCTCGGCCCGCTGACTCGGAACGTCTTCGAGCGCTCCGTGTTCGCCGACGAACGCCGCCTCGACGTCGACTCGGAGCTGTCGTTGGCGTCTGGCTGCCGCCTCGAAAACGTCTCCGGCGATCCCGTTCAGTTCTTCGGCGGCGTCCGCAACCGCCCGTTCGACGGAGATCCCGTCGGAGACGCGGCGCCCGATCAAATACAGCGCGTCCGGAAGCGAACGCTCCAGCAGATCGGTTCGTTTCCGGACGGTGATCACCGGTCGGTAATACACCAAGAGCGCAGTTCCGACGCCGAATCCGACTGCGGCAAGCGGTGCTGTCCACGATGGGAACGCGGCCCCGGCAACGACCCAGCTGACGGCACTGACACCGATACCGACACCTCCAACGAACAACCGTCGTTCAGTCGCTTCTTTGTGCACTGACGCGGGCGGAAACGCGACTGGGCGGTTTGCGAGAAGCCAACCGCTCGCACAGACCAATCCGATCGGGAGAACGAGATCGTACACCACGATGATCGTGGGGAGTGTCGCCTCGACGCCCGCAGCACCGGCTGCCGGTAACACACTGACGAGCGCGAGCGGGAGGAGGACGCCGAACGCATAGATTCCGGTCGCCGGACCGCGAAGCGCTTCGGCCGCCTCGGTCGCGCGATCTTTCGTCCCGTCGAGAACAGTCTCCATCGCGCGATCGAGCGTTCGATCACGCTCCCCTTCGGGCGCGTTTCCGGCCGCTTCGACCAGCGACAGCGACCGATACAATGCCGGGAACCGCTCACGCCAGGTGTTCGCGAACGCGCCGAGTCCGGAATGTGGGGTCCCCCGTGCGCACCCGACGTGTTCAGTCAGTCGATCGCCGAGTCTTCCGTCCGTCTTGGCGGCGAAGTCAGCGGCTTCTTCGATCGCCGGCGTGATCCGCATCCGGAGGACAGCGCGGCTGACGACGGTCGGTGCGGTTCCGAGCGCCCGGCTACGGCGTGCGTTCCCAACGGCGACGATACCGCTCCGAGCGAGGACTGCGGTTCCGTAGCCGGCTGCCGTTGCGACGACGAGCAGCGACGGACGGAGGGTTACGATCGCGGCTATTCCGATACAGATCCCGACGGCGATGCCGACCCCGTCCGCGGCCGCGGTCAGCTGTCGCGGCTCTCCGTCCACGAATGGCGCGACGTTTCGCATCGATTCGGGCGGCGACGAGCGGAAGGACAACCGCCCGAGTTGCTTCCGTATCGTGGCTCGATACCGTGACATCGACACTACTCGCTCAACCCCTTCGCTCGATTTCGGATGGCTTTCCGAACGTCGCCCGTCGTTTCGGTCGGTTCCCGTAACCGTTCGATCGTGTGGTCGTCGATCGTCCGAAGCGTCCTCGTTTCGGCGTCGTACAGCGGCTCGAACGCGATACCGTTCGGCGTCCGTTCGACCGCTTCGACCGACTTGAGCCGTCGCCGTCGCTCCCCGTCGTCGTCGTACGCTTCGACGGTTACCACGAGATCCGTGTCCGCGAAGGCGGATTCGGGAACGCCGAGATCCGTCACGACACGTTCTTTGACCGACTTGCCCCCTCCACCGTGAATCGTTCCGAGGACGGTCCCGTCGGCTGCTCCGACCCGCATCGCCTCGTAGAGCACCTTCGCTTCCTCACCGCGGACTTCCCCGATGACTAACGCTCCATCACCGAGTCGCAACGCGGTTCGAAGCGCTTCCGTCGCGGTGATCGACGCGCCATCTCCGGTTGTCACTCGAAGCGGCTGTACGTCACGTCTGTCGGACTGTAGCTCCGAGACGGGAAGCTCCGGTGTGTCTTCTATCGCGACGGTTCGAACGTCGGGTGGTATCTCCCATAAAAGTGCTCCCAGAAGCGTCGTCTTCCCGGCCCCACGAGCGCCGGCAACCAGTGTCGCAGCACCGCGCTCGATCGCGACGGATAGAAACGCTGCAGCCTCGGCTGGGATCGTCTCGTTCTCGATCAGATCTGAGAGGCGAAACGCGGATTCATCATGTGCTCGAAACGTGAACCCGGTACCGTCGCTGACCGGATCAGTGACGCCGGCGATACGAATCCGTCTGCCGCCCGCCTCGGCGGACGCATCGAGCGTCGGACTCGCCTGCGAGAACGCCCGTCCGCTCGAACGGCGAAACCGTGAAGCCAGCGCCGCGGCACCGTCGTCGGTGAGACGAACGTTCGTCCGGAACGTCTCCCCGTCACAGCGAACGCGGAGTCGGTTTTCGGTCACCGGTGCCGTCGCGAACGCGTCCGTCACGGCCGGGTCGGCGAAACAGTCGTCGAACACGCCGAGTCCCCGGGTGTGCTTTTTGAGCGCCGCTGTCAGCGTCTCGACTGGGTGACCCGCTTCGGCGACCGATCGAACGGCGCGCGAGGCTGCCCGTTCGCCGCCGGAAACGGAACCGCGCGCCAACCGACGGTGTGCGGCAGCGAGTGTCGCCGTCTCCTCGGTATCGAGACGGTGTTCCGGCGGTGTGAGATGGTACGTTCCGAGCGGTTCGCCGCCGTATCGACGCACGATCGCTCCGGTGTCGAGTTCGTATCGGGCCTTCAGCGTCGCGTCGGCCGGAGGACGCGTTACGACACGGGAACGGGCGATCGTCGGACCGACGTGTGGTCGGAGTGTCGTCTCATAATCCGATCCGAGAAAGAGACCGAGTCCCGTCTCGGCGACCAGCCGTCCGAGGGCACCGTCCCGTCCGGCTGCCACCCGCGCTGCTCCCAAGGGATCTTCCCGTGCGCGATCCGCCAGTGCCTCGTCGTGAAACTCGGCGGCGTCGGCGAACCGCCCGGCGGCGACGAGCAATCCGGCGGATTCATCCTCGTATGCTCGTTCGAACCCGGCCGCGTGCGTACAGACGACGTCGACATCTCTCCGTTCGAGCGCTTCGATGACGGTGCGCCGACACGCAGGCTCTTCGGTCAGCAGTCCCGAACCGGGACAGTCATCACTGTCGACGCGGAGTCGATCGGTCTCGAACGTCGACGCACAGCGACACTCGTCATCCGAAGCCAGCAGTCGGGTGAACACACGGCGTCTGGCCGCGTATTCGTATTTAAATCCTCGTGGGAGATCCGGAGGTTCTACTGTTGGTCGGGAGCGACTTTTGCGGCCGCTTCGCTCGGATCCGAGAACGCGTCGTCGATCGATTCGGGATCGACCCAGACGACGAACTCCGAGTCCCGTTTTATAAGTGATCGGACGTGGGATCGAGCGACTGGCGAATCATCTACCTCCTCGGTCGTCACTTCCGAGACCTCCTCGACGCTGTCGACGGCCCAGCCGATAGAGCGATCGTCGTCGAAAAGTTGAGAGTCGAAGATAACGATCCGTTCACCGATCTCACCGTCGATGTCGAGACCGACTTTCGGATCGACGATGGCCGTCGTGGCTCCCCGGAGATCGATGATCCCTTCGACGTGCGGCGGTGCATTTGGGATCCGTGTCAGTTCACCCATCTCGACAATTTCGGTCACGTAATCGATACTTACGCAGTAGATCTCATCACCGAGTCGAAACTCCAGCACCTGTTCTCTTTCGGCCGGTTGTGATTGCTCTTGAGACATCTTTCGTGCTCCGACTGCAGCCGTTGTCCGCCATTCGTCTGATCGGATAGTTAAGACTGTGACTGTTTCACCGCTAGATACGCGGTTTGTCTCGGTTCGACTCCGCCGATCGGCGATCGACCGAGAGCGGAAATGCTTTGATGCGGGGTGCCGGACGTGTTCGTATGGAGTGGCCTCACGACCCCGACGGCGAAGAAGGCTCCGAGGGCGGACGCAAGTACGGGCAAGCGGTGCTCGCAAAAAAACTCGACGAGGAAGAAGATTTCCCGCTTTCGGCGGCGGAGTTCGTCGACGCCCACAGCGACGAACCGATTCGATTGAACCACGAGCGCGTCGTCAGCGTCGCGGATATCTTCGAGCACGTCGAAGAAGATGAATTCGAAGATATCGTCGCATTCCACAAAGCCGTCGGTCGAGCGATGCGCCGAGGCGACATGTGGGAAGTCGAGGTCGAAGCGCACGCGTGAGTGCGGTCTTCGGTATCGACATCGTTCGCTATCGATAATAAGACAAATACAGACCGATCCCGAACCCCCCACACGTGACACACACACAGTTAACGCTCATTCAGATCGATAACTACGGACCGTGGACGGTGACACCAGAACCACGCCGGGAAGTCGACCTTCAGACCCTTCAATCGCGGCTCTACGCCGACCTCTCACAGCTTTTCGGGAACCGCGAAGGATACGTCTTTTTCACTCGTTTCGACAACATGGTCGCCGTCACGAACGGCCTCGATATCGACGCGCATTCGCTGATTCAAGAATCCGTCGGTAATCGCTATCCGGTGACTGTCAGTCTGAGTATCGCCGTCGACTCCTCGCCCGCGGCGGCACTCGGCACCGCGACCGACCAACTGCAAGACGCCGGCAGCGCACAGGACGGCGAACGGACGGAAGTCCTTCGGGGAACACCGCTGGCCGACGAAAATCGAAGCAACGACGACGTACAGATCGCCCATTTCGATGTCAACGACGCCACCGGAAAGTACACCGACCAGCTCAACGAGTTTGATACGTTCATCAACATCGAGCAAGGGTACGCCGAGTTGATGCGATACATGCGAAAAGCCCACGATTCGCTGTCGTTTTTCGTCGGCGGGGACAACATCATCGTCGTCTGCGAGGGCGTCGACGACGTGGGGTACCTCGACGCGATCGAGCACGTTCGTGAGTCCGTCGGTGTCGAGCTGAAAGTCGGCGTCGGCACCGATCGGACGGCCCAAGCGGCGGGAATGGCCGCCAAGCACGCCCTCGAAATCTGTCGAGAGGAGAACACGGACGTCGAGTTCGCCTGATTCTGTCCGGGGTATTCACTAAATCGAGGTGTTAGCGCCTCCTACGTCCGGAATGTGGATGGATTTATACTTGTAGACACAATATAACAACCAGTATGTCACGAAAGATACAGCGACGCGACGTGCTCAAGGGAGCCGGCGCGGCGGGAATCGTTGCGGTTGCCGGTTGCACGACCGAAGAAGGGAACGGCAATGGAAACGGGAACGGGAACGGGAACGGGAACGGCAATGGAAACGGGAACGGGAACGGGAACGGGAACGGCAATGGAAACGGTGCCGACGCGCCCGATGCGGTAATGATCGTCGGATTCCCCCAGTCGGGGATCCAGATCTTCCGTGACTTCTACTCGGAGTTCGAAGACGACGTCCCGGATCTCGACATTATCGTCCCGGACGGACTCATCGATCCGGACCTTCCCGTAGAGGTCGACGACGACATGGACAACGTAATCGGAACTCGGCCGTCCGCAGCGGGTCCCGGGTCGGAGTTTTACGAAGCGGAGTTCGAAGCTGCCTACGGTGAGGCTCCCGGCGTATTCACCGCACAGGCGTACGACGCCATGGCCATCAACGTCCTCGCGGCAACGGCGGCGGGAGAAAACGATGGGACGGAGATTCGAGACCGAATCCGAACCGTCGCAAACCCGAACGGTGAGCAATTCGGCCCGTCTGACCTCGTAGACGCTATCGAGGCGGTCGCTGCTGGTGACCGGATTCATTATGTCGGTGCGTCCTCAAGCGTCGATTTCGACATCAACGGTGATATCGTTACGGCTGCGTACGACATCGTTGATTTCGAAGGCGGCGAGTTAAACACGGTCGATACCGTCGAGTTCGGTGCCGAACTCACCGACGAGGACATGGAAGCTGCTGCGGAAGATCCGGTCGGCGTCGATGACTTCGAGGCGATGGTTGGCGTGTTGCTCCCTGAAACCGGCGACCTCGCATCCGTTGGTGGTCCGATTCGCGATGCGGCGCTCTTGGCTGCCGACCAAATCAACGACGCGGACATCAACGTCACCGTCGAAACCCGCGTGGAGGATACCCAGACCGACCCACAGGCCGGTATCTCTGGAGCGAACGCCCTCGTCGACGCCGGCTTCCCGGCCATCGTCGGCCCGGCGGCTTCGAACGTCAACTTCCAGGTGATCGATCAGGTGCTCGTTCCGAACGGCGTGGTCGGTATCTCGCCGTCCTCGACGGCTCCCGGCGTCACCGACGTCGACGACAACGGCTACATCTTCCGAACCGCGGCGTCCGACATCCTGCAGGGCCCAGCGCTCGCAGAGCTCGCATTGAGCGATCGCGTCGGGGCGGAGAGTTCGGGGACGCTGTATCTCAACGACGACTACGGACAGGCGCTCGAAGAGCAGTACGTCAACAATTTCGAGGACCAAAACGGCGAGATCAGAGAACGCGTCTCATTCGAGCCCGAGCAGGCGTCGTACTCGAGCGAGTGGGCGAACGTACTCCAGATCTAGAACGATCGCTCACCGAACACTCTGTTTTATTCTATAAAGCGTAACCGCGCCGATAGTGACACCCAGCAGTATCACCCGCCGAGGAAGTCCTGCCGAACGTCGTCGTCGTCCAACAGTACGTCCCCGTGATCCGTATACCGGTTCTGTCCGTCGACGAGAACGTAGCCGCGGTCACAGCGCCGAAGGGCCTCCTTCGCGTTCTGTTCGACCATCAAGATTGCCGTCCCCGCGTCGTTGATCCGGTCGATCCGATCGAACATATCCGCCACGAGGTCGGGAGCGAGCCCGGCAGACGGTTCATCGAGCAAAAGCAGATCCGGATCGAGCATGAGCGCACGACCCATCGCGACCATCTGCCGCTGGCCGCCCGAGAGGTTCCCGGCCTTTTGATTTTCGCGCTCTCTGAGGATCGGGAATCGGTCGTAGATCTCCTCGATCCGATCTTCGGGGACGCTATCGAGGATGTACGCGCCCATCTCGAGATTTTCCCGGACACTCAGTCCGGGGAATATGTTGTCGTTCTGCGGCACGTAGCCGATCCCCTCTTGGATGATCTGTTCTGGCGAGGCTCCGTGAATCGCCTCGCCCTCGAACTCGATTGTTCCGCCCATGTGCGTCGTCAGCCCGAAAACGGACTTCATCACCGTCGATTTCCCGGCTCCGTTCGGACCGACGATCGTGACGTACTCGCCGTCCGCGACATCGAGATCGACGCCAGTGAGGATCTGTAGATCACCGTACCCGGCGTCGAGATCGCGAATCCGGAGAATCGCGTCGCCGTCGATCGTGTGGGTTCTCCCCGCGTCGAGGTCGTCGTCCGACGCCGCGGGGGTCGTTTCGGCGCTCATATATCGTCACCCAGATAGGCATCGATGACCTGCTCGTTGTTTCGAATATCCTCGGCGGTTCCTTCGGCCAGTACGCTTCCCTGATGCATGACGATGATGTGTTCGCAGTTGTTCATGATGACGTCCATGTCGTGCTCGACGAGGAGGAACGTGTACCCCTCCTCGCGGAGGTCGTGGACGCGATCGAGGAGTTTCTCTTCGAGCGTCGGATTGACGCCCGCCAGCGGTTCGTCCAACAGCACCATCTCGGGATCGGTCATGAGTGCGCGTGCCATCTCGAGGAGCTTCCGTTGCCCGCCCGAGAGGTTGCCGGCGTATTCGGTCGCGACGTGATCGATCTCGAAGAATTCGAGCGTTTCCCACGCGCGTTCGCGGAGCTCGATCTCCTCTTCGACGACGTCCCCTCTGAGGCCGGGGGTTACGGATCGGATTGCGGACTCCCCGAGTTGGTTCTTCGGGGCCAACATGAGGTTCTCCAGGACGGTCATCTCTTCGAGCTCACGAGCGATCTGGAACGTCCTGACGAGGCCTTTTTGAGCGATCTGATACGGCTCTAGCCCCGTTATCTCCTCGTTTTTGAAGTAGACGTGTCCCGCCGTCGGCTTGTGAACGCCGGTGATACAGTTGAACGTCGTCGATTTCCCCGCCCCGTTGGGTCCGATAAGCCCCGTCAGCGAGCCCTCTTCGACCTCGAAGGACGCGCCATCGACTGCGGTGACGCCGCCGAACCGCTTTTCGAGCCCGTCGACGCGGAGCGGAAGTCCCGGCGGCGTACTCCGGGCCGCCTCTTCGACCGGCGAGTCTTCCGTTTCGGGGAGTTCTTCGGGCGCTTTCGCGTCGGGGCCGCTACTCATCTGATTCACCCCCCGCGGACCGTTCCGAGAGATCGACCGCCGCCGCCGTCTCGATCCGGTGTCCGAGCAGTCCGTCCGGGCGTCGGTGCATAATGAATATCAACACCAACCCGAGAAGGACGAACTGCAGGGGGGCGACGTTGTCCGTCGCGAAGGCGAGGAACGCGATCGGGTCGAGCGAGGCGACAGCGTCGGCGAACGACGATGGCGTCGGTGCGTCGATGACGCCGCGGATCGACGAACCGACGCGACGCGGCCCTTCGAAAAGCACCGTCGCGAAGACGATTCCGCCGAGGACGGCGCCAGTGTTCGATCCGGACCCGCCGATGATAACGGCGACGAAGATGTAGAACGTCAAAAGCGGCATGAACTGCGGCGTCGGCGAGACGTTGCCCTGGCTGCCGAACCAGAGGATGCCGGCGAGTCCCATCAGCGCACAGCCGATCATGAACACCTTGATCTTGATCACGTCGACGTTCTTGCCGAGCGAGTCCGCGACGAGTTCGTCTTCGCGGATCGCCTTGAGAGTTCGGCCGAACGGCGATCGACCGAGGCGTTCGAGAAGGAGATAAAAGCCGATCAAGAATACGGCGAGAACGAGGATGTATCCCCAATCGATGAGGATACTGTGTGAGATACCGAGTCCACCGTCTCCGAATATGCCGAAGACGAACTCGCCGATCGGGGTCGGGTTCGCGGCCTGCCCGTCGACGAGAAACAGCTCCCGCACCGGATTTCTCGGCATTCCCATTCCGCGCCCGCCGCCGGTCCCGACCGCCAGCGTCTCCCTGAGGAAATTATCGAACGCGCTCGATTGCAGCGTCAGTCGGATGATCTCCGAAAGCCCGAGCGTGACGATCGCGAGGTAATCGGCGCGAAGCCGGAGCGCCGGCAGTGCCGCCAACAGCCCGACGAGCGCGGCGACCGCCATCCCTGCGATAATTCCGACTGGCAACGGAAGGCCGAACCCCGGCGGGCCGAGGGAGGGATCCGGGGAACGGACGACGATTCCCATCGTGTAGACGGCGACGGCCATGAACCCCGCGACGCCGATGTTGAACAGTCCGGTGTATCCCCAGTGGAGATTCAGCGCGAGCGCCGATAGCGCGTACACCAATCCGAGGAACGTCAGCGTCCGCATCAGACCGACGACGCTGTTGAGGCCGTCGGTGAACGTGAGCAGCGTCGCGGCGGCGTAGATGAGCGCGAGCGTCACCAACACCATCCCGAGATCGCTGCGCTGTGCTGCATCCAAGACGATCCGGCCCGCGCTTTTCGGTTCGCTCGAATCGTCGCTCATGCCGTCGAAACACCTCCGAAGAGACCCTCAGGCCGGAACAGCAACACGAGGATCATCACGGCGAAGGCGGCGGCTTCGTTGAAATCCGAGGGGATCCAGATCGTCGACGTCGTGAACACGATCCCGATGATCAGCCCGCCAGCGATCGCGCCGTACACCGATCCGATCCCGCCGAGGATGACGGCCGCGAAAATCAAAAGCAAGAGCAGCCAGCCGAAGTCGAACTGGATCGTTCCTCGCAACATCACGTAGAGATACCCCGACGCGCCGGCGAGACCGCCGCCGATCAGCCACGTCGCCGTGACGACCCGTTCGGCGGGGATACCGGTGATGAGCGCGAGGTCCTTGTTGTCCGCCATCGCCCGCATCGCGGTTCCGAGTTTCGTCCGCTGGAGCATGAAGTGCATCGCGAGCATCAGCGCGACCGCCGCGACTGCGAGCGTCAACTGATGGGCGTTGACTGACAGCCCGAGCGGCGCGAACGCGATGTTCGATTCGGCGACGCTCGCCGTGACGCCGCGTCGGTTGGACCCATATACGAACTGAATGACGTATCGTACGACCAACGCGACACCGATCGAGGCGATGAGAAGCGAGATGCCGCTTCGATCTCGCATGGGTTTGTAGAACGCGCGATCGAGTGCGAGCGCGATGAGGGCCGTGATTACGAAGGCGGCGACCAGCCCGACCAGGATCGCGCCGGGCGTCGTAAGGACGTGTGCGCCGATATCCCCCGGTGACGTGCTGCCGGCGTCCCGGACGGTCAACAGCGCTCGGAGCGGTTCTCTGCCGGCGGCCGCCACGACGAACGCGACTCCCCAGCCGGTGAACGCGCCCGCACTGACGAGATCGCCGTGCGAAAAGTTCGCGAAGGTGAGAATACTGTATGTCATCGAGAGCCCGATCCCGGCCAGCCCGATTACGAGCCCGATTATAATGCCGTTCCAGAGGTTCGATCCGAGCCGTCCCGTCGAGAGGGAACCGCCGATCGGCCCGATCTGTACCCCTGCGAGCTTCGCGACGAGATCAACGAGAAGGAGTCCGCCGAACAGAGCCAAGATGATGAGCCCCGGTTTTTCCCGTAGCCTGTCGGAAACCGTTAATTCTGTTGTGCTCATGTATGCACGTCTCTTGGGTGTGGTGGGGTACCGAGGGATAAATAACTCTTTGTTCCGCCCGTGGCGATCGCTGCCGCGGAACGGAAAGGCCTTTGCTCGGGCCGTCGGGAGTTTCGACCATGATACGGATGCTCGACGACCTCGATGTCGACGGTGCCGCACTCGGGGTTCGGGTGGACATCAACAGCCCACTTTCCGAGGACGGGCTGGCCGACGACGCTCGATTGCGGGCACACGTCGAGACGATCTCCGAGTTGTGCCGTCGTGGCGGGCGCGTCGCACTGTTGGCTCATCAGGGTCGTCCGGGCGGTGACGAGTTCTCCGATCTCGAAGCGCACGCCGAGCGGCTCGACGAACTCATCGAGGCTCCCGTCGGGTACTGCGATTCGACGTTCTCTGCGGACGCTCGCGCTCGGATCGCCGATCTCGAGCCGAGCAGTGCGATCGTGCTCGAAAACACCCGATTTTACTCCGAGGAGTACATGTCCTCCGACCCCGAGCGAGCGGCTCGGACGTATCTCGTTAGCCGGCTCGCGCCGGCGCTCGACGCGTACGTCAACGACGCCTTCGCGACGTCCCACCGATGTCATCCCTCGATCGTCGGGTTCCCACAGCGGTTGTCAGCCTACGCTGGCCGCGTGATGGAACGCGAACTCGACGTGCTCGGGAACATCGCCGACAGCCCCCAACCCCGCGTGTACGTCCTCGGTGGGGCGAAAGTCGACGACTCGATCGATGTCGCGAGATCCGTCCTGGAGCGCGGCCTTGCGGATTCTGTGTTGACTGCCGGTATCGTCGGGAACGCCTTCCTGCTCGCCGACGGCGTTTCGCTCGGTGCCGCCTCGGCGGCGGTCGTCAACGAGCGGAGCCACGAGGCGGTCAAACAGGCCGGCGATCTCTTAGACGATTTCAGCCACCGGATCTACATGCCCCGCGACGTGGCCGTCGAGGTCGACGACGAACGCGTCGAACTCGACCTCGACGAGCTCCCCACGGACAAGCCCGCGATGGACATCGGCGCTCGAACCGTCGCCGCGTACGCCGATCTCATCGAGGCAGCCGGGACCGCGATCCTCAACGGGCCGGCCGGCGTCTTCGAGGACGAGCGCTTCGAGACCGGCACCCTCGAAGTGTACGACTCGGCCACGAGAGCCGAGATGAGCATCGTCGGCGGCGGCGATACGGCGTCGGCGCTCCGAAAGCTCGGTCTCCTCGACGGGTTCGATCACGTCTCGACCGGCGGCGGAGCGGCGCTACAGATGTTGACCGGGGACACACTCGTCGGCGTCGACGCCCTCGATCAGTGACCGTGTCCGAAGCGTTGCCGGACGACGTCGAGATCGAGCCGGCCGACACCGACGATGTGGACGCGCTCGCCGATCTGTGGGTCGAACTGGCCGTCGATCAGCGTCGACACGGCTCACATCTCCGATCGACGGAGAACCGTTCGCGGATCAGAGAAACGATCGTCCAGCACGTCGTCACCGAGACGGCGCTCGTCGCCCGCCGCCCCGGATCGATCACCGGATTCGTAACGTTCGGGCTGGAACGAGGCCACTTTCGTCAGGACGTCACTCGCGGCATCATCTACAACATCTACGTTCGAGACTCCGCTCGCGGTGAGGGTATCGGCAGTGCTCTGTTGTCGGCCGCAGAGGACTCGATCGAAGCCCGAGGCGCGGACGTGATCGCGCTGGAGTCGATGGCTGAAAACGACTCGGCACAGGAGTTTTATCGCCGCCACGGCTACACTCCCCACCGGATCGAACTCGAAAAGCCCATCAACGGGGACACCCTCACAACAGATGACGGCTAGCGTCCGCGCCAGGGGAGCTTGGGTGGTTCAAGCACCCGACTTGTAATCGGGAGTTCGAGGGTTCAAATCCCTCCCCTGGCTTTCCCCTCTCGACTCAGATCTATTTTCCCGGCGAGATACGCCAGACTCGAGAGTAACAGAACCACCCCGAGCGGCAGCAGCCACGGCAAGACGGCGAGCAACGTCCCGCTCGCGGTGATCCCGAGCACGATCAACAACACCGGCGCACAGCAGGCACTCCCGGCCAGCAACGCCGGAACCGACGCCAAAATTCCGGATCCGGCACCGATACCGCAGGATTTCGGCTGGACGATCGCCAGATACGACAGCATCATGTTGACGCCGACCAGCACGGCGATCGAGAGCCCGATCGAGACGTTGATGGGCGAAAACAGGTAGGTGCCGATCCCGAACTCGACGAACGCGATCGGTTCGTACGAGAACGCTCCCGGCGCACGCTCGAACATCCGTCTCGCCGGTTCCTCGACGACGAACAACCGCCGTCCGGCGCTCGATCTGAACGCGAGATCGCCGATCGCCCACAGGAACATCGCCAGATACCCGATCGTACTCGCGAGTAATACGACGACCGCGTTCGGTCGACGCAGTGCTGCGCGAACGACGCCCGGCGTGTGTCGGAGCGAGCGAGAGACGCGTCCGGCCGCCGTCGACATCTCAGGCGACGACCTCCGTATCGGGGTAGTAGCCCTCCCACGCGAACCACATCGCGTCGTATCGGACGACCGACTCCAGCGGTAGCTCGTCGGGGGCGTGTTCGGTCCCGTCGACGAGAACGGCCGTCCCGTCGTGTTCGACGCCGACCGAGTCGGGGTTCCGATACACCCAGCCGGTGTGGAGGTCAGGATCGTAGACGACGACGTACGGGACGCCCCCGACGTCGAGTTCGACGAGTTCGGACTCGGCCAGCGTCTCTTTGAACACGGCGAGCGCGCCGTCGGCGCTTCGCGATCCAATCACCACTCGCTTCAGGTGGAACTCGTGGGCGGAGCCGGAGCCGAACTGGGGGAACACCAGGTTTCGGTTCTCGTAGTGGCCGCTCGGGGGATCGTAGGAACCGTACGGATCGCGCCCGTAATCTCTCCCCCAGCCGGTGTCCTCGGAGAGAACGCTCGTTTCGGGGTGTGTGTCTCGCCACCGTTCCCAACTCGTCCACGTTACGTCGAACTCGACGAGTTGATCGCCCTCGTGGGGTCCGGTTATGCCGACCGCGAGCATCTGCGGCCAGTACGTGTCCGTCTGTCGGTCGTACATGACGAGGTTGCTGTTGACGAGTTGCCCCGAGACGCCGAACATCGCGCCGCCGCGTTCGAACCCCTGTGCGGTGCCCGTCAGCGGACAGTAGGTCACGGCGACGCGATCGCCGCCGATCCGATCGTTAACGATCTCGTGCCAGACGAGGATTCGCTGCGGATACGCCTTCGCCTCCCCGTTCCTGACGACGCCGAACACCGGGTGTCCGGGATCGAGCCACTCGTCGGCCGTCGCGGTATCGATGAACGTCGGATCGCCGATCGACGGGATGGCGTCTTTCCGAGCGCCCTGCTGCATCGCGTCCGCGATCGTTCCCGTGTCCGCGGGGATCGGGAGTTCGCGAGGGACGGTAGGGAGTTCGTCGTCACCGTCCGACGACGTCCCCTCGGATTCCGAACCGAGGTTGTCGTCCGAGCTCGACTGCGTCTCGTCGACACCGGATCGCGCCTCCTCCTCTGACTCCCCGACGCACCCTGCAACGATCGCCGCCCCGGCGGCCGTCAGGTACGCCCGTCTGTTCAGGTTTCGCATACACGGCCGTACGGAAGGAGTACGGGTAACCCCCGCTCAGGTGTGTCTGTGTGACACACAACCGGGGTACGATTATATTCAGCGTTCGGATGACGGCGCCTCATGACGATCGGTGTTCGGATCGAACGCGCTCCCAGAGCGACGGAAACTGTTCGATTCGGCTCCAGCCGGCATCCTCGTCCACGCTTTCTTCGACGACCGTCAGCGACTCGAAGTAATCGTCCAGAACGGCCTCCCGTTCCATCGCGAGCGGCGGCGTGCAGTAATCCTCTTCGATCCAGACGGCCGCCCCGGTCTCGGGATCGAATCGAGCGTCGTCGAGTGCGGTCGTCATCGCCCGACCGAACGGTTCCATCTCGGTGATTTCGCCGCTATCCAGCCGTTCACGCAGCTCCGAGAGTCGATCTCGTTTCGGTTTCGCACGCACGAATCGGTACGCCATGTGGGATATACGGCGTAAACTGGAATAAACCGACTGCCGGAGTGGTCAGTACTTCGGCTCGGCGCCGGTCTGTGCGTAGATGTCGTCCATGATGTCGTCGCGCTCGCGCTGCCACTCGGGGAAGCCGTCGGGCGAAGACGGGTACGTCTCGTAGTGCTCGAGGAGCCGGTCGGCGAGGTTCTTCGTGTCGTAGAGGTTCTTGAGCGTTCCCCAGTGGCCGAAGCTCTTGACGAGTACGCGGAGTTTGAGCCCCAGACCGACGTTCGCGGATCCGGAATACAGCGCGTCGGAGAGCTTTTCGGACGGTAACGAGGCCAAAAGCGCGAGCAAGTCGTCGAGGTCGTACGCCGTCGAGAAGATGTTGTAGACGTCGAGTGCGGCGTAACGGCCGCCGTAGTGATCCATGACGCGCTCATTGTACCGCCAGAGCGACTCCTCGCTCGCGTCGCCCGTCTCGATGGCTTCGATCGCCTGCTCCCCGGCGTACTGGCCGGCGTACGCGGCGCCGGCGATTCCGCCACCGCTGATCGGGTTGACGTGGGCGGCCGCGTCGCCGATCGCCATGTACCCGGGCGCGATCGCCGAATCGTACGGTCGTCGCGTCGGGAGGGCGGCGCCGAGTTTGTCCGTGACGGTCGCGTTTTTGAGTTCGGGTCGGTTCTGAATGTCCTCGCGGAGATCGGAGACGAGTTGCATCGGCTCCTCGTTCATCTGAAAGCCCAATCCGACGTTGATCTCCGTCGGCGTCCGTGGGAAGTACCACAGGTATCCGGCCGATCGCTTCGTCGGTTTGAACACGAGCGCGTCGGACCACTCAACCGGTTCGTCCACCTCGATCACCTCTCGGTACGCCGACGAGAACTGCGAGTACCGAACGTTCGTATCGAACGTCGATCCCTCGAAATCGATCGTGTCCTGCAGGATCGACAGCGCGCCCGCCCCGTCGAGGACGATCTCGGCTTCGTACCGCCTCGGTTCGCCCCGTTTTATCGCCTCGAAGCCGTACACGCGACCGCTGTCGTCCTGTACGGCGTCTTGGACGACGGTGTCGTAGTGAAACTCCGTCCCGGCGCGTTCGGCTCCTTCGATGATCCGACGACCGTAGGCGTGTCGGTCGATGACGGCGAGTTCACCCGGCACCGGGATGTCGAGAACGGCGTTCTCCCGCGGGATCTCGAACTGGCCGTGGTCGACGTCGGTGTTCGTAAAGGCGTCCTCGATCTCCGATTTCGGGATCGACTCGGGGAACTTGTCGGCCCCTTTCAGTGCGTCTCCACAGGCGATGTGTCCGGCCTCTGATTCGTCTTTCCGCTCGACGATGACGACGTCGTACCCCGCGTCCGCGATGGTAGCCCCGGCGTAACAGCCGGCCGTGCCCGCCCCGACGATGGCGACGTCGTACTCGAAGGTGGTCATGTCCTCCAATCAACACCCCGGGCGCAAAACTCTTTACTAGTGACGCACCGCTGTCGCCCTCACCGCGCCGTCCAGCCGCCGTCGATAGCGACGACGGATCCGGTCGCATAGGAGGCGAGATCGCTCGCGAGAAACACCGCCGGCCCCGCGACTTCCTCGGGTTCGGCAAACCGGTCGAGCGGCGTCCGTCGCTCGATCGACTCTCTGAGTCGGTCGCTCTCGTAGAGCTCCTCCGTGAGGTCGGTCGCGACGTAGCCGGGCGCGAGACAGTTGACCCGCACCTCGGGTGCCCAATCGAGCGCGAGGCTCTTCGTCAATCCGACCAGGCCGTGTTTGGAGGCGACGTAGGGGTGCTGTCTCGGCAGTCCGACGAGACCGCCGGCGGAGGCGACGTTTATCAGACAGCCACCGGTGCGTTTCAGCGCATCCTCGGCGGCTCTGGCGCAGGCGAACGCGCCGCCGAGATTCACGTCGGTCACGAACTCGAACCCCTCCGGATCGACGTCACTCGGAGATCCGAGCGCGCTTTCGGGGTTGACGCCGGCGTTGTTGACGACGATGTCGATCCCGAGGTCGTCGTCGATGCGGCCGAAACACGCCTCGACCGCGTCGCCGTCAGTCACGTCGAGCGTCTCGACTCGGCTCTCGACGCCCCGTTCACGAACGTCTTCGACGACGGCCTCGACATCCGCCTTCGTCCGCGAGAGCGGAATCACGTTCGCGCCCGCGTCGGCAAATCCCAGCGTTATCGCTCGTCCGATCCCGCGCGAGCCGCCGGTCACGACGGCCGTCTTTCCGGATAGATCGATCTCCATATCGGAGGGGCGACGCCCTGGGACAAAAACCTGTACGATCGACCGGACGGAGTTGCCGACGAACGGCGCGTCGCGCTCCGAAACGCTCATACGGCCGATGGGCGTACTCCGCGTCAATGGACCTACGCGTCATCGAGAACCTGGAGACGGAGCTATCGATCGAGATTCAGGGCGAAGATCACACGTTTATGAACGTGTTAAAAGGGGCGCTCCTCGAAATCGACGGCGTCACCGCGGCGACGTACGATATGAACCCCGAACAGTCCGGCGGCCAGACCGATCCGGTCGTCACGGTCAAGACCGACGGTAGCATCGATCCGCTCGACGCGCTCGAAGCGGGTGCGGCCGAAGTCAAAGCGAAATCCGACGCGTTCCGGGCCGCGTTCGAATCAGCCGCATAGAGCGGCGACCGTTCACAGCCGAATCGGAATTCCCTGTTCTGCGAGGTAGCGTTTGACCTCGTCGACGGAGTACTCCTCGAAGTGAAAGATCGACGCCGCGAGCGCCGCGTCCGCCCCAGCCTCGGCGAACACCTCCTCCATGTGTGTCGGTGAGCCACAGCCCGAGGACGCGATGACGGGCGTCCGAACGTTGTCGCAGACGGCTTTCGTCAGCGGGATGTCGTAGCCGTCTTTCGTTCCGTCGGCGTCGATCGAGTTGACGAACAGCTCTCCCGCGCCCCGAGCGGCCGCCTCGCGCGCCCACTCGACGACGTCGACGCCAGTTCCCTCGCGTCCGCCCTTGACGGTGCACTCGAACCAGCAGGACTCGCCGTCGATCTCGGCGTAGTACTCGCCCTCCTCGTCGAACCGCCGTCGCGCGTCGACGGAGATGACGATACACTGGTTGCCGAACGCTTCCGCGCCCTCGCCGATCAGTTCGGGGCGTTCGAGCGCACCCGTGTTGATGGAGACTTTGTCGGCACCGGCCCGGAGCGTCTCTTTGATGTCCTCTCGCGTCCGGATACCCCCGCCGACGGTCAGCGGGATGAAACACTCGTCGGCGACTGCGGAGACGGTGTCGAGCATCGTCTCTCTCCCCTCTGCGGAAGCCGTGATATCGAGGAAGACGAACTCGTCGGCCCCCGCCTCGTTGTACTTTTTGGCGAGTTCGACGGGATCGCCCGTGTACTCGAGGTTCTCGAAGTTGACTCCGGTGTACACCGCCGCCTCCCCGTCGTCGTCGAGATCGACGTCGATACAGGGGATGATTCGTTTCGTGAGCGCCATTTCTCGTGTCGACGTTGGCCGGGTTCGGGTTTGACGGTTTCGGAAGCCGCAGTCGTCCGTCCGATCGGGTGCTGTATCGGTAGGAATTTCTCCGTCCTCTCGGTTCCCTCGGTATGCAGTATCTCTGGTATGCGCTGCTCGCCCTCGCCGCCTACGCGTTGGTCGCCCCGCTGACGAAAATCGCGATGCAGGAGATTCCGGCAGACACCGTCGCGCTCGTCACAAACGGGATGCTCGTGCTCGCGGCGCTCGGGGTCGTTCTCGCGACCGAGCAGCCGCTCCGTTCGTCGCTTACGGGCGAACACGCGTTGTATATGTACGCCGCCGGGATCTGTCTCGCCGTCGGCATCCTCGCGTACTACCGCGCGCTTGCGGCTGGCCCGGTGAGCGTCGTCGTCCCGATATTCGGGCTCTTTTTGGTCGCCAGCTCCGTCATCGGTATCGCGTTCCTCGACGAAGCGTTGACCCTCCGGAAGGCGGTCGGAATCGCGCTGGCCATCGTGGCCGTCTTTTTGACGACGTTCGAGGGATGACCGCCGCTCACCCGCTTCGACGTGGTAACTTTTGTCGCTGGAAGACAGATCTCACCGTATGGCACTCGAATCCGAATCCGACGTGTTGGATCACGGTGACAGGGCGCCCGAGTTCGATCTCGAGGGCACCGACGGCGATACCTACTCCCTCGACGACTTCGACGACTACGACGCCCTCCTGATCGTCTTCATGTGCAACCACTGTCCGTACGTCAAAGCGAAGTTCGAGGCGATGAACGAGATCGACGCCGATTACGAGGACGTCGCGGTCGTCGGCATCAACCCGAACGACGCCGAGGAATACCCCGAAGACTCCTTCGAAACGATGGTCGAGTACGTCGAGCGCGGCGACATCGA
>LKMJ01001583.1_pt1 | contig 20277 bp, 26 predicted proteins | sample 643391 | NCBI WGS metagenome assembly LKMJ01 (sample SAMN04112250, study PRJNA286221) | soda lake metagenome | biome: soda lake; feature: Kulunda Steppe; material: water; isolation source: sample PL-Br10 brine of Picturesque Lake | place: Russia: Kulunda steppe | collected 2010-07 | reverse complement strand
TCAAGTCTTGCACCTACGGGGTAATAAAGATTTGTTTTGGGCAAATACCCCCGTGTAACCCACGCACAAGGCTTTCAGAGGCTATTCACGGGTTTGCCCGCGTTCCATACCGACGCAGTCCCACCACCGATTTGGTGGCCTGAAGACCGCCTATCTTCCCCCCTATGGGGGGGAAGATAGGCGACTGCCATATGCGGCCCGATTCACCCGATTTGTCGGCCGTTCTTTCCGATACCCACGCAGTTTCGCTGAATACGCAGCCGTCCTGAACGGTAGCTGCCGGCGTCCTGCCCCACGAACTGTCCCAAAAGGTTAAGTCGGTAGTTTGTTTATAGCAACTTACCCACCGTGGTGACACCGAGGTGGGACGACCATGTACGACACAATCGAGTTTGCTGGGGTCGGTGGCGTTTCCGGTACGTCGGGGTTCCCCGACTACCTTCGGACGCTGTTCGACGTGTCCCCGGCAGAGACGACGACGATGAAAGACGCGGTGAACACCCTCAACGAGGACTACGACATCGAAGCGCGGGAGGTGGCCTACGACAACCCCATCGCGGCGGAGTCGTGGACGCCTACGGGCCGGCATCAGGCGCTCGTGAACCCGAAGACCGGCGGGCTGTGGCACATCCCGACGCGGGAATACTCCCCCGTCTCGCCGTCCGAGAAGTACGGGCCGCTCCTCGCACGGCTCCGCGAGCGGGACTTCCACGAGGAGGTCGCCGGCCAACTCCGTCTGTTCCGTGAGGGCGGGGAGGTCCACGCGGACGTGCTGTTCGATGCGTTCCGAACCGGCGACGACGACGAGATAGTGCTGGGCGTCCAGACCGGCTACGACTACTTCGGCGGCAAAGCGCTCTACGCCACCATCATCGCCTACGACACGGAGGAGGACCGGATGATGCGCGGGCTGTCCGACACGCGCTCCCGCCGCCACATCGGAGCCGCGGGGAGTGACGTGGCCGACTGGTGGGCCGAAGTGCTGGCCCAAGCGGAGGAGGCAACCGACACGCTCGCCGAGGTGATTCTGAAAGCGCAAGAGTATGAGGTGGACTTCAGCGAGGTGCCGCTGACGCCGGCAGAGTATCTCACCTACGCCTTCGACGGCACCTCCTACCTCGCGGAGAACGCGGGCGAAGCGGACGGGATGACGGGCGGGGCGGTCGCCTACCTCCCGGACGTGCCGAACCCCAACTCCGCGACGTACTCCGGCTACGAGTTGTATGCCGCGATGGCCTCTGCGCTCACTCACGACTTCCACGGGAAGGACGACAGCACGGCCATCCGCAAGTACGTCCGCCGGTCGAACGAGCAACTGTTCCGCTCGCCGCACATGGAGCGGCAGGTTCTCGATGACCTCGCGGCAGACATGGAGGGGCAGGAGGACCTTGAGGGCGACGAGGCTGTCGCGCAGATTCGGGAGCGGCAAGCCCACATCGGCGAAGCCGCGAGCCAACACCGCGCCACGAAGCGGTCGCTCAAGCGGCTCGTGAACGAAACGGAGTCCGCGGAGGGGTCGGCGTGACCACCGTAGAGGCCCGCGGGGAGACGGTCGAAGTCGTGCTGTGGAGTCCGATGCCTGCTGACAACCGAGCGTGAAACCCATGAAAACGAACACCATCAAGTACGGAGTGCTGGAGACGTTAGCCGACGCAGATGAACCGCTCACCTGCGCTGAACTATACGACGCGATGCCGGAGGAGAAGCGGCCGAAGCCGAAGGACCCGGAGGCGCAGCAGAAGCGGTGGGACAACCTCACCTCGCACACGGCGAATCTGTACGGCGACCAGTTGGTGGACCGCAACAAGCGGGACGCGCCCAACAAGCCCTACCAGTATTGGCTCGCTGCGAAGGGCGTTGAGGCGCTGAAACAGGAGGGCCACTACGACGGCCGGGAGTCCCCCGAAGCGATGGACTTTCAGCCGGCCGAGGGGGTCGCAGAGCCGGCCTGTTCGGAGGTCGCCGTACAGGACGTGGAGGAGTTGAACGCCGTGCTGGGCAGCCTCCACGACCATCTGACAGCGCTGGAGGAGGCGATTGACGACGTGGACCATCTGGAAGCGCACGCCGACCGCGTGGATAGCCGCATCGAGGACATCTACGACCGCCTCCACAGCGTCGAAGGCCGGGTTCGGAACGTGGACGACCACACCTTCGGACAGGCCATCCGGGCGCTGAACGCGCTGGACGGCGACGGCTACGGACTCTACGAGTACGAACACGCCGTGACCTACGGCGGGAAGGTGCAAGAGGTCCGCGTGAAGGCCAAGCCGCCGGAGAAGTGCGAGCGCGGGCCGAGAGCGGACCGCGAGGAGCAGGCGGAGGAGCCGGCCTCGGGGGACGATGACGCCTGAGACGCTGGCTATCGTGGCCGCCGTGGCTGCTGCCGCTGGCGTCGTCTCCTTCGCCGGGATGTTCGTGTTCGCCACGTACACCGACTACCGGAACCGGGCGAAGCCGTCCGCCACGTACCGGGAGTGGCTGTCGTGGTGGTTCCGCAACGAGTTTGACGGGCCGGGGTCGGGCATCGCCTTCGCCGCGGTCGTCGGCGGGTTCACCACGCTCGCAACGCTCCTCGCGCTGTTGTACGCTGGCGTCATGGCGGTGTTCCGATGACGTACTACTACAACGACCCGCCGGAGCCGTTGGCACCCCACGCCTTCCGCGCGGAGGAGGTGGAGGCTGCCGGTCTGGGCGACGACAGGACGACGGAGGAGCCGGTTCGGTCGGTGTGCGGGCTGGTCCGCGCCTACGGACCGTTCCACATCCAGAACCGCCATGAAAGCAAAGTATGCGGGAATTGTAAACGGGCAGTAGAGGCTGCGGACGAGGACGACCATGACAACTGACGACACCACGACGGACGGACAGGATGAACAGGACGGTGAGATATGCGTCCCGGTGGACCCGACCGACTACACCGCTGCGGGCCGGTTCGTAGACGACCGCGAGGACACCGGAACGCTGGTGGTCGTCGCCAAGACGGGCCGCCCGGCCAACTCCCACGCCATCGCCACGGTCGGCGAGACGGTTGCGGAGTTGAACCCGGAGTATCCACCCGACGACGAGGTGGTGTTCTGCGCCTACCGGAACGCGCTGGACGCAACCTTCGGCGTGGCGTGGCGGGAGTATAAGCCGACGTTCCTCGCCCATCAGGTGGGCGACAAGGGCGTCCCGGTGTATAGTTTCCCGGAGACGCGGCTGGCTCCGAAACCCGACGAGTGGGTGGACACAATTCACCGCGACGACGACGAGGAGGGGGAGGAGGAGGAGAAGGCCGATGCTTGAAGCGCTCATACCGGCCGCGGCTGGCTTCGTTGCCGGGCTGCTCATCGGCATGACCGTGGCGAGCCGCGAGGCGGACAGCGCGGTTGAGACGATGGAGCAGAACCTCATGCTCGCCATCACCGCGGACACGGCGATGGGGCACCTCTCCCCGGAGGAGCGGGAAGCCGTCCAGAACGAAGTGAACGAGGCGTTCGCGGACGCTTTCGGCAACGACGTGGAGCTTGAGGTGGTGGAGAACGGGGTGCGCGATGAGTGACGCCAAGCCGGTGCTGTGGGTGTCGCTCACGGACGCGGGCCGAGCGTCCGCCCCCAGCATGGAGTCGATGGAGGCTGTCCAGAGCGCGGTTGAGAACGCCGTGGGGGACGACTACCACGTCGTCGTCGCGGACGACCGGACGCGGCTGGCTTCGGCGGGCGACCTCGCGGAGTTGCGCGACACCATCGCCAACACGCTCCCCTCCGAGTTGGACGCGGACGACCAGCAGGACCGCTACGAGGCGATGGGCGGCCTCACGCCCGAGGACGTACAGGACGGCACCGGGCTGGGCGTCCAGACCGGAGGGGGCGAGGAGTAGACCGTGCGCCACTACGAGGACCTAGGCGGGCACGCCGCCGTGCTGGGCTACCTCCGCGGTGGCCGGGCCGTTCGGACGGACGTGGAACCGCCCGATGGTGCGCTCCCGTGGAACGGCCGTCCCGTCTCGATTAACGGGGGAGACATCTACTGCGATGCGTGCCGCGACGTGATATGGCCGGATGAAAACTACGGCGACCCGTGGCCGAACGTCCTCGCCACGCAGAAGTTGAAGCACGGCGGGACGTGGTGCGCGGAGTGCTTCGCCGGTGACGCGCACAAAGCCAGCCGGGAGCCGGAGGAGTCCAGCGGCGGGGTGAGCCATCCGTGACGGGCGGACGGTACGACTGCCCGACTCGCGGTTGCTCCGGGACGCTTCGGTGTACGGACCGGAAGGTTCCCAGATACGGAGGCCACCACACGACGCAGTTCGAGTGCCCCGTTTGCGGGGCGGAGGTCCAGCGCGGATGACGCCCGACCTCACGGACTTCGGTGGTGGCGTCCAGCCGCCGGACCCGCCGACCATCAAGAAGACAAACAGCGTCCAGCACTCGATGGGCGACAAGCGCGTCACCGCCGGGTGGATAGGCCCGTGCCCGGAGCGCGACGGCATGGCCTACGTCACGAAGCGGGAGCGGCAACGCCACCGCATCCGCGCGCTGGACGCCTACGGCATCTCCGAAGGAGTCCTCCGGCGGCTGGCCGGGGCGGGGGTGGCGACCGTCCTCGTCCACGAAGCCGGCGGCAAGTACGACGGCCGCGTGCTGGAGTTTACGCTGGCGCAGTTTACGGACGGCGACGAGGTTCCCGAGGAGTATCTGATGCGGACCGACGACCCGCAACGGTACGTCCCGGTGAGCGAGGCCGCCGAGGTGTGGCCGGACCACGGGGATAGCCTCTACCTTCCCCGCGGCCAAGACGTGGTATGGGAGTGAGAACCGATGGGAGATAAGACCGTCATCGAAGCGCTCTACCGGCTCGCGCGGGAGCATCTCGACAGCCCCGAGATTGACATTCTCCACCGCCCCGGCGACGAAGCAACGCAGGTGAACATCACCCACCACGGTGAGATGGGGGCGCTGGAGGACTTTGAGAACGCTCACGGCTACGTCGCCCGGCAGACGTGGAACGTCACGACGCGGGAGTTATCCGCGGCTGGTGGCGGGGAGCCGCTCACCATCACCGACGTGAGGTATCTGCTCACGAAGGACGCGCAGGAGCCGTATCGCTCTAAGGCCACAGGCGGCTCCGTGAGCGGTTCCGGGTCCGGGACGAGCAAAGCCCCGCGGAGCGAGGGCGGAGACAGCGACGACGACGCTGGCGTCCCTGCGGGAGACGCGGCCGCCGTCCCGCCGGAGGAGGTCGAGACGGTCTTCGGCCGGGACGACGATAAGGTGCCACATCTCCACGCGGAGGAGATGGGCCGCTTCGCGTGTGGCGCGCGCCACTCCGGGACGACCAAGACACCGCTCAAGAAGGTGTACGACGGTATCGGGCCGTTCCTTGAGTCCGACGCCTGCGAGGAGTGCCGCGTGTTGCTGGCGCGCAAGCTGAACCTCCCGCCGGGGAAGGTGCCCGGTGAACTGCGGGGTCGCCTCTGATGGGAAAAGGCGACCGCGGTGAACGGGAGTTGGCGAACCGGCTGGAGGACGAGTTTGGCTACCGCGCGCTCCGCGCTCCGTCGTCGGGTGCCGGCACAAAACGTGAGCGCCCGGACGTGCTGGCCGGGAAGGACGGCCGCGTCCTCGTGTTCGAGGCCAAGACCAGCGGCGGGAAGCCCGTCTACGTCCCGAAGGAGGAGGTCGAAGCGCTCATCGACTACGCCGCGGGCTTCGGAGCGGAAGCATACATCGCCGTCCGGTGGTCGAGCAACTCCATCCGGGACACGACTGTCTACGTGGCGAACCCGCACGATATGCACGACGCTGGCGGTTCCTACCGCGCGAAGTACGAGGACTGCCAAGAAGATAACTGGACGACACTCAGCGACATCGCTTAGTCGTCGTCTCCCGTCCGGTTCGGTGGGAGGTTGTCGCCGGCATCGTCCGTGCGCGGCCCACCGCCGCGCATGAAGTCCCGCGACTCCGGTGGCGGGACGCGCGGAAGTCCGTCCCGGTCGGTGTCGATGTCGCTCCGCTCCAGAAGGATGTCGAGTTTTCGGTCCACGAGATACAACTGCTGGTGCGTCTCCGCAGCGTGGTTCTCCACCTTCTCCTCCAACTCCCCGTACCGCCGTTCGCTGTCTTGGATGAACCCCGCTTGCGTCTCGTCGTCGTCGTTGCCGAACAAGCGGTCGTAGAGCTTTGTCACACGGTCGTAATTCAGTCTAATCAACGCACCGTACACCGCCAGCACAGAGATGAGCAGCACGACCGCAACGCCGATGATTTCAAACGCTTGAAACCCCGCGCTTGCTGATGCCAGCATTATTAACCGCCACGGTGCCGGGGTTCATAAAGCCACGAGTAGGCAGGGACTAACTGGCGGTTAGCCGCCGGTTAACGGTGGGGAAACCAGCCGTTCTCACGACCGCTGCTCGGTGTTCTGGAGGCGGAGCCGGACGTTCTGGAGCGTTTCGTCTATCGTCTCCCCGCTTGAGAGGCGCAGGAGCGCGCTGGCTGGCGTGGACTCCACCTCGTCCACGTCGAAGGCCCGGCCGCGGAACGCTTCGCTCGCTGGCTCCAGCGCCGCCACGAGCGACAGCGACGGCGACACGTCGTCCAAGCGGAGCGTCCCGGAGACGACGGGCGTGGAGTTGGCGGAGACAAGCCGGAGCGCCGCGGACTGGCACGCGATTTGGCTGGTGAGCGACGGGAGCGTCCGAACCACCCGCTTCTCCGTGTTGCCGTCATACGTCCCTGCTTCAAACTCCCCGAACGGCTTGAACTGGTAGTCTATACGGTACTCCTCGCCGTCTTGCAGGTCGCCGCCGGAGAGGACGACTATCTCGCCTTCGCTGTTGTTGGTGCGGTAGTCCTCGTTGTAGTCGAAGACCGTTCCTGTGTCTGCGTCGTACACCTGCTCCGTCCCGTCGATGATACGACCGCGGGACAGCGGGATGGGACTGTCCCCGTCGTTGGCAGTAAACCGCTCCCCGTTCCGAGGAGCCGCGCCGCCCGTTATCTCCGCCGCTTCGATTATCTCGCTCGTGTCCCGCTCCAGACTCACGTCCACCTCCACGTTCCGGGGGAGGCCACCGTCTCGGATGCCGGGCTGAGTGAACTCCACGCTGTACTGGTTGCCGTCTCGGCGGACCTCGTACACGAACCCGCCGAAGTCCGCGATGTCGCGGAGAACGTCAGCCACGTCTCCCGAGAAGGTCTGGTTGATGAGCGTCGGCTCGCTGTCCAAGTCCGTGAACAGCGCATACTCCTCCACGATTTGCGGGTCGCTCCGCCCCACCGTCTTCAGCGTTTGCCCGTCGATACCGCCGAGGGTGAAGCGCGCCCGGATGCTGTTGTTCGGGTCGGCAAAGTCGCCCGAGATGGTGTCGGTGTTGGTGCCTGCTACGGGGAAGGTGTCGCCGGAGTCGTTGGAGATGGCGAGCGCTTGGTCGCTTGAGGTGTCGTTTACCACGGCCGTAAGCTGCCCGCCCACGACCTGCTCGACCGTCTGCACGTCCGCCGTCTCCACGGTTATCGGGTCGCCGTACTGGTCCACCTCCGCCCGCTCCTCCGAGTCCACGCCGCCGAGCGTCGGGTTGTCCCGCTCGTCGTACAGCGCCACCGCGTCGATGTGCGTGTATGGGTCGTCCACGTCCGCGCTGCTCTCGTCCACGAACGCCACGCGGACGGTCGCGCTCCCCGGCCCTGCATCCGGGGCGACTTGCGCCGGGAAGGTGAACCACTCCGGGTCCTCACGCAGCGGAACAGAGTCCGCCGGAAAATCCTCAATCACCTCGCCGTCAACGCGCACCTCGAAGCCGTGGTGAGCCGCATCGCCCGAAAAGTCTGGGTCCCCGACTGGGAAGGCTAAACGAACGGCGACGGCCAACTCCGACACAGGTATCTCGTAGTCGAGGTCGAACGTCTGCTCGATGCCGCTCGGCAGGTTGTTGACTGTCGTGTCGTCAAATCGGTAGAACCGGCCGTCAACGTAGCCGCTTTCGAGGCGTAGCTGACCGCGGATGGTGTTGTCGTCATCGGCGACCGCAAAGTAAAGGCCCTGCCGTCGCTCCAGATTCCCGTCATCGTTCACCTCCCATCGTGTTGTTTGGTCCTGCTCCTCCTCCAACGCCGCGGTCCAGTCCGGGCCGCTCTCCACCTCCTGCTGAAGGACGTTGGACGTGACGGACGCATCGGCGTCGTCCACGTTTGCCACGTAGTCCGTCTCCGTCTCGATGATGTCGCGGGCGGCATCGCTCACCGGCTCGTTCTCGTACTCCACTTCGGTCAGCCGCTTCAGTTGCCGCCCGCCGCGCAGCGTCAGCGAGCCGCTCCCGCCGCTTGACACGTCAACCTCCTTTATCTCGTCTATCGGGAGCCGCACGCCGTCCTTCCACACCGCCGCGTCTGCCTCGTCGTATGCCTCCCGCTCGAAGCGCCCGGCGTTCTCAATCGGCACCTCTGCCTCTGGGAGCGTGTCCAACTTCGGTAGCCAGCTTGCCTCGCCCGCGATGTCCGGCTCCAGAACGCGCCCACCGACGCGCACACGGACGAACCACCCGTCAGACGGCACATCCCCTTCCGGGCGGAGCGGTGGCTGTGTGGTCGCCGTGGCCGGCTCTGAGTCCGCGCTGGTGAACGGCGTGAACGCGCGGATGCGGTAGCGGTACTCCCGGCCGGGGAGCGCTGTCGTGTCCGTGTACGTCTCCGTGTCCGGGCCAACGTCCGTGATGATGCGCTCTGGTCCGAAGCCGCCGTTGAAGCGCTCCTCGCGCACCACAAGCTGGCCCTCCTCGTTGTCGGCGTTATCCGTCCAGTCCAACTCCACCTCCGTCTCCGACAGCGCCGTCGCGGTCAGGTCGGTGACGCCGGGGAACAGCGTCGTTATGGCCTGCGGCTCGGTGAACGCTCCTGTCACGTCGTCCGTCTCCGTCTGTCCCCTTACCTCGTACTCCTCACCATCGAGCAGCCCCACAAACTCAAAGACCAGCGTGTCGAAGTCGCCGATGAACTGCTGGAACGAGTCAGCGTTCTCCCACTCGGGCGCGTCGTCGCTCGCTCGTAGCTGGTATCTGATGGAGCCGTTGTTCGACACCGCCTCCTCGCGGTCAACCTCTATCTCGTCTTTCACGCCGTTGCCGAGGGTGGGCTGGTCCTCGTCTGGCAAGAACGAGGTCGCAAGCGCGTCGGCGTCGGTCTGCGCGTCGGGTGTGACGCGCCGGACGGTGTATTGATACTCCGTCCCGTCAAGCACCGAGTCGGTGTCGGTGTAGCTCGCCGTGTCCGGGGCGAGGCCATCAGCCAGCAGCGACCCGAGCGTCCCGTCTGTGGAGCGGTATATCTCGATACTCCCGCGACTGGAGTTGTCCTGCGGTGCGAGGGTGAGCGTGACCTCGCGGAGAACGCTCGTGTCCGTGTCCGTTATCTCCACCGCCGGGAGCGCCGTCGTCTCTACAACCTCCTCCGAAAGCGGCCCGTCCCCGCGCCCGTTCCGCCCGGCCACCCGCACGAAGTAGTCGCGCCCGTGTTCGAGGCCGGTGAGCGTCGCGCTTGTGCCGGTCGTGACAGCGGCCTCGTCGTAGTCTGCCGACTCCGTCCCGGTCGTCTCGGCGAGCAAGACTGCGTACTCCGCCGCGCTCCCCGCCGGGTCCCACGACACGTCCAGTTCGTCGGCTTCGGTGCCCTGCTCGACAGCGACGTTTTCAACCTGCCGAGGGAGTGCAAGCCCGAGCGTTGCCCCGTTCGGCCCGCCGTATGTGAACGAGCCGTATGTCGCGTTGTTCATGGTTTAGAACGGGAATTTCCAGTCATCCCCCGTGCTGACAGCCGACTGCGAAACCAAGTCTTCAGCGCCGGAGGCGAAAACGCTGAATCCCCTGCTTCCGTCGTCAAAATCAGAAGTTGTGAACACACCTTCGGGCAGTAGGTTGTCGATGGTAGTGCTCCCGTCTGTTATGTTTACCTCCGTCTCGGTCAGAATGTCTCCTGTCGGTATGTCGTAGGTAACTGCGAAGAAATCGTTCTCCTCCTTCTCAACAGTAGTTATCCCAACGTCCCCGAGTGAGTCGGGGTCAACGAGCTGCTGCCGCCCTGCGTCAAAACCGTCAACCGTCAGTTCGTATTCTAACGACAGCGTTTCCCGGTCGTATATTTTTGCCGGGTCTGGGGCGTCATATAGTATGATATGCTCATTAGCGAGGTAAAGGTCGTTTACTCGGTCGTTGTAAAAGTCCGTATCGACACGAAGAACCGCCCCGTCGTCGTTTAAGTCTATCTCGGCAAGCTCGCCGTCCCGACTAATCACGAATATCACGTTGTCGTCAAGCGGCCCTGCGTTGGCGTTCACCACCCTGTCGGTGAAGTCTGGAACGTCCGTTGACCACAGTTCATCCCCGGTGGTTATCTCCAGCCCCACGACGACGCGCGTCCCGTCTTGACTGTCGGCGTGGATGGTGAAGCACTCGTTTTCCGCGTATTGAAACACCCTCAGCATGGAAGCGTCGAAGTCGTTATTCACCCACTCTGTCTCCCCGGTGAAGGCGTCGTATGCCACGACTTGATTGTCGTTGTTTCCGTTCACCACGAGTCCTTGCGCGGCGAGGATGCCGTTCCCGCGGTGTCTCTCGTCACTATCGCTTTCCCACTCAACGTTGCCGGACGGTGTTATGGCCGCGACCCCCTCCAACGGCCCCTGCGTGGGTTTGATATAAAAGAGGTTGTTCTCGAACGCTGCCCCGTTTATCGAGTTTCCATCACCGTTCACATTGTTGTTGAAAATCTCCACGCCGTCAGAAATTCTCTGCGCGACCACCTCCCCGTCACGACCGCCGTAGTATAAGGTGCCCTCCCCATCAGAAACCACCAACCCACCGAAGCCGTCTGAAGTTGTATGTCTCCGAATCAACCGCCCTCGAGCATCGTCAGCAGCCTCCACGGGATACCATATTCCGCCCGGCCCGTCTGGTTGTGGATTGGGTGTCACATCTGGCTCCTCCTCCTGTGCGAATATGAGCGGCTGGTCTCCCGAACGGTTTGAGACACGCCTGTCCCGAATATCCGCGCTCTCGACGGCGGTTGCGCCGGCACCGAGCCACACTTCGGCCACGACTGCGCCCTCCGCGTCCGACGGCGGTGCGGGGTTGAACGTCCGCTCCCGAATCTCGCCGTCAGGCTCGGCGGGTGTGGGGTCGCCGAGCGCCTTCTGGACTGCCCCTGTCTCGTCCACGCTGATAATGGCTTTGCGCGGGTCGTCGGCGTCCACGTCTCCCGCGAAGTCAACGGTCTGTTCCATCTCTGTTAACACGTCGTTGCCGCCGACCACACCATCGCCCGGCGCAATATCCACCTCCAAATCTCCGGTGCCGGGCGTGGCTCCCCACCCGTCAACCCAATACGTCCCGTCGAGCGCGCCCCGGAGTTGATTGACTGTTAGTGCGTCCGCGCCGTCGCCGATTTCTTTTTCGAGTGGCATGGTTATCGTTCAACCTCCGTGGCCGGAACGAGGTCGTCGTTCTCCCCCGTCCGCAGTCGCGTCGTCTTGGCTATCGGTCCGAGCAGGTCAAGGAGTCCTTCTGGAGTGGGACCGTCAGCGTTCTCCGTCCGGTGCCAGAGGATGCGCTCGTCGCCGCGCGTGAGCGTTGCGCGAAGGCCGTACTCCTCGCCCGTCTCCGCGTCGATGAAGTCAACGAGCGCCTCCAGCCGCGCCGTCCCGATGCGCGTCACGTCCACGTAGGCAACCTCCCAGTCAGACGTGCCGAGCGTGACGGCTTCATACTCCTCTGCGGTGGCGTCCCACCGCTCCGCCGTGAGTGGGTCGGCCGTCTCGTCGTTCATGTAGACGCGGAGGAGGTCGTTCGCCAGCACGAAGCTGTCGGCCGGCTCGTACCGCGGGTGGTACACCTTCCGCCAGCGGACGTTGCCTTCGGCGTCCGTGCGCGGTCCGCCGCGGTCGTCCCACACGCGCACGTCGGCTCTGCCCTCCTCCTCGTAGGGCAGGTCGAAGATGAGCGTTGGCGCGTCGAACGGGGCGTCCTCCGGGTCGTAGCGCGCAACGGTGGCGTGTTCCGCCTCTCGCGTCTCCACGACCGACGCGGGTTCTACGGCTCCGGTCGTGTTGTCAAACCACTTCACCTGCCGGGCCGCGTCGTTGATTCCGATGCGCGCCTCCTCCTCCTCCCACACATCGTTCTCCACGCCGGCCACTTTCGTCGTCACGCTCCGCCAATGGGAGCGCCGCGTCCCCCGCTTCCGCATCGTCCCGGCGACGGTGTAGAACGGCCCTTCGGCCCGCGTCTCCGCCGGCTGGTCCGTACTGTCGGCCATGACGTAGTAGCCGTCCTCGTCCGTCCGCTCCTCCGTGCCGAAGTAGGCGACAACGTCGTAGGCCGGAGCGTCGAACAGGCCGGCCACCTCCTTCGCGAGGAGCTTCGCCCGCTGACCGCGGTACGTCACTTCGATGCCGGTCTGCCCCGGCTCGACCGCGATACTCTCGACAGGCGAGGTGCCGCCCGTGAGCGAGCCGGCCTCGCGGGTCCGCCGCCGCGTCTCCTCCCGCTGCTCAAGCTGCGTGTCCGCCGGGATGGGCTGTGTGTGGAGTTGTCGGGATGGCATCAGTAGTCCAGCTTCTCGATTGCGTCGATGGCGTCTGACGCTGTAAGTGTTTCCACGAAGGTGAGCGAGCCTGTGAACGTCGTTCCCTCCTCCGCGTCACGTTTCAGCGACGGCGACTCAACGACACACGACAGGTGGTCGTCCAGCACGCCGTTCTCGTCCGCGTAGGTGCCGTCTGAAAACTCCCCGTAGCGCACCCGGATGGGGTTCCGGGAGTCAAACGTGCCGACGCGAAGGTAGTGGTTGAAGATGTTGACCTGCGTGGTGGCGTCGGCTCCTGTGGCGCTGGTTTCGCTGACGCCCGGCTCCGGGTCGTCGCCCCATTGGAGCGGCTCCCCGTCCGCGTCAGTCGCACCTTCCCAGCCGCGAAACTGGAGTTGGAGCGCGTGCTGTCCGCCGCCGATGTCAACGTGCGCGCCCTTCCGCTTCGGCTCCCCCGGACCGGCAGAGTCCTGTATGACCGCGTTCACCGAGCTTCCACGCGCTCCAACGACGAAGCCGGTGCGTATCTGCTCGTCCACTTCGATGTCGCCGTAGAAGTGGAACACGCCCGTTGTGGGGCCGCCGGACGGCCCGAAGTCCACGTCCATCTCGGCGACGACGCGCCCAAGCGTCATCGGCCAAAGAACCCCTCGTCAATACGGCTGCGGATGCGGGACTCCACATCGTCAACCGCGTTGTCTATCTCCGCTCTCAACTCCCGTTGCAGCTCATCCAGCCCGTCAAGCGATACCTCCAGCGGGAGGTCGATTTCATAGATGTTCTGCGGGTCACCCAGATTCTCCACGATGCGCTCCCCGAGGTTCTCGATGTCACCCGTGAGGTCTATCTCGGTCAGCCCGGACAGGTCGCTCTCGACACCGCTCACGAAGTCGTCCACACCACCGAACGCGCTCTCCAGCGACGGGAGGTCGCCAACGCCCAGCGCGTCCGTGAGGCTCGGGACGTTATCCATCGAGAGGACACCGCGGAGGTCGTCTGCGGCGTTGAACTGGAGCGCCTCCTCCAGCGACGGCAGGCCGTCCATCTCCTCCCGGAGCCGGCCGGTGATAGCCGACGCTGCTGCTTCCGCGAGCGCCTCCCCGCCAACGCCGCCGGTCGCCGCGACGGTGGTGCCGCCCATCTGTTCCCCGAAGATTTCGGCGAGCTTCCGGTCGATGAAGCCGCGGTCGTCCTCGTCACGGTCCACCGCCTGCCTGCTACGATTGGCGATGAAGCCAGAGACGAGGCCCGAGCCGAGGCCCGCTGCGCCGCCGGCCGCCCGTCCGCCGGTGCCGCCGATGGCTCCAGCCGCTCCGCGCACGCCGCCGGCCACTCTCCCCGCACCGCTGGCGAGGCCGGAGCGGATGCCGCTCAACCCGAGCCGCGAGGCCAGCCCGCCGCCGACGCCCGCCGCCCCGCCGCCGAGCACACTCCGAAGCGACCCGAGGAGTCCACCGCCCTCGCCCTCCGACAGCGCGCCGGACACGCCCTGCTTCCGTAGCTCGCGTCGAATCTGGTCCAGCGTGTTGTCGATTGACTCCAGCGGAGAGACTACCTCGCCGATTCCCCCGCCCGAGCCACCACCGCCGCCGCGCCCGCCGCCACCGCCGGTCAGCCCGGACAGCAGGCCCATGCCGGGGATGGCGCTTTCCATCGCGGAGCGGACGCCACGGAGGTTCAACGAGGGCGTTATCTCCGCCGCCTTGCTCAGGGTATTCCCCATCCGGTCCGCCGCCCGTGAGGTGGCGCGGCTGTCCACGTCCGGCCGGACAACCGCGTCGAGGCCGACCTGCTCGGCCATCAGCTACCACCTCCGAAGCCCAGTAGCTTGTCCTTCCGCTCCCAGAGGTCCACCGCGTCTTGGAAGCGCACGTCGCGGGGAGACAGCCCGCGGGACAGTAGGAGTGCAGCCATATCTGCCATCACTCCGTTGGCCCCTCCGCCGGAGAGGATGAGTTTCCCGCCGATACACCACCGCGAGAGTTGAGGTCGTCAAACTGCTGGTAGAGGTACTGCCCGACCTGCCACGGGAAGCCATCGGCGTTCGGCTCCGGGGCGTCCGGCGGGGACTGTTCGATACCGAACATCAGCACGCGCAGCTTGTACGCACCGCGCTTCGCGCTGGCTACCTCCTCGGGAAGGCCGCTGGCGACGGTCATCTCCGCGATGTCGTCGCTCGCGGCTTGGACCTCGTGGAACGCGAGGTTGGTCTTGAGCGAGAACGTGGAGCCGCCCCACTCCTCCGCGCAGGTGTGGAACACCGACGCGGTATGCTCCAGCGTGCGGATGCGCTCCTCCACCTCCGCGATGTCTTGCTGGAACGCGACCCGCTGGTCCGGCTCCGACGCTTCCCGCGCCTCGTCGTACAGGTCTTCGAGCCGCTCCTCCTCTGCGGGGAGTGCGTCGTCCAGAATCTCGTCCACGCGGTCGTAGAGGTCCACGGCCGTCGTTCCGTCCAGCGATACGGTGTCGAGGCCGGCGTAGCGGGACTCCTCGGACGGCAGGCTGGCTTCGTAGCCACCATCCGGCTCCTCGCCCGCGCCCTCGCCCGACCGCTGTGCTGGCTCGCTGTGTCCGCTCATGGTGCCTCCTCAGTTTCGTTAACGGCCTCGGCGATGACGCCGATGGCGTTCCGGTTGACCTCCTCCGTGGATAGCTCGTTCGGGTCCTCGCTGTTGGAGGTGGAGTACGTGTCCGCCAGCGCCGATTCCATCGTGAAGGTTATCTCGTTCTCCGCCTTCACGGAGTCGAGCGTGAGCGTAAACTCGCCGACGCCCGGCTCGTTGCCCGCCGTCTGCGTGCCGCCGTAGAAGTCCTCCAGCGTGTCCGTGGTGTCGTCGCGGACCCGCTCGTAGGAGACGGTCGGCTCGATGGTCGGGACGTAGTAGTCCACCGCCTCGTCGCTGTCCAGCGCGTTCACCATCTCCGCGTTGGTGGCGATTGTCAGTTGCGCGTTCTGGACGATGCCGAGGTCGCCGTCCTCCAGCCCGACAGACGCTTCCGAGAACCGGAGCGCGGGAAACTCCAGCGCGGGTTGCGGGTCAACCGCGCCGGTGTCAATCTCCTCGCCAGCGTAGGCTCCGCTGATATTGACGGTGACAACGTTCGGGACGGTCGCGTCGATGGTCGCGTTGGCGGCCACGCACCCGTACAGTTCGCGGGTGTTGCTTCCTGTCTCGCGTCCCTGATAGATGCGGGTTGAGGTTAGCTCACCGTCGTAGGTGTGCGTCGTCGTTTCGCTTCCGGTAGACTCCGGCTCGCCAAGCACGGCCCGGAGCCACCACGGGTTCGTCAGCGTGAAGGAGACGGTCCACGACCCCGAAAAAACCGTCTTGATTACCTCGGCCGCCTTCCGGCTGGACGGCTGGAGAACGCGGACTGCCTCGTTGGACCCTTCGGCCGTGTCCAGCGTCGCGTTCGCGCCCCACGGCTTGGGGTCATTTGCGGTGGGTTCCGCGCCGAACCCCTCGTCCTCCCAGCGGTACGACAGCGTCGTTGTTGCGCCTGTTGGTGCGGGCATCTCTTACCGGCGAATTGGCCCGTGGGGGCATAAAGATGGACGCTACTCCCGACACGACGGGCAGAGTGGGTCCGCGCCGCCCAACCCGAGGAGCATCTCCCCGCCACACCGCTCGCACCGTGGCCTTTCAGAGCGCCCCTGCTGGCTCGCTGCGCCGTCGCGCCCATCCGCGGCCGCTTCCCCGGACAGCCCGCCGGACGCGACGGACACGCCTGTGCGGGCGTTGAGCCGCTCCAGAGCGCGAAGGAGTCCTTCTTGGTAGGCGTCTGCCTCGTCTTGCGGGAGGTCGCCCGCCTCGCGTGCCGCGTCCACGTCCCGCCACTCCGTGTATATCTCGATGGAGGCTGCCATTACTGCCGTGAGCGGGACCACCTCGTCTCCGTCTCCCGCCGGCTGGAGCCGCCCCCCGGACATCACAGGTCCGTGTCGTTCAGCGTGTAGACGTTCAGCCCCAGACGGTCAGTTTGGTCGGCCATAGTTGGCTATCCATACGAGTCACCATAAATCGTGCCTTAGCCCTCGCCAGACGGAGGTGGCGTGAGATTCTGCGGGCCGCGGTAGAGTCGGACGTTCACGTCCGCCCGGTAGCGGCCGAAGCCCCGGCTCTCGGATGTGTCGTCTATCTCAAAGCCCTCCACGATGCAGTATTCTGCCGCGCCCTTCCGGTAGCGGTCGAGGATGCGCTCCACCTCGCCGAGGATACCACCATACGCCTCCAACTCCCACGTCTCCGGGTCGCGCACGCCGCGCAGCGCCTCCGCGCCGCCGTGGGCGTCCGTCGTGCGGCAGTCGATGCTCACGCGGTCCTCCCGCTCCTCGGCCGCCCACCCGAGGCCGCTCGCCTGCTTGGTCGTGTTGCCGCCGTCCTTCACGAAGATGACGTTGCCCTCGCTCATGTCCACGCGCTTCACCTCGCTGGCTTGGATGATGCGAGGCTTCGGAACCGGCTCCACGCGCCCGCCAACGTCGGGCGTCCACTCCTCGTTCAGGATATACTCCATCAGCTTGCGCGCCATCAGGAGAACACCCCGCCAAACGCCTCGCGGCCCGCCTCCTCTTGCAGCCAGCGGACCGCGCGGTCACGCCCGCCGCGGACGAAGCGCCGCTCTGGAACGCCGGGGTGGTTCACCTCCTTGAAAAACACGAGCGGGAACGTCTCCTCGAACTGCTCGCGGACCCACGCCGGGGCGTCGGGCCACTCGAACGCGAGGTACTCCGCCCGTCGTGCCCGGATGACGTGCGGCTCCGCGCCGTACTCGTGGAAGATGGTGGCGAGGTGTGAGTAGGAGAACGTGTAGGCTCCCCGTGCCGCGTCCCACGCTGGGGGCGATGCGCTCCGCATGATGGGGAACAGGTCGCTGTCGGCCTCCTCGCTGTCTGCCTCCGCGAGGATGTCCTGCGAGGTGGAGAACCATACGTCAGCCGCGTCCCTCGCAAGCTCGCGTGACAGGCCGCCCATCGCCCGCTCCAACTCCCCGGTGTCAAGCTCCACGTCAGCCATCGCTACATCACCTTTGCGTACTTGTAGTCGCCGCGGAGTGTCTCTCGTGCCTCCTCCTCGTACTTCTGCGAGGATGTCTGCTGGTCGGGCGCAGAGTCACCGCCGGGCACCCGGTCGGAGTAGGCATCGGAGTCGATGACATCGGCCGCAACGAGCTTTGCAGTCGCCTCGCGGATGTCGCCGGGGATGGAGTCCGGGGAGCGCCCGTAGCGATACGTGATGCGGATGCGCATATTCTTGAGCAGTCCCGTCCCGCGCTTCCGAAGCGGGCCGCGACGGAACAGCGTGAGGTCCAGCCGAAGCACGCCGGCTCGGTAGTCCATCACCCACTTTTTGTCGCGCCCCTCCTCCGCCGTGATGTCGTTCACTTCTCGCGGCAGCAGCACCTCCAGCGTGTCGCCCTTCTCCGGGTCGAAGTCCTTGATGGACTCGTGTGGGAGGTTCACCACCGCGCGGTTGTCCGACCGGGGAAGGACGCGCGTCCCGCTCCGCCGCTCCTCCAGTCGTCGCTCCTGTGCGCGGCTCGTCTCCACCTTCAACTCCCGGTCGTTGACACGCCGCTCTCGCCACGAGCGCCGGGTGAGTTTGTCTACGGTGTCCGACGCACTCAGGAGCTTCTGCTCGATGCGCTCCTTCGTTGGGTTCGTCTCTGGGCCGAACGTCTTGGCCCGTGTGAAGTCCTCCACGTCCTCGGCCGTCGCGTAGGCCACGTCGGTATCCAGTAGTTCACTCAGCGCCATGCTCTTGGCAGTATGGTACTGACGCAGGCGAGATAAAGGTGGGGTTGAACCGCGTTGCAGCCGGTTATCGGCGGGAGCCGACGGCGAGGACAGTCACGACGACCTCGCCGTCATCCGGGCCGTCCCGGACGGAGACCATCACTTGACTCTGTCCTCGCCCTGTCCACTCCGTTATGCCGGCCGAGGAGGAGACGAGCAGCTTCGGCTCCTCCGTGAACGCCCGCTCGTACCGGACCAGCGTGCGGGCGTTGCCCTCCTCGTCCGTCTCCACCGTTCGTTCGTACACGTCGATGTCGCCCTCCGCGTCGTCGTGCGTCGGGTCGCTTCGCGCCGTCTTGAGGATGCCCATGATAATGGTGTGGGGTGGGGGAGGTTTAGAGGTTAGCCAGCCGCGTTAGGCGCTCGTTCCGCCGAGTGCGTCGTAGGCGAGCGTCCGGGTCGGCGACTCACCGACGAGGGTGCCGTAGGCGTCCACGGCGAAATTCTCGGTCGGGGAGTCACGCGACAGCGGGTGCATCGTGGCGTCCTGAAGCATCCCCATGTAGAACGCCGACGAGTCGAAGGAGATGAAGTGCCGGTCCTGCTCCGTGTCCGGCAGCCCGTGCGTCTCCATGATGGGCGTCCCGTCGATGTCGAGCGTCTGGAAGCCGAACGACAGGTCCGGTCCGGGGGAGTTGTACCGCGTGAGGTCCTCCAGCCCGGCCGACTCCTGAAGCTCCTGAAACGTCAGGTGGTCGGTGACGTGGACGATGGTTTCACGCGAGGCTCCGTTCCGGCGCAGTTCGCGGTTGTGGTCGCGCACCGCGGTCTTGTCGATGTCCTCCACGGTGGAGTCCACGTTGTCCGCGTCCGTGGCGAAGTCCAGAAGCCCCGAGAAGCCGGTCGGGTCGTGTTCCGTTCCGAGGAGAATCTGCCGCTCCTCGTACTTGCGGATGGCCTCCATCATGTTGTCCTCCGTGAGGGCACGGGTGGACCGGAGCGTGTTGGCCGCAAGCTGCACGAAGTCCGTCACCTCGTCCCGGCGGCCGTAGGAAACCACTTCGTACTCGTGGTTGTTGTAGCCGTCCGAGTCCTCCGGCCAGTCGGTCGCCTCATCGAACTGCCCGACCTCGCCGGTATCGACACGCTCGTCCGCCTGAATTGTGTCCTCCTGCACCGCCGCCCGTGCCATCATGTCGGCAACGGGGAGGTCCTCAACGTCGGTCAGGAACACATCTTCGGTGAAGAAGATGGGCAGGCTGAACGAGGTGCGGTCCACGCTCTTGCTGACCTCCTTCGCCGCCTCCTGAAGCGGGTAGCCCTGCGCGGCCAGTTCGTTGAACCGCTGGAACGCGGGCTTCCACTTCTCGGCCATCTTGGCCTTGAAGTTGATGGCCTCGCCCGTCTCCGCGCCGCCCGTGCGGGTTCCCATCGGGTCCCAGTAGAACGTCTTGTCACCGGGGAGTCCCGCGCTCTTGTTCACGGTGTCCACGAAGTTGCCGAACGCCCGCTGGTGGGCGACCTGCTGCTCTCGGCTGTTGATTGTACCGCGCGCTGCCTTCACCATCGTGCCGTGGTTCTTGACTATGGACGACATTATTCCATCACTCCGTTGACCTCATCGTCGCTCCACGCATCGGGCGACCCGAGCGTGTCCTCTGCCTCGTCCGCCGTTTCGTGAACGTGCTTGCGGATGACCTCGCCCCGCTCCTCCGGGTCCTCCGGGAGGTCGCCGTCGATGTTGAACATCGACTTGACGGTCTTCTCGGCTGCCTCCTCGGCCGCCTCCTCCACGTCCCCGTCGTCCTCCTTCTCGAAGACCTCGTTTTCGAGGTCGCTCACGCGCTCCTCGACCGACTTCACCGTCTCCTGCGTCTCCTTCGCCGTGGCGTGAACGTCGGCGAGCGACGGGCCATCCTCCGCTCCGCCGTCCTTCTCCGGCTCCTCCTCGTCGCCGTGGCCGTCCGCCTCCAGCATCT
>LKMJ01001581.1_pt1 | contig 20288 bp, 17 predicted proteins | sample 643391 | NCBI WGS metagenome assembly LKMJ01 (sample SAMN04112250, study PRJNA286221) | soda lake metagenome | biome: soda lake; feature: Kulunda Steppe; material: water; isolation source: sample PL-Br10 brine of Picturesque Lake | place: Russia: Kulunda steppe | collected 2010-07 | reverse complement strand
CTCGATTTCAGATCGTACGACAACGCCGTCGTTGATGCAGCTGTCGAACGCATTCGAAACGAAATCGAGTGGGCCGCCGATCGAGAGGGCCTCGAGTACGAGGTCGAGGAGATCATGCGCGTCGATGCGGATCCATTCGACGAGACGTGTATCGAGACGGTCGCCCGTGCGGCCGAGGAAGCTGGCTACGAGTACACGCGCCTCGTCAGTGGCGCTGGCCACGATGCAAACTACCTGAACACGGTCACGCCGACGAGTATGATCTTCGTCCCGAGTGTCGACGGCGTCAGCCACCGAGAGAGCGAGTACACCGAGTGGGAGGACGTCGTTGCTGGCACCGACGTGCTTCGTCGGGCCGTCGCCGATCGTGCCACAATCGAGGACGAGGAATGACGCAATCGTCGCTGTAACCCGCCGGTTGTTCGTGGTGCGTTTGGCCACGCTGGCGATCGCCTGGTCCGGTTCCCGCAAAGCAGGACAGTCGATAGTACTATTCCACAAACACCCACCAATCAGCATAAAACACTTTAGCATTGGCTATCTTTCACAGTGTGTATGATACTTTCCGGAACGGTGATCGCAGATGCAGACACCGTCATCGACGACGGAAGCGTCGTCGTCGAGGACGATCGGATCGTCGCTGTCGGGCCGCGGGCCGAACTCGTTGATCGGTATCCAAGCCACGAACGACGGGCGTACGACCTGCTGTGTCCGGGGCTCGTCGGCGGACACATTCACTCGGTACAGAGCCTCGGGCGGGGCATCGCGGACGATCTCGAACTACTGGACTGGTTGTTCGACTACATTCTTCCGATGGAGGCCTCACTGTCGGCCGACGAGATGGAGATTGCCGCGAAACTGGGCTACCTCGAAATGATCGAAAGTGGGACGACAACGTGTATCGACCATCTGTCGGTCAACCACGCAGAGCGGGCGTTCGAAGCAGCCGGCGAGATCGGCATCCGGGGGGTACTGGGCAAGGTGCTGATGGATCAGCGATCGCCGGAGGGACTGCGCGAACACACCGAGGAGGGCCTGGCCGAAAGCGAGCAGTTGATCCAGAAGTACCACGGTTCCTTTGACGATCGGATTCGGTACGCCGTCACCCCGCGGTTTGCGGTCTCCTGTACCGAAGAGTGCCTCAGAGGTGCCCGCGAACTCGCGGACGCCTACGACGGCGTTCGAATCCACACCCACGCGAGCGAGAACCAGAGCGAAATCGAGACGGTCGAAGCGGACACCGGAATGCGAAACATTCACTGGCTAGACGAGGTCGGCCTCACCGGAGACGACGTCGTCCTCGCCCACTGCGTCTGGACCGATGACAGCGAGCGACAGGTCCTCGCCGAGACGGGGACACACGTTACCCACTGCCCATCGTCGAACATGAAACTCGCAAGCGGTGTCGCCCCAGTCACAGACTACCTCGGTCGCGGGATCAACGTCGCCCTTGGCAACGACGGTCCACCCTGTAATAACACACTTGACCCGTTTACCGAGATGCGACAGGGAAGCCTGCTCCAGAAGGTTGACCGGTTGAGTCCAATCGCCGCACCCGCCCCGGTGTTGGTCGAGATGGCGACGATCAACGGCGCCCGTGCTGCCGGCTTCGAGGAACTCGGCGCGATTCGTGAGGGGTGGCGGGCAGATATCGTTGGTCTCAGCACCGACTGTACCCGTGCCACGCCGCTACACGACCCGCTCTCGCATCTGGTCTACGGTGCCCACGGAGACGACGTCGAGTTCACAATGGTCGACGGCGAGGTCCTCGTCGATGATGGAGAGGTGACGACCGTCGACGCCGACGAAATCCGATCGCAAGCACGGGACATCGTGCTGTCGCTGGAAGATCATCAGGACGCTGCCGATGCAGTTCGACCGTGAGAGACGCCTCTTACGGGACGGTATCCGTCTCACAACAACGTCGCCCGAAGCCGTGCGGAGAGATGATCAGCCGCGACGACGAGCACGAAGACGGCGGCGATCGCCGTCAGGAGTTTCGAATACTGCAAGCGCGTTATCGTGATCGTCAGATAGTAGCCGATCCCACCAGCTCCAACGAACCCGAGAATCGTCGCGGCACGGATCGCACACTCCCACCGGTACAGCGTGTACGATACCAGCGTCGGCGTGCTCTGTGGAACGATTCCGTGAACGACCGCCTGGAGTCGCGTCGCGCCCGTCGAGTAGACGGCCTCGGCCCGCGTCGGATCGGTATCTTCGAGGAAGTCGGCATACAACTTCCCAAGAACGCCCGCATTGTGAATCCCGATTGCTAACGCGCCAGCAAACGGACCGAGTCCGACCGCTGTCACGAACAGAAACCCCCAGACCAGCTCCGGAACCGATCGGAGGAAACTCGACACCCCGCGAGCACTGCGGTGAGCCGCGGCACCGATGTATGTGGTCGTCACACTCGACCGGGTGTGCAAGGGACCACGGCGTGTAATGTTTGCCGCCCCAAGGAGCGCAAGCGGGATCGCGATGGCAACCGCGAGCCCCATCCCGGCGATACTGATCGCGATCGTTTCAACGACCGCCCACAGCAGGCCGTCCCGAAGCGACTGCCCATACAGGTACTCCCTCGACACATCCGGTGGAATGCCTTCGGAAACAAAGCTCCACATCTGGTGTCTCGCGTCTGCAGAAAAGAGCGTTACCAGATCGACTTCAGCGATCCACGAGGCCGCTACGAAGACGATCGCCAGGACGAGAACCCAGGTGAGCGACCGCTTGCTCATCCCGCCATCCACTCCGGCCGGTGTGGTGGCTTTGACTGCCGACAGACGTGGCTCCCGGGTCGGCACATCCGCTGGCCGATCACTTCTCTTACTGGAATCTTTCATTCGTCTTGGCCAGAGCTGTCATTGTGTAGCTGTCACCGCTGTTTCGGCGCCGTCCGTGGTGGCGACTTGGACGATTCGTCTTCCTGTTCGAACAGCCGTTCGATCGCTGTCTCGGAGAGGGCAGTCGCTGTGCGATCGAACACCAACTGCCCGTCCCGGATGCCGATCACGCGGTCGAACGTGTCGAGTGCCAGGCCGATATCGTGCATGACGACGAGCAAAGCCTGGTCGACACGCGACTGGTGAAGCAGTTCGAGGATCGTTCGACTCGTCGTCGGATCGAGGTTCGCGGTCGGTTCGTCTGCGAGGAGAATAGATGCATCCTGCAACAGCGCACGAACGCACGCGACCCGCTGGCGCTCGCCGGAGCTGAGTTCGTCGACACGAGTGTGACTCTTCTCACCGATCCCCGCCATTTCGAGAAGGTCGATCGCGCGTTCCGAGTCGGTCGGGTAGAGCGGGTCGATCAGGCCGCGAAGCCAAGACCGGGTGTCGAGTCGGCCGACCAGTGCGTTCGACAGCGCAGACCGTCGCTCGATCAGTGCATGCTCCTGGTAGACGAGTGCGGTGTCACGTCGGTCGGGGTCCGATTCGCCGTCGACGAGGACACGGCCCGAATCCGGTTTGAGGGCACCGCTTGCCAGTCGCAAGAGCGTAGTCTTCCCGGCACCGGAGGGACCGATCACAGCAACCGACTCGTCGACAGGGACGCGAAGTGAAACGCTATCAAGGGCAGGCTCAGTCGTTTGATCGTAAGAGATGGTCACGTCGTCCAATTGGAGTACTGTCATGGATGTTTTCGCTGATATCTCTCTGTCCTATGGTTCATCGCTCTCGCTGAGTCCCATGTGGTCGACGGCCGCCTCAAGATCGGTAAACTCGTCGTGCGTAGACTCAACGTACCGATCGACATTCAGTGAGTCGAGCAGGTCGTCCGAGACCGCTTCGTGCAGGGTCAGAAACGACTGCTGTACGGCGTCGGCTCGCTGCTCGCTGACCGTCGGGCCGACCGCCCACGGGTAGTTCGGAAACCGTGGCGTTCGCCAGATTTCGTCAGCGTCTGCCGTGTTTCCCCGCTCCCGCTCGAAATCAAATATTCTGCCGTTCAGTGCGCCAGCGTCTGCATCGCCGTTTCCCACCGTGCGCAAGATGGCATCGTGGGCGCCGAGGTGAGTGACCGAATCGAACGCCGTCTCGAGATCCATCTCGAGTTCTCGGTCCGCATAGTACGTCGGCATCACGGATCCGGTCGTACTGATCGGATCGCCGAGAACAAAATCGATATCCGACGCCTCGGTGAGGGCTGACGCCGTGTCGATTCCGTTGCCCTGGGTGGCGATGAAGACAGACTCCCACTCGGTCACCCCGTCCTGTTCGCCGACAGCGATCGCCCTGACGTCGGCCCGCTGACTCGCAAGTACGTACGAGACACCGCCGAAGTAAGCGATATCGACCTGTTCGCTCGTCATTCCCTGGACGAGACTCGCATAGTCCGCCGTCGTTTCGAGGTCGATTTCGACGTCGAGGTCGTCTTCGAGATGTTCGGCCAGCGGACGGTTCTGTTCGATCGCCGTTTCGGGATCGACATCTGGAAGAATACCGACAGTAAGTGTCTCGGTGGATGATCTGCCGAAACAGCCAGCAAGCAGTCCACTACCGCCCGCAGTGAGAACTGCCCGTCTGGAGACTGCACTCGTACGACCACTCATAGTACAGGTATCAAACCACACACTGATAAGTGCTTCTGTGGGGTGATCCCAACAGTGAGCGGCAAGATAGTTGCCAATCCGTCACAAATAGCGCCGAAAACGGGACAGTAAACCCCTGTTATGACGGTGGGGCCTTCCCACTGCAGTGAATCGTTCGTCCTGCGATCAGTCGTCGTCTGTCGGCTCGGCGATCGGTGGCGCCGACTCGACCTCGTCGAACAGCGGGCTCGATTCACCGGGAACGAGGGTGTTCAGTACCAGCGCCGACAGACCGGTCATTATCACTGGTTCTCCAAAGAACGTCTGTGCCCCGCCTGGCAGTCCCTCCAGCGCTTCCGGGACCGTGGCGACGCCCAGGCCAAGTCCGAGCGCCGTCGCGATAATGACCATGTTCCGCCGATTCATCTCGATGTTCAAAAATAGCAGCCGCATGCCACTCGCGGCAACCATCGCGACCATGACGAGCACTGCGCCGCCGAAGACGGCGTCGGGAATCGTCGTCACGACCGCACCCACTTTGGGCACCAGTCCGAGTACCACGAGAATAACTCCACCGAGCCCGACGATATGTCGACTCATCACGCCGGTGAAGTTGATGATGCCGACGTTCTGGGAGAACGAGGTCTGTGGGAACGACCCGAAGACGCCGCCGATTCCGCTGATAAACCCGTCAGCGAAGATACCGCCACGGAACTCCGACTTCGTCGGATTCCGTCCCTCTGCGGCCGTGATCCCAGACATATCACCGATCGTCTCCATACCAGAGACGAGAAACAGGAATGCAAAGGTCAACAACGGAATTGCCTCGAAACTGAAGCCGAACGCACCCGGCGTCGGCACTTCGAACCACGCCGCGTCAGCGATCGGACTGAAATCGACGATCCCCAGGGCGATCGCGGTAGCGTAACCGACGCCGATGCCGACGATGATGCTCAGCACGCGCCAGATCCCGTCGAGAAACAGATTGAACAGGACCGCAATGGCCAACACGAGTCCGGCGAGCCCGAGGTTCTGCATCGAACCGAAGTCGTCAGCCCCGACCCCACCGGCGGAGTACTCCATCCCGACCGGGATGAGATAGAGGCCGATGATAATCACGATGAGTCCGGTCACGAGTGGTGGAAAGAACGCCTCGAGCCGGGAGAACTGCCAGCCCAGCACGAGCGGAACGGTAAACGCCGCAACGATGATCGATCCGAACACGACGTCTAACCCCGAACTTGCACCGATCGACGTCATCGCCCCGACGAACGCAAAACTCGTTCCCATCACGATCGGAAGCTTCGCGCCGACGGGGCCCACAGTGTACGCCTGCACGATTGTCGCGACGCCAGCAAAGAGGATCACCATTTGAACGAGGAAGGTCGTGTCTGCAGTCCCGAGTCCGACGGCCCCCGCAACGATGAACGCGACCGCCGTCGATGGAACGATCATCACCGAGACGTGTTGTAATGCGAGGAGAATTGCTGTTGGTATTGGCGGTTTATCGTCTATTCCATATTCAATGTCTATACTTCCGTCTGTTTGACTGGACATATGTCAACTAACTGTTCTTCGTCGTGTGTGTTAACCGTTTCCCTTATGTACACATAGTTTCAGCGTGAATACCCTCAGCCTGAGATTCCCTTATACACATATAGTGGTGTTAAATTAGAATTCTGAATATGAACTGTATGCAACATAGATTTATATACATCTCTCCCATCGATCCAGTTGCGATGACCCAACAACGACTCTCGTCCACGGTGGGCCCATTACCCCCTGCGATCAGTTCGCCACAGGCAAAACTGGTATACCTGTATCTCGAGGTCGCTGGCGAAGCAACGGTCGATGACCTTCGGGCAACGTTAGAGCTGAACAAGCTCTCGATTCTGAGCGTGCTCTCGTCGTTACGGTCGGAGTCGATTATCGAGAAAAATGGCGATACTGTCACCGTGGCCTGACGTTGCCTGAACGCCTGGTTCCCACCCCGATGCAGGACACCCCCTCCCTGCGTCGGAACAGACTGTCACCTCCCCTGTGTCACCGACACATGTCAGTCCGTGTCGGCACAGTCACTCCCTTTCATCATACAGTTCCAGCCGATTAAGTTGTTATACAGCAGCCAACACGACGCGCGGTAAGACTACAACACCAATACGTTCAACTCCCAATCTATGACTCGATCAGCAATGACTCAACGGACAACTGACCTGGCTGTAGACTCCCTCCCGCGAAACGAGGACGGGTTCGCCGTGACAGCCGATGCACTCTCGCAACTCGAAGACGGGATGCCGTCTGCTCTCGAGACGGTCGTCGAGGAGGCCACTGCAGACCGACTCGTCGTCGTCCTGGACGGCACCGTCGAGACGACCCTCGCAGCAACGTTCGCTGCCGAAGCAGTCGGGCCACAACAGGTTACTGGACTGGTGATGCCGGCGTTCATTAGTCAGGAAGCCTCCGCACAGACCGCAGAAACGATCGCCACGACGCTCGACATTACTCATCACCGTGTCCAATTGCATCCGGTACTGGCCGCCTTTCAGGAAGCCGTGGGTGCATCGAACGGGCAGGCAGATGACCTCGTGGCAACGATGAACGCACTGGACCGACTCCAAACCGCAGTTGCCTACCACGTCGCGAATACGACGAACGCGCTCGTCATCGGCACAACGAACCGAACCGACTACCTCCTCGGGTCGTTCGTCAAGCACGCTGGCACCGGAGCTGACTACCTGCTGTTTGTCGACCTCTATCGAACTGAGACCCGCGCACTCGCTGATCACCTCGATATTCCGGCCGAATTACGAAGCGATCCACCCGGGCACGGCGTTTTTTCGAACCCGCTCAATGAAGCACTCGAACCGCGAACAATCGATCGAATTCTCCGATTGCTCGTCGACGAGGAATGTGACCAGAAAACGGTCGCTGATCGAACGGACGCCGGTCGTGACACTATCGATCGCATCGCGACCTGGCACGACCAGTCACAGTACAAACGAAACCAGCCCGTTGTCCCGACCCGATGACTGGGACCGCCGTCGTCGCTCTTTTTTTCACAGCAACTGCTCGTCGGCCCAGATAGAAATAACACCCTTAGGGCGTGATCTGATGGCTGGCAGTAGCCGTGTTGAAGACAGTCAGTGGCTCGTCCCGACGAATCGGTGCCGGCTCACAGGTTCGATCGGCAGTGCCTGAGTATTCTGGGCCCGTTTATTGGTCGTGGCGTTCGAGTGCGCTGCGAACGTCGGCTGGCGTGATCGGGAGTGTGGTCAGCCGAACGCCAACAGCGTCGCGAATCGCGTTACTGAGTGCTGGTGGAATCCCGTTCGTGGGCAGTTCGCCGATCGACTTGGCACCGAAGGGACCCGTCGGCTCGTGGGTTTCAACCAGAATCGTCTCCATCGGCGGGTGGTCGGTCGTCCGGGGCATTCCGTAGTTTCGGAAGCCGACGGTCTGGGGCGCCCCGTCCTCGTCGAACTCGAGTCCGCCGCTGATCGCGTACTCTAAGCTCATGTGTTGGCCACCCTCAATTTGTCCTTCAGCCAGCGGCGGATTGATTACGACACCGCAGTCGGCAGCGAACACCAGTTTGTTGAGTTCGAACTCGCCGGTTTTCGTGTCGACGGTCACGTCGACGAACTGGGCTCCGAACGGCGGCGGGCTCTCGTCGGTCGAGTGACTGCCGTCACCCATGATCTGTTCGCGTTCGTCGTCGCCGTAGGCTGCCTCGTACCCGATCTCTTCGAGCGAGACCCGATCGCCCGTCTCCTCACTGTATACGCCCCCGGAGCCGGTTTCGAGAGCGTCTATGGGTTCCTCGAGAAGTTTCGACGCCCAGTATAGCAGGCGTTCTTTCGTATCTTCGGCAGCCTTCTTGACCGCGGTACCGCTGATGTAGGTCGTCGACGAGGCGTAGGAGCCGTAATCGAACGGGGCAATGTCGGTATCGGCGGCCGTGACGACGATATCCTCGGGTGTACAGCCGAGCACTTCGCTCGCCACCTGCGTGAACATGGTATCGTTCCCCGTTCCCGTGTCGACGCCACCGACGTGAAGCTGGAACGACCCATCTTCGTTCATGAACAGTTTCGCTGCACCCAGTTCCTTGCCGGCGACGCCGCTGCCCTGGGCACAGAGAGCCATCCCCATCCCGCGCCGGCAGGTGGGGTCGTCCGGCTGGTCGTAGTCGTCCCAGCCGATCGCCGCTTTCCCGCGTTCGATGCACTCGTCGAGTCCACAGGAGCGGATCTTGCGCGCGAAGCGATCGTCGTCTTTGAGAATCGTCGAGAGCGTATCGACGTCGCCCTCCCGAACCAGATGTCGTCGTTTGAACTCGACTGGATCGACACCCTGCTGGCGGGCGACTTCGTCGAGGTGGGTCTCAACAGCAAAGTGCCCCTGTGGGGCGCCATAGCCACGCATCGCCGCGCCCATCGGAAGGTTGGTGTGGACGACGTCCCCGGTAAATCTGGCATGGGGAACGCGTGGATACAGTGGCAGTGCTTTCGTTCCGACATTCGTCGCGACCGTCATCCCGTGTGTGCCGTAGGCACCGGAATTCGATCGGGTGTAGAGGTCGATACCGACGAGTTCGTCGTCATCGGTCACCGCCGTCCGGATTTGAAGACGCATGGGATGTCGCGATCGGATCGCAAAAAACTCCTCCTGGCGTGTGACCTCGAGTTTGACCGGGCGATCGGCAGCCTGGTGCAGGGCGAACGTGATCGGTTCGATGACCATCTCCTGTTTCGTTCCGAAGCCAGCACCGACACGGGGCTTGATGAGTCGAATATCCCGGATCGGGACGTCGAACAGGTGCGCGAGCTGGCGACGGGTGTGGTTTGGGACCTGGGTCGACGTAATGAACGTGTGCCGATCGTCTTCGTCTGTGTACGCGATCGTTGTGTGGGGCTCCGGCACACAGTGGGACTGATAGGGCGTTTCGAGGGTGGTTTCGTGGATAGTGACATCCGCTCGTTCGAACGTCTCGTCGACGTTACCCTGTTCGCCGCCGAAGGAGGATTCGATATTGCGGCTGTACGCTGCCCCCGACTGTGTGTTCTCGACCTCGTCTTCCTCGAAGAGTCGGGGTGCGTCCGGTTCCATCGCGGCCGTGGTATCGAAGACGGCCTCGCGCTCTTCGTACTCGACTTCGAGTGCCCGCCCAGCACGCTCTGCGGTCTCCCGATCGATCGCGGCGACTGCGGCGATCGGATCGCCGACGAACCGAACGTGTCGTCTGAGGACACGCATATCCCACGGACTCGGCTCGGGATAGGACTGGCCCGAACTCGAGTACAGCGTGTCGGGAACGACGTCGTCCCACGGAGTGACGACCGCGTAGACGCCGTCGATCGCCTCCGCCGCGTCCGTGTTGATGTCGGTCACGACGCCGTGTGGGATGTCGCTTCGGACGATCGCCCCGTGAGCGAGGTCCGGAAACTGCCGTTCGTAGTCGGCGGTGTATTTCGCCTCACCGGTCACGATCTTTCGGGCGTCGTCTTTTTCCACATCGGCCGAAAGGTGCTCGCTGTCGCGATCGCCTTCGACCCGGTCCGTCTCCCGTGTCGGGGACAGGTCATCGGGTGTCGGGTCAGCGGTCGACGCGCTCCGATCGACTCCTGCGTTGGCGGTGTCGTCCCTGCCATCAGACTCCTCGGGTGTGCTCATGGTGACTCCTCCGTTTCCAGATCCTGTTCCGGCTGCCCGTCGGGTGTGCAACCGTGATCTCGGGCAGTCGCCACCTCCCCTGTCGGTGTCGATCCGCCATCGGTGGCGACCTCTTCGGCAGGTGGCATTGATTCCGAGGCGTCGAGAACCGCCTCGACGATCTTCTTGTAGCCGGTACACCGGCAGAGATTGTCCGAGAGCGCTTCTCTGACTTCCGTCTCCGTCGGAGACGGGTTCGCTTCGAGCAGTGCCTTCGATCGCATGATCATCCCTGGGATACAAAAGCCACACTGCAGGGCTGAGTGGTCGACAAACGCCTCCTGGACCGGATGGAGGTCCTCCTGCGTACCCAGTCCTTCGATCGTTTCGATCGACGCACCGTCGACGGCAGTCACTGGCGTGATACAGGACATCGTTGGTTCGCCGTCGATTTGCACCGTACAGAACCCACACGCACCCGTATCACAGCCGCGTTTGGCTCCCGTGTATCCGTTTCGGCGCAAGATGTCGAGCAGCAGTTCCGATTTCGATACCTCGAACGTTCGTTCAGTTCCGTTGATTGTACACGCAATATCCATGGCTATTCTGAACAGCTGATATCCTATGTCACACACAGAAACCTAAATAAGTGTCGAGGAATATGGTCCAGAATACTCGATATCGTCGACTACTCCGACTAATCGTAGACACACGTTACGCCGGGATCGACAGCGTGTCGTCAACAGTCGTCGAGATCCAGGCGACGGTGGTCGCCCGCGTCAGTCCTGCTTTGCGAGTGCCGACTTGATTTTGTCGGCAGTGATCGGCATCTCAGTGATACGGACACCCACTGCCTCGCGAACGGCGTTGCTCACCGCTGGCGGAACCGTGTTGGTCGGCACTTCCGCCACCGACTTTGCACCGAAGGGCCCCGTCGGTTCGTGTGTTTCGACGAGGATCGACTCGATCGTCGGTGTCTCGGCCGCCGTCGGCCAGTCGTACTCGTCGAATCCCGTCACTTCACAGCGCCCCTCATCGTCGAACGTCACACCCTCGCTCAGGGCCATCTCGAGGCTCATGTGGTTTGCTCCCTCGATCTGGCCTTCGGCCATACCCGGGTTGATGGCGACACCACAGTCGACGGCGACGACGAGTTTGTTGAGTTCGAACTCGCCAGTCTCTTCGTCGACAGTCACATCGGCAAACTGGGCGGCAAACGGCGGCGGACTCTCCTCGGTACAGTGGGTTCCCTTGCCGAGGATGTGTTCGCGTTCCTCGTCGCCATAGGCTGCCTCGTACCCGATCTCTTCAAGCGAGACGCTCGCTCCGGTTTCTTCGCTGTAGACGGCACCATCGGCAGTGTCCAGCACGTCTTCGGGTTCGTCGAGGAGTGTCGATCCCCAGTAGAGAATGCGTTCTTTGGCGTCCTCGGCTGCCTTCTTGACCGCCATGCCACTGATGTACGTCGTCGAGGACGCGTACGCACCGTAATCGAACGGCGTCACATCCGTATCGGATGACTTGATCACGATATTGGCCTCCGCACAGCCGAGCACTTCGGCGGCGATCTGGATGAACGCCGTGTCTGCGCCGGTTCCGATATCGACGCCACCGACGTGGAGATGGAACGAACCGTCTTCGTTCATCATGAGCTGGGCGGCACCCAGTTCGTCGCCGGCAACGCCCGTTCCCTGAGCCGACAGTGCCATCCCGATCCCACGATGCAAGTGTTCTTCGTCCGGCTGGCCGATATCGTCCCAGCCGATCGCTGCTTTCCCGCGTTCGATACACTCGTCGAGTCCACAGGAGCGGATCCGTCGTTCGGCTCCCTCTCCACCCATCATGCCCGCGATCTCATCGAGATCGCCGACCTCCATATAGTGGCGCTGGCGCAGTTCGATGGGGTCGAACCCGAGATCACGAGCCACCTCGTCGAGGTGGCCTTCGAGCGCGAGCGTCCCCTGTGGAGCGCCGTACCCGCGCATGGCTCCGGTCTGAGGCGTGTTGGTGTGGACGATATCGGCTTCGAACCGAACGTTGGGGACTTTCGAGTACAGCGGCAACGGCTTGCTGCCGACGTTGCCCGCGACAGTCATCCCGTGGCTGCCGTACGCTCCGGTGTTCGAGAGCGCGGAGAGTTCGATCGCTTCGATCGATCCGTCGTCGGTGACCGCAGTCCGCGCACGAACTTTCATTGGGTGGCGCGTCCGCATCGCGTGGAACTCCTCCTCTCGGCTTGCCTCGTAGATGACTGGCCGATCGGCAGCAAGCGAGAGGGCCATCGGGATCGGTTCGACGACCATCGCCTGTTTGCCACCAAAGCCGCCACCGACGCGGGGTTTGGTGACGCGAATATCCCTGATCGGGATGTCGAACAGGTGCGCGAGCTGTCGTCGCGTGTGGTTTGGCACCTGCGTGCTCGTGATGACGACGTGGCGGTCGTCTTCGTCGGTGTAGGCGAGCGAGGTGTGTTTTTCGATCTGAGCGTGCGATTGCCGGATGGTTTCCCACTCGCTTTCATGGACGTGCACGTCGTCGCGATCACAGACAGCCTCGACGTCACCGAGTTCACCTTCGATGTGGGCCATCCGGTTGCAATCGTAGTCGTGGCCGACGATTTTGTTTTCCACCTCGTCGTCGGCGAACAGCTGTGGGGCGTCGGTCGAATACGCTTCCTCGGGGTCGAGGACGTACTCCGCCGGATCGTACTCGACCTCGATCGTGTCGGCCGCCGCTGCGGCGGTTTCAGGATCGTCGGCAGCGACGGCGGCGATCGGATCGCCGATATATCGGACGTGTTCGTTCAGGACGTTCATGTCCCACGGACTCGGCTCCGGATAGGACTGGCCAGCACTCGTGTACGTGGCCTCCGGCGTCTCCGCAGACCACGGTGTGAGCACGGCTTCGACACCATCCATCGCTTCGGCCTCACTCGTGTCGACGTCGGTCACCCACCCATGGGGAATCTCGCTGCGGACGACGGCAGCGTGAGCGAGGTCCGGGAACTGTGATTCGTAGTCGGCCGTGTATTTTGCCTGTCCTGTCACCAGCTTCGGATCGTCGTCTTTCTGTGCCGGTTGCGAGACGCTCTGGCGCTCGTCAGCATCGAGGCGGTTGTTCTCGGGTTCGTCCCACTCCAGGGGGTGGGCCTCCTCTATCGCTTCAGCAGTGTCGACCGTCCCCCGTGGATCCGCACTGGTGCCGCCATCGGCCGCCGGTTCCGGTTCGTCTCGATCACTCATCGGCCTCACCCCCGGTAGCGACGGCTGACTCGCGCTCGACGGTGCCACCATCGGCTACTGCCTGCTCGCCTTGCAGTCGATCGGCCGCGTCGAGGATCGCTTCGACCGGTTTCTGGTAGCCCGTACACCGACACAAGTTGTCGTCGATCGCCTCCCGGACGTCCTGTTCGGTCGGCGTCGGGTTCGTTTCCAGCAGGGCTTTCGCCTGGACGATCATACCCGGGATACAGAAGCCACACTGGACGGCGAAGTGGTCGACGAACGCCTGCTGGATCGGGTGGAGGTCGCCTTGTGAACCGAACGATTCGATCGTCTGGATCGTCGCACCTTCGGCGTCCGCGGCACTGATTCCACAGGCCATCACTGCCTCGTCGTCGAGCAACACTTTCGACGCGCCACAGGTCCCGCCATCGCAGCCGCATTTGACGCCGGTGTAACCGGCCGTTCGGAGTACTGTAGCCAGATCCTCCTCCGGGGGGGCATCGATCGTCTTCGATTCACCGTTGATCGTCAGCGAGAGCGTCACAGTGATCCCTCCGCTATCTGAAAGTGCATCGCATCCGTCATACTACAATCGTGTGCGAGTAAACTACATATATCTATGGTTTCTCACGGTGTTGGTGGCTGTTCGTCCATCGCTGTTCCCCAGTCGAATCGGGATGTCCACCAGTCCGATTCGACACCGGTTCGAATCGGGAGGGGGACACTCCGATCGGTACCGGATGGCGAGTTGCGGTAGCGACGGACACGACTGGGTATCAGACGACGACATCGACGTACGTCATCCGATCGACGTCGACCAGGCCGTTGCTCGTGAGTCGTAACTCGGGTATGACCTCCAGCGAGAGAAAGGTCACTCCGAGCAGCGTCTCGTCGGTGAGGCCGATCTGCGCCGCGGCGGACTCAACCGCTTCGAACTGGTCGCGGCAGACCGCAAGCGGCTGATCGGAAAGCAAGCCGGCAATCGGCAGCGAAAGCGCCGTAATTGCGTCGGACGCTGGGTCGAAGACCGCGATTCCACCACCGAGTTCACAGAGTTCGGTGGCAACGGTCGCCATCGCGTCGTGGGTCCGGCCGGCGACGACCAGATTGTGTGCATCGTGTGCGACGGTCGTGGCGATCGCACCCCGATCCAGCCCGAGTCCGTGGACGAATCCCGTCCCGATCGGTCCATCCGACCGGTGTCGATCGATCACCGCGAGCGGTATCACGTCTGCTTCTCGGTTTGCCACGAGGACCCCATCTCGAACCGGCACAGTTGCCGTGTCACGGGCTGTCTGGATGCCATCGACCGAGTCGATTACCCGAACTGTCACGCTATCCGTCTCGGTCGGTGCGGGATGAGCGAGTTCCGACGGCGAAACGGGGCCACACGCGACGGTGTCGGTTGACAGTTCCGTCACCGACGTCTCTGCCGAGGATCCAGTCGATCGACGGTCAGCAGCCTCGCCCGATCGCCTCTCCTCGACCCTTCGCCACTGAGCGGATCCGTCGGTCGGGTCGACGACGCCATCGACGAGGACGTGATTGACAGCCCACGTTTCGAGGTCAGACAGTAAGACGAGGTCGGCCGGTGCACCCGGTTGCAGTCGGCCGAAGGGGAGTCCATAACTCTCTGCGGTGTTCAGCGACGCCATCTGGACGGCGGTGACGGGGTCGATTCCCTCGGCGATCGCCCTCCTGAGGACGTCGTCGATCCCACCCCGGTCTACGAGGTCGACGATGTCGCGATCGTCAGTACACAGCGAGAGGAATCGGGTGTCGATCTCCTCGACGAGCGGGGCGAGGGTTGCGAGGTCCGTGCTCGACGATCCCTCCCTGAGATACACCCGGACGCCTGCGTCGGCTTTCGCCCGTGCTTCTTCGAGACTGATACTCTCGTGGTCGGTGTCGAGAAACCGGGCGGCCTCCTGCAGTGTCGGTCCGGTCACTCGGGGCATGTGTCCGTCGACGGTGAGTCCACGCTCGCGTGCCGCAGCGATCTTCTCGTGGACCGTCTCATCGCCGGCGACGACGGCCGGAACGTCCATGACTTCACCAAGTGCGACGACGGCGTCGGTGTCGAGCAGCCGATCGACTGCTTCGGGACCGACGGTCGCGCCGCCCAGCTGTAACCCAGAGGCTGGCACGCTCGATGGAACGGTGATCCGCGCTTTCAGCGGCGTTTTCTCCACGTCAGCGATCGCACTCCGGATCCCTGACTCGCCGAGGACGTTGCCGATCTCGTGTGGGTCCCAGATGATCCCGACGACGCCGCGTGGGACGACCGCGTCGGCGTACCGGACCAGCGGAACCATGCTCGATTCGACGTGCATGTGGGCGTCGATCAAGCCCGGTGCGACGTACGCAGCCTCGAGTTCCCGTTCGGCCGGCCGTTCTTCGAGCGCGACGATTTCCCCGTCATCCACGGCGACAGCTCCGTCTTCCAGCGTTCCCGTGTGAACGTTAACCAGCGTTCCACGGAGGAGAAGATCGACCGGCTCACTCAGGTGTTCGCGTGAGACACTCATACACTCAGTGTCACGAACAGGGCGCGCATCAAATTTTGGGTCCCGTTTTGCGATCGTCTTGGACCCACACAATAACTGTGACGTTTGGGCACCGATTCGTTGACGACACGAATGTTTATTGTCGTACTCCCCAACGAATGAGCCAATGACACATTTCGGGTTCGTCCTCACCGGCGGACCGTTCGATAGCCAGCGGTGGCACACGGCGTACAGACTCGGGCGGGCAGCACTGGATGCCGGGCACACTGTCTCGTACTTTCACTATCTCGACGGGGCCTACGTCCCGGTCGCCGACCAGCGACTCCCAGACTGTGCCGATAGCACCCTCTACGAGCGGATGCCGACCGAGCAGTTCCAGGAGTTGATCGCCGACGGTGCAGAGGTCATCTGCTGTGGCCTTTGCGTGGACGCCCGTGGGATCGACGGCGACGAAGACTACCCCGAGGGAGTCGAGATTGGCCTTCTGCCCGACCTCGCGGATATGCTCGGCGAGGCAGACAGGGTGATCTCGTTATGAAACGCAATGTCGTCGTCATGCTGACACGGGCGCCACACGGCCGTGTTCACGTTCCAGAAGGCCTCCGGGCCGCTCGTGGCGTTGCGGCCGGGTTCGATCGTCACGACGTCTCCGTCGTGTTCACGCAAGACGGCGTCTACGCCGCCCGGGACGACGTCGATCGTGACGGACTCACGATGACCGGCCACCTCCGGGATCTCGATGACGCGGGTGGCAAACTGTTCGTCGATGGCGCGTCGATGTCCCAGCGAAACGTCGCTCCCAGTGAGATCGCCCCCGACATCAGTATTCGGTCAGGCGATGAAGTCGCCTCGCTCGTCGAACACGCAGATCACACACTCGATTTGTAATGCTCTATCTCATCGACACCCCGATGGCAGAGATCGGCCTCAGAACAGCGGCGAAGCGTCCCAACGGCACGATCGTCCTGATTCAGGACGGTGTGTTGCTCGAACCGGAGTGTGACTGTCCTGTGGTTGCGCTCGAACGAGACGTCCAGAGTCGAGGCGTCTCCCTCTCGGCACATATCGACACCATCACCGACGCGGAACTCGTCGAACGGATGGTCGACGAGGAGGTGAAGACGTTCGTATGACGCTTTTCGATCGGGCCGACGACCTCGTCGATCGGGGGGAGTCGGCAGCGTTGCTCACGATCGTCGACAAAGATGGCAGCACACCCCGTGAGGTGGGGGCGAAGATGCTTGTCACCGACGACACGACCTACGGAACGATCGGCGGTGGGACGGTCGAAGGCCTCGCCATCGACGCTGCACGCGAGGTCCTTCGTGGGGCAGAAGCCCCCGGCATCCGGACGTACGAACTCACTCCCGGGGGGAACACCGGGATGGTCTGTGGCGGCTCCATGGACATCTTCATCGATCGGATCCGCGGGCGACCACGGCTCTACATCGCTGGCTGTGGACACATTGCCGTCGAACTCGCCCCACTGGCCGAGCGACTCGGGTACGACGTTGCCGTCGTCGACGACCGCGAGGAGTACGCAGACTCCGATCGCTTCCCAGACGGAACCGACGTTCATCACGGCCGGTACGACGAGACGCTGGCTGACCTCCCGATGACGACGGAGACGGCGGTCGCCATCGCGACGCGAAGCGGCACCTTCGATCAGCAGGCCGTCGCCGCCGCACTCGACGGGGGAGCCGGTTACGTCGGCGTCGTCGCCAGCGACACCAAAGCAGATCACATCTGTGCGTCGCTGCGCGAGGACGGTTACTCGCGTCGCGACCTCGCTTCCGTTCGCGCACCCGTTGGACTCGACCTCGGTGGTGGTGATCCAGCCGACGTCGCGCTCTCGATTCTCGCAGAGATCCATCGTGATCGCCACGACGCGAGCGGCCAGCGAGCGACCCGACAGTCACTCGACGACCTCGTCGTCGTTCGTGGTGGAGGCGATCTCGGCAGTGGTGTCGTCTACCGCCTCCACCGAGCTGGCTTCCCCGTCATCGTGACCGAAACCCCCGAACCAACGGTAGTGCGGCGGGCAGTCGCGTTCGGTGCAGCGATCTACGAGGAGACGATCACCGTACAGGGGGTGACCGGACGCCGAGTCTCCGATGTCGACGACGCACTCGCAGCGCTCGCTACCAACCACGTCCCGGTCCTTCCAGATCCTGACGGCGGGGTGATCGCGGAACTCGACCCGATGGCAGTCGTCGATGCGATCATGGCGAAAGGAAAGTACGATACCGGAACCCACCTGGACCTCGGGGACATCGTCGTCGGGCTTGGGCCAGGATTCGAAGCGGGAGCGGACGTCGATGCCGTCGTCGAAACCGATCGGGGCCACGAACTTGGACACGTCATCTACGAGGGGACCGCAAGTCCCTACGACGGTGAACCGGGTGAACGGCGCGGCTACACCCACGAACGCGTCATCCGGTCCCCAGGCGAGGGAATCTGGTCTCCAGCGGTCGAGATCGGGGCGATCGTTAGGCCAGACGACATCGTCGGACACGTCGACAACGAACCGGTCAGGACGGAGATCGGGGGTCTCGTCCGGGGGCTCGTCCACGATGGTGTCACGGTCTCGTCGGGGACAAAACTCGGCGACGTCGATCCGCGCGAGGATGTCGATTACACCAAAATCTCGGACAAAGCGCTCTGTCTCGGTGGTGGCGTCCTCGAGGCGTTGCTCAATCAGTCCCCGACGTAGTCGCGCTAGTCCGCCCGATCGCGCCTCGGGCGGCTATCGGCGAATCAGTATCTGTTTATTTCGTGTGTGGGAAGTACCGATATGGAACAACTGATACGGTCGGTCCACGAGGCCCCGATTATTACCAAGGGAGACTACGAGTATCTCGTCCACCCGATCAGTAACTGTGTACCGAAACTTGACGCCTCGCTCCTCCGGGAGGTCGCTTGGAACATCGCCGCCGCCGCTGATCTCGACAGCGTCGACAAGATTGTTACGCCCGCTGCGATGGGGATCCACCTGTCGACTGCCGTCTCCCTGCTCTCCGATACGCCACTCGTCATCGTTCGCAAACGCGAGTACGGCCTAGATGGCGAAGTGTCGCTGACACAGCAAACCGGCTACTCGAAGAGCGAAATGTACATCAACGACGTTGCAGCCGATGACAGGGTCTTGTTGCTAGATGATATGCTCAGTACCGGCGGGACGCTGCGGGCGATCGTCAGTGCACTGGACTCGATCGGTGCCGAGATCGTCGATATTGTTGTGGTCTTGCGGAAAGTCGGTGGCGAGGACGCGCTGGCAGACGTCCCGTACGAGGTCACGTCGCTGCTGGACATCACCGTTCAGAACGGAGCGGTCGAAATCGTCTGATCGAACCTGTGGTAAACACGACCTGTGTGAACAGTGATTAGGTCGTCGACTGGAAACGAGAGACTGCTTCGTCGACTGAAAGCGAGAGACCGCTTGACACTCATCAATAAAATAGTCGAGAAAGTGAGGAACTCGGGACAAACCACAGAGATGAGACGGTATTGTTCTTCAGTTATACATTTATTCAACTACTGCTGGCGAATGGTGGTTGAACAATCAATTTTATACGGTAGAGGTTTGAATGTGGGGTCGTATGTCGGATATGACTAGTCGATCGAACGATGCTAACTTATCGAGACGGGACCTGCTTGCTGGCGCTGGTGCAGCTGGCGTCGCACTTACCGCAGGCTGTCTCGGTGACGAAAGCACAGGAGAGGGTGCGGCCTGGATCTACTTCGCCGAAGTGGGTGACCTCGGCTGGACGTTTGCACACAACGAAGGATACGAAGGAACGGTGGACATGATGGACGACATCGAGACGTCGGTCGTCGAAGACGTCGATCCAGCGGACGTCGAACAGACTGCCGCAGAGTTCGCCGAGGACGGCTACGACGTCGTCTTCGGTGCGAGTGCGGATTACACCGACGGAATGGCTGCGGCCTCCGAACAGTACCCGGATACCGCCTTCGAAGTCGCCTCTGGAATTGAAACGGGTGATAACCACGGGGCTTACTACACGAAGCTGTATCAGGCACGATACCTCGTCGGCTACGCTGCCGGCTTGGTAACCGAAACAGACAACATTGGCTACGTCGCGGCGAACCCGGTCTCGACTGTCTATCAGGACATCAACGGGTTCGCGTCCGGCCTCGCGGATTCGAACGAGGATGCGACGGTGTACGTCCAGTGGACCAACGACTGGTTCGACCCAGCGACGGAAGGCGAGAACGCACAGACGGTCATCGACAGCGAAGACGTCGACGTGATGGCCCAACACCAGGACTCACCGTCTGCACTCGAGACGGCGGCCGACAACGAAATCTGGGGGTCGGGATATGCAGCCTCGATGCAAGACCAGATCGACG
>LKMJ01001580.1_pt1 | contig 20290 bp, 20 predicted proteins | sample 643391 | NCBI WGS metagenome assembly LKMJ01 (sample SAMN04112250, study PRJNA286221) | soda lake metagenome | biome: soda lake; feature: Kulunda Steppe; material: water; isolation source: sample PL-Br10 brine of Picturesque Lake | place: Russia: Kulunda steppe | collected 2010-07 | reverse complement strand
TCCGTTCGGCCCACCTCGAAGGCGTCGGCGAGGATGGCGAAGGCTATCACTCGCCGTGGGAACTCGATGTGGCGAAATCACTAGATCTGCGTGGTCACACGACCTCGCTTTCGATGCGGTATCTCTCCGGATTTGCGGAGGGTGATCTCGAACCGCCCGAACGGTATTTTAGTGTCGAGAAAGTCTACCGCAACGACACGCTCGATCCGACTCACCTGCTCGAGTTCTTCCAGATCGAGGGATGGGTGCTCGCCGAGGACCTGTCGGCGCGGGATCTGATGGGCACCTTTACGGAGTTTTACGAACAGTTCGGCATTACTGATCTAGATTTCAAACCGCACTACAACCCATATACGGAGCCATCCTTCGAGTTGTTCGGAACTCACCCCAAGACTGGCGAGATTGTCGAAGTCGGCAACTCGGGCATTTTCCGTGAAGAAGTGCTCCAACCACTCGGTGTCGAGGCCGACGTGATGGCCTGGGGACTCTCGCTCGAACGGCTACTCATGCTCATGTACGGATTCGAAGACATTCGTGATGTCCACGGGACGTTGTGTGATCTTGAACTGCTGCGAGATGTGGAGGTGGTGTACTGATGCCAGTCGTCGATGTCGATCCGGACGAACTCCGCGACCTCGTCGGCACGGACAAAGACGACGACGAACTCCGCGAGGATCTGTTCTCGCTTGGACTCGAATTCGAGGGATGGACCGAAGACGAGGAGTTCCAACTTGAGTTTGCCCCTGACCGACTGGACAGGCTCTCTGTCGAGGGAATCGCCCGCTCGCTTCGCTATCACTACGGCAAAGACCGCGGTGTCTACGTCCCGAACACGAACGACGCCGAGTGGACAATCGAAGTCGACAACCCACCTGAACAGCGGCCCTACATCACGGGTGCAGTCGTTCGCGGCCTAGACTTCGACGAGGACTCACTCGATTCGCTGATCCAGATTCAGGAGAAACTGCACGCGACGATGGGTCGCCAGCGCTCGAAGGGTGCAATCGGTGTCCACGACCTCGTTGCACTCAAAGGGGCAGCCGGGACTGGCGGCGAGAAGTCAGTCACGTACACCTCGATGGACCCCGACGAACAGCCGTTTGTCCCCCTCGAAAGCGACGAAGAGATGACACCCCGCGAAGTGACCGAACGACACCACATGGGTTCGGAATACGCCGACCTCGTCGCGGAGATGGAGGAGTATCCAGCGATCTACGACGATATCGGCCTGTTCTCGTTCCCGCCGGTGATTAACGGCCGTCGAACCGAAGTGTCCGAGGAGTCCCGTGATCTGTTCATCGAGATGACCGGCACCGACCAGTGGACGATTGATCACATGTGCAATATCGTCTGTTACGCACTCGCCGCCCGCGGCGGGAAAGTCGAACGCGTCGCCGTCGAGTACGCAGACGAGACGCCCGGCGAGTACGCCGGAAAGCACTTCGACCGGCCGGATCTCTCGACGAAGACGAAAACAGTTGCCCACGAGCGAATCGAGTCGATCATCGGTGTCGATTTCGACGCCGAGACGGTCATCGACTGTGCCGAACGCGCCGGTCTCGATGCCGAACAGACAGACGACGCCTACGAGGTCGAGATTCCACCATACCGCGTCGATGTGTTACATCCACTTGACGTGATCGACGACATCGGCCGTGCCTACGGGTTCAACGACCTCGAACCGCGCTATCCCGAGGTCTCGACAGTCGGTGGTCGTCACGAGCGCTCTCGACTCGAAGACGGCACCCGTGACGCACTCGTCGGGCTTGGTTTCGAAGACCTGCTCAACTTCCATATGATCTCTCGGGAGGCGAATTTCGACCGGCTTGGGGTCAGCCCCGACGACGATTTTGTCGGGAGTGGCGAGCCGGTGACGATCCGCGAACCCTACAGCGAGGCCTACGAGATTCTGCGGACGTGGGCGCTGCCATCGCTTCTGATGGTGCTCGAAAACAACACTCACCGCGAGTACCCACAGCATCTCGCCGAAATTGGGCTGGCGGCCCACATCGACGAATCAGCAAACACAGGCGTCGAGGAGTATCAGACCGTCGCAGCGGTGCTTGCCGACACGGAGGCATCCTACGACGATGCCCGCGCCCGGTTGCAAGGGCTTGCCAATGCCTTCGGCGTCGAACTCGAAACGCCGCCGACCGAGCATCCGGCCTTCATCCCCGGACGAACAGCCGAAATCGTCCTCGACGGTGAATCAGTCGGTGTCATCGGCGAGGTTCACCCGAAAGTGCTCGTCGAGCACGACCTCGAACTGCCGGTTGCGGCCTTCGAGTTCCGACTCGATGGACTAGCATAATTTCGACTGCCGGCTGTTCGGGTTATTTTGAGAGTGTAAAAAATTGGACTGGCGGGTATTTGCCACTCGCGAGTTTCTCGTAGAAAAATACGCCAGGACTGGGATTTGAACCCACCTCCAGACGGTCCTGCTCGTCTCGCTTCACTCGACTGTGCGGGCTGCGACTGGCGTCAGTTCAAATCCTGGTCGGTGAGTATTTGCCACTCGCGAGTTTCTCGTAGAAAAATACGCCAGGACTGGGATTTGAACCCAGAATCCCGAAAGGGAACACGCTTTCCAGGCGTGCGCCTTGCCGTTCGGCCATCCTGGCCCGTGTACACCTCTTGGAGCGCAGTGGGGTTAAGAACTTTCGCTCTCGGTCGAGGACTTCAAAAACTAATCACTTCCGACGCTGTCGAGACAGGTGCCTGAACCGCGGCCGGAGCAGGTGAGCAAGTGCTGCTGACACAACACCGACAGCTCCTGCGACACTAGCCATCACATCGACGCCGACGAACGACTCCCCGAGGAGATGGTAGGCCTGAATGAGAACCAGAAAGGAAAGCGAACCGATCAGTCCCCACAGCAGGCTCGATTTGATCGTCGGGTCCATCACGTCGTGGCGATTGCCTCGATTTCGACGCCGACACCTTTGGGTAACTCCTCGACAGCAACGGCGCTTCGGGCCGGTGGCTCCTCGTCGAAAAACGTTTCATACGTTGCGTTCATCGCCTCGAAATCGTCGATATCGTCGAGAAAGACAGTCACTTTCAGCACATCGGACATGTCTGCGCCGGCCTCGGCGAGCACGGCTTCGAGGTTTTCGAGTGCCTGCTCAGTCTGGACGTCGATTGCTGCATTGTCGAGTAAGTCGCCGTCGGGAGTAAGCGGGATCTGGCCTGCGGTGAAGATGAGATCGTCTGTCTGTGTCCCCTGGCTGTAGGCTCCAACCGCTTCCGGAGCCTCGTCAGTGCTGATGATCCGTTTCATGTCTCTGTTGTAGCCGGGGACAAGTATAAAACTCGGCGGCCTATTCTTCGAGAATTTCCCGCTGGCTATCCTCGCCACGCTTTTTGTCTGCGCGTTTTCGGACATCGACCTGGTAGTGTTCGAGGATATCCCGCCCGAGCAACAGCGGATAGCTCATGTGTGAACGGTCTTCGATGCTCGCGGTGACCGTATGCTGGTTGCCGCCAATACCGATTACGAGGTCGACCACTGGTCGTGATTTGCCACCCTTGTGACTGCCCGAGCGAACCCGGGTCATGCTTTTGATCGGCCCGGCACCGATCTCCGCAGCGAGATTCGTATCGATGCTCGTCCGTCCCGCACCAGTATCGGACTTTGCGAGTGTCTGTGTTGAGCCAGATGTCCCGGAGACAACTACCTCTTCGATGTAGCCAATGGTTGGCGTTTCCTCGGGCATCGTTCGCGGGTTTGGCGCACAATCTGGCCGCGAATCATCGAGTGTTCTCGCAATCTGATCGACGTCTTCGGTCTCGACTGTGCCGCCGGCGCGCTCGATTGCAAGTTTGGCAATATAGGGTGCGGGTGAGACGCCCGTTGCCTCGAACAGCCCTTTGAATCCGGCCGTCGGATTCACTTCGAGGACGTGCCAGCCGTCGTGGCCTTCGATCAGATCGACACCGGCATAATCGAGTCCCATCACATCAGCAGCGTACAGCGCTGTTTCGGCTGCATCTTCTGGTATATCGTCGGTTGCATCCTCGACTGCGCCACCGAGTGCAACGTTGGTTCGCCAGTCTCCCTCGGGTGCGTATCGGTACATCGCCCCAACCTGTTCATCGCCGACGACATACACACGGAGATCCCGATGTTTCTGGTCGTCTCGCTCAATGAGACTCTGGAGAAACGCCTGGCGATTCCCGACTTTCGGATTGACGTGTTCTGTCAGATCAACTTTCCAGGTACCACCACCATGCGTTCCAATCGCCGTCTTGTAGACGCCGACATCACCGAAGCGTTCGCGTTCCTCGTTGAGTCGGTCATTCGAGAGCGCAAGCACGGCATCCGGGACGCGAATATTCCAGTCAGCAAGCGTCGCAGCCGCAGCAAATTTATGAACCGACGCGAGCACTGCAGATGGTTCGTTCAACGTTGGTCGGATCCGGTTGAAGGTTGCTGCCAGCCCGAGGTGTTCGGCAGGCTGGTCTGTATTCGAAAGAAGCAGTCGGTTGACGACAATATCAACAGATGGTTCGATGGCAACCTCGCCATCTTCGACACTGATAGTTACATTCTCTTCCCGTAACCAGGCCGGGTTATGACCCAGATTCTCGATTGCATTCAGTATTGCCTTCGTTTCTTTGCTGTTGTGTAGTGAGAGTACGCCGACGTTTACGGGGTCATCACTCATCATATAGGCGTTATCGGTGGTACATGTAAACGACCACGATCCAAGAGTTTGTGTGGTGGTACCGATCCATCTAAACCAGTCCGCCCATTGGTATGGGTATGACTGCGGAAGGTGATTTTACGTACAATGGCGGTCGTGTCGGGGTTGGTGAGACGCAGAATATCCGGTATGGAATCAGTGAAACGTATCTGGGCGATCCGGTTCGCATCCCGGTGACGATAATCAATGGCGAAGATCCTGGGCCGACTGCGTTTCTCTCGGCGGCATCTCATGGGGATGAACTGAACGGCATCGAAGTCATCCGCGAAGTCGCACACGAGTGGGATCTCTCAGATCTTGCTGGCACGCTCGTCTGTCTGCCCGTGCTCAACGTGCCCGGCTTTCTGGCACAGCAACGCTATCTACCGATTTACGACCGGGATCTCAACCGCTCGTTTCCCGGCAGGGAGGGATCGACCAGTTCAAAGCGGATGGCTCACCGGATCTATACGAATTTCATCGAGCCCTGTGATTTCGGCCTCGATTTCCACACATCGACGCGCGGACGAACGAACATGATACACGTCCGTGCGGACATGACTGACGAAGACGTGTATCGACTGGCGTCTGCTTTTGGCACGAACGTCATCATCGACAGCGACGGTGCTGATGGCACCCTTCGCGGCGAGGCAAGCCGGGATGGGATTCCGACAATTACAATCGAGATGGGCGAAGCACACCGCTTCCAACAGCATCTGATCGACGAGACACTCGACGGTGTCAAAAGCGTTCTCGCAGAGTACGAGATGCTTTCAACGTCGACTGTTCGCTGGCCCGGCTGGCGAACCATCATCTCGAACGCTAGTGAAAAAACCTGGATCCGTGCGGATGTCGGCGGTATTGTCCACATGCATCACACACAAGGTGAGCTGGTAGAAGAAGGCGACACAATCTGTACAATCACGAATCCATTCAAAACGGATCGGACTGTCGTGACGGCACCGTTTTCCGGTCTGCTAGTCGGAAATCTCGAAAATCCTGTCGTCTTCCCGGGGAATCCAATCTGCCATCTCGTTGCACTCGATGAACAAACACACCGAGTAGTCAAACAACGACAACAAAAAACGGCAGACGGTTTGTAAGTGCTGTTCTCAACACGAAAACACTTGAATCGTGAAGGAGTGCTTTTATGCTCGCTTCTTATATAATACAGACAACATACGAATGGGGTATCAAATCACGCCGACAGTCCCGATATATACACTCATTGTTGTTCTGACAGTCTCGCTTGGGTTATATGGTGCGTTGCAGTCTCGGCGGCGTGGATCCGAACCGGCATTACTCGCGTTTATTGCTGTCATGTGTTCGATCTGTCTGGTGCAACTGGCAACCATCTTTGTCGAGCTGTCACCGACTACCGGACGACAACACGCCGGCCTCAACTTTCTGAATGGATTTGCTGTGCTTTTGTTCGTCTATACAATCTTATGGTTTGCGCTGGCATATACCCACAACGATGGCTGGGTAAACCGATGGAGTGTCGGATTTGCCGTTGGACATCTTTCTATCAGCTCACTAATTCTCCTTGTCGACCCACAGTTCATGTATGCCATCGATGGGATGACAACACACGGTCCGGTGACAGTACTTGGTGTGACATTCGAGCAGTGGGCTGCACTGGAACGGGAACTGAAGCCGGCCTTTTTGCTCTTTCAGCTCTATCTTTATGCGGTAATCCTCGCAGCCACTGCAATCCTTGGATGGTATCTTATTCAGAACCGACACGGCTTGTATACTGGGCAGTTGTTTGCACTGATCGTCGGCTTTGGGACGCCAGTCGTCGTTAATGCCTTCGTTTTTGCCGGGGTTGGGCCACCAGAACTGAACGCTAGTGGCGTGGCACTCGGCGTCACTGCGGTTGCACTGGCTGTTGCCATCTTCCGGTATCGGTTACTTCGGATTGCACCGATTGGACGCAAGCAAGTCGTCGAGCGCTTGTCTGATCCTGTCGTCATCACCGAAGAGCACCGCGTTGTCGATAGCAACGCTGCTGCACGCGAGCTAGTCGAGACACCAACGGGTTGGCGAGGGATGACTGTGACCGACTTTTTTGCCGAGCTTACCGAAGACGCAGTTTACAAGCGTCTGCATGACGGTACACAACTCACAGTCGAAGACGACGGTCGGAGACGGCATTTCAATTTGGATGTCTCGACCGTCGAGACCAACCGAAACCCTCGGGAGGGAAAACTCATTGTCTTTCGGGAAATCACCGAGGAAAAAGAGCGCCAGCGGCGACTCGAACGAAAAAACGAACGACTCGATCAGTTCACCTCTGTCGTCTCACACGACCTTCGAAATCCGCTAAACGTGGTGCAGTTGCGCTTCGATCTGTATCAGTCGGATCCCGAAGAAACACACGCCGAGGCAGTCGAACAGAACCTCGACCGGATGGAGATGATGATCGATGACCTTCTGACGCTGGCGCGGGCGGGTGAGACCGTGACCGAGACCGAACCAGTCTCGATAGCTGCTGTCGCCGAGGAGGCCTGGGAGCATACAGACACTGCAAACTGTGAGCTAGACCTTCCTCTCTCTCGGGATGATACCGTGTTGGCCGATGATGAACGATTGTTACACGCATTCGAAAATCTGTTTCGCAACGCTGTCGAACACGGATCAAAGAAGTCTCGTTCACAGACGACTGCCAACGACCAGCACTCTTCGGTGACGGTCCGTGTCGGGACAATCGAGGAGATGACTGCTGGCACCGGTGGAAGCGTTGCTGGTTTTTATATCGAAGACGATGGAACCGGGATTCCAGAAGAAAAGCAGCGCACAATTTTCGAACACGGGTACACGACGAATGAAAGCGGCACAGGGTTCGGACTCTCTATTGTGCAGGATATTGTGGACGCCCACGGCTGGGACATTTCGGTCACTGATAGCTCGGATGGTGGAGCACGGTTCGAGATTACGTGTCTCGAAACAACAAAACAGTAGCGAGCGCTGGCAGCCTTCAAGCGGCGATGCCCAACTGTTCGAGTTCTTCAGCCGAGCACTCGGCTCGTAGCTCCGCTTCCGTGTGTTCTTCGAGTACTTCTTTGCGTTCTTCTTCGGTCAGTTCTTCGACGGACTGGAAGCAGTGACACATTGCAATCTTTCCTTTGTTTTCTCAGGGCATAAACGCTGTTAGCACTGATACCGAGGTTGTGTAATACGCAGTTTTAGATAATATATCCAAACAAGAGAGAGTGTAAATTTAATAACGCTGCTTCGACTAGCACGAGAGAGATGCGCACCAGTTTCAACATTCCGGACGAACTCCTCGCAGCCTTCGACGAGACGTGGGAAGAGGAGGGTTTTGATTCCCGATCGCGTGCTGTTCGCGAGGCAATGCAAGAGTACATCGAGACACACACGAGACTCGAAGATCTCTCGGGCGAAGTCGCGACGACACTCGCATTCGATTACGAACACGAGCAGGTCATCAGTGATCTTCATGCCGTCCAGCACGACTTTCAGGATATTATCACGACAACGAGTCACATGCACGAGGGCGAGTGGTGTTTAGAGACGGTTTTCTGTCGTGGCGAGGCCGCGCGGGTGCGCGAACTCGTCTATCGGCTTCGTGATTTCGATGCCGTCGGTCAGGTGAAGGTGTTGCTTCTCAAGCCATCAGGGGCCACCCACGAGTGAGTGAGCAAGTGCTTTCTATCGGAACTGAACAGTCTCATCTTCTCGTTCCGGAAATGGGTTCGGCTCGGTATCGTCTTGGTTGGCTTGCTGGAGTAGACACGAATCAAGTTCACTCGTGATCTGATCTGGGTTCAGGTTCTGGCCGATCACGACAAGTTGTGTCTCCCGATCCCCGTATTCCTCGGTCCAGTTCATCTCCGGCTCGCGGTAACGGTCTTGTTGGCCGGTGGGCAAAGAGGCAACCCACCGCCCGGCAACAGAGACGTGTGCTTCGTGGCCAGCAAGCGACAGGTCGAGGGCGTGGTCTGGCCGGCCGGCGACGTGAAGCCACCCCTTCATACGGATAATATTCTCGGGAGTTTCCCGGAGAAAGTCAGCCAGCCGTCCTGGATGCATCGGTTCCGGGCAGTGGTACACGAAGGAGTCGACGCCGTACACCTCGGGAGGGTGTTTGTGGTCGTGATCTTCGTGGCTGTGATCGTGGTCTTCGCCGCGATCGTGATCTTCGTGGCCGTCTTCGCTATGGTCGTGACTCTCGTGGCTGTGACCGTCGTCCTGTTCGTGGGTCTGATGATCTTCGATGATTTGTCGCCAGCGGGCGCTGTTTGTGACCGCATCGGGGTCGAACCGTCCGCTGTCGATGATGGTTTCGGGGTCGACATCACCGAATGCAGTCGTGATGACCGTTGCTTCGGGTTGCAGCGTTCGTAGATCAGCACGAATCACTTCGAGTTCGCTCTCGGTGACGAGATCGGTTTTGTTGAGAACGAGCGTATCACAAAACTCGACACCGTCGACGATGAGATCGGAAAGCGGCCGCGTTCCGTCATCGGTTTCGCCGCGGCGAACCGGTTCTCCGTTTTCGAAGGCATCGTAGAACTGGCGGGCGTCGACGACCGTCGTGATACTATCGAGTGTGTACAGGCCGGCGGCTCTACCCTGGACAAATTGCCGAGCCACGGGTGCGGGTTCGGAGATTCCCGATGGCTCGACAACGAGATGGTCGAACTCGTGGTTGAATGTGAGTTGGATGACCGACCGTTCGAGTTCACTCTGGAGGCCACAGCAGATACAGCCATTCGACAGTTCGAGCACTTCCTCGCTGTCACCGCGGCGCTCGACGAGTTCGGCATCGACGTTTACGTCACCGACATCGTTGACGACGACGGCGATGTCACGCCCGTGGTCGCCTTCGAGGAGGGTGTTCAGTAGCGTCGTCTTACCAGCCCCGAGTGTTCCAGACAGGACTGTTACCGGAATCTGTTCTTCTGTGCTCATTTGTCCCTCTTAGTCATCAGATAAGACGAGTTCTTTCTGTTTCTCGGTGCCGAATGGATCAGGGTAGGCACTCCAGTCCTCTTCCATTTCGTCGTCATCGAGCACACAGTCTTCGAGCCAGTCTTCGAGGTCTGCTGGCCCGTACTCTCGACCAATAAAGACGAGTTCGGTTCCGCGGTCACCCCACTGTTCGTCCCATTCGTCTTCGAGATTCGGCACTCGCTTGCGGTAGAGTTCCTGTTCTTCTTCGGGGAGTGTCGCCACCCATTTGCCACCGGGGCCTGCACGGACTGACTGCCCTGCTTTGTCCAGTCCCATCGCGACATCTTCCCGGCCAGCCGACCAGAAAAATCCTTTCGCCCGGATAATCTCCGATGGAAGTTGCTGCAGCAGATCAGCAAACCTGGCCGGATGGAAGGGGCGTTTCGACCGGAAGACAAACGACTGCACACCGTGTTCCTCGGCCGGGTCGTGGTGGTGTTCGTGTTCGAGTTCGTGTTTCCAGCCTGCACTGTTTTTTGCTGTCTCGAAATCGAACCGACCGGTATCGAGAATTGCTGTGGGATCAACCTCGCCAAACTCCGTTCGAACGATCTGGGCGCGAGGCTGGAGGGTTTCGAGGACCGCCTCAATTTCGTCGAGTTCGTCCTCCTCAACGAGGTCACATTTGTTGAGCAAAAGCACGTCACAGAACTCGATTTGGTCCATCAACACCTCCTCGGGGACGCGGTCAGTCCCGCCTGTGACATCGTCGTTTACGAGTGACTCGCCGGCGGCAAAGCCGTCTGCAAGGGCATGTGCGTCTACGACCGACACCATCGTATCCAGCCGATAGTCTGTTGTCGGATCGTACTCTGCATCCTCAAACCCGAGTGTGAACGTCTGGGCGACTGGAATCGGTTCGGAGATTCCCGAGGATTCGATCAATAGATAATCGAACTCCCGACGCTTTGCAAGCTCGCCGACTGCTTCGAGCATATCGCCGCGCAATCGACAGCAGATACAGCCGTTCGACATCTCGATTATCTCTTCGTCACTCTGAGAAAGCTGGGACTGTTGTTCGACGTGATCGACGTCGACGTTTACCTCACCCATGTCGTTTACCACGACGGCAACTTCGAGCCCGTGGTCGGCCGTCAGGATGTGATTCAGCGTCGTTGTCTTTCCTGCGCCCAATGCACCCGAGAGAACGGTCACTGGAATACGGTCGCTCATCGGAGCTTGATTAGTAATCCAGAGGGATAAATTGCTAGTTATTACGAATTCTAGTACTTATCATAATAACATATTTGCGGGCCTGGCGTGCATAGACAGGTATGCCGGTTGTGAGCATCTCGATGCCGGAGCAATTGCTGGATCAACTCGACGAATTCATCGACGGTCACGGATATACGGGTCGAAGCGAAGCACTCAGAGAGGGTGCCCGCGAACTACTCGCAGAGGGTCGTGGTGACCGTGCTAGCGGTGGAACCTGCGTCGTCACAGCAACGTTCGACCACGACGCAGACACCGAATACGCCTTATCACAGATCCGCCACCAGCATGGCGAAGTAGTCACCGCAAATGTTCACAGCCATGCCAGTGATTGCTGTCTGGAGTTGTTCGTCGTCGATGGAGAAAAGCGCGACGTTGGGTCTTTTCTTGCGTGTATCCGCGCTGTAGAGGGCGTCAAACACGTCGGCTGCATGCCACTGCAGACGACTGCTGGGGCGAAAAGAGAACAGCCATTGCACCACCGATAATGCTGATGGAAAATTTGCGACGGAGGTTAGTGTGCTGAATGCACGTGTTCACGGAGCGAACCCTGGTCGTCGAACTCCTCGTTACAGATCCCGCAGGTGTCGTGATGAAGCGGGAGGTGCTGGATGACTGCTGCTGCGGTCTCGAACTCTGCGTCACAGGTGGAACAGGTGTGTGCCATTTCATTAATAACTAATGCGAAACTCCGTAAAAAGGGTTGTTATAATTTGAATGGTCTTACTAGGATTAATTACTAACTTCGCCCGAGTCGGTTACTAGTCAACTGGTTCGAAGCGGTGCAGGACTGCCTCGTTATCGTCGTCCCATTCGGTGTCGTGTGTTCGCTCGATGCGCTTTTTGTATGCATCGAGGTCCGGTGAGCCTTCCTTCCGGGCATCCTCGTCGGTCATCGACCCGAGCCGTTCGGTCTGGACATCGGTGACGACGAACTCCGTGTCGTCGATGACGAACGTATCGCCGGAGTCGGCGTGGCGGTCACCGCGGTGTAGTTGCGTGATTTCCCCGTCGAGCACTTTTTCTCGGAGTCGTGCTGCTGGTAACAGATCTGCTGCGTCGATTCGTGTCATGGCTGTTGTGTTGTTGGCTGTTTGGGGCTCGTCTCGACGACTGCCGCCGGTATCGCCGCTCGTTCGTTGTTCTCTGGAAGTCGTGCGAGAACGTGCCCATCGTGACACTGGCAGTTACACCGGAAATACGCGATCCGGTATCCCTGCCGCTGGAACTGTTCGGCGACCGATTGCCGCTGCGTCTGGTCGGCTACTTCGACGTTGACAATCGAGCGGATACCGGTTTCGAGTGCATCGAGTGCTGCCTGTGTCTCCAGCCGATCCGGCTGAAGCGTTTCGATAGCCAGCGCTTCAGTGGTCCATCCATCGAGTGTTGGCACCGTTCCCTCGGTCATCGCCCGGTCGATGTCGTCGCTTTCGTAGAAGTACTCGGCCATCTCGGGACCGTCGAACGCTCGGATACGGTCTCTGTCCTGCTCGTTGAACCGGTTGACGGCCAAAAAGCAGTCGGCGTTCCCGATTGCCTGCTGGTACGGACCGACGGTGTCGAGCCGGTCCGGTGTCGCAACGACGAAGACGGTGTCGAAACGTTCCGTTTCGACCGCATCGGTTCCGGCGGGACAGTCGACGATTCGCCAGTCGATACCCAGCCCGTCGCGCTGGCTGTCGCTTCCGTCGACGTACGCCGTGACCTCGCCAGCAGTCTCCACGGCCGACCGCTCCGCGAGTCGACTGGCGAGTAACGTCGCTACTGTTGTCTTCCCAACGCCGTCCGCCCCAACGAACCCGATTGTCCGTGCCACCTCGGGACTCGACGACCGGGTGCTGTGGTTCGAAGCCATCTCTAATTATCAATAAATATCTCAGTATTATTTATCCTTGCTATCTTCTTCTAAAAAGTTATTAATACCGCGTCCCAGGATTCGACGAGGACGGCATTCAGCACCAGCCTTCTAGATATGACGAACAAAAATCTACTGCCGGTCGAAGGTCCAACTGGACCTCGTTCGACGCTTCTCGCGTTGCTCGTCTCGCGTGATGGCGAACCGACCTGCACGCTCTACGAGCCAGGAACCGTCGTTCCAGACAGGAGTTCGACCTGGATCCGCGCACAGGGTGATGCGTTTGTCGACCTGGCAGCGTGTCGCTGATCCTGTCGCGCAGATCAATTCGAATCGTCTGTGAAAAACGTCCGCATCCACTCGCGTCCGTTCGTTGCCCGCTCGGTTCGCGTCTCGTGGTCGATCTCTTCGACACCACGTGGTATCTCCCTGTCGTAGCGCTCGTAGTAGCCTTCGGGAGCGATCCAGTCGTTGTAGAACTCCGGAATGCACTCGTTGATAACGTTTAGTGCCACCCGCGCCCCGTCGCCGGCACAGACGAGCGCCTGGTGGTGTGTCCCTGTGATTCGTCCGGCGGCGTAGATGCCCTCGACGTTCGTTCGTCCCTGCTCGTCGGTGACAATTTCGTCAACCGGCCCGTCTTCTTCCTGTTGTGTCTCGACGCCGAGACCGTCGAGATACTCGCTGATCGACCAGGAGGCGGCGAGCAGATACTCCGCCCGGATCGTCTGTTCATCTACGGTGAGTTCGAAGCCGCCGTCGATACTGTCGACTGCTTCGACGGTGCCTTCCTCTCTGCGACAGCCAGTCCGCTCGACGTGAGCCTGCATCAACGTCTGTAACTGTCCTGGTTCGACCCCGGCTGGGAAGCCGAGATAGTTCTCGATGTAGGCACACTTCTGGAGCGTCGAACGGCCGTCTGTGATCAGTACTGGTTCGAGTGCTGTTCGTGCACAAAACAGCGCTGCCCCACAGCCTGCGGGACCTGCGCCGATGATGGCAACGTCGTAGGTTGAATTGTCTGTCATTGTTTGAGTGTCGCGTTGACGAGTTGCTGCGTCTGTTTTCTCTGTGGATCCGAAAGAAGCGAGCCTGTGGGACCACGTTCGATGACCGTACCGTCTTCGAGGACGAGTGTCCGATCAGCCAGCCGGCTGGCGATGGCAAAATCGTGGGTGACGACGAGCAGCGACAGGTCACGCTCGCTGCCCAGCCGTTCGAACAGTGAGCACAGTGTATCAGCAGTCACTGTATCGAGTGCGCTCGTCGCCTCATCGAGTACTAACAGCACCGGGTCGAGTGCGAGTGCGCGTGCAACGCCGACGCGCTGGGCCTCTCCACCCGACAGTTCGTGTGGGTATCGTGGTCCATAGCCACCCAATCCGACTGCATCGAGTAGCTCCTCGACACGTTCGTGGCGTCTCTTCGCGTTCCAGCCAGCACCACGGAGCGGTTCAGCGACGCTTTCGGCAACTGTCCGGCGAGGATCGAGACTCGCTCGTGGCGACTGAAACACGTAGCCAATGGCAGCCCGCTGTCTCTGTGTTCGCTGTCGGATCGGACCAACAGGATCATCGTAAAGGCTGACTGTCCCTGCCGTTGGTGTTTCGAGACCAGCGAGCAACCGGGCAAGCGTCGTTTTGCCAGCACCAGACCGGCCAACGAGTGCAACGTTTTCACCTCGGTGAACCGACAGGGAAACGTCCGCGAGTGCGGTTGTCGTCTCGCCACCGAAAAGCGAGGCGAGCAACGAATCATTCGTATACTCTTTGGAGACCTCGTTGGCTGCTGCAACCACCGGACCGACAGGGACAGTCCGGCCGTCGACAGCGGTTGTCTGCGGTGTGCGAGCAGCGACGAGTTCGCTCGTATAGGGGTGGCTGGGGTCAGATAGGAGCGTGTCAGTCGGCCCTCGGTCGACAATCTCCCCATCCCGCATGACAAGTGTTCGGTTACAGGTGCGTTCGATGACGCCGAGGTCGTGGCTGATGAGCAGTATCGAGAGGTCCCGTTCGCTGGCCAACTGATCGAGCGTGTCGAGGACATCGGCTTGGGTAATCGTATCGAGTGAACTCGTCGGCTCGTCTGCAATCAGCAGGTCGGGATCACCAGCGAGAGAAACAGCAAGTAGCGCACGCTGTTTTTGCCCCCCAGAAAGCTGGTGGGGATACCGACCCGAAAATGCTGGATCGAGACCAACAGCGTCGAGCAACGATTCGACGCGGTGTTCGTGGCGGCGCTGCCATCCTCGCCGACGGCCGTCGATTCCTTCGGCAACCTGCTCGCCGACCGTATACGCCGGGTGCAACGCATCGTCTGCGTCCTGAAAGGCAAGACCGATTTTGCTTCCTCGAACTTCTCGGAGTCGCGCCGACGATGCACCCACGAGTTCGTCACCGCCGAAACGAATCGAGCCGGATCGCTCACCAGCAAGCCCGACGAGTGCAAGCGCGAGTGTCGATTTCCCCGCACCGGACTCGCCGACGAGACCAACGACCTCGCCGGATTCGATTTCGAATGTGACGTTTTCGACAGCGGTCGTCTCCGCATATGTAACGAGCAAGTTCTCGACAGTGAGTGTCATTTTTTCACCTCCGTCGTATCGAGTACGTCCCGGAGACCATCTCCGAGCAGATTGAATCCGAGGACCGCAAGAGCAATCGCAACGCCCGGTGCGTTGATCAGCCACGGTGCCGTCCGGAGATAATCCGCACCGTTTGCGACCATCGTCCCCCACTCCGGTGTGGGTGGTTGTGCGCCAAGCCCCAGAAAGGACAACCCTGCAGCAGCGAGCAAGACGCCGCCGATATCCAGTGTTGCGAGCACGACGACTGGCCCCGCGACGTTCGGAACGAGATGTGTCACGACGAGTCGGAGCCGGGAGATGCCTGCGAGTCTGGCAGCGTCGATAAACGGCTCTTCGCGGACAGACATGACAGAGCCACGGACGACTCGTGCATACGATCCCCAGCCGACGACAGCAAGCGCAATGAGTGCGTTGCGAAGACTCGGCCCGAGGATGCCAGCAATGACAAGTGCCAACACCATCCCCGGAAACGCAAGCAGGAAATCGACGAGTCGCATCAACGCTTCGTCGACGAGCCCACCGAACAGCCCTGCAACCAGCCCGACGACGAACCCAATCAGAAGCCGGACGAGTGTAACGACGAGGGCAACGGCGAGTGTAATCCGCGCTCCGTACACGATTCGTGTGAGTACGTCCCGTCCGAGCGGATCAGTCCCGAGTGGATGGGCTCTTGACGGCGACTGGAGTCGATTCGAGAGTTCGCCGGCATTTGGATGACCCACGAACACCGGGCCGATGATTGCAACAACCGCGAGGGTGCTCACGATAATTGCACCGAGGAGACTCGCCGGATTGGTTCGAAGCGTCGTGACAAGCTCGGAGCTTCGGACGTTCTCGATGCGGTCAGGTGCCCTGATCGTCCTCATGTGCGTTCCTCCAGACTGATTCGTGGGTCGAGATACCGGTAGGAAAGATCGACGAGTACGTTCGTACAAACGAACAGCACGGCCGTCAACAGGACTACCCCCTGCACAACTGGATAATCACGGGCGAAAATCGCATCGACGAGCAACGCACCGATGCCCGGCCGGTTGAACACGACTTCGACGATGACGGCCCCATTCAACAGATAGGCAAACTGGAGACCGACGACGGTGATAAGTGGAATGAGGGCGCTTCGGAGCGCGTGACGGTAGATGACGGTCCGCTCGCGCAGTCCTTTCGCTCTGGCAGTTCTGACGTATGCCTCGTCGAGTGTTTCGAGCAACGAGGCGCGCAATAGCCGAGTCATGATTGCTGCCATTCCGGTGCCAAGCGTCAGCGCGGGCAGGAGGAGGTGAGCGAGCGATCCATCCCCCGAGGTCGGAATTGCGCTGACCGGCAGCGCAATACCGATAATCAACAGATAGCCGAGCCAGAAATTCGGCATCGACACACCGAGTAACGCACCGGCCTGACTGGCATAATCAGGGGTCGTTCCCCGGTGTACGGCGCTTATGATACCTGCTGGGACGGAAATGAGGACGGCGACGAGCAGTGCTGCCCCGGCAAGTTCGACCGTTGCGGGCAGACGTGCCCAGATGAGTTCGCCGACCGTTCGGTCATAAAAGTACGACTGTCCGAGATCACCCGTCAGTACGTCCGTCTGCCAGTTGACGTACTGGACGTGAAATGGCTCGTCTAATCCGTTTTCGGCCCGAAATTGGGCGATTTGCTCGTCGGAGGGCTGGCTCTGGAGCTGTTCACGCAAGATTGTCTCCGCAGGATCACCCGGCGTGAGATAGACCATCGCGTAGGTCCCGAGACTCACAGCAAAGAGCACGAGCACCGAACTCCCCAGCCGTCGCAGCAGGTATCCTCGCATTAGTTCGAGAGCGTGCGCCAGTCAGTCATGTGTGGAACTGTGTGCAGATCCGGTCCGTCAACATCCGCGCGGGTGCCAAGCACGTACTCTTTGTAATAGATCGGAATCGTGACTCCGTCTTCCATGACCTCGTGCTGGACCTCCCGGTAGGCATCGTGTTTCGTCTCGCGGTCGAAGGCAGTATCACCCGTCTCAATGAGAGCGTCGACCTCGGAGCCGGGGTTTACAACGCCAGTTCCCTCGCTTTCGTACTGGTCACCGTTGTCTCCGCCTTCGGAGTGATACATTACGTACACGAGATAATCTGCCGCGCCGTTGATCGCCCCGAGTTCGACAAACGCCAGATCAGCCTCGCCACCGGTATATTCCGAGAAAAACGCCGCTGCTTCGACCTGTTCGATAGCAACGTCGACACCGATATCGTCGAAGCTGCGTTGCATCTCCTCGGCGATGAGTCGCTGTTCTGTCTCTCCCCCGGTGACAATAAACCGTAGCTCCTGGCCGTCGTACTCCGACTCTTCGACCAGTTCCCGTGCCCGTTCGCTGTCGGTGTGGGCTGGCAAGTTTTCGTGTTCCGACCACGGAATCACCTCGGAGAAGGGGGAATGTGCTGGCTCGCCGATGCCATCGAGGATTTCCTCGACGAGTTCGTGCTGGTCGACGGCATATAACAGTGCACGCCGGAGTTTCTGGTCACTTGTTGCCTCCCGGTACCGGTTGACCATCACCATTCCCGTCCGTGGTTCGGTTTCCGTCCGGACGTCGATATCGGAGTCGTCGGCGAAGCGGCTGTAGCTGCCCCGCGGCAGATCGATTGCTACATCGGTTTCGTCGGATTCGAGGCGCAACGAGCGCGTCTGTGGGTCTTCGACACCCTCGAAGACGAGCGGGACCGATCCGGTGGTTCCCCAGTACTCCTCGAAGATTTTGGCCTCGACTGGCTCGTCGGCACTCACCTCCTCGGCGGTGTATGGGCCGGTGCCGACCGGGTCGTCTGCGTCGGGGTGCTGGAGGCTCAACAGCGGATGGGCGAGATTGCCCGGTGTCGCTGGCTCCGGCTGGGTGGTCTCGATTTCGAGTTCGTACTCGCCGGCCGCACTGAAACTGTCCGGCTCGAACCGTGTGAATCCGATTGGTCGTGCCTCGATCAGCGCCGAGAGCGCGTCTGCTGCGATTTCTGCGGTCAGTTCGGTGCCATCGTGGAACTGCACACCCTCACGAAGCGAAAAGCGCCAGGTGTGATCGTCGATTGTCTCCCAGTCGGTCGCTAACTGCTCCTCGACCGGGCCGAGATCCGGCGGGGCAGCCGTCAGTGTCTCCTGAAACGGTGTGTAGTACGGCACGACGCCGCCGTAGGCCCCCCACTCACCATCTGTGAGGTCGTCACCGAGGCTGATCCGGACACGGCTCGTGTCGTCCGAATCTGAATCCGGCAACACTCCTGTACAGCCAGCGACGGCTGTCAATCCTGCTGCGGTCGCCCCGGAGAGAACTGTTCTGCGTGATAGTACGTCGTCTTCGGTCTGATTTTTTTGATTCATGGATTGCGTACTCCGGTTGTCTGCTCGCCTTCAGTTGATAAGAATAGATTCAATATTAATAAGATCTACTAAAATAGATTGAGATTATAATAATATTGACGAGGGGGCTGCGACGCTATCGATTTCGGTTCTGGTCACCAGTGAGGACGAAGGAAAGTACTGGGGGCGAAAACTCCTGTATTTCGCAATCAGTATCAGACGACCTGCCGGGCAAGCCGTTTCGTCGGGTTGTTCTCGACGATTCGTTCCGCCGTTCGGCGTGCGCCGGGGATGTTTCCGGCAAACGCACCGGCGGTCCCCTCCGCGAGTTTCCCGGTGACGAAGACTGTCGAGTTGTCACCGTCGCGTGTTCGCCAGGCGAGCGTTGCATCATCCAGCACCGGCATTCCCCGATACCCGCGTTCGAGCGAGAGCGACCGGGCGACCGAGTTGACGAATGGGTGGTCGTACACCGTCTCGAAACCAGTCGCGAGCACGACCCTATCGGCTCGGCCGTCCGTCTGCAATCCGCGAACGTGGAGTCCATCGGCAGTCTCGCGGACACCGCTAATCTCGCCACAGCAGATCTCGATATTGGTAGTTCGTTCGATTTCCCGGTAGAGATAGGGTGGCATCGTCCCGTCGGCCCGTGCCTCCTGGAGGCGGTCGTAGCGCGCTCTTGAACCCGGTGGTAACGACTGTATCTCTTGCTCGATATACTTCCAGGTGAGCCACTTCGGATCGGCTTCTCGCAGTGCGATCTCTATCGGCTGGCGGGGGCAGAGAACGACACGCTCGGCCCGGTCGGCAATCGCCGTCGCGAACTGCCCAGCGGTGATGCCGCCGCCGACAACCCAGACGGTCTCGCCCGCTTGGATCCGTTCACTCGGCGGGACTGGTCTGTCCCAGACGTGCTCGATCTGCGGGTGGTCGCGTGTCCACTCCGGTCGCTGGTACCGCTCGCCCGGCCCAACTGCGAGGACGACCCGTGCTGTTCGGACGGGGCCATCACTCGTCTCGACGATCAACGAACTGCCGCGACTAGCCCTTTTGATGCCAGAGACGGTCGTCTCGCGGACGAGTGATTGCAGATCGAAGCGGTCGATGACCTGTGCCGCATAATCGAGGAAAAGATCGAGCGACGGGCGGCGCTGGCTGTTCGTCGTCGGGATGAGTTCCTCGTCTCTTGATTTTGCTTCGGCGAAACTCTGGAGACCGAACGGGGAGGGACCGACGTGTTGGACGTAGTTGGACCGTAGCGTCTCCATCCCGCAGGCACGGGCCTTCCGGCGGAAGGAAGCGAGCAATTCCCCGGTCTGGTCGAGGACCGTAATCTCATTGCGAGGAACACCCGCTTCGAGCAGTTCGCGTGCGATGTAGGTGCCGTGGATACCGCCACCGACGACGACCCACTCGAAGCAGTCGGGTGAACTTGTGGTGCTCATGCTGTCGAACAGCACTTGCTCGGTTCTAATAATCTTAACGACTTAGATAATAACTAATATTAAGTCCGATGTTTATATTGATAACTGATGCGAGAGAAGACCACTCCAGTAACGGTGCTTTCCGGCATGCTCGGTTCGGGAAAGACGACGGTGTTGAATCACGTGCTGCGCGAAAGCTGCGACCGCGATATCGCCGTGTTGG
>LKMJ01001579.1_pt1 | contig 20290 bp, 33 predicted proteins | sample 643391 | NCBI WGS metagenome assembly LKMJ01 (sample SAMN04112250, study PRJNA286221) | soda lake metagenome | biome: soda lake; feature: Kulunda Steppe; material: water; isolation source: sample PL-Br10 brine of Picturesque Lake | place: Russia: Kulunda steppe | collected 2010-07 | reverse complement strand
TGCGATAACGGTTTTACTGGTTCCTTACCAATCGGAAGTATGCCACAACACGTGCGGGAGGCTCAACACACACGGCATAACTTTGAAGCGAAGTATCGGAACTGGGAGGAATACTACCAGCAACGAAACGCGCTTGACCCGTTCAAGGATTTACTGCAACGCGACCCACGTGTCTGTGACAACTGCTTCATTTTGCGGTACGAAGAAGTCAAGATGCAGTGGTGGCTGGGTGAACTGGGCTGGATGGACTATGAACAGTTTGTCCCGATACAGCCGGAGGAACGGCACGAGGAATTCCATACGGAGAACAACACCGAGGGGCCACGGTTGACGTGCGGGAACTGTGGTCACCGGCATACGAAACACCGACCGCAACCGAAAGAGCGGGTTCGGGAGTTGGCGGAGAACATCACACAGACGTTGGACGAGAAGGGTGTTGACCATGATTCTCGGCTGTTACTGCATACGGTGTCTCGTCGGAATACGAGCGCGAATCAGGGACGGCAGGACTCACACGTGTTTGCTCCGGCAGTAAGGGCGGCGATTGAGGCGGAGCATGATGATGTGCAACAGGTGGTCAAACGGCATCTGTATAGTGCTGACCCGTAAGTATTAAGTTCTCTCGGCTCATAGGGTTATACATGGGAAGAGAGATATTCGCGGTTGATGAACTGGACGAAATCAAAGTCGGTGATGAACTGATTAGCGGGCAGTACAACACCCGCACCGTGTACGTGGTGGACGAGGTAGATGTCCTCGGTGAGATGCGGGTTCCCAGCAGTGACGAACCGGAGTACACGGCAGGTGTTCGGGTTCGTATCCGGCACATGAGCTACCCTATTCACATCAGCTACGAGACGCTGGTTGAGACGGATTTGTACCGTGTGAGCCGTGACTGGTCGGACTTGACCCACGAGCAGGCGACCGCAGTTGCGGCGAAGTACGCCAACTGAGTAGGCTGGTAGCCTTAGCCTATAAGTTGTTATGTTCCGATTATCTGGTATGCAGGTTGAACTGTTGAACGCGACACCGCATCCCGAGGAGACGATTTGTCGAGCCGCCCGCAACGATTACATGGAACAGTACGGCGGTGACTTGCCGTTTTACCGCGTTATGGAAGGGATTGCTGGTGAGACGATTGCTGATAAGAAGCGGAACCTTATCGAAAAACTGCTTGACCGGGGTCACTTTGGGCCGTTTGAACACGTCCAAGCGACGTTTCATGTGAAAGGCGTCAGTCGGGCGTTGATGGCACAGATTACGCGGCACCGACCAGCGACGTTTGACGTGCAGAGTATGCGGTATGTGACGTTCAATGACTTGCACCCGGAGGTTGGTGAGTGGTTCGTTGAGATTCCTGAACTGGGCAACGCGGAACTGCATGGGCGGAACGCTGAACTGAGTGAGCGTGTATCCGAGACGATGACTGACGAGGAGATTGCACTTGACAGGGGTCGGGTGTATAGACAGGCTTTGGAGAACGCGATTGCCTCGTACAAGGACTTGTTGGCGTTGGGGGCGGCTCCGGAGAACGCGAGGATGGTGCTACCTATCGGGACGAAGGTGAACATCGTCTTTTCGATGAACGCTCGCACGTTGATGCACATTGCTGATATTCGTGGTGAGGCAGATAGCCAGTGGGAGATTCGGGAGATGACCGAGGCGGTGTTGGAACAGGCGGCTGAGTGGTGCCCGTATACGTTTGACTACTATAATCGGGAGCTAAAGGGCCGAAAGAATCGACTGGCACCGTGATAATCACGGCGAAAGTATTAACTACCACCGGCTCGTAGGACTAATTGCTATGAAGGAAAGCATCATGCTCGATGTAGACCACGAATTGAACGGTGCAACTGTGTACGACCCGGCGACTCTCGAAGTGGTGGCGACGAACATCATCGTTCGGGGCGATGGGACGACGTGTTCGGTTGGGACGGCCACTGTTTCAGGCGATGTTGGTGTCTTCCACGGTAGCTCCGCCGATGACATGATGGCGACTATCGAAGCGCGTGGGTGGCAAATCGAGGACACCGAGGGATTCATCCAGCAACCACACGAACTCACGGCGGCTGTTGACGCTGGTGAGTTCGACCGCGTGCTGTGGAAGCATTGAGACGGAGAAATATAGATATAGATTTGAAATCCGTATCTATATTTAGGATTTCTATAGAGGGTAGGGTACGTTCGTGGCGGTGGTTATTTCTTAAACACGAACATAGGGGCTGGTAGGATGCGCGTATATCTGGACGAGAACGTCAGAGAAATGTCGGAGGAACGAATCCGCTATCTCATTGAAGAGTTTGACCGAACCTGTGTGAACGTCAGCGGTGGCAAGGATAGCACCGTGGTTTTCGAGATGGCGTATGACATCGCCGAGGAGATGGGCGAGTTGCCTATCTACTGTATGTGGATTGACCAAGAGGCGGAGTACAAGGCCACCGAGGAAATCGTGGAATCGTGGATGAAGCGCGATGGGGTGATACCCGTCTGGATGCAGTGCCAGATGGTTATGACGAACGCCACGAGCGACGAAGAGGACTTTCTGGACATTTGGCATCCTGATAAGGAAGACCTGTGGATGCGGGAGAAATCGGACATCAGTATCAAAGAGAACACGTTTGGCACCGAGCGGTTCAGCGAGATTTTCGAGGAGATACTGTACCAGCACGTCGCCGATGAGGACGATGACATCACTGTTGGGGCGTTGGGTGGTGTTCGAGCGGCTGAATCGCCCAACCGGTATCTTGGGATGACCACCAATAGCGTCCATAAAGGTATCACCTACGGCAAACAGGCTGATTACGACAACATCAACACGTTCTATCCGATTTACGACTGGACGTACTCGGACGTGTGGAAGTACATTCACGACAACGATATTGCGTACAACGACATCTACGATGCCCAGTACAGCCACGGTGTTTCAGTGAGGGATATGCGGGTGAGCAACCTCAACCACGAGACGGCCATCCGCCATCTGTTCTGGTTACAGGAGTTTGAACCGGACACGTGGAACAAGCTGGCGGCGCGGCTGGATGGTGTGCATATGGCGAGTCAGTTTGGCGCGAACAACTACGTCCCTGAAGAGTTGCCGTATATGTTCAAAGACTGGCGAGCATACCGGAACTACTTGCTCGATAAGATGGTCGATGACCCGGAGCATAAGCGCGGGTTCAAGCGGCAGTTTTTCACACAGGACTTGATGGCCGAGCATCTGGACGACTCGGAGTACCGCCGGTTGCTGAAAGGACACGTTCGGGGCATCCTGACGAACGACTGGGAGGGGGATACGGTGTTGGCGAATGCGAAAGAGCAGGTGTCGTTCCCTGAGAACAACGAGTTGATGAAACGCAAGAAGCAGGAGCTAAAGAAGCAGAAGCCGGAGGTCTGGAATCAGATGTACGAAGAGGGCGTGGTACAGTATCCGGCTGAGGGCTACTCGTCTGAAGAGGTGGCCTGAGGATGCGGATGTATCTGGACAAGAACGTCGAGGAGATGGCCCGTGAGCGGATTCGGTATCTGCTCAACGAGTTTGAACACGTCGTGGTGAACGTGAGCGGTGGGAAGGACTCGGCGGTGTGCTTCTATCTCACCTACGAAGAGGCAAAGAAGATGGGTGAGTTGCCCATTACGGTGTTCTGGTTAGATCAAGAGTTCGAGTATCAGGCGTCAGTAGACCTCTGCAAATACTGGTTCGAGTTCGACGGCGTTGACCCGCTTTGGTTGCAGATACCCAAGCGGCTTCCTAATCCCTTTAGTCAGGAAGAGGGTGGCTATATGTGGGGCTGGAATCCGGACAAGGAGGATGTCTGGATTCGAGAGAAAGACCCGATGGCTGTTCACGAGAACAAGTATATCGACTACCCGTGGCACTTTGAAGAGGTGTTTGGGCAGGTGTTGTGCCATGAGTTTGACCCGGAGACGACGTGTTCGATTGGCGGTGTTCGGACGGAAGAGTCACCCCTTCGCTACTTGGGCGTGACTCAGCACAACACGTACAAGGGGATTACGTGGGGAACGATGAACAAGGGCGGGATGCCTGCGTTCTATCCAATCTACGACTGGACGTACAGTGACGAGTGGAAGTTCCTGCACGATAACGACTACCGCTATCATCCCGTCTATGATTTCCAGTATCAGATGGGTGTCTCGGTGCGGGATATGCGCTGTGGGAACCTCAATTCGGAGTTGGCGTCGAAGCAGGTTGAGCGACTACAGCAGTTCGAGCCGGAGACGTGGGATAAGTTTACGACGCGGTGGCCGGAGGTACGGCAGGCACAGAAAGACGTATTGAGTTATCTGCCGAGTGAGCTACCTGACCACTTTACGAGTTGGAGGGAGTACCGCAACTATCTGCTCGAAAAGGTGATTGAAGACGAGACGCATAAGCAGGTGTTCAAGCGTGAGTTTTTCAATCAGGACTTGCTGTCCGAGCATCTTGGGAAGACGTATGACGCGCTGTGTCGCTCCCACTGCCGGGCGATTCTCAAGAACGATGTGACAAGTGGTGAGGTGTTGGAGAACGCGAAACAGAAGGTCGCGTATCCGGAGAACGCCGAGGTCAAGAAGCGGAAAAAGCAGTGGCTCAAAGAGAACGGCTACTGGGAGACGCTACGTGAGGTGGGTGTCGTGGGGCCGGGTGTAAACGCGAAGCTCTACAATCCTGACGAGTAATCAACCTAACTTCTTTGTACTGGTCGGACCATCGTACACGTGAATACCGATGGACGAGATAATTCAGGACATCAAAGAGGTTCTTGAGGAAACCGAGGACGTACAGGAGAAATACGACCAGTTGAACGAGCTACGCGATGCGATAGCTGACTTTTCGCCGATTTCGGATTATCCGATTGACCTTGTTCGGTGGGTGCCGGTTGAGAAATGTCGAGCCAACAGCTACAATCCGAATCAGGTGGCCGATGAAGAGATGGGCTTGCTATACAAGTCCATTGACGCGGACGGCTACACCCAGCCGGTTGTGGTCGATGAGCAGGTAGACGAAGACGGTGAGACGGTGTATGAGATTGTCGATGGGTTCCACCGGTATATGACCATGAAGACGCACGACGACATCTACGAGCGGTCGGATGGGCGGCTTCCGGTGACCATTATTGACGCGGATGAAAAGAACGAGCGCAGAGCCGCCACAGTCCGCCATAATCGGGCACGTGGCGAACACAGCGTCGATGGAAAGGCAACAGTAGTGTTCGAGATGCTTGACGATGGGTGGGACGATGAGGATATCTGTGACGAGTTGGGTATGAGTCCGGAGGAGTTGACCCGGATTAAGCACGTGACTGGCTTTTCGGCGTTGTTCGAGGATGTCGAGTACCAGCAGGCATGGAAGGCAACCCAACAACTGCAAATCGAAAAGGAAGAGGGACACGCCGACGAGATTCCGTGATAATCACGCTCTCGGGAGACGGGTGAGGCACAGAATATAGATATAGATTTCAAATATAGATATAGATTTGAGGTGTTCTGTGTGTAGGCGGCTGTCGTAAGTATTAACTTCTTTTAGCACATAGGAATTATATGCCGGATGCCGAGATGCCCGATGCGGCACAGTTTGACAGCGAAGCGTATGTCTCGTGGTTGCACGACCAAGACTGGACACACGTTCCTGAACACAAGTACCAGACAATTGGCGAACACTGGTATATGGCGCAGGCGTGGTTCGAGGACGAGGATGCACAGATATTCAGGCGGATTGTAGACACGATTAACGAGTCACCGTTTACCGAGCGGTACAACGGCCACAAGTACCACTATCTCTACTGCCACGAGTACAAGTATTGGGTGAGTGCGAGCCACTACACGCCGGGTGTAATGCTCAACAGGGAAGAGATTAACCCTGACCACATCCAAATCACGCTGGATGACATTTGATCCGAAGATAAGCGTCACTATCATGTACGCGCCGTGGGAGGCGTGGCGGAGCGAGGTTGCTGAAAGACTTTACCAGCAGTTGTCTGAGTCGGTGTATATCGAATCAGTATCCAAACACGCGAACAGCAAAGACCGGTTGATATGGGAGGATGCGAGAGAGTGCTGGTTGGCTGGGGTTGAGTCGGGAGCAACACATCATCTGGTGTTGCAGGACGACGTAGAACTGTGTGAGAACTTTGGTGAGGCGGCCTACCGAGCGTTACAGGCGGTTCCGAACCGCCCGGTTTCGTTCTACGGGACGCATAAGCGTATCCGCGAGGCGTTCGAGAACGGCCACCGATGGATTCGGTACAACGGCGGCTTTTGGGGACAGGCATCGTGTCTGCCGACGATGTGGATTGAAGAAGCGGTGCAGTTCGGTGATACGTATGCGAAACCTGAGTTCCAAGCTGACGACTGTCGGCTATCTCTGTGGGCTGAGTTGTCGTTACACTGCAACACGTGGGTTACAACGCCTCAGTTGGTCGAACATCTCGGCAACGAGGATAGTGCCCGTGGCTCGATGCCACCGTCTGACTGGACGGCGGCTCTCTTCGTCGGTGATACGGAGTACGACCCGACGGCAATTGACTGGAAACGTGGGTTGCGTGACGTGCCGATGGCCTCTCGACCACTCCAGATTCAACGCCGACCAGAAAAGTTCCGACTGGATAAGCTGGAAGCTGATGGCTACATAGAGTCAACAACTAAACCCTGAAGGGTCATACAGGTGGTATGAGTTGGACGAGCCACATCGACCTGATTGAAGAGACGTTTTTCGAGGACGTGGAATACCTTTCCGAACGAGCCAAAGCAGATGATACGGTTCCGGACGAGTTCATGCCGCCGAAGCCTCGTCCGGATGGGGTGTGGTTTCATATCCCCGACGTGGGCTGTGCAACGCTGTGGTGGCCGGGCAACCGAAGCAACACCATGCGCTTTTCGCACTGTTACGTGGTTCCCGAAGCGCGTGGTGAGGGGTATGGCAAGGCGTTGGCGGTCTACCGGTACGAGTATGCAAAGCAACATCCCGACTGTGAGCGGGTGGATACACTGGCGGCGTACTCTCAACGACTGTTCGAGGCGTTGGGTTTTGAACTGGTTGAGTACCGTGGCGAGGCGAACATCCCGTATCTGGAACAGGTGTTTTGACGATGAAGCGTGAGCTAGCTGACTGGGCGTCGGAACGCGACTGGACGCATATCCCTGAAGACAAGTTCGAGACGATGGATGAACACTGGTACGTGGTGAGCGACTGGTATGACGGCGAGGACTTGGAGATGTTTCGTCGGTTCAGAGACTTTATCTCGCAGAACGGCACCATCGGCTTCTACAACGGCAAGGCGTTCACCTACGTCGAGATGGGCGACTGGAAATACTGGATAACACAAAGCTACTACTCGAACGGCTTGTGCCTGAACCGGCGGTATGTCGGGGATGGTCAGCCGTAAGTATTAAGTTCCGTCCCTACGTAGTAGTATGGGCCGGGGCTGACCAAAAGTATTATATACCACCTCCACATACGGGTTTCATCGAACGGTAGGTGTGTTGGGGAGTGGAATCGGGAAAGATGCACAGGAAGCCACTGAGCGCGTCTGAGAGGCACGAGTATTAATAACCTCCCCGTCACTATGTGGATGTATGCAGATTCGAGCAGTAGACTTGAACGAAGTACGACCGTACCATCGCAACCCACGCAAGCATGGGGATGATGCGATTGAAGGCGTGATGAACAGTATTCGGAAGTTCGGCTTTCGAGTGCCTGTGGTGCTGGACAAAGACGGTACGATTGTTTCCGGCCACGGTCGGTTCAAAGCCACGCAACAGTTGGAAGGGACGCTGGACGGTCGCATCGAAGAACTGCGAGAGGTTGGCCGTGACGAGTTGGCGGATAACCTCGAACTGGTTAATGACGGGAAGCTGTACGCGATGTATGAGTCCGAGTTGGACGGACGGACGTTAGACGAGTTCCGCATTACCGATAACAAGATTGCCGAGGCGAGCGAGTGGGATTTCGACACGCTCGAAGACGAGCTACTGCAACTCGACATCGAAGAGGACGGGGTAGTCGGCTACACCGAAGACGAGTTGGAAAACATCGTTGACTCGTTCGAGGTCGAAGAGGACGATGAACCGACGATTGACCCTGACCCGGAAGACTTGGATGGCGATGCGGTCGGCGCGGTTGACCCCGAGGAAGACCCAACGGTCGAACTGGTCTGCCCGAACTGTTTGGAGAACGTGGACGTAGACGCCGAGTTAGCACTACGGGAGTTCGAGATGCTGGGCGGCAGTGAGACGCCTGCTGACCCAACGGGGGTGGAAGCAGATGACTGAAGCTGAAGCCGAGGTCACAACACTCGGCGTTGAGTCGGTTTCACTGGATGAGGTCACCGAGTACCAGCGAAACCCCAAAGAGAACGAACAGGCAGTCGAGTATCTGTTAGAGGCAATCCCCAAGTTCGGCTTCAAAGTCCCGGTGGTGCTGGACGAAGAGAACGAGATTGTTGCGGGACACGCGAGAACCGAAGCCGCGAGAGAACTGGAAGGCACACTGGACGAGGTAGTCGAAGAACACGCCGACAACGGAAACGAAGAGCTTGAGACGAACCTTCGAGCGATTAACGAGGGAAACATATGGGCCGTTCGCGCCGAAGGACTCACCGAAGACGAAGTACGTGAGTTTCGCATTGCGGATAACCGCGTCCAAGAACTGAGCAGTTGGGACTCGAACAAGCTACAGTTCGAGCTACGCGAGATTGAAGAGGCGGTCGGCTTCCCACAGGACGAAATCGACTCTATCATCAGCGTCGATTCAGTTCCAACGGTCACCGCAGACGACATCAAGGAAACCGAAGAGGAACTGGAAACGCACTACAAGGAACTGTCCGAAGCAAAGGCCGACAGAAAATCCCGACTCCCATGTCCACACTGTGATGGGTGGATACACGTGGACGTTGAGGAACTGGAACGCGCTCTCATCCGCGAGGGCGTCCTGACTGAAGACGAGGTGTAAGCACGTATGTCTGCAACTGAACCCGAAACTGAAGACGATGGTACAGAAGATGTCACGGTCGAAGATACCAAAGGCCGAGTGTGGCCTGCGGCTCTACGCGGCGGCAACAAGTTCCCTGACTACGCGGCGTTAGCCGGGGAAGCTCCCTTCGATAAACCAACGGACGAATACTCGGAGGTCGAACGCCGCGCTGAACTGTATAAGATGATTGAACAGCAGGGCCACCCCAAGAACCTTGAACAGTCACAGACCGCACTAGGCAAGAAGTACGGCGTTTGCCAGCAGATGATTTCCAAGGACTTCAAACGCATCAAGGAGTACGTGGCCCAACACGATACAAAGCGAGCGAAGTCTATGATGGGCTGGCTTGCCGAACAGACGGTGTTCAAACACATCGAAGCCGCCAAACGACTCGAAGACGCGGGAAGACTGGACGAAGCCGCTGACCGCTATGACCAAGCCCTCGATACACAGTCACAGTTCATGGAGTACCTGCTTGAAACGGGCGCGGTTGAGAAATCCGCCGATAAACTTGAACTGGACGTGGATGCCGGGGAAGCCTATATGTCCATGTTACGGCAAATGTCTGACGAATAAGCGGTTGTAGTCGTTGATTCACTACTCGGCGTGGATAGCTCATACCATCCCGTCGCTGTCTGGTGGTTTGCTGGTTTTCGGTTGGCTGTGAGAAATGTGGTTTGCAGTAGTATCACGCAACAGACATAGCGTAAGTATTAAGTCCCTGCGACACGTAGGGTACACTGGACTATGGCGAGCGGCGACGGCTGAGTGTGTGTCTGTGGTGCAAGCGAGAACCCCGTCTGTGGGTGAGAACTGACGACTGGTGAGTCGGGATTTTTGAGAGCAACTGGGCGACGATGGTGGGGGTGTCTTTTCTGTGAATTGTTTTCCGGACGATTTTGTGAGGCGTAAGTATTAAGTTTGTTTAGCACGTAGGGGTTAGTAGGTGAGAATCAGATGTCCAACCATCGGCACGACCCGGAGATGATTTCCTGTGCGGAGTGTAGTCGGGAGTTCGACCTTGCGAGACAGCACTATTACGACAACGTCTGCCCGTCGTGCAAAGACGACCGTGTGACGTGGCCGGGGTGTTTCCGGTGCAGTGAGCGCATCCCGCCCGAAGAGCGTGCGACGGTCACTGTCCGTGGCCGGACGGGAACCGAGCGACTGCCCGCTCACGAGTCGTGTGCCGAAGAGTACGAGGAACAGGAGCGGCGGTACTAACTATGCGCGAGGATTTCGGCCCGGAGCGTGACCGGGAGATGGAAGCTGAGTCGCTACGGCGAGTTGACGGCGACGAGTAGCCCACGTAACGGACGAATAATTTTCTGCGACCGTTTCGTAGTGTGGATGCTGAAATTGCTCAGAACGGCTCTACGGCCTTTTGGCCGTATGTATTAAATATAATAAGCACGTAGTTACCGTATGGGCGTGTGCCCATAGATTCGATGCCAAGTGAGAAACCAGCGATTGAGACGGACGATGTATTCAGGTTGTTAGCGAGCAAGCGGCGTCGGTTTGTGTTGTTCGTGTTGGATGCTCGAAGCCGCGTGACGGTTTCGGGGTTGGCGGAGTTGGTGGCGGCACAGGAGTTTGACCAACCACGGTACGCGCTGTCGGACGAGCAGGTAAAGCGGGTGTACGTGAGTCTGTATCAGGTTCACCTTCCGAAGCTCGAAGACCACGGTGTAATCCGGCAGGTGGATTCGGGCGAGTATGTGTTGGGCGAGTCGGCGGACGAGGTGTGGTGGTATCTGGAGAACGGGCCGAGGTCGTCGGAGTTTCAGGAGCGGTTGAACCGGTAAGCGTAGCCTAAACATCTTAGTAGGTGACACTCATATCCCTTGGTATGTCCACGACAGATTGTGAGACGGTACCGATAGCAGACGACGAGTTACCATCCTATGCGGTGGTTGAGTTGATTGCTGACCAACGGGATGTTTCCGTCACGGAGGTTGGGCCGGTGTTTTACGAGTCGGGTGTTGACCCGGACTTTTTGGACGCGCTGTTGGCGGGTTCTGACGGGGATATTTCAGTACGGATGTCGGTTGATGGATTTTCGTTTGAGGTGTCGGCTACGGAACTCCGGCTGGTTTGAGCGTGTGTTCTCGTAGGTAGTTCGGGAGGTGGATTTCTTGTGGTTCGTCGTACTCCCAGCGAACGGCCCATGCGGTGTTTTCCTCGGCGTCGATAAATCGGAGTTGGTCGGTTTGCCGTCCGTTTCGGTAGACGCGGTACAGGGTGTCCAGTTGAATCGACTGGTGCATACGACGGTATGGCGCGAGAGACAGTATTGTTACAAGCCGGTTACCACACAGTAGGCGGTGATTAACAGAATCTATATCTATATTTGAAATCCGTATATAGATTTATGATTTCTATAGGTAGTTTCTTGGTATAGTGGTGGCTATCGTGGGCTGTTGGGCGTGTTGTGCAGAAGGCCATACCCGCGAAGGTTGTGGCTTGGTCACCGTTCAATTCGTGGTTCGGTGGTTCAAATCCACCCACGCCCCTCCGCCGTCTGCGTGAATTAAAAGTAATTCATTTTAATTCATTGGTACGGCGTCGGGGTGCCTCCCGTAAGTATTATCTTCATTTAGCACGTAAGGTATTCATGGGTAATAGCAGATTACCGCCGGATGTATCGTTACGAGATGTGGACGAAGCGTTTGGCGAGCCGGAGTACCACACACAGTATCTCGAAGCGACGGTTGACGTGGCATTGTCCGAGGACTGCGACCCGGAGCCGTTGTTGGATATATCCGCGCCGGATGCCGAGGTGGTTCACGTTGAGCATATCGAAGAGAGTGTTGGTGAGTATCTGAAGGCCGTGTACGTTGGGTTCACCGTGGAAACGCAGTTCCGCGATGCCGATGATATTCGGAGTGATGGGCGAGCAGAGTTCGACGTGGAAGCGGCGGATGAGCGCGTGACGCACGTCAAGCACATCTGTACGGAGGTTCGGTAGGATGTACGATTTATCGTTCGAGGAGATGCAGGCTCGGCTGGACGAGGTGTTTCTTGGATGCTATGTGGACGAGCGTGCCAAGTGGGACGACCGCTATCATCTGGAGATTTCCGGACTACGGAGTCGTGACGAGTTGGAAGGTGCGCTGAAAGCGTTGGTGGTTGACGAGCGGCGGTATCTGATTCACGAGTGTGACGAGCGAGCCGGGATTGCGAGCATTAGTCTCTACACGCAAGAGGTGGTTGAGCGCGAGAGCAAGCGTGATAATCACGGGCGGGTGTAGCATGGTCGAGAAGACTGAATTTAGTCGGTCGTTGGACAGTCCGATTGCACCGTTGGGGTTAGGTCGGTTATCGGCGACGACTGACCGACATGAGTGGCTGTTGGAACCAACCGACGGTGGCGTGATAGACCGCGTTGAGACGGTGTTGCTGATACGGGATTTTATCGACCAGTTGCCGAAGACGATGGGTACGTTTACCAAACGGCATTTGGTCACCTATGCTGAAGAGCAGGGATTTGACGAGGTGACGGTCAACTGGTTCCGACCGGAGTTTATGTGGCTGGCAGATTGTTGGCGGTTGCCTGCGCACTACGAAACTGGCTCGCGCCGAACCCGCTGGATAAATCCGAAGTACGCCCACCGTGACCAGTATTCGCCGGTTACAGTCCAGTGTGAGTGTGGCGGGATTGTTACGAAGGTCAAGGATTCGGGCACAGGGTACGGTATTGAGACAGAGCATACCGATGATTGTTTCCCCGGTTGGCAGACGAAGACGGCAGGTATCTTGATGGAAAACCGCCGCGTGTTCATTACGCGGTTGGGGTTGTTGGCGAAGTCCGCGAGACAGAACCATGATTTGTTCCACTGTAGCAAGAATCAGGTGTCGCATTACGTGGATTCCTGCGGTGCGGACACGCGAAAGCTCAAGCGAACGGGGATGAACCAGCGGAATAATACCTTCATCGAGTTGGCTCGTCGTGGGTACAGGGCAGAGGACATCGGTCGGGTGTACGGCTTGTCTGGTGGTCGAGTCCGTGAGGTGATTTCCGTGGATACGAATAAGACGCTATCAGAGCTACAGCGTGGTAATCAGTAGCACGATGAATTACTTTTAATTCATTTTAATTCACGGAGACGGCGAGGCGACAGTATTAAGTACCATCGTCTCATAGGGTTATATATGCAGAGAGAAACCGACGAAGTTGACGACAGCATTGATTACGAAACGATTGTACCACGCGACGTGATTGGCTTTCACGTGTTCAACCCGTCGATGGGGATGGGGAACGGCAAGGTCGAGGCAATCCGGACGATTCGTGGTGAGCCGCATTTCGTCTGTGACATGGGCGACAAACAGGTTGACCGTCCGGTTGAAAACCTCATGGACGACCTGCAACAGTTTGGCTACGAGCTATGCACCGAGCCGTGGGAGGTTGCCTCGCCCGAAGACGTGGGCGCGACTGGCGTTGACGAGGCCGAAATCCGCGAGCGAGCCAGTGAGTCGTGGAAGTCGCTGGCGAACGAGTTTGGCGTGACCGAGAGCGACGTTCAGGACATCATTTCGGGAGTCAACTGATGGCGTTTAGCGAGGCGGAGCGAGCAAGTCTGGAGCAGATTGAGCGTAACGGGCTACGGCTGAACGACGGGCGTCCGTGTGAGTGTGGTGTGGATGCCGTGTATAGCACGCGACGTGAGCGGGCGTTCAGCGACTCGATGGTCTATCATCATACGTGTGGCACCTGTGGAAACCGGTTTAGTACGTGGACGGAAGGGTGAGTCGTTTGCCGTGGTGAGCCAATACCGACGGTGGTAGGCAGAGACTAAGTGTTCAAGTACCATCGTTACGTAGCGACGGGTAACTATGGCATCACGTTCTCGTGGGTTTGACCCATCGACGGTCAAGCGGCTGTCCGAGTACACTGGACGGAACCGGTATGTAGACTGGATTGAAGATTATCTCGGCGTCGTGATGACCGAGATTCAGAAAGAGATTATCTATACCATTATGGACAACCAGCGGACAGTGGTTGTTTCCGGTAACGGTATCGGGAAGACGTACACGCTGGCGTGTTTTTCGCTGGCGTATCTGTTTTTGAACTACCCGACGAGTGTGCTGGCAACGAGCGGGACGTACCAGAAGTTGCGGCGTACCTACTGCCGCCCGGTACAGAACTTGCACGAGAACGCCAATGTGCCGTTGCCGGGCGAGTACCTCAAATCCAGCCCGCCGAGGATTGTCATACCGGGCGACCCGGAGGTCTACTGGGAGGCCGCATCGTCTGCGGGTGCGGGTGAGCTTGAGGGTGTCCACAACAAGTACACGCTGGCGATTATCGAAGAGGCTGACAAAGGCTCGGTCACCGAAAAGACCTTCGACAGTTTGGGTAGTCTGCTGACGGACAAGAACGACAAGATTGTCGCAGTGGCGAACCCGCCGACTGACGAGACGGATATTGTTTACCAGAAGATGCAGGACGATAACTGGGCAGTGATTCAGCCGAGTTCGTTCGACTCGCACAACGTTCAGTTGGAGATGAACTATCCGGAGCCGTATGTCCGTGACGAGGACGGTGAAATCGTTTACAACGATGTGACGGGTGACCCGGAACTGAAAGAGAACGTCCGGAAGATGATGATTCCGGAGATGGTCAGTCTGAGTCAGATTCGGAGTGACTGGGAGGCGTGGAACGAGATTCCGTGGCCGGGTGCGGAAGAGGCGATGAAAAGTGGCGAGCGACAGGACTTGGATGTTCGGTGGTATCGACGCCGGATGGGGCTTATTCCGCCGGTACAGTCCGAGAGTCTGCGACCGTTCACGCCGGAAGAGGTGGAAGCCGCCTATGACAGAGAGCCACAGCACACCCCGTCGGTTCCTGATGGGCTGGGATGGGACGTTGCGAGAGGCGCGAACGCGAGTGCTGACTACAACGCGCTGTCAGCGGTGTTCGGTGATAATCTGGAGATTCTTGACTATTGGCGGGTTGGCGACCATGTTCGGAATGAACAGAAGGTCAAAGAACTGATGGACTGGGAGACGTGGACGGCCACGCTGTTGATTGACTCGGTGGGTGTTGGGAGTGAGGCGGCTGACCGCGTGAAACAGTGGTATCCGTACACCGAGCGGTATAACTCGCAAGCGAAGGCGGCGAATCAGAGCGGCTATGCAAACTGCTGGACTGAAGGGTTGGTTGCACTGGGCGACTGGATGCGAGAGGGTGGTTCGATTTCACATCCGAGGTTGCGTGAGGAACTGCTGGCGGCATCACGGGCGATTGAGATGGAAGAGCAGTACCATGCAGGGACGGATACAACGCGGTTTGTCGCTGACCCGAAATGGCACATCAAGGAATTGTTAGGCCGGTCGCCCGACTTGCTCGATGCCGCGATTATGGCGGTTCGAGTAGCCGAGGTTGGAACGAACCAGCCGCGAACAGTACCGGGGAGATTCTGATAGATGTCAGATGATTCGTCTCGGTCACCGAGCGGTTATGCAACGAACGTGTTGGAGTGTTCGGCCTGTGGCAACGAGTGCGAACACTTTGTCCGGATTGAACTGATTACCGAGTCCGAGAAATACGGTGGGAATCAGCCCTACCGGATTACGGAGTGTCAGATTTGCGGTCACGAGGACGAAGAGCGAATCGGGATGGGTGGGTAACGCCCGAACCGTAGGTATTAAGTACCCCCGGCACATACTGTTTAGTATGCGAGGAAGTACCCGAAGTGAGAGCGAAGCACAGTACCCAATTGACAGTAGCCGATTCACGACGTGGGCCGAACAGCGAGGGGCGACAGTCACCGAGGAGGACGGGCAGATAGTGGCCGAGTGGGACGAGAACACCAGCATCACGATGGGCGATGGCCGGATTTCCTGCTGGAAGCCGTACAAGAGCCATCTGCGTTCCGCCCTCGAAATCGTGAAAGTTTCCCCCGAGGAGGAATCGCTGAGTCACACCGGAGCCGGGAAGGGTGAACTGGACTCGGTGAGTATCCGAGGGGACGAACTGCGTATCGAATCGACCCACGTTGGCGACCAGCACGAGTACGTTGTGACCGCCGAGGAGTAACCGGGTCTGGATCGGCTCATATACGCATGAGGGGTAGGGGTCAGAGGCCGAAAACCGGTCTGCAACGGGTTGTATCTGCTGTTTTCGGGCGATTCGGTTGGTGGGTAGGTCGTGCCGCAACTGACTTGCGGCTGGCGATAAAATGGACTGTCAATGAGTACCGAGAACGATGACTCCGACGGTGGTTCCGACGTATATCTTGGAACTAAGATGGGGCAGACGCGGATGAACACCCAACCGGCGTTGCCGGGGTTGAACGGCACGGCGAACAAAGAGAACAACATCTATACGAGTCCGGGTGGGTTGCCGATGAGTTTTGGCAAGCCCGACGACCGCATTTCGTTGGGGATGTGGAATCAGTATGAACAGCCGACGATTTGGGAGGCGGTCAACTACCCCCGCGAAGACCAGTTCCAGTTCGACTCGTACTATTTGCGGTACACGCGGCAAGCAGAGGCGAAGGCGATTATCGACAAGCCAGTGAACGACACGTGGCAGGATATGCCGACCGTTCACGACGAAGCCCACCAAGAGCAGGATAAGCCGGTTTCCGACTTCGAGAAAAAGGTCAAGGAGTTCTTCGAGGGCGAGCATACACGCCGGAAGCCGATTCATCGGTTGAACGTGTTAGACCGGCTGGCGCGGTTGGGTCGCTATTCGATTCTCGTTATCGGCTTTTCTGATGGTCGTGAGTTGCGGACGCCCGTGGGTGGCGTGTCCTCGCGGGAAAAGATGACCCAAGAGGATATTGAGAGATACACGAACGACCCGATGACCAGCGTTCCGGATGGGATGGGTGAGCCGGAGTTTGACGACCTCGATGACGTGATGTACTTGGCGGTGTTCGGGGAAGACCGCGTACAGGACTGGCGAACGAACGCTGATATGACCAGTCCGAGGTTTAGGCTACCGGATGAGTTTGATATAGTCACACAGGAATACGACGACGACGAAAACGACCCGGAGTTTGATAGCGATACGATTCACTGGACGCGGGTTATCCACGTTCCTGAAGGCACGCTCGAAAACGATTTAGAGGGGATTCCAGCACTCAAGCCGGTGTTCCATGAGTTGCTGAACATCGACAAAATCAAAGCCGCGAGTGGTGAGGGCTTTTGGCGGGCGGGCTATCAGGGCTTGCACGTTCGGCCACCGCAGGATGCGCAAGGTCGGTTCATGGAATTCGATAACCCGAAGGATGTGAAAGACGAAATCGAGGAGTTTATTCAGAACTTCGACCGGACGCTGGCGACTCCTGCTGAAATCAATCCGATTGATAGCTCGGTCGGGAATCCGATGCCGCATCTGGAAGCGAATTACCAGAGTATTTCTGCGGCGACGGATATTCCGAAATCTATCTTGACGGGTGAGGATAGGGCGGACACCGCGAGCGAGGACGACTTTAGCCAGTACAAGTCCTTTATCGCCCAGCGTCGGAACAACTACGCCGGGCCGGTGATTATCGAGCCGCTGATTCAGCGATTGATTGACACGGGTGTTCTGCCCGAACCCGAAGGCGATGGATTTGTGCTTGAGTGGCCCGCACTGGATGAACTGTCGCCGCTACAGGAGTGGGAACTGAAATCCACGATTGCCAATACGATTTCTACGCTGTCGCCGGGTAACGATACGAGTCAGTTTGGGACGGTTGGTGAGCTTCGACAGACGGTTGGTTGGGGTGCGGACATCGGGAGTGAAATCCACAAAGAGGATTCGGTCACGGATGTCGAGGATGGCGAAGTCGGGTTTAGCGGCGACTTCCCGTTCCCTGATGAACTGCACGATGATGCGAACGAGGCCCGTATCAGGTCACAGGAGTTGGGCATGAGCGGTGCGTTCCATATCCGTCGGTTTGACGATAGCACGTTCTTTGTCCCCGGACAGGACATCGCTGACCTCGAAATCGCGCTCGAAGCGGAGGCGGCTGGTGAACTGGACGAGGAACCTGAACCAGAGGACGAAGAGGCGTAAGTATTAACTTCATTTAGCACGTAGGGTTGGTATGGCAGAGTTAGCCAACCCAGTCGAAGTTGGACAGGTGTACCTTGATGCTGAGTACGAGAGTAGCGTTGAGGTCGAAGACATATTCATCAATGAGGACGGTGAGACACAAGTTCGCGTTGATATTCGGAACCGAGGCGTGGTGAGCGGCCCGCTGATTGATGTGGATACGTTCGTCAGTCGGGTAGACAGTGGCGAACTGGTGCTGGAAAGCGAGGGGATGTGAGCATGGGCGTCTCGATAGTTGCCAATGACCGGTGTGCGGTGTTCGTCTGCAACACTGAGGGTGTGGCGTTCGGCCCGACAATGAGCCTGCCGGGGATGGACGAGCGAGGACACCGCGAGTTGGCGGAGACAGTGTTAGAACAGAGTCGCGTTGATGTTCGGAAGGTCTGGAACAGGAATCCGGATGCGTTGCACGGAGTGGTTCGAGACGCTGAACGGGAGCTTTCGGGAGATGTCGAGTGATATGAGCCAGAGCGATTCAAAACCAAGCGGGATGGTCAGAGGGGTAACGTCACGGAATACGACTGCACACTGGATACTGTATGCGATAGATGCGATTGAGGCAGAGAATCCGGAGCAGACACGTGAACAGGGATTGAAGGCTGACGACGTATGGGCGTATGCCAGCGACGAGAACGATGAATCCATCGTGTTTCGGGGTGACCCGGAGATACGCTGGCAGATGAAACAGTTGGCGACTGAGCGGAACGCTCTCGCCCGGAGAACGGACGAAACCGACTGGGCTGACGACGACGTTGACTGGTACTACCGGTTGAACGAGAAGGGTCGGAAGGCGTTGTTGGACTTGGGCGTCCCGGAGTATCTACCGAACCGACGCGACCCGGAGCATGACCGCGAGTTGCCGATGTCGCCGAGTCATAGTCCGGGGTGGTGGCTCGAAGAGAGTGACCAGCCCGACTTCGACGTGGAAGCAGGATGGTCGCTGAACGACAACGACTGGGTGGAAGGTGGGACAGAGGGTGTGTACTTCAAAGACGAAGCAGACCGTGGTATGGCTCTTCAACGTGGCTATGATAGGATAGCCCAAGACCTGAAAGAAGCGTTCCCTGAAGTGACGTTTGTGGTGACGTGTGGGCCGTACCGGACACATGATTTGATGTACCGGATTCGTGACCCGTTCGAGAAGGTGGTTCAGATTGACGTGTACTCGCCGATGGCTGTGAGCCGGACAACGGAAGAGATAACGGACGTGATTCAACAGTTGGTGGTTGACTTGCATCACGCGCTCGAAACGGTTGACGAGGAGATTGACAATGAGTAATCAGCAACCAGACGACGAAGAGATACGCGAGGGGTATGAGAGCCACGAGTTGCGGAAGTGGCTGGATAGGATGGCAGACTCGGCAGACGTTCCTGACCACATCGGCTTTATTATCGCCCCGACAAAGCAGTTTGCCGTGTTGTTGAGCAACATCTGTGGTGGACGAATTCACGTGGTGTGTGAGGTGACCGATGACGGTGAAACTCAGTACGTTGAGTTCGAGCCAAATGGGAGCTACTTTGCGACGTACTCGGAGGATACGTTGATTGAGGATACCGTGTTGGATTTGCGGTTGCATAGCTGAAGCCAATAGACATTTGAGAACTTGGCTCGACGTGTGGTTGCTGGATGCTTTACGACACAAGTGAGTTGGTTGTTCGTTGTGGCGACTGTGACCGTTGGGTGAACCACACGGTGAATTATCGGTGTCCGTACTGTAAACGGCCACTGTAGGCGTAAGTATTAAGTTCTCTTACCACATAGGGTTAGTATGGACGTAACACTGCACTATTCGGATGGGAGCGAGTCGGAAACATTTGACGCGGAATCGTTCAAGACTATCAACGATGTGGCGTTTGTGGACGGGATGCTCCACACAAATGTCGAAGGTGTTACGGTAACTGTCTAAGTTTTAACTGAGTCGCGTTCGTTTAGACGGTATGTACGAGGACGAAGCGTGTGACCGCTGTGACGCGCTGATAGTGTACTCGGAGTTGAGTGGAGTGACCACGTTCAGCATAACGAGTGTAGACGATAGCACCCCAACGACGGAGTATCAGGTACAAGACCGCGTACTGTGTCGCAAGTGCGAGCAGGAATTACTGGAGTGGATTGACGGTGGCGAGGTTGACCGTGAACAGTGTGTGGATTTACCGTGTGTTGACCACATGGCTGATACGCTGGATACGTTGGGCGATGAACTAACCGACATTGCGAATAAACTCGAAGCGCATAATGCGGGGTAGGGTAGTAAGTATTAAATATTATCAGCACGTAG
>LKMJ01001578.1_pt1 | contig 20295 bp, 29 predicted proteins | sample 643391 | NCBI WGS metagenome assembly LKMJ01 (sample SAMN04112250, study PRJNA286221) | soda lake metagenome | biome: soda lake; feature: Kulunda Steppe; material: water; isolation source: sample PL-Br10 brine of Picturesque Lake | place: Russia: Kulunda steppe | collected 2010-07 | reverse complement strand
TGTGAGTTATTAGATACCTGTAGGTTTATATGAGGTTCTTCAGCCGCTTCGACATCCCACGAGGATGCACTGAAAGACATTAGGATAGTTAAAAATGTTACAAGGAGGATACTTGTCGTTCTTGAAGTATACATGCATAGGTTTAAGGTTAGATGTGTTAAAAAATCTACGTTTTTACAGCCAGATAAACGGTTTCAAACCAGAGTTTTTCTGATCCAGCTATCTCAAGATTGAAACGGTCTCTGACGCTTTCCCAGTCTGTCTCAGAGCTTAGAACCGTTATAAAGGTTCCTCCAGAGTTTAAATAACTCTCTACTTCTTTTAAAAACCTTTCTACAGTTTCAAGCCCGGTTTCCCCACCTCTCCATATATTTTCATCCCCAATACCTTTTTTCCCAGGTAAATAAGGCGGATTAAACACGACAACATCAAAAGTATCTTCGACTTTATCAAACAGATCTGACTGAAATGTTTTTACGTCTAAATCTTCCTCTTCAGCTCTTTTGTCCGTATAATCTACTGCTTCACAGTTCAAGTCTATAGCTGTTACTTCTGCGCCTTTTCTAGCAGCAGTCAAGGCCTGTATACCGGATCCTGTTCCTACGTCTAGGAACTTTTTGTCCTGTAGATCCATACGCTCTATATACTCTTTCACCATAATGCTGTCTTCACGGGGAGTGTAGACCGTCATAATATACTGTTTATGAATTCTGTGTATAGAGGGTTTGGGTTCTGGAATGATGAGTTGAACTCCGGATGCGCTTGTGTCCCTATAAAGAACCGGTTGTCCGGCAGCTCAACATACTCTGCTAGTGTTCCGTCTTCCATCTTACCTGAAATCTTAAGACCGTTTTCTTCAAGCCGGCCGTGGTAGTCCGGGTTCACTTCGTATCGATGTCTATGCCTCTCCGTAACTTTTTTTGATCCGTATATCTGCTTGACTTGGCCTTTTACCTCCGCAGTATAGTCTCCTAGCCGCATTGTGCCTCCCTTGTGTTCAATATTTTTCTGTTCAGACATCTCTGCAACAACCAGGTCTTCTTCACCCTTTTCGAACTCTTCTGACGCCGCATCTAAGTTTAGGACATTTCTTGAGAACTCGACAACCATCAGCTGCATACCGTAACAAAGCCCTAGTATAGGAACGTTATTTTCTCTACAGTACTCTACAGCCTTGATCTTGCCTTCTACTCCTCTAGAGCCAAATCCTCCGGGTATCACAACCCCGTCAAACTTTTCAAGCTGAGAGAGATCAATGTCTTCGGTTTCCACGTGCTGTATCTCTACTGAACCTCCTTTTTCTGCTGCGGCATGTTTCAAAGCTTCTTCTACCGATGCGTAAGCATCGTCCATCGCCATATACTTGCCGCATATAGCTACTGTTCCTAAAGGTTCGGAAGCTAGGTTTTCAACCCGTTCTCTCCAGTCCTTTATGCCGTTGTTTCTCTCTGGCAGCTCCATTTCGTCTTTTATAATCGTGTCAACGTTCTGTTCATCGAATATTAACGGCAATCGATAGATATTATCAATATCATGGTCTGAAATGACTTCTTGTTCCTCGACATCGCAGAAAAGAGATATTTTCTCTACTACAGAACTTTGAAGCGGTTTGCGGCTTCTTCCTACTATCATATCCGGCGATAACCCTGTTTCACGCAGCTTCTTCACTGAGTGTTGTGTAGGCTTGGTTTTCTGTTCTCCTGTGGTTTCGAGGTAAGGAACTAATGTTGTATGAATTAGATAAGTATCTTCATCCGGCAAGTCGTTAATTATCTGTCTTACAGCCTCTAGATACAGCATATTTTCTATATCTCCTACCGTGCCCCCTATCTCGACAATACCTATATCCGAATCGTCGACAGCTTCTTTCCAGTTTTCCTTTATCTCTTCAGTGACATGAGGAACCATCTGTACAGTTTCACCTAAGTAATCGCCTTTTCTCTCTCTGTCTATAACTTCTGAGAATACTTTTCCAGAGGTGAGGTTGCAGTCGCCAGTGGTTTCTATACCTAGAAACCTTTCATAATGGCCGAAGTCCATATCGACTTCAGTTCCATCTGATAGGACGAAGACCTCTCCGTGTTCATGAGGGTTCATGGTACCAGGGTCAACGTTGAGATAGCCGTCACATTTAACCGGGGTTATATCGAGTTCACGTTGCTGTAGAAGTTTTGAGACGCTTGCAGATACCAGTCCTTTACCTAAACCGGATAGGACACCTCCGGTAACAAATATCCATTTCGGCATAATTGGATGAATGCTCTGAGAAATAAATAGGTTTTCAGTGTTCGTCAGAGAAGAACTCTGCTATATCTGCAACCTTTCTAACATCTAGATTTATTACTCTTATTTCTGAGTGTGGTAAGCTATCTCTAAGCTGTTTAGCATCCTCCTTACTTATTTCAAGTATGTGACGAGAGTCTACAAAGGCATTCCTAACTTTTTTCCTTTTATGTGTGAAGAGTGCTTTGACCATTTCAAAGAACTGTTCTCTGTTTTCTACTCCGTGTCTGTCCTTGTTGGGATAAAGCTTCAGTACCGATGTATCGACCTCTGGCTCCGGATAGTAGCTTTCACTAGAGATATCTTGGAGTTTGACCGGTACGAAAAAGTAGTTAACCATCAGTGTGAAACGCCCGTAGTCTGACTCTCCCGGATCTCTGACAGCTTTCTCTGCAAGCTCCTTCTGAAGTATGAGAGTGCTCTGGATCTGTTTTCTACCTAGGAGCTCTATGACTTCTGAAGAGATCTGGAAAGGCAGGTTGGAGACACATCGGTCGACCTCGGGTATATCGTATTCGAGTATGTTTTCGTTGATAATCTCAACATCTCCATCAAAATTTCTTTTCAGGTACTGACTTAGAACAGTGTCTTTCTCTACCGCATACACTTTTTCGGCTCTTCCTTCCAGCTCTTTTGTTATAGCTCCTAGTCCAGGACCTATCTCTAACACCTTTTTATTCTCGACCTCTCCAGCTTCTACGAGAGCTTTGACAGAGGTTTCGGATGTCAGAAAGTTCTGTCCTCTGACAGGTTTTAGACCTAGTTCATCCAGTTTTTCCCTAGCATCAATCATTTTCTAGGATACAAAAAGTTTTCTTTTGGCTTCTCCTTTCAGTTCTTCGGTTATTCTGTCTATTAGAAGTTTTTCAGGATCTGGTAGGCTTGATACTCTTTCCCTTATATCATCAAAGTCTTCGAACTCGCCCTTCTCTCTTTCATCAAGAAGCTTCTGCATATGTTTGGTTCCTACGCCCGGTAGTAGTTCGAATGCGTGCCTTCTAGGTGTTACCGGCGTTGCTTCGTTGAAGAATTCGACGAACTTTTCCTCTTCTTCATTTATCATAGCCTGTAAGACGTATTTTAGCTCGCTTTTCGCGCTTCCGGTTAGGTCGTCATAACTTAACCTCCCTTTTATGTACTTGACTCTGTCTCTCTCTCCTTCGCCTATATAGAGCTCTTCTCCTCCTTTAGGCCGTTCTTCATCACGCATTACTACCTCTAAAAGGTTGAAGTTGTTTGTTCCTATTCCTTGAGCTGATGGCTCGTCTTTCTCTCCTGGTCTTCCGTGTTCTAAGAAGTCTAGTACTCTTATGTTCTCTTCTTTTTCCGTCATATTATACACCTTTCTAGAGGTATGAATAACAGAACATTTAGAAGTTAAAAGTTTTCCGATTACCGGGTTTGTAAACGTTTTCTACTCTGTTTCTATACTTCCACAGATTTCAATGATTTTGTTTATCTCAGAGTCGTCTAGTTTTACTCTTTCTTTTGAGAAAACGGATCTTACCGTAGACTCGTGTTCTGGAACTACTTCTAGTAGTTTGTAGACATGTTTTTCTTTCAGCGAATCTATCTCTGTTAGCTCCTTGTAAAGCTCTTCTAGAGTTCCCAGATCTTGTACTTTACAGTGTCTTGTAAGGTTTTCTAGAGCGATCTTCTGTTCATGGCTTAGGTTCTCTTCGTCTTTATCTTGAAGTGCTTCTAGTGCTTCGATAGGGTAGGCGTAGTTTTCTTCTTTTACCTTCATTTCTAATCACTCTGTCTTTTTTAGGTGTACAGGCTTTATGTAAAGCGTCTTTGTTTTGTTTCCTTCCTTGAACTCTACTTCGTATGCGTCTCCTTTCTGACCTGTTACATCAACAGTTTTACCGTGGTACCTGTGGTGTACTCTTCCTTCTGTTACCGACGGATCTATCTTGATAACTGCTTTCTCTCCTTCTTCGAAAGTTTTCAGCATGTCGTTTATTGTTGTTTTATGTCTTGGATCCTTTGAGAGAGTTTTTCTTGCTCCCTGCTGTGGTCCGGAAGATTTCTGTGCCATTTTTTGATCTACCTCTATAGTTCTGAGTGAGATATTAAACTTTTTAATAGGGAGACTTCTCAGCCCGACAAATAATAGTTGTTACTGTTAGATAACAACAGATTTATAAGGCAGGAAAACAAATTATACTATACGAGCCAACAATGAAAGATCTAAACGAAGTCAAAAGAAGACTTGAGAACGTCGAAAACGTACAGACTGAAATGGTTACAACTCTTGGAACAGAGAATAACGAAGTAGCAAGAGCTGTAGGATACGATACCGATGGCGCAGTGAGAGCTACAGCTTATGAAGACGGAGATCTAGACCTAGATTACCAGGACACAGGATACCAATAACAACTTATCCCTCTTTTATTTCTCTATATCCACTACATCCAAAGCAGTACATACTGCCTCAACACCAAGCAAACCGGAAACACTTGGCTCAGCCCTACCATCATCTCCTGAAATAAGTTCTTTGATATACGTACCTGCTTCGGCTTTAATCACAAGCTCTAAACCTTCATCCTTTTTCTCCCAGTAGACTCTGTGGACCTCTCTCTTTCTTACCTTGTCAGCTCTACGGTGTTCAACACGTTGAGGAGTTCTCTGCTCCACAACCCCTTTAAGCTTTTCCAGAACCTCTAAATCATCTTTCTCTACTTCTTCAGAGAGCTCTACATCCGCACGGTACATCTTGTCCGCATGCTTGTTCTTTACTTCTTCTACCTCATCTTTCTCCCCATACCTAATATTGTATACTTCTATCATGTCGGACTCGTTGACTTCTTCCTGTAACTGTTCAAGATCCAGATCACGGTTCAAAGGCTCTACAAGCTCTAATAAGAACTCTCTTCTTCCAAAACATCTGGCGTCGACATCCTCTCTTCCGCCACCGTGGAACTTTGCCTCTATCGACTTAGTTTCTCTTTTGAACGGTTCCTGAATTTCTTCCTGAATAGAGGTATGATAGTTCTTACCTGTGAAATCGCATTCGTCACATCCTCCGCCCCTACAGTTCCTACAGTGCCAGACAGTCTGAGGAAGTTCACGAGAGTACTTATTATACTGTCCGTAGATCAGCATCGAGTTAACCTGTAGCTCAACCCTGTCTTTGTTCTCATCCATCTCGATTACCGCGTTTATATCCGGCCGCTTGAAGTCGACTTCAAGACCCGTTCTGTCGTGAACCCTTTTACCTATGAGACGGGAGAGCTCAGTCTTCAAGGGCTCAACCCATTCGATACCGTACTCTTCCCATAACTCGTCCTCCGCATCGACTGCTTCCGGAGGAGGTCTTATACCTATCAAGAAAGTGTCTAATTCGTAACGTCTAAACGAGTTTACCACAAGATCTGTCCAGTGCTCCAGTTTTTCGAAGACCCCGTTACAGATACCGCATTCACCGCCTTCTTCAGCCGTCTCCGGAATATTATCTCTTATGAAAGAGTCTCCATCCAGATCCTCTATCCTTCGAGCGATAGCTCCTCTCTCCCAGTTTTCCAGTCCATGACCTAGTTTTGCGAACTGTCTTCCTAGACAGTGGTCACAAAGGTTTTCTTCAAGAAGTCTGTCTCTCTTCCGTTTTACTGTCTGCATAATAGAGAACTGTTTCTAACCCTATCTTTTTCAAGAAGACGTTTTCTCTCACAACGACGTTTTGAAGTTCGAGAAAATATCTTCCATACTGTCCACTGCCTTTTCTTCCTGCATATCCGGTATAACAGGGTTTGTGAAGGCGGATCCGGCCGTATCAATATTCACTGATGCCATACCCCATCTTTTCTGGAAGACTGTCTGAGTCTTTACAAGGTTCTGAACCCTGAAATACGGAACCGTATAGGTCCTTCTGTTCCAGAAGCCTTTACGTGTAAATAAGTGTTTTTGACCGATACTGTACCCTATATTCGCCCATTTCAGCCTAGAGGCTTTTCTTGAACCAATTATCAAGGTTAATGGTACTAGGTAGACGACTGCACCGAAACCAGTATATACGTTTAAGACAGCCATCAACAGCAGTAGCACTGAACCAAGCAGTAGATACCTTCTAAAGTATCTTGTCCTCGCTCTCTGATTTACGTAGTCGAGCTCCGGCATCTCGTACTCACCTATCTCTTCTGCTATAGAGACTATCCTGTCCTTTTTAGCAAGAGGTATCGCGGTCTCTGACCCCTGTACCTGCTGCTGGGCCGGGCCGTATCCTGCAGTTTCAACATTCAAGGTCGCATAACCCAGCCATCTTTTCAAGAAGTTCTCTTCAATTATGATGTTCTGTATCTTTTCCTCAGGGATTGTGCCCGAGGATCTGTGCAGAAGACCTCTCTCATACTCTATTGCGTTATCTCTGAATACAAGTTTGAAGTCGTAAAACTTTGTGAGAGATGAAAGTCCGCTTGAGACCCATGCAGCAAATACTGCAAGCGTCACTAACGATATAAGTCCTGGCGAGCTTAACAGAGTTCTTGTACCTATGCCTAACTGTCCGATAAGCGCGGTTCCGGCAAAAACTGCGAGGACTGCATAACTTATAGCTGTACGAGGGTTTATCGATACTGCGCTCAGTATTAGAAGGTTTCTATCGGTGAGCCGAAAATCCTCTTTCTCTATCTTTTTCTTTTCAGGCTCTGTTCTTCTGTTTTTAAGCTCTCTTATCTCTTTCTGTACGTCTTTAGCATCTTCATATTCTAGGTACCGGAAATTTGCCTCCGATGTATCTCCTCCCGCCGTTTCAACGTTTACTTTAGCAATTCCAAAGAATCGCTGGAAAACTGTTCTGTCTACGTCTACGTTCTGTATCCTTCTTAATGGTATATCTCTTGTCTTTTTAGAGAAGACGCCTGAACTTATCTCCAGCCCTTCTTCTGTTATTCTGTATACGTATCTCTGCCAGTAAAGATACTCGTAGATAAAAATAACTCCTGTACCGAAAAATACAAACGCTATGAAAAGCAGAAGACCTAACGGCCCTTCCGCTATTAGCGATGCTCCTCCGAACAAGAGCGCAAATACAAGTACAGTGGTCAGTTTAGATACAGTTCTATAAGGTATCGATAGTTTCGAGAGTTTCATACACCGTCAAACCCTTTCTCCGACTCAATGGCCACATCTCTGAGATGTTCCTGTATCTCTTTGGCTCTTGTTTTATCAAGTCCCGGTATTCTGACATCTGTGCCTCTAGATCCTGCAGTGAAGATTTTTAGAGATGTAAGACCGAAAACTCTCTCTAGAGGAGTCCTATGGGTGTCAATATGCTGTATCCTTACATGCGGGACCATCGAAACAACCTTCACGAGCACTCCTCGCTGTATATACACATGGTCCTCCCTTAGTTCAAAGCCCCAGTTAAAGTATCTCAAAACCGCGTACCATACACCAATAACCGGTAGGAACATGAAAGGTATCAGAGCCAATGATAAGCGCTCCGTTAAACCGTAGACAGGGATTGCTAATATCAATCCTAGTAAAAAACCTATTAGACCTAGTTTGGCCATCCAGATTCTCTTTATTTTATGTTCAAGCTTCTCCATACTGAATCTTTACTCCTTATACTCTTTAGTTTTCAGAAGATTCAATATCAAACTTTCTGGTCTTCTTCACTATACTTTCATCCTCAAGCTCTAGTATATCGACCTGGAAAACGTCTTTTACCTTTAGAACCATCATCTTTGGGTTACCGGGCCGGGAGCTACCTCCACCTACGCCTGTACAGCTTCCAGGATTTAAAAGTATTTTACCGTCTTTTTCAGCCGCCTCTTGGTTATGAGTGTGTCCATGTAGCAAGACATCGACTTCTAAATCTTCTTCAGCTATCTTAAGAAGCGTGCTGTGATCTCCTCTCGGCGTTATGCCTGTGCCATGGTATACACCGAACTCCACACCGTTTTTGTTGAAGGTTTCTGAGTTGGGTAGCTCAAACCGGTCACAGTTACCTTTGACTGCTATAAGCTTTTCTGAAACATCTTTAATGTTCTGATAAACTTTCTTCTCCTCAAAATCACCACAGTGGACTGTCATATCTGCTTCTTCAACAAGCTCAATAAACTTTTCAGGTATCTCAGGTGATCTGTGAGGTACGTGAGAGTCAGAGATCAAGGCTATCATAATTCAGTAAAAGCCTCTCAACCTTTATATACTACCGTTCATTAACGTTTATTAAAGGGTTTTAAGGGCTCTTGAGGGGAGTCTTGAAGTGGAACCTTTAGAATGGAGAAGAAGATAAAACAAGTATTTTACAGAAACATGATGTTGACGCTTTTAGGAGCAACTAGAGCGATAGGTAGAGCTGACTTTAGACCTCCATCTAAATGGGTAAGCATGTTTGAAAGCGTTAGAGCCTCATCCGACATCCTATACTTCAAACTCTCAAGTATAGACGAAGATGTAGAAGAAGAGTTTATGGAGAAGGAAGAGATTCTTGAGAAGAGGTTAGGAAAAGAGAAGTTTTACAGTAAAGAGGAATTAGACGACCTTAAGAACAAAAGAGACCAAATAACAGTTTAGAACCCTAATTTCTGCATCATATTCTGCATATTGCCTCTTTTCATAGACTTTTTATCGAACTTGTCTACCATGTTCTTTGTCTGTCTGTAGTGCTTGACAAGATCTCTAACCTCAGAGGTAGATGTCCCTGAGCCTTCTGCAATTCTTTCTCTACGAGACCCTCCTATAACTGAGGGATCGTTCATCTCTTCGGAAGTCATGGAATCCATTATAACAGTGTAAGATTCAACCTTTCCTTCAGTAATATCTGTTATCTCTGAAGGCAGATTAGCACCGAAAGGAAGCTGCTGAAGCATCTCCTCCATAAGTCCTGCATCAGTCATCGACTGTATCTGTTGTTTGAAGTCTTCTAAGGTGAAGTCTCCTTCAAGAATGGCTTCAGGATCTGTTTCAAGCTCCTCAATCTTTTCGAGAAGCGACTCTAAATCAGGCTGACCTATCATCTCCGAGACGAAGTCAACAGGATCGTAGACCTCTAAATCCTCCATCTTCTCTCCATTACCGATAAACTTGACCGATATACCCGAGTTCTGGCATGCCACAAGCGCTCCTCCTCCTTTGGCCGACGAATCCATCTTTGTAACTACTACGCCTGTCAGCCCTACAGACTCTTCGAAGCTTTCAGCCTGTTTCCGTGCAGACTGTCCTATATCCGCCGGCATCACCAAGTATTTCTCATCAGGCTGGAAGACCCGACCTATATCAGATAGTTCTTGTTTGAGCTCTTCGTTTAGAGAGTTCCTACCGGCGGAGTCAACTATAGTTACATCCGTATCCAGTTCCTGCATACCTTTCTCGACTACTTTAACAGGATCTTCAGCTTCTTTATCGCCGTAGAACTCTACCCCTATATCTTCAGCAATCTGTTTTAACTGGTCGTAGGCTGCCGGTCTGTCTGTGTCTGCACCTATCACACCTACTTTTAACCCTCTTTTTCTGTAGAAATCCGCTATTTTACCTGTTGTAGTTGTTTTTCCTGATCCAAACAGCCCGCATAAAAGTATTTTTTTAGGTTCGACCTCTACTTCTGCCTCTTCTCCAAGCAGTTCTTCTAACTTATTGTATACTATTTCAAGTACGTGTTCTTTCCGTGTTAAACCTGCAGGAACTTCTTCATCCAGCGCCTCTTCTCTTATCTCACTGCTTAAATCTGAAACCAGTGAAACGTCTACATCCGCCTGTATAAGATCTCTCTGTATATCTTTTACCAGTTGTTCTACTGCTTCTTTGTCCGCTACTCCTTTCGAAGAAAACTTCTGTACAGACTCTTTTATCCGGTCGAACATACTCACTGTTTTGATGAAAAACGGTTAAATGCTAAATGGTTACGAACCGATATTCCAGAAGTTGTAGACTATTATCGATATAATGAATCCGAGTATGGCACCAGCAAGACCGGTGAAAACTGCTCCTGCAACTCCGAATCCCTGTAAAGCCCCATAGGTAAAGCCGATAAGTAAGAAGGTAACTCCTGTATGGAAAGGGTTCAGTAGAGTTCCTAACGCCTCCCAGACCTCTATCTTGGTCTTGAGATGGTAAAGTATCCAAGAAACTGTTAAGAGCACTCCTAAACCTGCCAAAGGACCTGACACCTGGTATGCTTGGAATGCAAGTGCTGCAGCCGCTCCGCCAATTATTAACAAAACGAAGTCCTGGGCCATTAAAATCTTAGAAATCAATTAACTGATAAAAGAGTTTCACCCGAAACGGGTTATCTATGCAGCTCTCTCTTAGAAGGATAGAGGATCAAAACATATACTACCAAGAATCAGGAGAAGATTCCTCTATACAGCTGGTATTTGTCCCAGGAGCTTTCAATGCAGAGATCTGGAAACATCAGATCAACTACTTTTCTAAGAATTACAAAACAGCTGTTTTCGAGCCATTACAGAGGAGAAAAGATTATGAAGGAGTGAAAAAGGCTCTGGAAAGTATTATAAGTCAAGAAGTAATGGATAAGGTGGTTTTAGTCTCCGATATAACTTCTAACTCCATAGTACAAGAACTAGAGAGCCATGAGAATGTTAAAGCTACTTTCATGACAGGGAGGTATTCAAAGCCAGATATACCTTCCAGAACGTTCTATAAGATTATCTGGAGCTCTCTGATTAGAGAGCCTAAACTACTGAGGAGAACGCTTTTTTCAGAATGCACAAGATACAATGTTCTAAAGGAGTTCTCCGAAGATGTTGTAGTTCCTAAACACGATATAATGAAAAGCTTTTTAGAGAGACATGAGCTCTCAAGACCTGAAAAACCGTCAGCTACAGTTTACAGTACTGAAGACCGTTTTAGCAGCCTCAAATCTATTAGAAATCTGCAGGACGACCACTCTATAAGAGTTATTGAGAGGGCCGGAACCTATAGCTTCTACGAAAAACCAGAGGAGTACAACAAGGCTTTAAACGACTTCCTGACAAAGGTGAAGAAAAGCATAGAGAAGAACGAGGTTGAAAAAGCTCGTGATAAAAACCGTTCATTAACAGAGTTTGAAAAGAAGAAGGTGGCGATAAAGAGATGATAGCAGGTCTAATACTAACATCAGACGGCGAGAAAAAGTGTAACATAGCGTTCTTAGGCGACAAAACAGAAACTTTCTCAGTTAAAACCAACTCCGAGATAGTTGAGAAGATAGAGGAGTTCCAGCCAGATATAGTGGCCGTCAATGTTTCAAGCGAACAGTCACGAGAAGAATTTACTAAAGGAGAGAAAGATCTAATAGAAAGCGGTTACAGCTTTACGCCTTCCTCATCCGAAACTAAGAAAGTTAAGAGGCTTCAGTCTCTCAAGGCCGAAATTGAACACAAGACGGAGGATTTACCAGACTTCATAAGATTTGAGCCTCACATCACCTCTGAAGAACTTGCTTTGGATAGCGACAAATCGCTTGAATCTATAGGCGTTTCAGCTGATAATATAGGCTCAGCCAAAGAGTTTGATGCCGTTGTTGGAGCGGTGACAGCACGTTTTTATCAACAAAATCAGTACAGAGATCTAGGTGTGATAGTTCCGGAATCACTGGACAGCTAACAAAAACCTTATAAGGATTTTAGGAGGAATAAGTAAATACAGGTTGAAGATCCATGGGCATGGAAAAATTTTATAGCACAGTCAGGAAACAGTTTGGAGTTGAAAAGAAACAGCTAAAGCAGGAACTGAAGCAAGAAGTGACAGAAGAACTAAGAGAGGAGTTTATTGAAGAGATATCCTACATAGAAGCCCAGATGAAAGAGTACGAACAGTTTGTAGCCGAAGTAAACCACCTAATGTCCAAGATGAGAAAGGACAGAATCAGAGAAAACTCCAAAGGTAGACAGATAAAAATGGATCAGTTTGAAGACGACCTAGAGCCTCTCAAATCCAAGCTTCAGGAGCTTGAAGAGTCGATGCAGAAACGACTAGATGAACAACAGGCATACAGCTAAAAGAACCAATTTTATTGTTCTACCGTACACATATCTTATTTAAACAGTTTTTCTTTAGATTTCTCTAATGGAGATAATCAGTTTTAGAGAGATACCTGAAGTGTCATTAGAAGAGGCATCAATACTGAAGAACGAGAAGAGATACTACGCCACACAACGTATTTCGGAAGAACAGCCCTCTAATTTTCCTCTGCCGTGGAGAACAGAAGCTAGACCATTGGACTCAAGAGAACTAGCTGAATACATTGGCGGAAAGATAGAAGATAAAAGTACAGATAAACTTACTTCAAATGAGATAAAGAAAGAGCAGACCTCTTTAACTCAGTCACACTTCCCGCTCATGATCAAAGAAGGATACCTAGAGGAATATGAGAGCAGATCACAGGCGAAACAGGTAAGGCCAACTGAAAAGTTCGACAATCTCAAACAGATAATACCTCCCGAACTCGATTATAGTGACAGAATAGGGGACAAACTTAAGTACGGAGACTTCTTTAAGGTACTTTCTAACGAAAGACAAAGATTTCTAGTAAGCTATACCAAACATTCTAACCAGCCTAGCCTTAGAGAGGCTGCAACCCTTTTAACCTCTTACGAAGAAGATGTTGACCAGTCTGAGGTAGACTCTACGGATCGTAAACGGATCTATACTTCTCTTAAGTACAGCAACCGTATACCTGATGCAGTGCTTAGAATAAACTCCGAAAACCTGATTGATGAGGGCGAAGATCTAGACCTGGTTAGTTCAGCTCTAAAGGAGTCTTACGGGCTTCAAATGAGCAGCTTATATGGAGTTAAAGAGTTTTTGACTCCGTAGATCAAACTATCTTTTCTACAAAGGCCTCCTTGTCAAAACTTTCTAGGTCCTCGTAGTTCTGGCCGTTACCCACAAATGCTACAGGCTTACCAGATCTTTCCGATATTGATATAATTGCTCCACCGTCCTCATCGACATCCATCTTCGTAACTATAATCGCATCAAACATTCCCTCATAAGCTTCAGCTTGTTCAAGAACATCGTTCCCCGACAATGCGTCAACGACCAAGAAGGTGATATCAGGGCTGTTAACCTCCACCATCTTCTCTAGTTCGTTCATGAGATTTGTATTTGAGTGGCTTCTTCCTGCGGTATCAACTATGGCCACCTTATCTTCCTTTTCTGCATGTTCAACAGTGTCATAACCCACCGCCGCAGGATCAGATTCATATTCATGCGATATAACAGGCACGTCAAGGTTTCTACCATGTTCTTCTAGCTGCTCAATACTTGCAGCTCTAAAAGTATCTCCTGCACCAAGTACAACCTCTCTACCATTTTCCTCAAGTCTGTGGGTTAGTTTGGCTGCAGAAGTTGTCTTACCGCTACCATTAAACCCTATAAAGAATATTACCGGCGGCTCTCCCGATTTTTTCAATTCCTCTTCAATATTGAAGCTGTCATCTAGTAGGTCTAGTAGTACTTCTTTCACAGCTTGGTTGACTTTTTCCTCTACTTTAGTTCTAGGTACTTTTTGTCCTAGAAGATTTTGGCGTAGCTCCTTTTCTATTGATTCTGCAGCCTCAAGTGAAACATTGCTCTGCAGAAGTTTCAGCCTCAGTTCTTCTAATAGAGGGTTTAAAGTCTCTTCCTCAAGTTCTTTTTCAGTTACTGCAGACTTGACATCAGAAGAAAAATCTTTTACAGATTCTTTGAACCGTTTGAGCATCTCCAGCACCTACTCTTGGTCTTGGCGCGCTTGCTGTAGATGTTGTTGTATCTCTTGCATCTGAGCTTGAAGCTGCTCTATAGTGTCTTGTAGCTCGTCGTGTGTCTCCTGTAGCTGTTCTTTTCTTCCTTCAAGTATTTCAACTGCCTTGCCGACAGTTTTCTTCTCAAAGGCCTCTCCACCAATGTTGGTTACTATTTTATCGGTTTCCTTAAGCTCTCCTACTACAAACGCTCCTGAGCCTATAGGCACTAGTATCTCGCTTCCAACTTCTTCATTCTCTATGTTTTTTGCAGCTTTAGCTGTCTCCTCCATCTCGTTTATATTGTCTTCTACCTGCATGACATAGTCTTGAACCTGTTCAATCTGTTGCTGGATCTGTTGATATTTCTGTAGCTGTTCCTGTTGGTTCATTGTTTCTATGCCTCTTTTACGTTTTCTACAGTTATTTTGCCTCTTGGAGCGGAGTGTTCGCTTCCTAGCTGAGAGTATAGATTGTCTTCTGCTTGTTTTTCAGACTCTGCTTCTACTGTTCTCTCGAAAGGATGTTCCTTTCTTCCAAGTCTGATTTTACCGGAGAAAGTGTACTCTGTCATAGTTCTAAGGATAACTCTGAACTTTTTAAACCCAACCCCGGTACAGATTAGAGAATTTAATTTAGATCCTGTGACTCAGTCGGTTCTTTTACAACCTAGTTTACCTTTCTGAACCACTTATTCTTGGACAAGCATCTGGTCTATTCTACCTAGCTCAGGGCCTGTAGTCTCTTCTCCTACCAGGAAGTGTGTACTGTTACAGAGTATACCTGATGAGACGTACGGAGAACCCATATTTATCGTGCCGATATCTATCTTCTCTACATCCAAGGCATTCATTACTTTCTCAGCGTCTTTTTCCGTCGCAGCTCTATGGATTACTGCCCCGTTGTTGTTAGCTACACCGCATACACCAACGTTTGATATCCCTGCTATGTCGCCTATAGTCACAGGGACCTCTAAAGCCTCTTCAATCTCTTCTTTCTTATCGGAAAGCTTTTCGCTTACATAGGCACCTTTGTCGTTGACAAGGATAAGATTGCCTAAGGCTGTATCGTTCGATTCTATTATCTTATAGGTGATATTCGAGGCTTCAAGTTTCTTCTCTTCATGCTCCGTGATTGTCTCAGGAACCAGTAGACAGTTTGAGTTCCCGGCGGTGAATAATCCAACCAGATTTGTTCCTGCTATACGGGTTACAACATAGTCTAATTCGAAGAAATCTTTCTCTCTAAACTCATAGGGATACACAGCGTACTTCGAGGTGACTGTGGCATAGAAACCTATGTTGGGATCTCCCTCGTAATTATAACGTTCTATAGACATACTGACCGGTCTATTCGTCGAGGTCGTCTCTTCTCCAGTGTCTATCCTTTCTAGGCTTGAGGGAAGTCTTTCTTGCTCTATCCATTCCAAAAGCTTTGAGAGCTGCCCATCTTGGAGCTGATTTAGCTGTGTTGTATGCTTTTGATAGTCTTTTTTTCTTAGACTTTGTCTTGTTGGAACTCATAGTATCTTTTTCACCTTCTAAACTTTATATTTGAACTTTCTTGGTTTTGAAGCGATCTAAGTATCTGTTTCATCTCTTCCTCGTCTATCTCGTTTATACGTCCTGAGCTTCCTAAAGCTGTTATCTGACGTGCTACGGCCAAAGCCTTCTCCTCATCTACCGTCTTAATATTGGTGAGACGAGATTTGGCTTCTTTGGTCATATACTGTGATGCTTGTGACCAGATATGTTGTTTCTGCTGCTCTACCTGCTGATCAAGTTCTTCTTCCTGGCCTTTCAGCTCTTCCTTTTTCTGTTCTCTAAGCTTTTCAAGCTCGTCTTCGTCTGCCATAGCTCTCTTTATGCTAAGACTTTTTCTGCCTTCTCGTCGAGGAAGCTTTTACCTTTCTCAGTTATTACTCGGCCTTCTCCTTCTTCCTCTTCAACTAGTCCTGCTTCTTCAAGGTTCTGTAGAACTGTTCTGATTACTTTACCGGATGCTTTACCGTGGTGTTCCGGCTGGTGTCCGTTGTTCTTTCTTCCTCCATAGATAGTTCTTAGTCTGGAAACCCCTAGAGGTCCTTCCATGTAGACCTTTCTCAGGACTGCTGCAGATCTTATATGGTACCAGTTCTCTTGCTGTGGAGACCTGTCTTTGTGGACTCCTGTCTTAACGTACTGGGTCCATTCCGGTGCCTCGAACTCTTCTTCTAAATCATTTGCTGCTTCCTTGATTAAAGGCTCTGCTTTTACATCGTAAACTGTTGTCATACAACAAACCAAAATGAGTCAAAAACTTTTAAATCAACCCTTCTGAAACCAGTCGAGGATTATCAGGTTCAAAACGTTCTTCTATCTGAAAAACGTGTTTCCAGATATTTGGTACTTTCTTCGTATGCTTTCCGGTCTCATACCGTATCTGGAAGCAAGTATATCTAAAACTTGTGAAACGTTATGTTCTTCCTCTGTAAGCAGGTAGTCTGCGTCTTTTCCTACCTCTTTCCGGACTTTTTTATCGGTGTCTGTCAGCCAGTCTTCTCTTATCCTTCTGAAAGGCTCTCTATACTCTTCAGTTAGTTTGTCTTCCTCAAGAAATGTCTTTAGTCTTTTAGGGGTTTCAGAGTTACTTGAGTAGCATTCTCTTACCGCCTCTCTGTATTCCTTTCCGTCGACTAGATTATCTATAAACTCTGATACGTTGTATGCGCTGTTGATATTGATTCTTGCTCCGGTGTACCGGTTCTCATCTATGTCTTCAGGCTTTATTACCAGTAAATCCGTACCGGATACAGAGACCTGAAGGTCGCCGTATCTTTCTCTTCTAACGGACTCTGGACAGAGTTCTTCAGACTCCGAGTCATCTCTTTCTGAGCTTTTGAAAGATAACATGTAGTCCGGTAGGCCTTTATTGTCCTCCATAATATCTCCTGGACTAGAGATATCTCTACACATCTAAAGTATTGTGTATACCCCATCAACAGTGATAGAGTCTATACTTTCTGTCGGGTTTATGGAGATAGAGACACCAAGCTAGCTCTCTAGAAAGCTTGACTTTAGACTCTTCTCCTCTAATTCCGTTTCCAACGCTTTAACAAACGCTTCTAACTCTACCTCTTTCCTCTCTCTTTCTTCTCTATCTCTAACAGACACATTTTCTGCTTCTTCCTCATCGTCCCCTATGATCAGCATGTAAGGAACGTTGTCATCGTGCGCTGCCTGTATCTTCTTTCCAACAGTCCAAGAACGGTCCTCAATCTGTACACGGAACTCTGAGAGTTGCTCTTTAACCTCCTCGGCGTAATCCAGATTATCATCGCTTACAGGCAGGATTCTCACCTGTTCAGGCGCCAGCCATGTCGGGAAACTTCCTTCGAACTGTTCAATCAGAACCATCAGGAATCTCTCGTAGCTTCCGTAAAGCGCTCTGTGGATCATCACCGGCCTTTCTTCTTCGTTGTCTTCTGTTGTGTATGTCAGATCGAATCTTTCAGGCATATTGAAGTCCAACTGAACTGTAGGTCCGTCCCATTTTCTTCCTAGGGCATCTGTGAAAGCCATATCGATTTTTGGTCCGTAGAATGCTCCATCTCCTTCCTCTACTTCATAGTCTAGGTCTAGTTCTTCTAAAACTTCTTTAAGTGAGTCTTCTGAGTTTTCCCAGATTTCGTCGCTTCCCATTGATTTTTCTGGTCTTGTGGCCAGGAAGTAGTCTGCCTCCATCCCGAATGTTTCCATTACTTTCTGGATGTTCTCCATTACCTGTGTTATCTCTTGTTTTATCTGGTCGGGTCTTACGAAGAGATGTGCGTCATCGATTGTGAACGCCCATACTCTTGATAGTCCTGAGAGCTCTCCTCTTTGTTCTTTACGGTAGACTTTTCCGTTTTCTGCGTATCTGACCGGCAGGTCTCTATAGCTCCAGTCTTGTTGGTTGAATATTGTTGCGTGTCCCGGACAGTTCATAGGCTTTAATCCGTACTCGTCGTCTCCTACATCAAGCAGGAACATATCTTCCTGGTAGTTTTCGTAGTGTCCTGACTCTTTCCATAGCTCTGTACGGAAAAGATGCGGCGTCTCTACAAACTCGTAGTCTTGATCCCTGTTAAGTTCGTCTACGAAGCCTTGTAATTCGTTGAGTATTGTTTTTCCTTTCGGATGGTATAATGGTAGTCCTGGACCTGTTACTTCTGGTATGGAGAACAGGTTCATCTGTTTACCGATTTTTCTATGGTCTCTTTTTTCGGCTTCCGCTTTTCTTTCTAGGAACTCTTCTAGTTTGTTTTCTGAGGAGAACGCTGTACCGTAGACTCTTGTAAGCATCTCGTTGTCTTCATCTCCTCTCCAGTAGGCTCCAGCAATTTCCAGTAGCTTGAAAGCTTCAACCTCTCCTGTTGAATCTACGTGAGGTCCTTTACACAAGTCTTTGAACTCTCCTTGTTTGTAGAAGCTTATCTCATCGCCTTCAGAAGCCTCTTCGTTAAGTATATCTGTTTTGTACTTGTTTTCCTGGTAGAGATGTTCGGCTTCTTCCCTTGAAAGAGCTTTTCTTTCAATCTCAAGATCTTCATCAATAATATCCCGCATCTCTTCTTCTATCTCTACTAGATCCTCTTTATCTAGGTCTACGTTGTCGATATCATAGTAGAAACCTTCATCTGTTGATGGACCTATCGCTAGCTTTGCTTCAGGATACAGTCTTTGAAGTGCTTGTGCGAATACGTGTGCTGCTGAGTGTCTTAAGACTTTCAGGCATTCTTCACTTTGATCCGTTATTATCTCTATCCTGTCTCCGTCAGACACTGTTTCCTCTTTTGCTACCAGTTCTCCGTCGATCTTTCCGGCCTTGGTATCGTCTCCTAGACCTGTACCTATCTCATAGGCGACGTCTTCGACCGTTGAGTTATCATCCATTTCTAGTTTCGATCCATCAGGTAGTTCTACTTCAATACTCATGGAAGACCACGCGTCGAGAACAGTTTAATGGGTTTTGGAATAGAGCCGGGGCTCGAGAAAGTTCTTCAGTAAATACTGGTCGGGGTAAAATATCCACCCTTCATTGTATAGAAAATTTGGACTAGTCATTGTTAAATTCGTTACGTCTCAGACACCTGAATCCTAGTTATAACCTCTCAGGCAGATTATTACTATAGAAATATGTAGAAAAAGATGTAGTAAACTATCGTTAAAGCAGATAATGGCCCTATTAAACATGAAATCAGTGCTATAGACGCAGATTTTTGGCTTGATAAGCCGATACTCCTTTTAATGCCTTTTGCAACCACTGCTAATCCTGCAACACATAACAATACAGATGCCACAATACCTAGAACAAATATCATGCGGTTGATTTGGACACTAATACCTGCGTAGCCTAGATACATTGTCGTTACATACGTCAAGGCGTAAGTTGCAACTGCCGCCGGACCAAAAACTGTTGGGTAGGAGACAATCTTGATACTCTTAGCAAAGTCGTCTACCCCCGACAAAAAAAGACCGACGTGCATCAAGACAAGAGCCGATACAAAACCGATTAAGATAGAGGAAGCAAGTAAAACAGGATCAAAAGAAAATACAATTCCTGGATCCTCTGATAGCCAAAGCCCAGCAATTCCTCGTCCGTACTCTATAGCTGATGCGGCAGCAATCATAGAGAATGCAAAAACTATGGACTTCATTACGCTACCAGCTTCTACCTCGGAGTAATACTTCTCTAGCAGCAAGTCCTTGATGTCTCGGATTTTATTCATCATACTCATTTAACAATTTCCAGTTAATCCGTTAAATATGATAAAGGTACTCCGTCTTGGTCACCGTGCGGGTAGAGACGATAGAATTTCAACTCATGTAGGCCTAACGGCGAGACAGTGGGGTGCATCGGAAATTGTCTACTCCGGTCAGAAAGACTCTAACATGATCGAGAGCTTGAGAGATACCTCTGAGAGATGGGGAGGAGAGTTCAAGATAAGCTACACAAAGGACTGGAAAGATATTATACGTGATTTCGATGGTTTAGCCGTCCAGCTGACTATGTACGGCGAGAAGATTGGTGAGAAAGATGAGGAGATTAAGCAGAGGTTTGAGGAACAGGATCTACTGATTGTTGTAGGCGCAGAGAAGGTTCCTCGATGGGTCTATGAGAACGTCGACTACAATATATCTGTCGGTAACCAGCCTCATAGCGAGATTGCGGCTCTAGCAGTTTTCTTGGACAGGGTTCAGGAGAACGGTATCAAAGAAGAGTTTGAGGGCTCGGATATACAGGTTGTTCCTAGCGAGAAAGACAAACTAACCAAATGATTTGACCGGACAGTAACAAAAGATTTAAGAGTTGAGTT
>LKMJ01001576.1_pt1 | contig 20300 bp, 15 predicted proteins | sample 643391 | NCBI WGS metagenome assembly LKMJ01 (sample SAMN04112250, study PRJNA286221) | soda lake metagenome | biome: soda lake; feature: Kulunda Steppe; material: water; isolation source: sample PL-Br10 brine of Picturesque Lake | place: Russia: Kulunda steppe | collected 2010-07 | reverse complement strand
GGTGTGATCTGCGGCGTCACTTCCAGCGACAGGGCCGCTTCCTTGAACTCCACATTGGTGGCACCGGCGGAGGTCGCCTCCTGATACGGAATCTCCTCACCCGAGCTGATCCGGGCGGACTGGCGATCCGCTGTCACCACCTTCGGCTGGGATACAATCTCTGCCTGCCCGTCGGACTCGAGTGCCGTCAGCTCAAGATCCAGCAGGAAGTTGTCCTGGGTAAAGCCGATGGCAGCGGAGCTGCGATTGGCTGAGGTGACCCCAAAGTCCACGTTCATATCCTGAGGAAACCCTCCAGCGCCCGCATCATCCAGACTGGCCCGGCTGCCGGAAGCATCGACCTCGGTTCCGCCGACACTGCCACTGCCACTGGCACCCCAGGCCACACCCATCTCGCTGGAGACATCCGTGTTGGCCCGCACGATCCGCGCCTCAATCAGCACCTGGCGGATGGGAATGTCCCAGGTGTTGACCAGGCGGCGGATTTCCTCGAGCTTCTCACCGGTTTCACGCACGCTGATGGTGTTGGTGCGCTCATCGGAGGAAATGAACCCGCGATCAGAGATGAGCTCCTCGTCACGCTCAAGCAGTGAAACGATGTCCGCCGCCTTGGCGTAGTTCACCTGAATGATATCAAGCTGGACCGGGGCCAGTTCCGCAATCTGCTGCTTGGCTTCAAGCTCCTGGCGCTCGTACTCGGCGATCTCCTGGGCTGGGCCGACCAGCAGCACATTGCCCATCTCACGCTTATCCAGACCCTTGGTCTGCAGAATGATGTCCAGCGCCTGATCCCAGGGCACATTCTGCAGCCGCAGCGTAATCCGGCCCGTGACCGTGTCCGAGGCGACCAGATTCTTGCCGGTGAAATCCGCGATCAGCTGCAGTACGGAACGCACTTCGATGTCCTGGAAGTTCAGGGAGAGCTTTTCGCCGGTATAGGGGAAGCGGTCCTCTTCCAGCTGCTCCGCTTCAGCTTCTGTCAGCTCCTCAACGCTGAGCGTATAGCGTCGGTCGGTCTGATAGGCCGCAAAGTCGTAGGTGCCGGAGGCGCGGATCTCGATGACCGCGTTGCCGTCCTCAACAAAGGCGTCCACACGCTCCACCGGCGTTCCGAAGTCCGTGACATCGAGCCGCCGGCGAAGCGCTTCGGGCAATTCCGCATTCTCAATTTCAAGACGGATCCTGCCGGCCCGCTCAGTCAGGTCCACATTGGCCCTTGAGCTGGACAGGTCCAGCATGATGTCGCCACGCCCATCAGCAGTCCGGCTGAAGTCAACGTCTTCAACCCGAAGCTCCCGGGCTGCTGCCATGGGGGCGTCTGCAACCGCCGGCTGCGAGGGCGCGGCATCCTCGGCAGTGGGCTCGCTCGGCTGTTCCGGCTCAGGAGCAGCAGCAGTCTCCGCTTCCCCGGCCTCGGAGCCGATCATGACAATCATCTGATTCCCTTCAACCCGGGCCTCGTGGGGAACCAGTGCTCCCAAATTGAAGATCAGGCGCGTGCGATCATCCGCCTCCACCACCGTCATGCTCTGGGCATTGCCGGAACCAAGATTGTGGTAGCGCTCGGCCAGCCCACTCTGCACTTCCGACAGATCCAGTGCGATACGCGCGGGTTGCTCGATGGTATAGCCAGACGCCTCCGGAGGCTCCCCATCAAAACTGAGCACCACTTCCGTACGATCGCCGGAAAGCGTGGAAAACTCGATATTCTCAAGGGTCAGAGCCCACCCCGGGGAGGCCACCAGCGCCAGGGCCGCCAGGATCATTACGTGCTTGAGTTTGCGAACCATTGTATGCCTCAAACTGTTACTGAAGTTCCGTGTTCTGGTCTGCATGACAGCACCCCGGCCTATTCTTCTTCCAGGGACACGGTTCTGGGTCGTTCCACCCAGCCCCCGCGCCCATCGGATATGATTTCCGTCAACCGAATCTGTGAGTCGGTGACGCGTTCCACCCGGCCATGGTTTTCGCCCATGTAGTTGCCAACCGTCACCCGGTGAACCCCGCCCTGGTTATCACTGACCAGCGCATAGAGCACACCCTCTTCCTCACGCTGCAGCGTTCCAACCATGGTCAGATCGCTGATACTGAACCGCTCCAGCGGTTCGGTCGGACGGTTCTCATCCGGCTCAATTTCCGGCTGAGCCTCATCCTCATCCTCTTCCTCCCGGGCCAGAGTGACCTCCTCCGGCGGGCTGAAGGGGGCACGGCGGTCAGCCGCGGTATACTCAAAGGCTTCATAGGCCTGGAACTCAGGCAGAGACTCAACTTCACCACGCGGCGCATCACGGGCCTCCCCCATGAACTCATCCAGATCCTGATAACTCTCATCCGCAGAGCAGCCGGTGAGCACAACGCCCAGCAGTACAGGCAAAACGGTGGCGGAGAGACAGCGACGATTCATATTCACCCCCCGGCCCGATAGCGATAGGTTCGAGCGACCATTTCCATGCTCAGCTCCTCACCGTCACCATCCCGCGAGATGGTGAAGTCGTGCAGCGTCACAATCCGCGGCAGCCCGGCAACGTTGCTGACGAAAGTGGCCATCTCATGGTAAGTGCCGCTCACCTGGATATTGATGGGAAGTTCCACGTAGAAATCCCGCTCGATCTCATCCTGAAGCGCAAACTCACGCATACTCAGGCCACTGCCCAGTGCCGTATTGGTAATGTCCTCAAGCAGGCCGGGCACCTCCGTGTCGCTTGGAAGCTGGCGGACCAGCGCTCCGAAGGTCTCCTCCATCTCCTCCATCTGTGCTTTGTAGACGTCCAGATTGGCAACCTGGTGGGCCTTGTCCTCGTACTCATCGCGCAGCTCCTGCTCGGTCTGTTCGGCCCGCTCAACGGTGCCGTAAAGATCCTTCACAAAGAACCAGTAACCGCCGCCCAGGACAAGACCAAACACCAGCAGCAGGAAAATGGCCTTCACGGGTGCAGGCCAGACTCCAGCGTTATTGAAGTCCAGCTCATTGATGTCGAAGTTCTTCAGGTTTTCAAGGCTTTCTGAAAGGTTCACTGGCGTTACTCCGTTTCCGCATCGTCAGCGTCGGGCACCACCTGCTCAACCGACAGATTGAATTCGCTGTACCCGGAACGGCGTTCGTCCGCAGCCGATACATTGGTCAGGTTGGGATCACTGAACCAGTCGGACTGCTCAAAGTTGCGCATCAGGCTGGAAATGCGGCTGTTGGACTCGGCCATGCCGACAATCGACACCCGATCGCCGGACTTTTCGAGCCGGTTATAGAACAGCCCATCGGGCAGCGTCTGAACCATCTCGTCAAAGGCCCGGACAATGACCGGCCGCTGACCCTGAAGGTCCTGGATGACTTCCATCCGCGACAGAAGCTCCTCGCGCTGATCACGCAGATCCTCGATTTCCGCGATCTGCTCCTCCAGGTCCTGCATGGCATTCTCAATATAGCTGTTGCGCGACTGCTGATGATCAATGGCGGCCTGCACATTGGTCTGCCAGAGGAAGACCAGCCCGGCGGCAACCACCAGGGCACCGAAAAGCATGACTATGAACTGACGCTGTTTCTCTGCGCGCAGCTCCTCTCGCCAGGGTCTGAGGTTGATCTTGGCCATCAGTCAAAACTCCTCATCGCCAGCCCGCAGGCGATCATCAAGGAGGGGGCGTCATTACTCAGTGCTGCAGCATTCACTTTTGAACTTACCGCCATGTCGGCAAAGGGATTTGCCACCAGTGTAGCTGTTCCCACTTTTTCCTCCACCTGCGCAGGCAATCCGGCAATGGAGGCGGTACCGCCGGCCAGAAGTACATAATCGACAGCGTTGTACTGACTGGAACCGAAGAAAAACTGCAGCGCCCGCGCGACCTGCTGTACAACGGCCTCCTTGAACGGCGCCAGCACCTCACCCTCATAATCGTCCGGCAGACCACCCTGCTTCTTGGCCATGCCCGCTTCCTCCTGGGACAGGCCATAGCGGCGCTGGATCTCCTCGGTCAACTGCTTGCCGCCGAAAAGCTGCTCACGGGTATAGACGGTCTCTCCATCCACCAGGACGCTCAGGGTCGTCATGGTGGCGCCGATATCGACGATCGCCACCACCTGCTCCTCGGCGTCCTTTTCCAGCTGGGACTCAAGCATCGTAAAGGCCCGCTCCAGCGCATAGGCCTCAACATCCACCACTTTGGGAATGAGAGAAGCCATCTGCAGCGTGTCCTCACGCACATCCACGTTTTCCTTGCGACATGCAGCGAGCAGAACGTCCACCTGATCCGGGTTGATCTCGGACGGGCCAATCACCTCAAAATCGATGGCCACTTCATCCAACGGATACGGAATGTACTGATCCGCTTCACCGGCAATCTCGTCCTCAAGCTCGAAGTCATTCAGCCCAGACGGCATCTGGATCGTCTTTGTGATCACAGCCGATCCGGACACAGCGACGGCGGCATTTTTCACGCCCGTTTTTGAGCGGCTCACCACTTTCCTGAGCACCTCGCCCACCGCCTCCACATCATTGATGCTCTTCTCAACGACGGCATTCGGCGGCAACGGCTCAACCGAGTAGCTCTCTACCCTGTACCGCTCACCCTGCTTTGACAGCTCCAGCAGCTTTACGGAACTCGAACTGATGTCGACTCCGAGCATACTGTTGGCTTTCTTTCCAAACTTTCCAAACACGCACTCACCCCAGCGTCTGGTTTTGCGGCACCCGATCGATGGTTTCGGAAACGCGGAATCTGATACTCTGGCTTTTCCGAGTCAACCTTTTCGGGTGCCTCCTGAAGCAATTTATGAAATGATAGACGTATATCCCAATATTGTCAGAAAAAATGTCCCGAACTGTTAGTTACTTCCGCCTGATAGGCTGGCTGCTGATCACACCAATGGCCGGTCTCGCATTACTGCTTTCGAGCTTCTACCTCTACCTGCAGCCGGCACTGCCGCAGGTTGAGCAGCTGCGCGATATGCGTCTACAGACCCCACTGCGCGTTTACTCCCGTGACAGGGAATTAATAGCAGAATTTGGTGAAATGAGAAGGACGCCCCTGGGCATCGAGGACGTGTCCTCCCAGCAGATCCAGGCGTTTCTCGCCGCAGAGGACAGCCGTTTTGAGAGCCATCAGGGCGTTGACCTGCGGGGCCTGGCCCGGGCCTCCTACGAGCTGGCGACCACCGGCGGGATCCAGTCCGGTGGCAGCACCATCACCATGCAGGTTGCAAAAAATTTCTTTTTGACACGAGATCGAACATTTCTACGTAAATTCAACGAGATCCTGCTGGCTCTGCAGATCGAGCGTGAACTGTCCAAAGATGAGATCATGGAGCTGTACCTGAACAAGATCTATCTGGGCAATCGCGCCTACGGCATTGAGTCGGCCGCGCGGGTCTATTACGGCAAACAGGCATCCGAGCTGAATCTCGCCGAAAAGGCCATGATCGCAGGCCTGCCCAAGGCGCCCTCAGCGTTCAATCCGCTGGCCAACCCGGAACGGGCTGTCATGCGACGCAACTGGATCCTCTCCCGCATGGAGGGGCTGGGCTACATCGACAGCGATGCCTACCAGCAGGCGCGCAGTGCACCGGTTACCGCCCGCTACCATGGTCCCGAGGTCGAGCTGAGCGCCCCCTATATCGCCGAAATGGCCCGGGCAGAGGCGTTCAGGCGCTATGGCCAGTCAGCGTACGAGGACGGCTATCGCATCTATACCAGCGTTGAGAGCGAGCGCCAGCAGGCCGCCACCGAATCACTGCGTGATGGGCTGGAGGCCTATGACCGGCGTCACGGTTATCGTGGCCCGGTAGAGCAGTGGTCCCTGGAAGACAGCCCCGACATCAGTGAACTGGAGCAGCGCCTGCGGGGACTGCCGCGCATCGCTGATCTGGTTCCCGCACTGATTACCGATGTCGACGATCAGGCCGTGGCTCTGACACCCCGACAGGGGCTTGTCACTCTCCCCATGCGGGATATGCGCTGGGCTCGCCGCTACATCAACGTGAACACCCAGGGCGAAACCCCTGAAACGCCCTCGGATGTGGTAAGCCGCGGTGATGTCGTTTACATCCGGCTGCCCATCCAAACGGTCCCGGATTCCGGAAATGGGGACACCCGACTGGAGGCCAGGCTTGCGCAGGTGCCAGATGTTCAGGGGGCTGTCGTGTCCATGGATCCCAACACGGGAGCACTTGAGGCCCTCTCGGGGGGTTACAGCTTTGCCGCCAGCAGCTTCAACCGGGCAACCCAGGCCAGGCGCCAGCCCGGCTCCGCCTTCAAGCCACTGGTCTTTCTTGCGGCTCTTGAGAATGGCGCCACAGCGGCAACCACAATCAATGACGCCCCCATCGTCTTTGATGACGACGACCTGGAAACCACCTGGCGCCCCGAAAACGTCAGCGGCCAGTTCGGCGGCCCAACCACCCTGAGACGCGCGCTCTACCAGAGCCGCAACCTGGTGGCGATCCGCCTGCTGCGGGAAACCGGCATCCGGAACGTTCTCAACTACGTGGAATCACTGGGACTGGATACCTCTGCATTACCGGGTGACCTGTCACTGGCTCTGGGCAGCGGCTCCATGACGCCCATGGAACTCACCCGCGCCTACGCCATTATCGCCAACGGGGGATACGCTGTTGAGCCCTATCTGATCGAGCGCATTGTCGGGCCCGAGGGTGACACCCTCTTTGAGATTCCCGAAACCATCCACTGCGATCCATGTGATGCCAGCAACCCGGATTTTGTGCAGGCCGTTGCTCCGGAGCTTAACGGAACGCTCGAAGAACAGAACCCCAAACGCATCATGGAACGGGTCGCCAATGAACAGTCCATCTACATAATGCACTCGATGATGCGCGACGTGATCAGCCGTGGTACCGGTCGTCGGGCCCAGGCGCTGGGGCGGGAAGACCTCGCTGGCAAAACAGGGACGACGAACGATCAGCATGATACCTGGTTCATGGGCTTCAATCCGGATGTGGCCACCGGCGCCTGGGTCGGGTTTGACAGCCCCCAGCCTCTGGGCAGAGGCGAGTTCGGCAGCGTAACAGCGCTCCCGATATGGCAGCAGTACATGGACGTTGCCCTGCGCGGCCGCCCGGAAAAGCTGATGGCGCAACCCTCCGGCATTGTTTCGCGCCGCATTGACCCTGAAACCGGCGAGCCGGCCCCCGCCGGCACCCGCAATGCGCGATTCGAAATCTTCCGGGCCGAGAATGCACCGGAAGAGGTGGAGGAATCGGATTACCGGGAGCAGGGCGAAAGCGCCGATGACGACGAGCGGCTTCCCCAGCAGCTCTTCTGAAGACTGCCCCGACATGTGCCGGGCATCAACCGCCAGCGCCTGACCCTCCCCCCCTGAAAACAAAAAACCCGCAGCCGTCACCGGCTGCGGGTTTTTGCATGCTGAACGATCCGGAGTCGAATCAGATGATGTCTTCCATGGACTTCAGCGGATAGTGCTCCGGATAGCCTTTCCCGGCAACACCACTGTCAACAGCAGCCTTCGCCACGGCCGCCGGAACAAACTCCAGCAGGCGCGGATCCATCGGCTTCGGAATGATGTATTCCTTGCCGAACTCGAACCCACCAACGCCGTAGGCCTTGGCGATGCTGTCCGGGACACTTTCCTTGGCCAGTTCTCTGATGGCATTGACGGCAGCGACCTTCATCTCCTCATTGATCTCACTGGCGCGAACATCCAGCGCACCACGGAAGATGAACGGGAAGCCCAGCACATTGTTGACCTGGTTCGGGTAGTCAGAACGACCTGTCGCCATGATGACGTCATCGCGGGTTGCCAGAGCCACCTCCGGCTTGATTTCCGGATCCGGGTTGGAGCAAGCGAATACGATCGGGTTCGGTGCCATGGACTTGAGCATTTCCGGTGTCAGCAGATCCGGACCGGAGAGACCAACAAAGACGTCTGCATCAACCAGCGCGTCTTCCGGTGTCCGCCGCTCGGTGTCCACCGCGAACATGGCCTTGTACTGGTTCAGATCCTCACGACCGGAATGGATCACGCCCTTGCTGTCGAGCATGATGATGTTCTCGGGGCGTGCGCCACAACTGATCAGGATCTTCATGCAGGCCACAGCTGCCGCACCGGCCCCCATGCACACGATCAGCGCATCTTCCAGCTTCTTATCCTGAAGCTCCAGCGCGTTCAGCATGCCGGCCGCCGTGACAATGGCGGTACCGTGCTGGTCGTCATGGAAGATGGGCACATTGCACTGCTCAATCAGAGCACGCTCAATCTCAAAGCACTCAGGCGCCTTGATGTCTTCCAGGTTGATGCCGCCAAAAGTGTCAGCGATGCGCGCAACGGTCTCAATGAAAGCCTGCGGGCTTTCGGAATTGACCTCGATATCAAACACATCGATGCCGGCAAAGCGCTTGAACAGAACGCCCTTGCCTTCCATGACCGGCTTGCTGGGCAGCGCGCCCAGATTGCCCAGCCCCAGAATGGCGCTGCCATCGGATATGACCGCCACCAGGTTGCCCTTGGTGGTGTACAGATAAGCGTTTTCATGATCCTTTGCGATTTCCCGCACAGGCTCAGCCACACCGGGGCTGTATGCCAGGGACAGATCACGGGACGTCTGCGTTGGCTTGGTGATTTCCACACTGATTTTGCCGGGACGCGGCTTGGCGTGGTAATCGAGAGCTGCTTGCTTCATATCTTCAGACATTGCCAATCTTCCATTCTTCGTTGGTTAAGGAAGGCCTCACGCAACCTTACTTGTCGCCACCACCGATCTTGCCGCGGAAACGCTTGTTGAAACGATCGATACGACCACCGGTATCCATGACCTTCTGCTTGCCAGTATAGAAGGGGTGGCAGGCAGAGCACACATCCAGATTGATGTCGCGCCCCATGGTGGAACGGGTTTTGATCACATTGCCGCAACTGCAGGTTGCTGTGATGTCCTGATACTTGGGCTGGATATCGTAATTCATGGCTGACTCCTGGAACGAGCAATGCCGCCACCCGGTCCATGCCGGGCACCGCATTTGAATCATGGATTGATCCGGTGCAAACTCTCAGCCGGCACCGTGGTCACTGTAAGCGGCGCATCATATCAGATTCACCATCATACGCAAGCAACACACCCGGAGCACGCCTTGGCGAGAATCGCCCGTACAGCGCTTCCCAGACCGGTGCGGCAACTTTTTGATTACAGGGTTCCGGACGGCATGGAGGTCATGCCCGGCCAGCGGGTGCGTGTGCCTTTCGGCCAGCAGGTGCTGACCGGGCTCATCACGGAGCTTGATCCGGCCGACCCGGCCCATCAGACACTCAAGCCCATCCGTGAACCCCTTGAGGCATGGCCGGTGCTGCCCCACCACACACTGGAGCTGATGATGTGGGCGGCCCGCCACTATCAGCACCCACCCGGCGAGTGCCTGTTCTCTGCATTGCCGCCAGCACTGAGAAAGGGCGCTTGCGCGACTCTGCCCGGCGTCGAGTACTGGTACCCGGAGGCCGGCGCCGACTCACACCAGCTGCCCCGGCAGGCCCACCGTCAACGGGAGCTGCTGGAGCTGCTGCTGGAGCAGCCCGGTCAATCCCGTGCCGCACTGCGCCAGGCGGGCTTCGGAGCGGAGCAGCTCAGGGCGCTGAGCGAACGTGGCCTGATCGGCCCATCCCAGCAGGCCCCGGAACAGAGCCCATCAGCATCCAGCGCCTGCGCCGAGCCAGCCCCCCTGAACGAAGCGCAGGCGCAGGTACTCCATGCACTGGATACGTCCTCGACCGGATACAGCCCACACCTTCTTTTTGGCGTAACGGGCAGTGGCAAGACGGAAGTCTACATTCATTATCTGCTGGAGCGGCTTTTCGGCGATCAGGCGCAGGACAGTGGCCAGGCGCTGGTACTGGTACCCGAGATCAACCTCACACCACAGACCATGGCACGCTTTGAACGCCATTTCGGAGAACGGATCGCAGTCTGGCATTCCGCCCTCAATGCCACAGAACGTCTCCAGACCTGGTCACGGGTGCGGAGGGGCGAGCCTCTGATCCTGATCGGTACCCGTTCCGCCGTACTCCTGCCCTTCCCCGAGCTGCGCACCATTATCGTGGACGAGGAACATGACGGCTCCTATAAGCAGCATGAGGGGTTCCGCTATTCAGCTCGGGATCTTGCCATCTACCGGGCCTGGCAGAGCCACTGCCCCATCATTCTGGGTTCGGCCACGCCTTCGCTGGAATCGCTTCACAATGCCCGCCAGGGGCGCTTCCGGCTGCACGAGCTCACACAACGGGCCGGTCGGGCCGGCATGCCGGAAATGAATCTGGTGGATGTGCGCAGTCGCCCGCTGCAGGGCGGACTGTCCTCGCCACTGATCGAGGCAGTTGGACGCACCATTGAAGCCGGCGAGCAGGCGCTGCTGTTCATCAACAGACGCGGCTTCTCCCCGGTGGTCATGTGCTTTGACTGTGGCACCCCGATCGATTGCCCGCAGTGTGACGCCAAGCTGACCTATCACCGTCATGACAACTGCCTGCGCTGCCATCACTGCAGCCATCAGCAGGCTGTACCCCGGGGCTGCCCGGAATGCGCCAGCGACAACCTCAACCCCGTGGGTCAGGGCACGGAACGTACGGAAACCGTCCTGGCCGAGCACTTCCCGGAGACGCCAGTCATCCGCATTGATCGCGACACAACGCGCCGCAAGGGCCAGCTTGACAGCATGCTGGAGCAGATCCGCACGGGACGCCCCTGTATTCTGGTGGGCACCCAGATGCTGGCAAAAGGGCACGATTTTCCGGCTGTAACCCTGGCGGGCATCCTGGATGCCGACGGAGGGCTGTTCAGCAGCGACTTTCGGGGGCCGGAACAGCTGGCGCAGCTCATCATCCAGGTGGGTGGACGTGCCGGACGGGGTGATCGGGCCGGACAGGTACTGATCCAGACGTGCCAGTCCGGCCACCCGCTGCTGCAATCGATCTGTCAGGGAGAATACCTGGGCGTGGCCTGGAAACTGCTGGACGAACGTGATCAGGCGGGCCTGCCGCCCACCAGCTTCATGACGGCGTTCCGGGTTGATGCTCCGAGCATGGAAGAGAGCCTGAACCTGCTGGATGATCTGGCCCGACGCGCCACGGCGGCGGACCCACAGGCCACGGTACTGGGTCCCTTCCCGGCGATCATCGCGCGCAAGGCCAACCGTTACCGCGCCCAGCTTCTGCTTCAGCACAGCCAGCGGCCACCCCTTCAGCGCCTGAGCAACCGGCTCTGCCGGCACCTTGAGCAGAACCCACCGGGGCGTCAGATCCGCTGGCATATCGACGTGGACCCGCTGTCCATCGACTAGTCAGAGCGCGGCGTGGATTGAGTCGTGCCCCGCTTTCCCCGATAATACCGGGCCTGATTCCTTTCCGCCCCAACCAGAGTTCGCTTCCAGCATGAAAGACACAATCGCTGATCTGCTGCAAACCGCCGTCGACACCCTGATTGAGGAGGGTGTGTTTGACCCCGGCTATGCCCCCGATATTGTCGTGGAGAACGCCCGGGACAAGGCCCATGGGGACTTCGCCACCAACCTGGCCATGAAATCCTCCAGGGCGGCAGGCATGAAACCACGGGAACTGGCTGAGCGGATTGTCGCCGCCCTCCCCGACAACCCCGTCATCACCCAGACCGACATCGCCGGCCCTGGCTTTATCAACTTCTTCGTCAGCGATGCCAGCAGTCTGGATGTGATCCGGCAGGTACTTGAGGAGCAACAGCATTTCGGGCGCCAGGATCTGGGTGGCGGCAAATCCGTTCAGGTGGAGTTTGTATCGGCCAACCCTACAGGCCCGCTGCACGTGGGCCATGGACGTGGTGCCGCCTACGGTGCCAGCGTCTCGGATCTGCTCGAGGCGGTCGGCTACCGGGTCCACCGTGAATACTACGTCAACGATGCCGGCCGCCAGATGAGCATCCTGGCGTTGAGCGTATGGCTGCGCTATCTGGAGCGCTGCGGGGAGTCCCTGACCTTCCCCGCCAACGGCTACCGGGGCGATTACATCATTGCAATCGCCGATCAGCTTCGCGAGGAACGCGGTGACGAGCTCCGCCACAGTGCTGAGCGCGTGTTCTCCGGAGTGCCTGCGGATGAACCGGACGGCGGCGACAAGGAAGCCCATATTGATGCACTGGTCACCCGTGCCCGGGAGCTGCTCGGCGAATCCGATTTCGCCCGCGTCTTTGAGCTGGGCCTGGACAGCATCCTCGGGGATATCCGGCAGGACCTGGAGGGCTTTGGCATCACCTTCCAGCAGTGGTTCTCCGAGCGCAGCCTGCAGAAGGACATTGACGGCGCTCTGGCTCGACTGCAGCACAACGGTTACCTGTACGAGGAAAACGGCGCACTCTGGTTCCGCTCCACGGCCTTCGGTGACGATAAGGATCGGGTTGTCCGGCGGGACAACGGCGAAACCACCTATTTCGCATCGGACATTGCCTACCACCTCGATAAATTCGAGCGGGGCTTTGACAAGGTGATCAACGTCTGGGGCGCGGACCACCACGGCTACATCGCCCGGGTCAAGGCAGCCATCCAGGCACTGGGTATGGATCCGGAAAAGCTCGACATCAAGCTGGTGCAGTTTGCGATTCTCTATCGCGGCGAGGAACGCCTGTCCATGTCCACACGCAGCGGCTCCTTTGTCACCCTGCGCGAGCTGCGTGACGAAGTGGGCAAGGATGCGGCCCGCTTCTTCTATGTGACCCGCAAGGCCGAGCAGCATATGGATTTCGACCTGGAGCTGGCGAAGTCCGAAAGCAAGGACAACCCGGTCTACTACATCCAGTACGCCCATGCACGGGTATGCAGCATGCTGGAAAAATTCCAGGGCCTGGGCATCGAGCCGCCGCGCAGCGTAACCAGTGAAACCCTGGCGCCGCTGGAGCTGGAAGAGGAAAAGGATCTGGCCGCACTGATCGGACGCTACCCGGAAGTGCTGGGACGCGCGGCAGAGCAGCTGGAGCCCCACCAGCTCACCCACTACCTGCGGGAACTGGCAGGGCTGTTCCACACCTACTATAACGCCCACAAGGTTCTGGTCGACGAACCAGCCCTGCGCGATGCCCGGATCACCCTGTCCCTGGCCGTACGTCAGGTCATTGCCAACGGTCTTGGTCTGCTCGGTGTCGACGCCCCTGAGTCCATGTGAGGTCTGCACAACCCATGACGAAGAAGTCTTCCAACCGCTCCGGCTCCAGGCCCGCCAGCAACCAGGGAGGCGCCTCCCTGCGCTGGCTGGTGCCGGTGGCCGCCGTCTCAGCCTTTGTTGGATTCATCATCTATCTCGATTCGGTGGACCCGGATGAGTCCACTTCACCGGAGCCGAGTGCTTCCGCGCCGGAACAGCCTGCAGGGGAACCGGCGGAGACGCAGAAGGAGGAGCCAAGATTCCGTTTCTATGACATGCTGCCGGAGTCCGAAGTGGTCACGCCGGATGTGGAAGCCTACGAACCTGGTCCGGGCATGGCCGAGCGCGATCTGGAGTACATCCTTCAGGTGGGCTCATTCAGAAGTCATGAGGACGCCGAACGCCAGCGCGCCCAGGTCGGTTTCCAGGGGCTGCAGGCACACATCAGCGAAATCAATGCTGACGGCAATGCCACATGGTACCGGGTCATGGTTGGACCCTTTGAGTCACGCAGCGACATGAACCGGGCCGTGGACCGGCTGGTCGCGATTGACATCCAGCCCCTTGTCCGTGAACGTGCCATTGAGGAGTAGAACCCAGGCCTTGAATTTGTGCCGGACACCCCTCATATAGCCTCCCTGATCCGACACACTCGTCAACTGCACTGGAGTGCCAATGACTACCATTCTATCCGTCCGTCGTGGGGATGAAGTCGCTATGGGTGGCGACGGCCAGGTCTCGCTTGGCAACACCGTCATGAAAGGCAACGCCCGCAAGGTCCGCCGCCTCTACCACGATCAGGTACTGGCTGGATTCGCCGGCGGCACCGCTGACGCCTTCACCCTTTTTGAACGCTTCGAGGCACAGCTGGAGAAACACCAGGGCAATCTGACCCGGGCAGCCGTGGAACTGGCCAAGGACTGGCGCACCGACCGGGCACTCAGGCGGCTTGAGGCGATGCTGGCGGTTGCTGACAGGACCACGTCACTGATCATTACCGGCAACGGAGATGTGGTCGAGCCCGAAGAGAGTCTCATTGCCATGGGCTCAGGCGGCCCCTATGCCCAGGCTTCAGCAAGGGCGCTGCTGGACAACACCGATCTGTCAGCCCGCGAGATCGTGGAGAAAGGACTGGATATCGCCGCCGACATCTGCGTCTACACCAATCACAACCGTTCGCTGGAAGAAATCAAGGCCAGCGACTGAGAGGAGTTTCTATGGCAGCCATGACCCCCCGGGAAATCGTGGATGAACTGAACCGCCACATTGTCGGTCAGGAGCAGGCCAAACGCTCTGTGGCCATTGCCCTGCGCAACCGCTGGCGGCGGATGCAGGCCGACAGCGCCATCCAGGATGAGATCACCCCCAAGAACATCCTCATGATCGGCCCGACCGGCGTGGGCAAGACCGAGATCGCCCGACGCCTGGCCAAGCTGGCCGATGCCCCCTTCATCAAGGTGGAAGCGACCAAGTTCACTGAGGTCGGCTATGTGGGCCGGGACGTGGAATCCATTATCCGCGATCTGGCGGACAATGCCGTGTCACTGCTGCGCGAGAAGGAGATGCAGCGGGTCCGGGATCGCGCCCTGGATGCCGCCGAGGACCGCATTCTTGATGCCCTGCTGCGCCCGCCGCGCGACCAGGAGGCGAACGAAGAGCAGAACAACTCCGCCACCCGCCAGATGTTCCGCAAGAAGCTGCGTGAGGGCGATCTGGACGACAAGGAGATCGAGATCGAGCTGAGCCAGTCCCAGGGCGGCGTGGAGATCATGGCCCCTCCGGGCATGGAGGAGATGACCAACCAGCTGCAGTCCATGTTCTCCAATATGTCCGGCGGCAAGAGCAAAACCCGCAAGATGACCGTGGCTGACGCCTTCGAGCATGTACGCGAAGAGGAAGCCGCCAAGCTCATCAACGAAGAGGACATCAAGCAGCGCGCCATCCAGGTGGTGGAGCAGAACGGCATTGTCTTTCTCGATGAGCTGGACAAAGTCACCAAGAAAGCCGAATCCCAGGGCTCTTCCGATGTCTCCCGGGAAGGGGTGCAGCGTGATCTGCTGCCGCTGATCGAGGGCAGCACCGTCAGCACCAAATTCGGCATGGTGCGCACCGATCACATCCTGTTCATTGCCTCGGGCGCGTTCCACCTGACCAAACCCTCGGATCTGATCCCGGAGCTGCAGGGCCGGCTCCCGATCCGGGTCGAGCTGCAGGCGCTTACACCGGAGGATTTCAAACGCATCCTGACAGAGCCAAGCGCATCCCTGGTCGAACAGTACCGGGCCCTGATGGCTGCGGAAGGCGTCGCGCTGAGCTTCACCAGTGAAGCCATTGACCGGATCGCGGAGATCTCATGGAAGGTCAATGAAACCACCGAGAATATCGGTGCGCGCCGACTGCATACAGTCATGGAGAAGCTTCTGGACAACGTCTCCTATGACGCTGGCGACGCCCTGACGGAGGCCTTTGAGGTCACCGCCGGGTACGTGGACGAGCAGCTTGGCGAACTGGCCGAGGATCAGGATCTGAGCCGCTACATCCTCTGATCAGGAGACCGACCCATGGCGGAAAGCCCTGTACCGAGTGACGTGCGTATCCGCCGTCAGTCCCGGGTACTGGAACTCCAGTACCCGGATGGGCACTGTGTACAGCTGCCTTTTGAGCTCTTGCGGGTCTTCTCACCGTCGGCCGAGGTCAAGGGTCATGGCCCCGGCCAGGGTTTCCTGCAGACCGGAAAGAGAGAGGTGCTGATCACAGGCGCCGAACCCGTGGGCAACTACGCGCTGCAGTTCACCTTCAGCGATGGCCATGATACCGGCATCTTCAGCTGGGATTATCTGTGGGAACTGGCCAGCAATCAGGATCAGTACTGGCAGAGCTATCTGCAGCGGCTCGAAAAGGAAGGCGGAACCCGATAAAAAGCCCTTCGCCCTGAGGGGGTCTGACAGGAGGGGCGGACGAAGGGCGGAAACCGGGGTGTTCAGAGCACCTGTCGCGCGTTATTCAGAAATTCCGAGACATTGTCGATTCCTGAACTGAGCCGGCTGCGGCTGCGGTTGCCGCGCTGACGCTCGCGCGCTACATACACGGGCAGCATCTCACCGTAGAGGCTGGTGCTGATGGTGCGCTGCTCGTCCTCAAGGCAGTCCCGCCGGATCGTCACCCCATAGGGAGCCAGGGTCTGCTCCAGCTCATCGGCTCGACGCAACAGGTCCCGACGGGTCATTTGATAGGCGTGCTCGCACACCATTCGCCGCGACTGGAAGCTGAACACATTGGAGAAGAACAGCTTGGCGTCATCCCGCTCAGGCTGGAACAGCACAATGTCAGAATCCGGGTACTGCTCGGCATACTGGGCGATGCCCGCTTCCATACGTGAATAGATCATGGTGCGGAAGGTCTGACCCAGGATGTTGGGCATGCCGGATTCTGTCAGAGCGCCAGCCTTCATGGTGCCGGCCCGCACAGCAGCACTGGCATCAATGGGCACCAGCGGGTTGATGGCCAGCACCAGATCAGCTCCATCCTCCAGCGCCACCGAGGCGTGAAGCCCCTTACGCAACGTGCCGTCGGTGTAGTAGCGACCATCAATCTCAACCGGCATGTAGACACCCGGCTGGGCAATACTGGCCTGAACCGCCTTTGAGATGGGGATATGGTCGAAACCCGGTGCCCCAAGGCGCACCGCCTCGCTGCTTTCCAGGTCCGCAGCAATAATGTAGAGCCGGCGGCGCAGTTCCCGGAAATCATTGGTCCGGCCCAGCATGCTGAAGGCACGCCTGAGGTAGTCATGCAGCCCGGTGTTGTCGAACAGCCCCGCCGGGACCGCCTGGGCCAGCACCGTCATGGCCTCCAGAAGGCTCTGGTCATAGGGGTTGCTGGCGAAACGCCCAAGAGCATCCCAGACCAGCCCCGGGACCGCCATGGCACGCCGCGCGTACTCCCGGAAGGCCGGTCGGTAGAACACCTCCGGGTGAAAGGGATGAACATCCGCTTCATTCTTGATGAAAATGCGACACAGCTGGGCGGTTGTCATCTGGTTGGCCAGGTTGGCCGCCACAAAGGAACCCGCACTGACCCCCACATAGACGTAGAGATCGTTGAAATCAATTCCCTCAAGGGCTTCGTCCAGCGCGCGCAGGGCACCGATTTCATAGATCCCGCCCAGTGGACCGCCACCGCCCAGAGCAAGACCGATACGGGGGCCGTCCCCGCGACTCGACTGATTGTTCAGCTGCTTTACTGTCATGAGCCACTCTTCTCTCGGGTCCACCGGACCTGATCGTCCGGATGACTTCATCCTCGAAGGTACCAGCGCGGATTAGAATAAACACACTAGAGCTGGAACCGGCGCACCCCTCACTTTCAATAAAGTGTAGCAGTGAATCCCGATTCTAGCTGTCGTCGCGCCCTGTGATCTCGGCCGCCACTGCATGGGAAGGAGAGCGGCTTCGCTCCGCCCTGGCGGGCGCACCGGAGCGCTCAGGCCGCACATAACGTCCGAACCCGGCCCGCCGAAGCCCCAGCTCCACGCAACTGCGGATGACATGAGGGGAATCCATGGTAAGCACATCTGAAAGCAGATCCCGGGCCATGTTCAGATCCACACCCCGGATCACGGACTTGATCTTGGGCAGGCTGGCGGCATTCATGGAAAGCGCATCATAGCCCATGGCCATCAGCAGCAGAGCACCGCCGGGATCACCGGCCAGCTCCCCACAGATACTGACCGGCTTGCCCACATCATGGCAGTCCTGGGCAATCTGGCACAGTGCCTGAAGCACCGCCGGGTGATAGGAGTGATAGAGGCTGGCCACCCGGGGATTGTTGCGGTCCACTGCGAGCAGGTACTGGGTCAGGTCATTGGAGCCCACGGAAATGAAATCCACCCGCGCGGCCATCTCCCGCACCTGATAGACCGCGGCCGGAATCTCGATCATAACGCCAACCCGCGGCATGGCCAGCTTGTAGCCTTCTTCCTGAACCTCGTGCCAGGCCCGGTAGATCAGGTGCTGAGCCTCCTCAATTTCGGAGACGTTACTGATCATCGGCAGCATGATGCGCAGGTTATCCAGCCCCTCACTGGCCTTGAGCATGGCCCGGATCTGGACCAGGAAGATTTCCGGGTGATCGAGCGTGACGCGGATACCACGCCAGCCCAGAAAGGGGTTCTCCTCGACAATGGGGAAATAGCTCAGCGCCTTGTCACCACCCACATCCAGCGTCCGCATGGTGACATCGGCCGGCGCGAAGGCCTCCAGCTGCTCACGGTAATAGGCCCGCTGCTCCTGCTCTGAGGGGAAGCGCTCATTGATCATGAACGGCACTTCCGTGCGATAGAGGCCGATCCCCTCAGCCCCGTGATTGAGTGAGCGCACCACATCCGTCATCAGGCCCGTGTTGACGAACAGCGGCATCCGGTAACCATCCAGCGTCTCACAGGGCTTGTCGCGCAGCTCCTCAAGCCCGCGGACCAGCTCCGCCTCCTCCTCCACAATGGTTTCATAGAAGGCACGGAGCTCTGTCGAGGGCGAGGCGAAAATCTGCCCCTCGTAACCGTCCACGATCAGATCACGGCTGTTGAGCTGGGCCACCGGCACATCCACCAGCCCCATGACCGTGGGCACGCCCATGGCCCGGGCCAGGATGGCCACATGGGAATTGCTGGAACCGCGCACGGAGACCAGCCCAGCCAGCTGGCCCGCCGGCACATCGCCCAGCATGGCCGGCGTCAGTTCATCACTGACCAGAATCGTGTTGTCCGGGTAACTGCGGCTCTCAGGCTCGCCCTCCTGCAGATGCGACAGCAGCCGTCGCCCCAGGTCCCGGATATCCACGGCCCGCTCGCGCAGGTACAGATCGCCCATCATCTCGAAATGGCGCACGTACTGGTTGACCACTTCCTTGAGCGCACCCTGGGCCCAGTGGCTTTCCCGGATACGGGTCTCCACCTCACCCGGCAGAGCGTGATCATCCAGCATCCTCAGATAGACCTCGAACAGCGCCTGCTCTTCCGGGCGCAGCTGCGGTGCCAGGCGCTCCCCGACCTGCTCAATGTCCTCGCGGACGGCGGTGACCGCCTCACGAAAACGGGCGATTTCCTGCTCGATATCCTCACAGCGCTTATCGGGCACCGCATCGAGATCCGCCGGAGGGAACACCACCACCCCTGTGCCCACGGCAACACCGGGTGAACCCGCCACGCCATCAAAGGCAATATCCTCCGTTTCCTGCCCGGTCAGCGAGAGCCCGCCAATGGCGCCGGTGGCTTCACTGTGGGCGATCACACCTGCCAGCTGCGCGGATATGGTGACCAGGAACGCCTCTTCGCCTTCGTCAAAACAGCGGCTGTTCTGGCGCTCCTGGACCACGATCACGCCCAGCACACGCCGATGGTGGATAATGGGCACGCCGAGAAAGGAGCGGAAGCGCTCCTCACCCGTTTCGGGGAAATAGCGATAGCGGGGGTGGGCCTGGGCATCCTCAAGGTTGATGGGCTCTTCCCGGGCACCCACCAGACCGACCAGCCCCTCGGACGGCGCTATCATGACGCGACCAATGGATTCCTTATAGAGCCCTTCCGTCGCCTTGAGGATGTAGCGCCCGGTTTCCGGGTCAAACAGATAAACGGAGCAGACTTCAGTCTGCATGGCCTGCTGAACACGGGACGCAATGGTATCCAGCGCCTGCTGAAGGTTGTTGATACCATTCAGTTCCTGGACGATCCCCCGCAGTGTGCTCAGCATTTTGGTCATAAGCGCTCAGCGCTCCTGGTCCGCTGTCGGGCGCTGCTGCGCCTGCAATTTGAAGACCCGGGGGGCGAGCTCACGCAGCGCCCGGCGATACACCTCCCTTTTGAAGGACACCACCTGCCCCAAAGGGTACCAGTAACTGACCCACTGCCAGCCATCAAATTCCGGGGAGCTGCTCCGATCCACCCTGACACGGGCATCAGGTGACAGCATTTCCAGCAGAAACCATTTCTGCTTCTGACCTATACAGACCGGCCGGGAATCATTCCGCACCATACGCCGGGGCAACCGGTACCGCAGCCAACCGCGGGTACTGCCAATGATACGCACATCAGTGGCTTCCAGTCCCACTTCTTCGGTCAACTCGCGATACAGTGCCTGCTCCGGCGTTTCATCATGGTTGATGCCCCCCTGTGGAAACTGCCAGGCCTCCTGCCC
>LKMJ01001575.1_pt1 | contig 20302 bp, 19 predicted proteins | sample 643391 | NCBI WGS metagenome assembly LKMJ01 (sample SAMN04112250, study PRJNA286221) | soda lake metagenome | biome: soda lake; feature: Kulunda Steppe; material: water; isolation source: sample PL-Br10 brine of Picturesque Lake | place: Russia: Kulunda steppe | collected 2010-07 | reverse complement strand
GGCTCGGCTCGGACATCGAAGGCATCCGTGAGCGACTGGAAGCGGCAAAGGTGCGGGCGTCCAATGCCGTACTGGCGTTGAACCCGCCTCAGGACCGGTTGCCGGAAATCACACCACAGGCTGTCAATGAGGCAGCCGATGTTGCCGACTCGCTGCGCCGGGTGCAGCTGCGTCTGGCGGAACTGGAGGCCCGCCTGGAGCGGATCGAGGCACCTGCCGGCAATCCGGATGAGCTGCGCGCACAGATTGGGGAGCTGCGCCGGTGGCTGCGGCAGCTTGAACCCGCGCGCCGCCGCGGGCTGCTGCTGGGCAGTGGCGTAGCACTGGTGGCAGCGGCTGCAGCGGCCGTCGCTGGTCTGCTGTACGGGTTGCCCATGAGCTGGCTACCGGCTCTGATTGCTCTGGCGGCAGCGGGCTGGTCCACACAGCAGTGTGTTGGCCTCATTACCACGGCCCGGGAGGCCCAGCGGCGTGCGGCAGAGGCCGGCGTTGAGCTGGATGACTGGGAGCCCGAGCCGGTGAGTGATCACCTCAGGCAGCTCGAGACGGAGCTGGCACAGCTTGAGCAGCAGCAGCTCGCTGCCCAGCAGGCAAAACCGGTGACGCAGGAAATTGAGGGGCTGCGTGAGGAACAGTCACAGCTCGAAGGTAATAAGAAGGCGGTCGCTGAGGCCATAGGGTTTGATCCTGGCCTGGTCGGTGAGAGTGCAGCGCGCTTTCTCAAGCTGGCTGCTGATCTGGATGAGGCAAGGAAGGAACAGGATCAGTTGCAGCGCCGCCTGGAGCAGCTGACCGAGACCCGTGACACTGAACTGGCGCCGGTGCGCCTTGTGCTGGAGCGCTGTAACCTGCTTCCGGATGACACCAGTGCCAAAGGCTTGCGTGCGGCGTTCAGCGACCTGCAACGACGGGCAGAGACCGTCCGGGAGGCACAGGCCGAGCTTGAGCGATTGCAGCCCCAGCTCGAGCGGCTTCAGGAGGAAGAGAGGCAGCAACAGCAAGCCATAGCCGCGCTTTACCGGAAACTGGATCTGGAGGAGGGGGACCGCAACCAGCTGGAGCAGCTGCTGGGCCAGTTTGAGGCCTACCGCACTGTGACCGCCACTCTTGAGGCAGAGCGCCTTGCGGAAAGAACCCAGAGCACGGGTCTGGAGGAGGAACCGGAACTGGTCGCCATGGTGGAAGCCGGGGATCGTGCGGGCCTCGAACAGCGCCTGGCAGTCCTTGAGCAACAGACCGCGCATTACGATCAGCTGGTCAAAGAGCGCAGTGACCTGGAAAGCAGGCTGGATCAGGCCGGTCGTGACCGGGCTCTGGAGCAGGCCCGCTTTGAGCGGGACCAGGCCCGGGATGAACTGGAAAACGTCTTTGATGCCACCATGCTGGCCGCGGCCGGGCAGTTCCTGCTGGCGGAGGTGGACGAGGCACACCGCAGCGAACGCGAACCCTCGGTCCTGGCGGATGCACGACAGACCTTTGCGCGGTTCACCCAGCATCGCTATCAGTTGCGCATGGATCCGGCTGGGCAACTGGCGGTTCGGGACCGGATCCAGGAGCAGGACCGTCGCCTGGCGGAGCTGTCCACCGGCACTCACATGCAGCTTCTGATGGCGCTGCGCCTGGCCTGGGTGCGCGAGCAGGAAAAGGGCAGTGAACCGCTGCCCATCTTCCTGGATGAAGTGCTGACCACTTCGGACCCGGAACGCTTCCAATCCATTGCCGCCAGTCTTCAGGTGCTGGTGTCGGAAGGCCGACAGATCATCTATCTGTCCGCAGAGCCCGCCGACAGAGCCCGCTGGGAGCAGGTGCTGGGTGCCCCTGTCACCCACATTGACCTGCAGAGCCTGAGGCAGGGCGATGAGACGCCGGGGCCGGAGGCCTATCGTCTGATTGAACCACAGAGGCTCCCTGCACCGGACGGGGCTGACCCCGAATCCTGGGCAAGCCTCATTGGTGTGGCGCCCATACGCCCCGGGCAGGGCGCCGGCCGCATTGATGTCTTTCACCTGCTGCGGGATGATCTGTCGCTTGCCCACCATCTGATGCAGGACTGGCGCGTGGATGTGCTGGGTCGGCTGGAAGGCCTGCTGCGCGAGCCGGCCGGTGCCCATGCCGTTGCGCACGTCCGGTACCGCGATGAACTGCTCAGCCGCTGTCAGGTGGCGCGGACCTGGGTGGACGTATGGCAGCGCGGACGCGGCCATCCCGTGGAGCGCAATGTTCTGGAAGCATCCGGGGCTGTGACTCCCAAGTTCATTGATGCCGTTGCCCAACTCGCTGAACGCGTGGGTCACGACGCCCAGTCGCTCATCGCCGGGCTCGATAACGGCGAGGTTCCGCGATTCCAGAGCAACAAGGTACGTGAACTGCAGTCCTATCTGGAGAGTGAGGGCTATCTGGATCCGGCCGAACCGCTGGATGCCAGAGAACGTGAACGCATCGTTCTGCTGGAAGCCGGTCACCTGGCTGAGCCCGCTGCGATCCGCGAATGGGTGGCCTGGCTCGAGGCCGGCCTTGATTCCTGCTGCGACGGTGGTTGATCCATGCTGCGTTATCTGAAGATGGTCCGTCCCCAAAAGCTGCCTTTCCGACGGCGCGTTGCCCGCGCTGCGGTGGCATTGATCCATCGCCGCTCGAAGGCGGGTGAGCTGGAGCTGATGTTCATCCAGCGTGCCCACCGTGAGGGTGACCCCTGGTCCGGTCACATGGCTTTCCCCGGGGGACGGCTGGAAAGCGCCGACACCTCCAGCCGCAATACCGCCATGCGCGAAACCCTGGAAGAGACCGGGCTGGATCTGTTCCGCTACGGGCGTTACCAGGCCCGGCTTTCGGATCTTCTGACACGCCAGCACAGCCGGTTCCGGCCCATGGTGGTGACGCCTCATGTGTTCGAATGGGTCGGGCCCGAGGCCGTGGATCTGAACCATGAGGTGCAGGGGCGGATCTGGATTCCGCTGTCGTTTCTGGAGGACCCGTCCAACCAGTCAACACTGACGTGGCGCACGCGCTTTGGTGAACTTGAAATGCCCTGCTGTCATTATCAGGGCCACTGCATCTGGGGGCTCAGCTACAGCATGCTGCAGGAATTTCTGGTGGAGTTTGCCAGGCCCAGGGGAAGGACCTAGCCGGAGGCGGCGTGGGGGCACTGTGGTGTCAGCCAGTTCTCCAGGTTCGCCAGGATGCGATCGGCAATGCGGTGGGCTCTGTCGGCGTAAGGGCCTTCAAAGCGCTCATTGAGCGTGGCATGGAAGTGCTCACCCCAGCGCTGGAAATGTTCCGGCCGAAGCGGTTCCGTATTGTGCACCGCCTCGTGTTTTTTCACCATATGCCGCTCATAGACACCCTGCTCGCCCAGCAGCATCTTGCGCCAGTAGGCCTCGATGGTCGGCAGGTGGTGCTCCAGATCAACGCCGGCCACCTCCAGAAATACAGGTCTGAGAAGCGGGTCCTCCAGAACCCGCCCGTAGAACGCCTGTACGAGCTCGTGAATGGCTTCCCGGCTGTCCAGATCCCTGCTGGCTTCAGCGTTCATCCCGGTCGCCTCCATCCACCGGACGGGTGAAGCGTCGGATGATCCGCCGGGTCCTGTGCAGCAGGAAGGGCCCGGACAGCAGCTCCGCTTCCGGCGAGAACTGCGTGTGCTCGCGGGTTTCCTGGTGGGGGCGGCGTTCCAGTGCGGCATACTGTTCCAGCCGGCGCACTCCGTGCTCGATGCGGTTCTGCTCGCGCAGCACAAGCACCATCAGCGAAAATGCACCCACCCCCAGCAGCAGTAACAACAGATTCAACAGCATGGTGCACCCCGGTCAGCGGAATTCGATGTTGATGACGGACTCGATGCCGCGCTCGCTGAGCGCATCATTGAGCTCCTCCACCAGTTTCTGGAACATCAGCCGTTTGGTGGTGTCCGGCATGGGCCCGGACATCCAGCGGGCGGGGGCGGATTCGCGCCGGGCTACTTCCACCGGATTCAGGACCCGCACCGTCAGCAGTCTTTCCGGTGGCGGCGTGGTCGGGTCGGCGACCCGTGCCAGAGCGTGCTCCAGGCGGTCGCGCTGCTCCCGCAGACGGTGATAGAGCCAGCCCATCATGGCCAGCAGAATGAACAGGATGACAATCAGCAGGTAGAGCATCATTATTGTGCCTTGCGTTTTTCCTCAGTCTAACGGCAGCCTTGTCCGCAGAGCAGGGCCGAAATGACGGCCCTGCCTGCTTCAATGATCAATCAAACACCAAGGAGGTGTCGCTGTGCACGACGATCCCACAATGATGGAACGCATCCGCCAGGGCATGGCCCGCAGGAAGGGCGGTGGTTTTCCCTGGCTGTTAATGGCCATCATCGGACTCATTGTTGTTGGCATGTCCCTGCGTGGGTTCTAGTCCGGTCGTGTCTCCGGGCCCAGAGGCCTGAGCCAGACAATGAGTCTGGGCAGCAGCGTCAGCGCACCCAGCAGCGCAATGGCCATCGCCAGTCCCGTGAAGATACCGAAATAGATGGTCGGTATGAAATTCGACAGGGACAGGATCGAGAAGCCGATGATGATCGTCAGCGAGGTGTAGAACATGGCCCGCCCGATGGTCCGGTGGCTGCGGTACATGGCATCCCGGTAATTGCCGTCCTGCCTGAACTCGGTCCGGAACCGGTACATGTAGTGAATGGTGTTGTCCACGGCGATGCCCACCGAAATGGCCGCAACGGTAATGGTCATCATATCCAGTGGAATGCCGAGCCAGCCCATGATGCCAAGCACGGTCCCTGCCGCCAGCAGGTTCGGGAAGATCCCGATCAGTGCCAGATACAGTGAACGGAACAGCACGAGGAACATGGCCATAATGGCCAGAAAGACCACGCTCAGGGTCTTGATCTGGGAGTCAAAGAGACTCTGCAGCATGTTGTTGTACAGAACCGCCATACCCGTCAGACGGACCTGGTCCTCTTCAAGTCCCACTTCGTTGACAATGTGGTTGCGGATATCGTCAAACAGCGCCTGACGCTCAAGATCCGGCATGGATTCAATCAGTCGGATACTGAATCGGGCATGGCCACTGTCGTCGTTGACATAGGGATCGAGCAGGATGTCGCGCAGATCATCCGGGAAGGCGGCATTCATCAGCCCCAGCTGCAGTGGGTTGAGCTCACCCTGGTTGATCTGTTCGGCCAGGCGGACCGTGGTCACCAGCGAGATCACCTTGCCCGTCTCCGGGCGCTCATCCAGATAATTGTGAATGGCCTCGAGAATGTCGATTTCCTGGGACTGGAAGAAGGTATCCGGGTGGCGCTCCTGCTGCTCGCCGCAGTCATCATCCACAAAGGGATCGCAGTCGCTGGCAAATGGATCGTCGTCTGCCTGCGTCTCTCCTTCGCCCCGGTCCTGACGGACGATGACATCCAGCGGAGTGGTGCCACCCAGCTCATTGTCGATGACCATCATGCCCTGATGGATTTCCGTGTCAGACTTGAAGTAGTCGATGAAACGGTTTTCAACCGACAGCTGGGTCACGCCACCGATACACACGGCAAGCAGCACCAGGGCTGATCCCAGTACGACATTGCCGTGCCGATCAGTGGCCCGGGCGAAGTAGGCGGTAATGGGCGTCTTTTCGAGTCTGGGGCCGGGATGTGGCGCTCTGGGCAGCAGCATGAGCGTGGCGGGCAGCACCAGGAAGACCACAGCGAAGGCGATGCTGATGCCCACGCTCATCATCAGGCCAAAGTCGATAACCGGCTGGATTTCGCTGAAGAACAGCGAGCCGAAGGCGACAATGGTGGTCAGCACCATATAGAAACATGGCTGGGCCATGGTCCTGACGGTCTCGGTCACCCAGAACCGGGTGTCGCTGTCGGCGTAAAGCTGCTGATATTCCCGGAAGCGTACGATCAGATGCACCGTCAGTGACAGGGTGATGATCAGCAGAAGCGACACAAAGTTCGAGGAAATGACGGTTACCGGCCACCGGGTCCAGCCCAGATAACCCAGCGTGAACCAGACCGTGAGGCCACAGCAGACCAGCGGCAGAAGCACCCACCGGGGCTGGCGGAAGATCACCGTCAGGGTGATCAGAATGAAGGCCAGCACCCCCAGCCCGAAGGTAACCAGGTCACTCTCCACAAAGCTGATCATGTCCGCCACAATCATGGGCACACCGCCAAGGTGAAGCTCAACACCTTCCCGGTGCTCACCAAGAATGCTGCGCACCTCTTCGATGATCCGGTCGCGTTGGGCGTTGAGTTCCGCGTAGAGGGCGTCGTACTCCCGGTTGACGCTCTCCAGCTCCGCCCGTTGCCCGGAATCAAGTCCCTCGTTACGACGGATTTCACGCAGTTCATTGCGGCGGTTGCTGACTTCGCGGAATTGCTCATTGGTGGCGAAGTTCAGCTGGATGCCGGTCGTGGTGGCCTGCTCGTTGACCAGCAGGTTGGGATAGAGTGGGTTCGACAGCAGTGACTCGCGGGCCTCATCCAGTGGCACGTCGTCGTCATCCAGCGTCATGGCATGGCGGGCGACGCTGGTCAGGGAAATATCGGGGCTGTGCAGCAGCGGCACGCTCAGGATGCTGTTGGTCTCGGCGATGCCCTCAACCGCAGCCAGTTCATCGCGCAGCGCGCGGAGGCGGTCAATGGAGTCGGTGCTGAAAAGCTCCTGCTCTGGGGTAAAGGTGACCACCAGAAAGTCATCCGAGGCCGAGAAGCGCTGCTGGCTTTCCTGGTAATAGAGGAAATCCTCATCGCCCTCCATCACCAGTGAATCCGGCGAGGCGTCCAGGCTGAACTGATCCAGACGCAGCCCGGCCACTACGGCCAGTGCCAGCACCAGCAGCAGCGTCAGGGCGGGATGATTGAGTACGGTACGGCTGTAGAGGTTCAGAAGTCGGGATCGCAATGTGGTTGCCTGCCTGTTCTGGTTTATTGTGGTCCTGATCCGGATTATCGGCCGTTCGGGCGGTACGTTATCATCTTTGTACGAGTCCCGTTACAATACGCACTGCCACCCGGACGGAGCCAGTTCATGCGTTGCCTGCAGAGTTTCAACCAGCGATGCCGCCGGATCCGCGACCAGCGCCAGCTTTCCCGTCTGGAGCTGGCGGCACTGTGCGGCACCACTGAGGATACCGTCTCGGCCTGGGAGATGCATTCCCCCCTGGAGCGCGCCTATCCAACCCTGGATCAGCTGGTCCAGTTGTCCGTTCAGACCGGCACACCGCTGACACAGCTGCTGGATCTGGATGAAGCGGAAAGCGATGCCATGCAACTCATGCTCCCGGGCCTGGACACCACGGATGACCGTGGTGTGAGTGGTGCCGTGGAGGAGCTGGAAGCCCTGGTCGAAGGCATGCTTCTGTCACAGCAGGAGCAGGAGCTGATCCGCCGTTTCCGCCTCAGTGATGCCGAGCAGCAGCGGCTGATTCTGCAGCTGCTTCAGGACTGACGCGTTTCCGGCGCTCAGCTTTCCTCCGTCTGCGCCTGTCTCTCATTGCGTGGTTCAAAATCCATAGAGACGAAGCGCTGGTGTTCATCCAGATGCAGCAGCCCGTCGGTGCCCGTCGGGGGGCGCTCCAGCATCGCACGGGTGATCCGTTCGAAGTGCGCCATAAAGCGCTCAAACTGCGGCCCCTCATCCAGATGGCCACGGTATTCGTCGCCTATCTGGCGGATCAGCTTTGCCTCCTGCAGCAGCCGCCAGTCGCATACCGCCTGCCAGGATGGTGCCCGCACAAAAAACAGCCGGTCCAGTTCGCCAAACAGATCCTGGTAGGCGCCACTGAGCTGGTGGTTCACGTAGCGTCGCCACAGGCCCTCGGGATCCTCTTCGGATTCCAGTGCGTTGACCGGCGATTGCAGGGCCTGTTCGGGCTGGGGCTCAGCTCCCAGACACCAGCCCTCCATCAGTATGATGTCCGGCCGCCCCTGAACCACGGTATGGGATGACGTCGGCGCACGGTCATCCTGAGCCTTGTCAAAGTGCGGTATGCGGATACTGTCATGGGGGTCGGCGGTCTGCAGCCGGCTGATGGTGCGCGCCAGCAGTTCAACATCATGGGTGCCCGGCACGCCGCGTGTTGCCAGCAGTGGATGTACCGCCCTGGCCAGCGACTGTCGCTGGGTCCTGGGCAGGTAGAAATCATCCAGTGACAGGACACAGGATGAAGCCGCAAAGCAGTGGTGCAGGACCAGGCGCAGCCCCCGGGCAAGGGTCGTCTTGCCGCTGCCCTGGCTGCCACTGAGCCCCACCCGAAGGGGATAGCCGGCCTGGCGCTGCTCGCGCAGCAGCCAGGCGGCCATGGGAATGATCAGTGCGGGGAAGACACTGGCGTAGCCCTGGGGAAGCTGCTCCTCGGCGATGAAGCGCTGTATGGCCAGCACAGCATGGCGACGCGCGCTTTCAACGGCGTCTTCGCCGAGAGGTGTCCCGCTGGGCCAGTGTGCCGACTCTGTGATCAGGCTCTGAGCGGTGTACTGCTGTGTCATTGTGCCCCGTTGCAGTCAGACCTGCTGTTACTTTGAGTAGACGTGTTCATACACGTAGTTGGTGGCTTCCACGAAACCATCAATGCTGCCGCAGTCAAAGCGCCGGCCCTTGAACTGGTAGGCCAGCACGCAGCCATTTTTGGCCTGTTCGAGCAATGCGTCTGTGATCTGGATCTCACCACCTTTACCCGGTTCGGTGTGCTCAAGGATATCGAAGATATCCGGTGTCAGGATATAGCGCCCAATGATGGCCAGATTCGAAGGTGCGTTCTCCCGGGCGGGCTTCTCCACCATGTCCGTAATCCGGTAAAGGCCATCCTTCATGGTTTCCCCGGCAATGACGCCGTACTTGTGGGTCTCATCCTCGGGCACCTCTTCGATGGCCACGATGCTGCACCGGAACTGGTTGTACAGCTTCACCATCTGGGCCATGACGCCGTCCTGATCCGGCTCCGCCACGCAGAAATCGTCAGCGAGAATGACGCCAAAGGCATTATCACCAATCAGGGTGCGCCCGGTAAGGATGGCGTGGCCCAGACCCTTCATCTCATTCTGGCGCGTAAAGGCGAAGTTGTGGTTTTCGATCAGCGCACGGATGGACTTGAGGTGTTCCTCCTTACCCGTGCCGGCAATCTGGTGTTCCAGTTCATAGCTGATGTCGAAATGGTCCTCAATGGCGCGCTTGCCGCGGCCAGTGACGAAGCCAAAGTCATTGATGCCGGCCTCGGACGCTTCTTCCACCCCGTACTGCACCAGCGGCTTGTTCACGATGGGCAGAATTTCCTTGGGCATGGCCTTGGTGGCGGGCAGAAAACGGGTTCCATAGCCGGCTACCGGGAAAAGGCACTTCCTGATCATTGATGGGCTTCCTTAGGATGTCGCTGGATTGGATCTTGTTGAGCGACAGTGTAAACAATCCGCATGGCAAAAAGGAGGGGGAGCGGCCGATTTGCGCGCCGGTGTGGCGTTGTTCATGATTGGGGAAAACAACTCAGAGAATCCGGTGATGGAATCTGCCCATGAGCGAAGACGACTCCTTTGACCTGATCCTGTTCGGCGCCAGGGGTGATCTGGCGAGGCGCAAGCTGCTGCCCTCCCTGTTCGCTCTTTTCATGGATGGCCAGCTGCCGCGGAACTGGCGGCTGATCGGGGTCAGTCGCAGCAGTATGTCCGACCAGGCGTACCGGTCAATGGTGCACGGGGAACTGGCAGGCAGGGGAGCGCATGCCGAGGGTTGTGAGGCTCTGTGGGAGGCGTTTGCCCAGCACCTTGTGTACCGTAGCGCTGATGCCACAAGCACCTCGGACATTCAGGAGCTGAAAGGTGAAATCCGTCACGGGCGCGTTATCCATTACCTTTCCACCCGGGCGGATCTGTACAGCACCATTGTGGGCAATCTTGCGGACGCCGGTCTGGCGGGAGAGCAGGCACGCATCGTGCTGGAGAAACCCGTCGGAATGGATCTGGCCTCGGCGAAAGAGATTACGGATACCGTGTCGGAGTGCTTCAGTGAGTCACAGATCTACCGCATTGACCACTACCTTGGGAAGGACACGGTCCAGAACCTGCTGGTGCTGCGCTTCGCCAACTCCATTTTTGAGAATCAGTGGAACCACCGCTATATCGACCACATCCAGATCACCATTGCCGAGTCCGGCGGTGTCGCCGGGCGCGGTGAGTTCTATGATCAGGTGGGGGCGTTGCGGGACATGGTCCAGAACCATCTGCTGCAGCTTCTGTGTATAACCGCCATGGAGCCTCCCCATCAGCTGACAGCGGATGCCGTGCGCGATGAGAAGGTCAAGGTGTTGCGGGCCCTGCGCCCCATGGATGGGGCCAGTATCCCGGAGCGGGTTGTGCGGGGTCAGTATCAGGCGGTGGATGGGATCCCGGGGTACCCGGATGACCTGGGGGTTGATACGGCCAGTGGGACAGAGACCTTCGTGGCCCTGAAGGTGCAGATTGATAACTGGCGCTGGGCCGGAGTGCCGTTCTACCTGCGCACAGGCAAGCGTCTGCCGGAACGGGCCTGTGAGATTGCCGTGCATTTCCAGCCCGTGCCCCATTCCATTTTCGCCATGCAGCATCGCTCAGGCATGGCGAATCGGCTGGTGTTCCGGCTGCAGCCGGATGAGGGCATCTACCTGTCTCTGTGTGAGAAACAGGCAGGGGCGGGCATGACGGTGAAATCCTCAGAGCTGGGGTTGAACCCGGATGCCCAGGAACGCCAGCGTGTTCCGGATGCCTATGAACGGCTGCTCAGTGACGTCATCCGGGGTAACCAGACGCTTTTCCTGCGTGACGATGAACTGATCGCGGCCTGGGAATGGGTTGATCCCATCATCCAGCACTGGCGGCAGGCAGGGCCGCAGCCGGAGCCCTATCCGGCCGGCAGCTGGGGGCCACCGGGGGCCAGCCGTCTGCTGGCGCGGGATGGGCGGCTGTGGGACGAACTGACGGAGCGACAGGCTCCCGGCAATCACTGAATGACGAAGCAGGCAGATGGGGTGAAACATGCACAGTACTGTTGAGGCCGTGACACGGCGCATCCGGGAACGCAGTGCCAAGGGTCGCGACCGCTACCTGGCACTGATGGCCAGTGCCCGGCGGGATGGGCCCAGCCGGTCCGCCATGAGCTGTACCAACCTGGCCCACACCTTTGCCTCCAAGCCGGAGCCGGAGAAACTGATCCTGCGCCAGACCCACAGCAATGCCAATATCGGCATTGTCTCGGCCTATAACGAACTGCTTTCGGCTCACCAGCCTTACGGCAGCTATCCGGAGCAGATCCGCCGCACCATCAATCGCCTTGGTCACGTGGCCCAGTTTGCCGCTGGGGTGCCCGCCATGTGTGATGGCATCACCCAGGGGCAGCCCGGTATGGAGCTGTCGCTGTTCTCACGCGATACCATTGCCCAGGCCACAGCCATAGCGCTTACCCATAATGTCTTTGATGGGGCGCTCTGTCTGGGTATCTGCGACAAGATCGTGCCCGGTCAGTTGATCGGTGCGCTGCGCTTCGGGCACCTGCCGGTCATGTTCGTTCCCGCGGGGCCCATGCCCTCAGGTCTGTCCAACGCCGAAAAGGCCAAGGTGCGTGAGCGCCGCGCCAGGGGGGAAGCCAGTGAGGAGGAACTGCTGGAGGCCGAGGCGCAGTCCTACCATTCGCCCGGCACCTGCACCTTTTACGGGACTGCCAACTCCAACCAGATACTGATGGAGGTCATGGGGCTGCAGATGCCGGGCAGTGCCTTCGTCAATCCGGGCACGGACCTGCGCGAGGCACTGACCGATGAAGCGGCCCGGCACATTACCCGCATAACGGATATGGGGGACGATTACCGCCCGCTGTCACAGCTGGTTACCGAGAAGTCCATGGTCAATGCCATGGTGGCGCTGCTTGCCACCAGTGGTTCCACCAACCACAGCATCCACCTGATTTCGATAGCCCGGGCTGCGGGGCTGGTCATTGACTGGGAAGACTTCCACGAGCTGTCCGAAGTGGTCCCGCTGATGGCCCGGGTCTATCCCAACGGTGAAGCGGACATCAACCAGTTTGACCGGGCCGGAGGCGTTCCCTTTCTGGTGCGTGAGCTGCTGGAGAACGGTCTGATGCACGAGGATGTGAATGTCGCCTATGGCGACTCCATCTGGGATTATGCCCGTCCGGCCTTTCTGGACGGCGCGGGACGGCTGGACTGGCGACCGCCCCGGGAGGCTTCGGCGGATATTACCTGCCTGCGTGCCTGCGGGGATCCCTTCCTGCCGCAGTCGGGCCTGAAACGTGTGGAGGGGAACCTGGGGCGGGCCATTGTCAAAACCTCGTCAGTGCCTGAGGATCGCCACCGGATCAAGGCGCCGGCTCGGGTCTTTTCCGACCAGCAGGAGCTGTTGGACGCCTATGCGAAAGGTGACCTCAACCGCGATCTTGTGGCCGTTCTGCCCGGTCAGGGGCCGGCAGCAAACGGTATGCCCGAGCTGCACAAACTCATGCCCGCTCTGGCCAATCTCCAGGCCGATGGGCACCGGGTGGCGCTGGTGACCGATGGGCGCCTTTCCGGTGCTTCGGGCAAGGTGCTGAGCGTTATTCACCTGTATCCGGAGGCCGTGCACAATGGCGCCATCAGCCGCATCCGGACCGGGGACTGGCTGAGCATTGATGCCGTGGCCGGGACCATGCACTGGGAGCCGGCCGACAATGGCGGGACGGCCGCCCACTGGGGCCGGGCCAGCGAAGGCTATGGCCGGGAGCTGTTTCAGGTATTCCGCAACCAGGTCAGCCACGCTGAGGCGGGCGCTTCAATTTTCGGATGGGATGATCAATGAGCATACGCGAGTTTGAGGAACGTGACTGGCCCGCCGTATGGGCCATGCTGGAGCCGGTTTTCCGGGCCGGTGAAACCTACGCCATACCAACTGACATTTCCCAGGGGGAGGCCTACCGCTTCTGGGTCACGGCCCCGCGCCTGTGCTATGTCGCTGTAACCCCGGACGATGAACCCATCGGAACCTATTTCCTCAAAACCAACCATCCCGGGCCGGGGTCCCATGTGTGCAACTGCGGCTATGTGGTTTCATCCGAGGCGCGCGGTCAGGGCCTGGCGGGCGCGCTGTGCCAGCATTCGCTGGATGTGGCACACCAGGAGGGCTACCTGGCCATGCAGTACAACGTGGTTGTAGCGACCAATGCGGCGGCCATTCACGTGTGGCGATCACACGGGTTCGAGATTGTCGGCACGCTTCCAGGGGCATTTGCCCATCCCACGGAAGGCTATGTGGATGCTTACGTCATGCATCGCCATCTCTGAGCGATGTCTGCGTCTGGCCCGGGTTACAGGTTGGCGGGCTTGTGCGCTCCGCAGTTCCAGCACTCATCGAACTGCGGCTCAAGCTCTTCCCCGCAACCCGGACACCGCCAGTTGGCTTCGTCGCTCGGATTGTCGGCAAGTGCCTCCTCGACCAGGCGCTCAGCGCGCTCATGGTCAATTTCCCGTTCCACCCAGAGTTCAGGCCACACTGCGGTTGGTGGCAGCTCTCCGGCACCGCCCAGCAACTCCATGTTCTGAGTGAGGCAGCGGATGCCATGGGCCTCCAGCACGTTGCGCATGTGCCCGACCAGTAGCGGGCTGTGGGCGCTGTAGATGCGTTTCATTCTGAACTCAGTGCAGCTTCAGCTTGGGACGGAAAGCCCGGTGAAGCCGATCCGTCAGGGCAATGAGCAGGCCCCGGGTCCAGCCGTAAACGGCTATCTGGTGCATCCGGTAAAGAGAGACATACATCAGTCGTGCAAGGCGACCTTCCACGCGCAGCGTGCCTCGGGACAGCCCGCCCATGAGAGTGCCCACGGCAGAGTACTGGCTCAGATTCACCAGCGAACCGTGATCGACGTAACGGAATGGGGCCAGGGATTCGCCCGCCATGGCCCGCTGCAGGTTTCTGACCAGATGGTTGGCCATCTGATGCGCGCTCTGGGCGCGCGGGGGAACGAATTTCTCGCCCTGGGGGCAGGCTGCGCAGTCGCCCAGTGCAAAGATGGCCGGATCGTCCACGGACTGGAGTGTCGCTGAGACCTTCAGCAGCTTGTTTGGATGGAGCGTCAGGCCATCCAGATGATCCATCAGGTCGGGACCTCTGACGCCGGCGGCCCAGACCATGAGATCCCCGTGCAGTTCCTGCCCGTTCTGGTCCACCAGTCGGTCAGGCTGTGCCTGAGTGACACGGGTGTCGAGCCTGACCGTCACACCCAGCGACTCCAGTTCGCGTCTGGTATCCACGGAAATCCGCTCGGGCAGGGCAGGCAGCAGGCGAGGGCCGGCCTCGATCAGCGTGATGTCGATCATGTGGCGGTCCACCCGGGAAAAGCCGTATTCCTGAACGGTCTCGGCCGCATGGACCAGCTCAGCGGCCAGCTCCACGCCTGTGGCGCCACCGCCTACAATGGGAATCCGCACCCGGGCATCTGAGTCATGGGCGCGTTCGTTGTTCGTTCTCATCAATGCGGCAAGAAAGGCACGGTGAAAACGCTGTGCCTGGTCCGGGCTGTCCAGAAAAACACAGTGATCACTGACGCCGGGAATACTGAAATCATTGGTCACGCTGCCAATGGCCAGAACCAGGTAGTCGTAGGGGAGTTCACGTTCCGGCAGCACGGGCTCGCCATCATCATCGTACATGGGGCTGAGTCTGATGGTCTGTTCACGGCGGTTCAGGCCACAGAACTCACCCAGAACAAACCGGAAGTGTTTCTGCCGTGCCACCGCGGGGTAGCTGATCTGATCCACGGAGGAGTCCAACGCACCGGTTGCCACTTCATGCAGAAGCGGTTTCCAGAGGTGAGTGGGGTTGCGGTCCACCAGGGTAATCTGCGCTTTTCCGCGTTTACCCAGCTTTCGGCCGAGTGCGGTGGCAAGCTCCAGTCCCCCGGCGCCTCCACCTACGATCACAATGCGTGTTGTCACTGATTCATACCCCGTTGTGCCCTTACCTTCGGCGGACCCTATCACACCTGTACAGGCACCGGCAGGGGCGACCCTTTCATTCGTCTGAAAACGACTCGGTGGTGTAACGCCAGCAGATCAACGGTTCCGGCGTATGGGCGACAATGCCGGCCTTGCGTTTGAGTGCGCTGACAAATTCCCTGGGTTGTGGCAGCGATTCCCAGACAGAGGGCAGAAAGGTTGCGCGACGGCTACCCGCCTCAAGGATGAGCCCATCCACCCCGGGGCGCAGCTGTCGCAGCAGCGCTTCTTCCGTGTCCGCCTCAATGGGCTCTGGCAGGGAAAGCACGGACACCTGGATGGATACATGAGCGTATTCCGCCTCCGTTATGGGTGGAAAACGGGGATCGCGCGAGGCGGCTGAGAAGGCATTGTGGGCCACGTCACTGACGAGGGGGCGCTGTGGTTCCAGCGTGCCTATGCAACCTCGCAGGTCCCTCTCCCGAGTGAGGAGTGTCACAAAAGTCGCCCGCTTCTCCCGAAGCCGACCGGAATAGTTGTCGGGATCGATCTCCAGCGGCTCGCCCAGGCGCAGCCCAAAATCAATGCTCCGCCGCGCCGCCGTCAGCAGTTGGTTTCGCTGGGTGTCCGTCAGTTGCTCATCCATGGAATGCATAGGCTCCGTAGCCAACCACACTGTCGCGGTGGCCGGCCGTGTCCCCGGAGTTTTTCAGATCCAGAACCTCTCCTTTCAGCCCGTTGCGTCGCGCAAGCCACAAAAGCCCGTTGATGGGGTGGCGGCCGCAGGCATCACCCTCGGCTACGGCTTCATAGCGAAGTTGTTCGATCGCCTGGGAAGTCGCTGCATCACGGGCAGTGGCGCTGTCGTAGTCCATGAAATGACTCAGATCCGAGCTGATGACAACCAGCGTTTCCGGCCCCCCCCAGAGTTGCTCAAGCAGCGTACCCACCGCTTCGGGTGTGGAATCACCCACCACCAGGGGAATCAGCTGGAAGTCACTCAGGTATTCCTGCAGAAACGGCAGGTGGACCTCCAGTCCGTGCTCCAGAGCATGGGCATCGTCCAGAACGAAGACATCATCGCGGGCGAGTATCGAGTCCAGCGCCTGCCGGTCTACCGGGATCCTGCCCAGCGGGGTACTGAAGTAATCGGCACTGCAGGCAGCCATGCCACGAAAAGGGACGCGGTGGCTGGGGCCCAGCAGCACGACCCGTGAGATCCGGGGCGCTATGTCCGACAGGGCTGCGTAGGCCTCACCGGCGACGGCTCCCGAGAAACGATAGCCGGCGTGCGGGCCTATGATGGCTTTGGGAGGAGCGCTGACCCTGGAGTGCGCCTGGTGCACGAACTGCCGAACCTGTGCGCTCAGTGCCTCCGCTTCGCCGGGATAGAAGATGCCGGCCACCGCTGGTTCGCGTACCTGTGTACTCATAGTGGCGCCTCCCTGACTGATCCCTACAAAATAGACTCCTCTATGGAGTGTAACCCATCAAAGCAGTGTTCATCGTGACCGGGTAGCAATCTACTCGAAAGCATCACTGATGACGTCCCGGTAATTGCGGATCCTTCGTACGTAATGCACCGGCTCGTAACCCCGTGCGTAGCCATAACGCAGATTCGGGTAATAGCGCTCATCCGCCAGAAGCGGCAGCACTTCCCGCATGTCTTCCCAGGAATCAGGGTTCTTATCCAGATCCCTCGCCAGCTGTCGGGCATCGAGCAGATGGCCACGTCCCACATTGTAGCTGGCCAGCGCCAGGAAGGTGCGGTCTGGCTCAGGGATGTCCTCCGACAGGCGCCGGTGGCGGTCAGCCAGGTAGCGGGCACCGCCGTGAATGCTCTGTACCGCATCCAGGCGGTTTGAAACGCCCACGGATTGAGCCGTCGGAAGTGTCAGCATCATCATGCCACGTACCCCGGTGGGGCTGCGCGCATGGGGGTTCCAGTGCGACTCCTGATAGGCCACTGCGGCCAGAAGATCCGCTGGCATGCCGGTGGCTTCTTCAGCCGCAATGAAATGTTCGCGGTACTGGGGCAGGCGGTCGTCAATACGCCTTTTCAGGGCGCGCAGGTCCACAAAATCAAACTCGTCAATGTAGCTGAAGTAGCGGTTCTCCATCACGGCGAGGGCGTGGTCTCCCTCCTGGCTGTTCATCCAGGCGCGGCTGGTTCGGGCCAGCCCGGAGGCGCCGCTGGGCAGATACCAGCCAATGTTCTGTCCCTCGGTCAGGTCCATGACGATATCCAGGTGAGGCAGGAAACGCCGCACCACCTGCACAATGTTTGAGTCAGCCACGGTACAGTCGAGCTCCTGGTGGGCGACCTGGGTCAGCAACTGTTCGGTGCCCATTTCAGCCTCACCGAATTCAGGGCCGCCTTCATCGCCTGATTCTGAGCCGAGCCCGTTCAGAGTCTGCACGTAACTGGAATCGGCAGTCACCCGGATTTCCACCAGGTCCAACTCATCGGTACTGCCGGGGCGGGGGCGCTGGTTGCGGTGGCACACCAGCTGCTCGCGGATCTCGGTGTGGGCCGGTCCGCGCTCGAACCGCTCATTGCGGGAGGGGCGCTGTGTCAGCCCGGCTGCGGCAATGTGGGCTTCACCCGCTTCGAGAAGTTCCAGCACGTCCGCAGTGGTGGGTACCATCTCCCATTCCACCTCCCAGTCCTGGGCCTCGGCGAAGGCGGTGACCAGATCGTACTCGGGTCCTCGCTGGCGCTCGTGGCGGTCCAGATAATAGGTCGTCGCCCCATTTCGGGTAATGACTTTCAGAACCCCGGTCTCTTCCGGAGGGTCGAGCGTCAGCTCTCCCGAGTCGCCGGAGCAGGCCGACAGCAGACCCAAGCCAGCGATGGCGGCGAGCATCCCAGTCAAGTACTTCATGAAAAGTTCTCCATCTTTCAGGACAGTCTAGCTTACGTACCCGGATCGGCAATGGATGGGCTGCGGGGTATGCCTGTCCCGGCATGACAATGGTATTCTGGTGGCATAACCATGATCCTTGCGGGGGCATTCCCGGGGAGGTGACCATGAGCGATCCGGTTCTGACTGACCGGTTCCCCACCCAGTACTGGCACTGGCTGGAGGACGGTCGTATCCAGTGTGATCTCTGTCCGCGGGCCTGTCGGCTGAAGGAAGGCCAACAGGGGCTTTGTTTTGTCCGCGCCCGGCACGATGACCAGGTGGTGCTGACCACCTGGGGGCGCTCCAGTGGCTACTGCGTGGACCCCATCGAGAAAAAACCACTCAACCATTTTCTGCCCGGAACGCCGGTGCTGTCTTTCGGTACCGCGGGGTGCAACCTGGCCTGCAAGTTCTGCCAGAACTGGGACATGAGCAAATCCCGGGAAATCGATACACTGGCCGATCAGGCGAGGCCGGAGCAGATCGCCCGGGCGGCGGCGGATCTGGGCTGCCGCAGTATTGCCTTCACCTACAACGACCCGGTCATCTTCATGGAGTACGCCATGGACGTGGCCGAGGCCTGCCGTGAGTACGGCATCCATTCGGTTGCCGTCACGGCTGGGTATATCTGTGAGGCACCGCGTCGGGAGTTCTTCCCGTACATGGATGCCGCGAACATCGATTTCAAAGCCTTCACTGAGCGTTTCTACCGCAAAATCACCGGCAGTGAACTGGCGCCGGTGCTGGATACGCTGCTCTACCTGCGTCACGAAACAGACGTCTGGTTTGAGCTGACCACACTGCTGATCCCCGGTGAGAATGATTCGGATGAGGAGATTGAAGCCATGACCCAGTGGGTTGTGGATAAACTCGGGCCCGAGGTTCCCATGCATTTCACCGCTTTCCATCCGGACTGGAAGATGATGGATTACCCTCGCACATCGCCTGAGACGGTGAGCCGGGCCCGGGAGATCGCGCTGAAAAACGGGGTGCGCTACGCCTACACCGGCAACGTCCATGATGAGCATGGCGGAAGCACCTACTGCCATCACTGCGGCCATAAACTCATCGGGCGTGACTGGTTTGTACTGAGTGACTGGAACCTGACCGCAGACGGCTGCTGTAACCAGTGCGGTACGCCCTGTGCGGGCGTTTTCGAGGAGAGCCCCGGCCAGTGGGGCGCCCGGCGTCTGCCGGTGCGCCTTAAGGACTGGGCCGGGTAGGGCGGAGGCTCAGGAGCGGGCGCCCGGGCCGACATCCGGCTTCGGAATCACCCGCTGTCCATAGACAGAGAGCAGGAAGCCAAAGAAGAACATCAGTACCCCATAGACCGCTGAGGGGATGGACATCTCGCTGGAATCGAGCAGCGTGAGCGTGATCAACAGGCCGATGGTGCCGTTTTTCACGCCCAGTTCCATGGCGACTGCCATGGACTCGCGCTGGGTGAGTCCCGACAGGCGGCTGACCAGCAGCCCCAGCGCGATCCCGGCCAGGTTGAGCATCAGCGTAGCCGGTCCGGCTGCGGCAAGCAGCTCACCGATGCGATCCTTCACACCAATGACCAGCGCCACCACAAGTGTGGCCAGGACGACGGCGCCGAACACGCTTACCGCCCGTTCCGCCTTATAGGCAGCGTTCGGCCAGTAACTGCGGATGACCATGCCAATGGCTACCGGCAGCAGAACGATCGCCACCAGGGTGCCAATGGTCTGATCCAGCGGCAGGGTGATGTACTCTTCCGTGCCCATGTAGAGCTGAAGCGCAAAATTGGTGATCAGTGGCAGCGTGACAACGGTGATCACGTTGGCGAGCACCGTCAGGACGATGGAAAGGGCCACGTTGCCCCGCGCCAGCAATACAAAGAGGTTGGAGGTGGTGCCGCCAGGGCAGGCCGCGATGATAACCAGACCCACGGCTATGGCCGGCGGCAGGTTGAGCAGAGCCACCAGCAGAAACGCGAAGGCTGGCATAACAACGATCTGGGCGAAGGTGCCCACAATGATGCCGCGTGGATAGACCGCCACCTGCCGGAAGTCGCGCAGGGTCAGCGTCATGCCGATGCCGATCATGATGATGAACAGTGCGACCGGCAAGCCAATGGAGACCATGGGCCCGGCTTCCATAAGCACTCCTTATTGTTGTTGGTCTTGGTTGTTAAGTGGTTTCGAAGGCTGTGTAACGTGATACAGGTCTCAGAAACAGGGCAGAGTATGCCGATTTTCGAACGTCAATGCCATGAGTCGAGGCTCCATTCTCAGCCGCCAGCAGCGTCATCCGGGACAAGCGGCCAGTACAGCGAGGCGCTCAGCCTGCCATCGGTCAGGCGGCTGAAATCCAGGCGAGCGCCGTAACGCTCAACAATGGCACTGACCAGCGTCAGCCCGAGACCTTCACCGGTGCCTGCGGGCGAATCCGAATCGGGTTCGGACGGGCTGTTGAGCACTGATATGACCAGTTCCCCGGGTGTGGAT
>LKMJ01001574.1_pt1 | contig 20313 bp, 23 predicted proteins | sample 643391 | NCBI WGS metagenome assembly LKMJ01 (sample SAMN04112250, study PRJNA286221) | soda lake metagenome | biome: soda lake; feature: Kulunda Steppe; material: water; isolation source: sample PL-Br10 brine of Picturesque Lake | place: Russia: Kulunda steppe | collected 2010-07 | reverse complement strand
GGTGGCGCTGCGCTTCGATCTCGCGCCCGCGACACCGTCCGCCCCCGCGCGCGATCCGTCGCGCCCGCCGCGGCTGCGCTGACGAAAGTGGGGGTAGTATGATACCTATTTTCTATCCAACTGAAATCATGCGATAAATTGCGCCCCGCCGCCCTTGACGCGACGTTGCGGATCGATAGAAACGAGCCATCTCGAACGGGCGCGCGGCGCCCGCCGCAACCGATCCGATAGGGCAAGACATGAAAACCTACAGCGCAACACCCGCGGATATCGACAAGAAGTGGATCCTGATCGACGCCGAGGGCGTGGTTCTGGGCCGGCTCGCCTCGATCATCGCGATGCGCCTGCGCGGCAAGCACAAGCCGGGCTTCACGCCGCACATGGACATGGGCGACAACGTCATCGTGATCAACGCCGACAAGGTCCAGATGACCGGGCGCAAGCGCGACGACAAGGTCTATTACTGGCACACCGGCTACCCCGGCGGCATCAAGAACCGCACCGCGCGCCAGATCCTCGAGGGCAATCACCCCGAGCGCGTGGTCACGAAGGCGGTGCAGCGCATGCTGCCCGGCAACAAGCTTTCGCGCCAGCTGATGACCAATCTGCGCGTCTATGCCGGCACCGAGCATCCGCACGAGGCGCAGCAGCCCGAACCGCTCGACGTGAAGTCGATGAACAGCAAGAACACCCGGAGCGCATGATCATGTCCGATGACGTCAAGACCCTCGATGACCTGAAATCGGTCGTCTCCGACGCGGATGCGCCCGAAGCCGCCCCCAGGCGCGAGGCCATCCGCGACAGCCTGGGGCGCTCCTACGCGACCGGCAAGCGCAAGGACGCGGTCGCCCGCGTCTGGATCAAGCCGGGCTCGGGCCGCGTCACCGTGAACGGCAAGCAGATCGACAAGTATTTCGGCCGCCCGGTGCTGCAGATGATTCTGCGCCAGCCCTTCCAGGTTGCCGGGGTGAGCGATCAGTTCGACGTGATGGCCACCGTGAAGGGCGGCGGGCTGTCGGGGCAGGCGGGTGCCGTCAAGCACGGCATCTCCAAGGCTCTGCAACTCTATGATCCGGCGCTGCGCGCGCCGCTCAAGGCCGCCGGCTTTCTCACCCGTGACGCCCGCGTCGTGGAGCGCAAGAAGTATGGCCGCGCCAAGGCACGCCGGAGCTTCCAGTTCTCGAAGCGCTGAGCCCGGCCGCATCGGATTGTGCCGCCCCGCAGACCGGGGCGGCCTTTTTCGTGGCATCGGCCAGGACCCAATGATAGGTATCGGGTATGTTCGACGACGCTTCCGAAAAGCTGCTCACGCATTACGTCGACGGGGCCTGGCGCGCGCCGTATTCGACGACGCTGCTGCCGCTAATCAACCCGGCAAATGAACGCGAGCTCGGGCGCATCGTGCTCGCCGGGCCTGAGGATGTGGACCGCGCCGTCGCCGCCGCGCGCGCGGCATTCGACAGCTTCGCGCTGACGCCGAAATCCGAGCGCCTCGACCTGCTTCGCGCGATCGGCGCGGTGACGGAGCGGCGGCTCGATGATCTGGCGCTGGCGATATCGTGCGAGATGGGCGCGCCGATCACCATGGCGCGTGAGATGCAGGCGGCCGTGGCGCTCGACCATTTGCGCGGCTTCATCGAGGCGCTCGAATCCCAGCCCGAGCGCGCGCCGCTGCCGGGCGGCACGGATGTGATGCTGCGCGAGCCGGTCGGGGTCTGTGCGCTGATCACGCCGTGGAACTGGCCGATCAACCAGATCACGCTCAAGGTCTTCCCGGCGATCGCGGCCGGCGCGACCTGCGTGCTCAAGCCGGCGGAGCAGACACCGCTTTCGGCGATGATCTTCGCCGACATCCTGCACGAGGCCGGTGTGCCGCCCGGTGTCTTCAACATGATCCATGGCGACGGGCCGGGCACCGGCGCGCCGCTGGTGGCGCATTCGGACATCGACATGGTGTCCTTTACCGGATCGACCCGCGCCGGGCGCGAGATCGCCCAGACGGCGATGAACGACATCAAGCGCGTCGCGCTGGAGCTTGGCGGCAAGTCCCCCAATCTCGTCTTCGCCGATTGCGGCGATGCGCTCGAGGCGCGGGTGCGCGACGCGGTGGCGGAATGCTTTCTCAATACCGGTCAGTCCTGCGACGCGCCGACGCGGCTTCTGGTGGAGCGGTCGGTCTATGACACGGTAGTCGCGATCGCCGCGGACGCGGCGGACGCGACGCAGGTCGGCGATCCGGCGAGCGAAGGCGACCATCTCGGCCCCATCGTGAGCGCCGAGCAGCTGGACCGGGTGCAGCGCTGCATCGAGTCGGGCGAGATCGAGGGGGCGCGGCTCGTGGCGGGCGGCCCCGGCAAGCCCGAGGGTTTTTCGCAGGGTTTCTGGGCGCGGCCCACGGTCTTCGCCGATGTCACGCCGGAGATGACCATCGCGCGCGAGGAAATCTTCGGGCCGGTCCTGGCGATCCTGCCCTTTGAGGACGAGGACGACGCCATCGCCAAGGCCAATGACACGCCCTACGGCCTCGCCGCCTTTATCCAGACCGGCGACCGCGAGCGCGCCGAGCGGGTGGCGCGGCGGCTGCGCGCCGGGGCCGTGCATGTCAACGGCAAGGGCATGGATTACGGCGCGCCCTTCGGCGGCATGAAGATGTCGGGGATCGGCCGCGAGGGCGGCAGTCTCGGGCTCGAGGAATTCCAGGAACCCAAGACGCTGCACATCGACTTCTAGAGCATGGCGCGCAAAAGTGGGGACCGGTTTTGCGCTCCTCGGACATGCGACTTCAAGAGGTTAGAGGGCGGCGCGTGAATGCGAATGAACGCGACGCGCTCTAGCGCGTCACGCGCCCTACCGCAGCCCGGCGCGCGCGGCGGCGCGATGGATCGCGGCGACCACGTCATCGGGCACGGCATGATGCGGCATGTGGCCTATCCCGGCGAGCGGCGTGAGCCGCGCATCGGGAAGCTGCGCGGCGAGCGGCTCGGCATGGACCTCGAGCGGGACGATCTCGTCGTCGGTGCCGTGCAGGATCTCCACGGGCATGGTGAGGCTCCCGTAGCCTTGCAACATCGCGGCGAGCTGGTCCGAAAGCGCCTGGATCTGCCGGCTGTTGGCGCGCAGCGTCTCGCGGCGCAGCGCGAGCCCCGCGCCGACATGATCAAGGTATCCCTCCGGGACATCCTGCGGCGCAAAGATCGTCTCGACGAAGCTGTCGGACGGGGTGTGGCTGAGAAAGGCGGCGGCGAGCGGGTTGAGCACCCATTGCCCGAAGGTCCCGGTCGTCAACCGGTAGCGCCAGCCGAGCCCGCCCGGCCAAGGATTCGAGGCCCCCGACAGGATGGTGAGGGCCGCGGGCGGCGTCTCGGCCTGCAGCGCCCAGCCGAGCGCGACCGCGCCGCCATAGCTGTGGCCGAGCACGATGGGCCGCTCGGCGCCGAGTTCGCGCGCGGCGGCGATCAGGACATCGGCCTGCGCGACGGGGCTCACATCGGCGGGACCGATCGAGTCGCTGTGACCGAAGGCGGGTCGGTCGAACGCGATGACGCGGTAATCCTCGGCAAGCCTGTCGATCAGGTCGAAGCTGAAATCGCGCAGATTGCCGTTCGCGCCGTGGATCAGCACCAGGTCGGGGCCCGATCCCGCGACCTTGGCGTGCACCCGTGTGCCGTCCTCGAGCGTGACGCGCTCGCCCATCGGCGGCCAGGTTGCCTCCGCGCGGGCCTCGCGCCGCTCCGTGCGCCCGTCGAGCAGCGCTGCGCACCCCGCAAGCGTGGCCAGTGCCGCCGCGGCAAGTCCGAGATTACTGCCCGATCTGCGAGATATCATATGGCGTGGTCTGGTATATCTGGTTCAACCAGTTGCCATATAGAAGATGTGCGTGACTTCGCCAGCGATTGAGCGGTGCCTGCGACGGATCATCATCGGGAAAGTAGTTGACCGGCATGCGCGCCGGGATGCCGGCGGCGAGATCACGCTCATATTCATCGCGCAGCGTGTCGCTGTCATATTCGAGATGATTGAACACGTAGAGCGCGCGGTGCGGCGCATCCTCGACCAGGCATGGGCCGACCTGCGCGCTGCCCAGCAGCGTGCGCAGCGCGGGCACGGCATCGATCTCGGCCTGGCGCATCTCGGTCCACCGGCTTACCGGGATGATGCAGTCATCGGAAAACCCGCGCAGATAGGGCGAGACGGGGTCGAGATTGCGATGCCGGAAACAGCCGAACGCCTTTTCGCCGAGCAGGTGCTTTCGCACCCCGTGGAAATGGTTGATCATCGCCATCCCGCCCCAGCACACGCCGAAGGTGGCGTGGACGTGGCTTTGCGTCCAGTCGAAGATCTCGCGCAGCTCGTCGATATAGCTGACCTCGCCGAAGGGCAGGTGCTCGATCGGCGCGCCGGTGATGATGAGCCCGTCGAAGCGCTCGTCGCGGACCTCCTTGAAGGGGCGGTAGAATGCCTCCATATGCGCGGCGGAGGTGTTGCGGGCGCGGTGCTCGGTCATGCGGATGAGATGAAAGTCGATCTGCAGCGGCGTCGCGCCGATCACCCGCGCGAACTGCGTCTCGGTCTGGATCTTCTTGGGCATCAGGTTGAGCAGCCCGATGCGCAGCGGCCGGATGTCCTGATGCGCGGCTTCGGTATCCGACAGGACCATCACCCCTTCGCGCGTAAGTACGTCATGCGCGGGCAGGTTTTCGGGAATGGTGATCGGCATCGGCGGGCGTCTCCGTCAGGTCGGCCCTTACCTAGCCCCTCGCGGACGCGGCCTCAATGGCGCGCGCCACGAGCGTGACGAGGTCGTCTTCGGTCCGCACCCTGGCGATATCCTCGGCGCGCACTGACACGCCCCAGTTGCGCGCCATCGCGGCGTAGCGCGGCGTGCGGTCCTCGAGCGCGCGGCGATAGGCGAGGCGCACGAAGGCGTCGGGATCGACTTCTTCCTCGCGCAACCCGTTTTCCGCAAGATACGCGTCCCAGACCTCGCGCAGGAATTCGGGGCGGTAATACATCGGCTTGGGGGCGCGGTCGAAGCGGCGGATGAGATCTTCGGTGTGATCCTGCGAGCCCTCGATCCAGACCAGCAGCATCGACCGTGACAGCCGCGAGAGCACCGCGTCGTCGCCATCCTCGGGATCCACCACCTCGCAGATCGACCCGCCGGTGTCGCACACGAAGTTGGGATACCCGTAGAGCCGGCGCGCGCGCTCGATGAAGGCCGTGGTATCGAGCAGCGCGGCGATTTCGGCGTCGCGGTGCTGCTCCTGGCGGTGGATGTATTCGTCGAATGGCAGCCCGCCCTTTTCCGGATCGCCCGGCTTGCCGAGATAGGCCGAGAGCGGCGCGAGGTTGCCGAAGGTTATGTTCGACTCGATCTTGACCGAGTCCGTCAGCAGCAGCTCGCGCAGGAGCGGGATCTTCATCGCCTCGCTCTTGAAGTTGTCGGCGATATGCTCGCCCATGTAGCGCGTGCCGATCCGGTAATCGACGGAGTAGTGAAACCAGCGCCCCGAGCCGCGCAGCAGGCTCGATACATGGGTCTTGCCAAGCCCCGACATGCCGAACAGCGCGATGCGCTTCTCGTCGGTCTGCCTCCAATCCTCGGGCGTCGGGTAATACATCGGCCGCTCCCTGTGGTCAGCGCCCGTTACCGCCCGGCCAGCGGGCGGTCAAGCCTGCCGACGCGCGCCGTGATCAGAAGCTGTAGCCGATGCTTACCCCGCCGCTCCAGGCGGAGTTGTCGGCGAATTCGGCGCCGATCTGCCGGGTCGTGACGGTATCGAAGCGATCATAGCGCAGCGTGCCGCCGATATGCACGCCGCCCTCGGTGAATTGCGCCGAAACGGACGCCCCGCGCGTGCCGTCCACCGGCTGCAGGTTGCCCGCCTCGCCGCCGGTGCCGGTGTCGTAATGCACGGCGCCGGCGACGGCCCAGTTGTCGTTGAGCTGGCGGCCGAGGCCGAGATTGATGGTCGTGGCGCTGCCGGCGAAATCGACGAGCGCGTTGCCCGGATCGACGCTACCAGTGTAGGCGTCCGGCGTGATGTCGAAGGCCGCCCAGTCGACCCAGCGCACCGAGCCGAAGATCAGCGTGTCCTCGGCGATACCCGACTGGAACTCCAGATTGACCGATTGTGGCACCGTGGTGGAGAAGCGGCTCTGCGGCTGCGTGATGCCGCCAACCGTCTCGGTTGCCGTGAAGTCATGCGTGATCTCGGAATTGTAGGTCAGCGACACGCGCAGCGCGATCTCGGGGATTTCATACGCCGCGCCGAGGAGGAAACCGAGATCCGTCTCGCGGCTGGTATCGAGATCGTAGACGCCGAGCAGGTTGCGCACCCCGCCGCTGGTGCGCACGCTGCGCACGCCGCCATGCACGCTGATCCGATCGTCGAAGCGGTATTGCAGGATGCCGGTGACGCCGACGCTGTCGAGCGTGGCGGTCGTGCCCTCGAGCGGATAGCCCGTGCCGAAGGGGTAGGCGGTGTCGGCGCCGATCGGCTCGTCGATGATGAGCGCAGCGTCGAAGCGGTCGTTGACATCGAGCTTGAAGCCCACCCTCGCGCTGGTGAAGCTCGAGGCCATGTCGCCGGACCGGGTGCCGGCCGGGTCCGTGCCGGTGACGTCGGGCAGCAGCAGGCCGAAGGTCACCTCGCCGTAATTGCCCTCCTCGAACAGGATCCCGACGGATTGGGGCGAGCGCTCGACCCCGGCGCCGAAAGCGGCCGTGCCGCTCAGCCCGAGCAGCGCGGCGGCGAGTGGAATGCGGTGCATGGCTCCTCCTCAGGCGTGCCGGTCAAGAAAGCCCCATCGCGACCCCGCGCGGCAAGCGCCGGTTTCAGAATGCCACGCCAATGTCGCAGCGATGCAACAGCCTCAGCGCCGCGGGCCGATCACGTTGAGCAGGTTGCCCGCGAAGATCACCGCGCCGCCGATAAACACCGCCACCATCACCGGCTCGCCGTAAACGAGCGCGCCGAGCACCGTGAGCACCGGCAGGCGCAGGAACTCCATCGGCGCGACCACCGCCGCGGGCGCATAGCTCAGCGCCGTCGTCAGCGACAGATGCGCCGTCAGGCCCGTGACCCCCACGGCGAGGATCCAGGGCCACAGCGCCGGCGAGGGCCACGGAAAGCCGCCGGGCAGGCCGAGCAGAAGCCCCATCACCGTCTGGCTCAGCGTCATCCAGAACAGCACACACAGCACCGTGTCATGGCCCATGAGGCTCTTGGTGTAGAGCGTGTTGAGCGCGAAGCCGAGCGCGGCGAGCAGCCCCGCCGCATGCCCGATATTGAGCGGCGCAGCGCCAGGCTGCGCCACGATCAGCATCCCGGTGAAGCCGAGCGCGATCGCCGCGATGCGCCGGCGCGTGAGCTTCTCGCCGAGCAGCAGCGGCGCGAGCAGCGCGACCCAGATCGGGTTGGTGAACTCCAGCGCCACGAGCTGCGACAGCGGGATCATCATCAGCGCGAAGAACCACAGGTTCTGTCCCGCGAAATGAAAGATGTTGCGCTGCACATGCAGCCAGGGCTTGCGGGTGCGGATCTGTGCCGCGCCGAGCTTCGAGCGCGCCAGCAGCGCGACCACGATCACCAGCCCGATCGCCGAGCGCCACGCCATGAGCTGAAAGGTGTTGAACTCGACCTGCACGGCGCGGCCCGCGACGGCCATCAGGCTGAAGGATGCAATCGCGCCGAGCATCCACAGCCCGGCCTTGATCGGCTGATCCTGTTGCGACACGGCGGCCTCCCGATCCTGCCGGGCGCGGTCAGGAAAGCCCGGCCGCGCCGCGCCCTTAGGGCAGACCCTTGAGATCGCGCGTGACGTTGCGCGACAGCGCGGCCCACGGCGAGGCGGCGGTGCGCTCGCGGTGCGCCTCGAAGGCGGCGGCGTCCCGGAAGGTCTCCGCGACATAGAAGACGCCGGGTTCGTTCGTGTCCTCGGTGATCTCGAAGGCGAGGCAGCCGGGCTCGGCGCGGCTGAGCCGGACATGATCGGCGAGCCCGGCGCGCACGCTTTCGAGCTCGTCCGGCGGGCAGATCAGCCGGCCGGTGATGCGGACCTCTTCATTCATTCCCATTCGATTGTCCCCGGTGGTTTGGATGTGATGTCGTAGGTGACGCGGTTGATGCCCTCGACCTCGCCGACGATGCGGTTCGCGGTCTCGCTCAGGAAGTCGTGGCCGAAGGGGTAGTAATCGGCGGTCATGCCGTCCACCGAGGTCACGGCGCGCAGCGCGCAGGCGAAATCATAGCTGCGCCCGTCGCCCATCACGCCGACGGTGCGCACTGGCAGGATCGCGACGAAGGCCTGCCAGATCTCGTCGTAGAGGCCGTGGCGGCGAATCTGGTCGATGAAGATCGCGTCGGCCTTGCGCAGGATCGCGAGCTTGTCGCGCGTGATCTCGCCGGGGCAGCGGATCGCGAGGCCCGGCCCCGGAAAGGGATGGCGGCCGATGAAATGCGCCGGCAGGCCCAGTTCGCGGCCCAGCGCGCGCACCTCGTCCTTGAACAGCTCGCGCAGCGGCTCGACGAGGGCGAGGCCCATCTTCTCGGGCAGCCCGCCGACATTGTGGTGGCTCTTGATGGTGACGGACGGCCCGCCGGCGAAACTCACGCTCTCGATCACGTCGGGATAGAGCGTGCCCTGGGCGAGGAATTGCGCATCACCCACCTCGCGGGCGTGGTGGTCGAACACCTCGATGAAGAGCCGGCCGATCGTCTTGCGCTTCTCCTCCGGGTCGGAGACGCCGTCGAGCGCGCCGAGGAAGCGCTCGGACTCGTCGGCATGGATCAGCGGGATGTTGTAGTGATCGCGAAACATCCCCACAACCTCGTCGGCCTCGCCCGCGCGCAGGAGCCCGTGATCGACGAAGACGCAGGTGAGCTGATCGCCGATCGCCTCGTGCAGGAGCACCGCCGCGACCGAGCTGTCCACACCCCCGGACAATCCGCAGATGACCTTGCCGTCACCCACCTGCTCGCGGATTTTCGCAACCGCCTCCGCACGGTAGGCGCCCATGGTCCAGTCGCTCCTGAACCCGGCGAGTCGCGTGAAATTGGCCAGCAGCACGCGCCCGTTCGGGGTGTGGTGGACCTCGGGGTGAAACTGCACCGCGAAGAATTTGCGCGCCGGGTCGGCGATGATCGCGCAGGGCGCGCCCGTCGAGCGGCCATAGATCTCGAAGCCGGGGGGCAGGGCGGTCACCCGGTCGCCATGGCTCATCCAGACTTCCTCGCGCCCGGCTGCGAAGAGGCCGGTGAAGATGCTGTCTTCCTCATGCGCGCGCGTCGGCTCGACGAAGGCGCGGCCGAATTCGCGGTGATGGCCCGACTCCACCGCGCCGCCGAGCTGCGCGACCATGACCTGCTGGCCGTAGCAGATGCCGAGCACCGGCACGCCGAGCTCGAAGACGCGCTGCGGGGCGCGGGGGCTGCCCGGCTCGGTCACGCTGGCGGGGCCGCCCGACAGGATCACCGCCCTGGGCGCGAGCGCGTCGATGAGCGCATTATCGACCTTCTGGTAGGGATGGATCTCGCAATAGACGTTGAGCTCGCGCAGCCGCCGCGCGATGAGCTGCGTCACCTGGCTGCCGAAATCGATGATGAGCAGGCGGTCATGGGCTTGGGTCATGCTGCGCGCTTTAGGCCGCGGCGGTCCATCGCGCAAGGGCAGGGCGCGTGGATGTCGGTTTGCGCCCTGAAATGGCGCAAACCGGGCACCACGAGGCGTGCGCACGCGGTATCACTCGCCCTGACCCAGATCATGGAGGGTTCGAGATGAACAATGTGGCGACAAAGGGGCGGCGCGGCGGCGGCGGCGCGGCGCGGCGCGCCGAACGCAGCGCCGTGAGCGTCGAGACCGCCGGTTTCATCGAACGCCGGATCCCGAATTTCGAGGTGCTCGACAGCGAGGCGCTCGAGATCATCGAGCACAATGCCGAGACCCTGCTCGAGGAGATCGGCGTCGCCTTCGTGGAAAACCCCGCCGCGCTGGAGCGGTGGCGCGCCGCCGGCGCGGATGTCCGCGGCGAGCGCGTGCGGCTGCCGCGCGGCCTTGCGCGCAGCCTTGCCGCAAGCGCCCCGGCACAATTCACCCAGCACGCGCGCAACCCCGCGCGCAGTGTCGAGATCGGGGGGCGCAACATGGTCTGCGCGCCGGTCTACGGCCCGCCCTTCATCCGCGATCTCGAGCATGGCCGCCGCTATGCCACGCTCGCTGATTTCCACAAGCTCGTGAAGCTGGGCTACATGTCGAAATGGCTGCACCATTCGGGCGGCACGGTCTGCGAGCCCACCGATGTGCCTGTCAACAAGCGCCATCTCGACATGCTGCTCGCGCATATGACGCTGTCGGACAAGCCGTTCATGGGGTCGGTGACGGAGCCCGAGCGCGCGCGCGATTCGGTCGCGATGTGCGAGGTCCTGTTCGGCGCGGATTTCGTGGCGCGCAACGCGGTGCTGACGTCGCTTGTCAACGTGAACTCGCCGCTGACCTTCGACGCGACGATGATGGGCGCGCTCGAGGTCTATGCCGCCGCCGGGCAGGCCTGTATCCTCTCGCCCTTCATCGTGGGCGGCGCGATGGCGCCGGTCACGGTGGCGGGCACGCTGACGCAGGTGCTCGCCGAGGTGATGGCCGGGGTGGCCTATGCGCAGCTGGTCCGGCCCGGCGCGCCGGTGATCTTCGGCGCCTTCGTCACCTCGATTGACATGAATTCCGGCGCGCCCACCTTCGGCACGCCCGAGGCCGCGCATATCACCTATGGCGCCGGGCAGCTCGCGCGACGGATGGGGCTGCCGTACCGCTCGGGCGGGGCGTTCAACGGGTCCAAGCTGCCCGATGCCCAGGCGGGCTATGAGAGCGCCAACAGCCTCAATGTCGGGCTGCTCGCCGGCGTGAACTTCATGCTCCATTCCTGCGGCTGGCTCGAGGGCGGGCTGGTGGCGAGCCTCGAGAAATTCGTGATGGACGCCGATCAGCTCGGCCCGCTGCACCATCTCGCGCGCGGCGTGGACATGGGCGCGACCGGCCAGGCGATGGACGCGCTGCGCGAAGTGGGTCCCGGGGGGCATTACCTCGGCTGCGCGCACACCCATGCGAACTTCAAGGAGGCCTTCTGGCGCAGCGACCTGCTTGACTACAAGCCCTTCGAGACCTGGGACGAGGCCGGCGCGCGCGACACCCAGGCGCTCGCGGCCGAGCGCGTGGCCAAGATGCTCGACGACTATCAGCAGCCCGCGCTCGATCCCGGCGTGCAGGAGGCGCTGTGCGACTTCGTGGCCGCGCGCAAGGCGGCCATGCCGGACGCCTTCGCCTGACTCACTCTGCAGCGATTGCGACCGGCTCGGGCGGGGCGGCGCGGCGATGGATCCGCGCCTCGCCCATCAGCGCGATCATGACCTCGACATGGCGCGCCGCGCTGTAATCGGCGGCGCCGGCGCAACGCGATTGCTCGATTCGCGCCTCTATCTGCAACAATCGCTCGAGCGCGGCGCGCGGGCTTGGCGCGACCGCCTCGCGCAGCAGCCGGGCAAGGCTGCGCTCGCGATTGTATTCCGCAAGGCCGAAGCGCGCTGCGGAAACGATGAGGCGCGGGCGGGTGAGGGCGTCAAGTGCGGCGTTCAGGTCGGTCATTCGAATCCTCCGATATGTGTGCCGCGATCATGACGCAACCTGCGCGGGTGTTGCGGATGCAGCGCATTCAGCGCGCGGTGGTTTCAAATCAGTTTAGGTTTTTGCAACAATTATCTGAAAACCGACGCTTTTAACGAACTGGTAACCATTACAACCCAGGGTTGTATCTGCCGATCAAGGCGCAGGGCGCAATTGGAGAAGGATGCGAAGGGCGATGGGGGCAGAGACACGCACGACGCGGCAATTGCCGGACTGGGTGCCCGAGGGGGTGCGACTCTACCTGTCGCATACCGAGGAGGGGCTGTCCCTGCGCGCGCTCGCGCGCCGCGAAGGCTGTCACGCCTCGACCGTGCTGCGCCATGTTCGCCGGTTCGAAGGCCGTCGGGACGATCCGCTTTTCGACGAGGCGCTGGCCGCACTTGGCCGGCGCGGCGTCGCTGAGCCTCCATCTCCCCAGCGCGAGGAAGGTCTGCGAATGATGGTTTCCGCCCCACAGCACGATATCGCCACCGACGAAACACTGATCGCCAGCGAAGCGCGCCGCGTCCTGCGGCGGCTCTGCGAAACCGGCGCGATCCTGGTGATCAGCGCCGACATGGAGCAGGCGGCGGTTCTCAAGCACGGCGAAGGGCCGCAGCCGCTCCGCATCGCCGTGCTCGATCGCGGCGTGGCGCGGGCGTTTGCCCTCAAGGACTGGATCGCCTGCGAGCGGCAGGGCCGCGTCTCGACCTATGCGATTACCGCGGCGGGCCGCGCGGCGCTCAAGCGTCTCCTGGCGACGCAGAGCCAGTCGGCCGCCGGGTCGGACCCCTTCGCCGAACAGCACCGGCTCCACGACGCGTCCGATGGGGGCGAGGGGCCGCGCTACAATCTCGCCGAGTCGCCCGTGGCCGCCCTGTCGCGGCGCAAGGATCGCGACGGCACGCCGTTTCTCAAACCCGAGCTGGTCAGCGCCGCCGAGCGACTGCGCGAGGATTTCGAGATCGCGCAGATGGGGCCGCGCGTCGCGCAGAACTGGGACCGGTTCCTGACCTCGGGCGACCGGGGCGGGTTCGCCTCCGGGCGCGGCCCGGCCGAGGGGCCGCGCGCGGCGCGCGAGCGGGTGCAGGCCGCACTTGCCGATCTGGGGCCGGGGCTCGGCGACGTCGCCCTGCGGTGCTGCTGCTATCTCGAGGGGCTCGAGACCACCGAGAAAAGCATGGGCTGGTCGGCCCGCTCGGGCAAGATCGTGCTGCGCATCGCACTGCAGCGGCTGCGGCTGCATTACGACGCGCGCGACGGCGGGCGCGCTCCGCTGATCGGCTGAGAGGCGCGCGCCGCCCCCTGCGGCGGCGCGTCCCGCGGCTTGGACACCGGCACGGTTTCGGATTATGTGTATCGGGACGCAACGAGAGGCCCGCTGACATGGCACCCCGCGACCTGACCATCCCTGCCGAGCGCCACCCCGAAAAGGCGCACCGTCCCGATACCGAGATCCCGCGCAAGCCCGACTGGATCCGCGTCAAGGCGCCGGTCTCGCAAGGCTACAAGGACACCCGCGAGATCATCCGCGAGAACAAGCTGGTGACCGTTTGCGAGGAGGCGGGCTGCCCCAATGTCGGCGAATGCTGGTCGAAGGGCCACGCCACCATGATGATCATGGGCGAGATCTGCACCCGCGGCTGCACCTTCTGCAACATCGCCACCGGTCGGCCCGAGGCGCTCGACGCCTTCGAGCCGGGGCGCGTGGCGCAGGCCGTCGAGAAGCTGGGGCTCAACCATGTCGTGATAACCTCGGTGGACCGCGACGATCTCGCTGATGGCGGCGCGGAGCATTTCGCCCAGACGATCCGCGCGATCCGTCACCGCAGCCCGGACACCACGATCGAGATCCTGACCCCGGATTTCCTCAAATGCCCCGACTCGGCGCTCGAGACGGTCGTCGAGTCGCGCCCCGACGTGTTCAACCACAACCTCGAGACGGTGCCGGGCCTCTATCCCGAGGTGCGCCCCGGCGCGCGCTATTTCCACTCGTTGCGGCTGCTGCAGCGGGTCAAGGAGCTCGATCCCGGGATGTTCACCAAGTCGGGCATCATGGTCGGGCTCGGCGAGGACCGGCAGGGGGTCCTGCAGGTCATGGACGACATGCGCTCGGCCGATATCGATTTCCTGACCATCGGCCAGTATCTGCAGCCGACCGCCAAGCACCACGCCGTGCACCGTTTCGTCCCGCCGGCGGAGTTTCGCGCCTATGAGCAGTCGGCCTGGGGCAAGGGCTTCCTGATGGTGTCGGCCACGCCGCTGACACGCTCGAGCTACCATGCCGGCGAGGATTTCGAGAAGCTGCGCGCCGAGCGCGAGCGCCGGCTCGGCCGGCGCTGATCACTCCGCCTCGGGCAGTTCCTTGACATAGGCCGCCATCGCATCGCGGTCTGCCTGATCAAGCTCGGCGAGACTCTTGACCACGGCGCGCATCGTGCCGCCGGCGGTGTCGAAATCCGGCGTGAAGCCCATTTCGAGATAACTCGCGATTTCGCGCTGCGACCAGTCGAGCTGCGCCGGGGTGATCCCCGGGATGCGGTCGTCGCCGGACGGATCCTCGGCGCCGGCCATCCAGCGCCCCGTGTCGAGCCCGCCGAGCGCGCCACGCGGCGTGTGGCACTCCGCGCAATGCGCGAGCGCCTCGGAGAGGTACCGCCCCCGCTCGGCTTCGTCGCTCAGATCGCCGGTGATCACCCAGTCGGTATCGAGATTCAGCCGCTTCCAGATCCCGATATTGCGGCGGATGTTGAACGGGAAGGCGACGTCGTTGGGCTCGTTGGCGCGGTCCGACTCGGGCAAGGTGTCCATGAACGCCTTGAGATGGACGGCATCCTCGGGATCGGCCTTGGCATAGCTGGTATAGGGGAAGGCCGGAAAGTAATGCGCGCCGTCCGGCGATACGCCGCGCAGCATCGCATTGGCGAAATCCTCGGTGCTCCAGCCGCCGATGCCGTGCTCGGGATGGGGCGAGATATTGGGCGCGACGAAGGTGCCGAAATCAGACTCGAAGCGCTGCCCCCCGGAGAGAACGAGCCGCTCGTCATCCTCGGCCTCGCCGTCCGAATGGCAGGAGGCGCAGCCGGCGGCCCAGAAGACCGCCTCGCCGCGCTCCGCATCGCCCTCGATCCCGTCGAGCGCGCCGGATGGCAGGGGCATCGGGGCGCTCAGGCCCCAGTAGCCCCCGCCGGCGAGCCCCATGACGAGCACGACCGCGATCGCCAGCCGTCGCATTGCGGATCGCCCCGGCGCTTACTGTTCCTCGCGGTAATCGTCGTGGCAGGCGCTGCAGGCGTTTCCGACCGCGCCGATTGCCCCGCGCAGCTCGTCGAGCCCGTCGCCGGCGACCATCTCGAGCTCGGCCGTCGCTTCGCCGAGCGCGGCGTGCTTGTCGGCGAAGTCGTCGAGATCCTCCCAGATCGCCGGCAGCGCGCGGGTATCATCGATGCTCTCGGTGTCCGATCCTTCGGGCCAGAGCCGGTCCTGCTGCAGCGTGGTGACCTTGGCGAGGTTCTCCGCGGCGGTGGTGGCCGTGTCGGCGTCGTATTCGATATCACCCTGCGCCATCTCCACGAGCGGGCCGATATTGAAGGAGAAAAGCTTGAACTGCCCCTGCCGGGCCTCGACGGCGGTCTCGATATCGTCAGCGGTGGCGGCCCCTGCGCCAAGTGCGGCGAAAGCGAGGGTGGCGGCGGCGATGCGTGCGAATTTCATTGCGAGTCTCCATGTTTTCTATGGCGAAAGCGTATCACGCGCCCATCACGACGCAAACGCCAAAGACTGCATCGCCGCGACCCCGCGCCGGGTTCCGCTCAACGCGGCCAGCGGCCCCGGAACTCGTTCGAGGGGGTGAGCCATTCCGGCCAGCCGATCCAGTGCTCGATCGCTCCGATCAGCAGCGCGACCCCGATCACCCCGAGCACTACCTTGACCTTGAGCGGCGACGGCGGATTGCGGACCCAGCGATACGCCCTGAGAAGCCAGCGGATGCTCATGTCTCGGTAAAGCGGACCTTGCCGATATGCGGGAGGTTGCGGTTGTACTGCGCGTAGTCGATGCCGTAGCCGACGACGAATTCGTCCGGGATCTCGAAGCCGGTCCAGGTCGCGCGGATATCGACCTCGCGGCGCGACGGCTTGTCCAGGAGCGCGCAGGATTCGAGCCGGCGCGGCCCGCGCGAGCGCAGCAGGTTGATGACATGATGCAGGGTGAAGCCGGTATCGACGATGTCCTCGACCACGAGCACATCGTGCCCGCCGACGGCGCCGCTGAGATCCTTGAGGATGCGCACCTCGCGGTTGCTCACCATGCCGCTGCCATAGGATGAGGCCTCGAGGAAATCTACCTCGACATGCAGGTCGAGTTCGCGCACCAGGTCCGCGATGAAGATGAACGATCCACGCAGCAGGCCGACCACGACGAGCTTCTCGGTGTCGTGGAAATGCGCCGTGATCTCGCGTGCCAGCGCCTCGACACGCGCCGCGATCGACTTCGCCGAAATCATCTCGTCGATGACATACGGGGTTTCGGGCATGGGCGCCTCTTGATTTCGCCCGCCGCGTCCGTGAAAAGCGACGCAACCGGGCAGGACAGGACAGGCCGTTTCATGACGACCCATTCGGAAAAACGCAAGCTGCCATACACTGCGCAGCAGATGTACGACCTCGTCGCCGACGTGGAGCGCTACCCGGAATTCCTGCCCTGGACGGCGGCGGCGCGGATCCGCAAGCGCATGCCCTTCGAACAGGGCGAGACCATGGAGGCGGATCTGGTGATCTCCTTCAAGGTGTTTCGCGAAAGCTTCGGCAGCCGTGTTACCCTGTGGCCGGACAAGCTGCGCATCGACACCGAATACATTGACGGCCCGTTCGAGCACATGCAGGCCCGATGGGAGTTTCGCGACCTGGCCGAGGGTGGCTGCGAAGTGGCGTTTTCGGTCGATTTCGAGTTTCGCAACGCGATGCTTCGCCGCGTGATCGGCACATTCTTCAACCAGGCGATGCAGAGAATCGTGTATGCCTTCGAAAAGCGTGCCAAACAGCTTTACGGTGTGCCCCGCTGAGCGACCCGGGCGAGTGCCGTGAGCCACAGCGCGGCTAGCCCCAGCGAGGCAAGGCCGTTCCAGGACGCCATCGACAGCCCCAGCATCTCCCACACCACCTCGTCGCACAGCACCACGCCCGAGGGCCCGTCGGTGCCAAGAAGCTCCGCCCCGCTCATCCCGCTGAGGCTGCCGCCGCCCGCGCAGGTATCGGGCCCCGCCCACCAGCCGCGCTCGATCCCGGTATGATAGCCGCCAAGCCCCGCCGAGACGAGCATCGCCCCCGCCCCGGCGAGCGGCCAGACGATCGCCGGCACGAGCCACGCCCCGATTGCCGCCGCCACCCCCGCGACATGCGGCCAGCGCTGCCAGATGCAGAGCGGGCAGGGCGCCATGCCGCCGAGATACTGGAACGCGAACGCCCCGAGCAGAAGCCCGAGCGAGCCCGCCGCCGCAACTGCGATCATCCATCCGCGTGTCACAGATACCTCACAAGGAAGACTCCCCCGACAATTCCGACCATCAGGATGGTAAACATAAGTCCGAGGCGGTTCTCGATGAAGTCCCGGATCGGCGCGCCGAACTTCCACAACAGCGCCGCGACGATGAAAAAACGCAGGCCCCGCGCCAGGATGCTCGCCACGATAAACACCGGCAGCGAAAGCTGCGCCGCCCCTGACAGGATCGTGATGACCTTGTAGGGAAACGGCGTCACCCCCGCGATCAGGACAGCCCAGGCGCCCCATTCCGCGTAGCGGATCTGGAACTCGGCGAAATAGTCCTCCTTGCCGTAGAACAGGAGCACCGGCCGGCCCACCGTGTCGAAGAGCCCGTAACCGATCAGGTAGCCGAGCATCCCGCCGGCGACCGAGGAAACCATCGCCACCGCGGCGATCAGGAAGGCGCGACTCGGACGCGCGATGATCATCGCGATCATCAGCACGTCGGGCGGGATCGGAAACACCGAGCTTTCGATGAAGGCGACGAAGGCCAACGCCCAGAGCGCATGCCGCGAGCGCGCCAGCGAAATCGTCCAGTCGTAAAGCCCGCGCAGCATTCGCCCGTCCCGCATCGCACACGCGCGCATCAAAACCGCATCGCCTGTCAGGCGCAAGCCGCTGCAGCCCGCCCTTGAGCGCGGCCGGGCTGGCGGCTATGACTCGGGACGGGCCGCTTGCTGGAACTGGTAGACAGACCCGACTCAAAATCGGATGCCTTCGGGCGTGTGGGTTCGAGTCCCACAGCGGCCACCAGATCGCGCGCCCGGTTTCGGAGCTGACGCAACAGTTCGTTTCGCCGAGGCATCATCCCGCCCGCGATCCTGTCCGAATTTTCGTGTCATTTGGCGGCCGACACCGTCGCCGATGCGGCGGCCGCCCCGGCACGCGCGCTCGAGCATGCTCACCAGTAAGCGGGGACGTTATCCGTGCCGTCGCCGCGGGGAATCGCGCGCCGCGCGCGGGATCACCCATCGGGCGGCGTTCAGCCTTGTGACGAAGGCGCTGGCCACGATCAGCGTCGGTGTCGCGACCAATGCGCCCACCGCGCCCCAGAGCCAGGCCCCGAAGGCGATCGCGACGAAGATGCCGATGGTTGGCATGCGCATCCGCGCCCCGAGGATCACGGGCGTCACGATCTGCCCCTCGATCGTGCTCAGGACGACCACCACGACAAGCGGCGCAAAGGCGATGAGCGGGTCCTCGAACGACACGATGCCCACGCCCAGCGTCACCAGCGCCATGATCGCGGCGCCGATGAAGGGCATGAAGTTCAACAGCCCCGCCGCAGCCCCCCAGAGCGCGGCATTCGGCACCCCGAGCAGGTAGAACGCGCCCGCCACGCAGACCCCGAGCCCGAAATTGATCAGCGAGATCGCCAGCAGGTAGCGCGCGACGTCGCTCTGGACGTCCTTGATCGCACGCCCCAATGCGCGCCGCGCCGAGAACCCCGCGCCGAGCCCCATCATCGTGCGGCCCAGCATCGCGCGGTCACGCAGCAGAAAGAAGGTCAGCACCGCCCAATAGACCGCACCGCCCACGATGAGCGGTGCGCTGATCGCCCAATCCGCGGCCAGCCGCTGGCCGCCTTCCATCAACTGGCCGATCGCATCATCGCCGTCCTCGTCTTCGTCCGCGTCTTCGTCGTTCTCCTCCTCCGCTTCCGACTCTTCGGAGGCGACGGCCGCGTCCGGCTGTGATGTCGATGCTGGCGCCGCCGGGGCGGATGTGTCGGGCGGATCGTCCGGCACCTGATCGGACTCTGAAATGGTGTTGAACGCGTCGGAAAGCCCGTCGCTGATCTGGCGGGCGCGGCTCTCGATCTGGCGCAGCACTTCGGGTGCGCGCGCGTTCCACGCCTCGGCCGAAGGCAGGAGCGCGTAGATCGTTGCCGCGGAGGAGACGAGGATCCCGGCGACGATCACGGCCGCGGCCAGCGACGGCGGTATCCGCATGCTCTCGATGCGGCGTGCAAGCGGCGCGAGCGCGATAGCGGCCAGAACGGCCAGGACCGTGGGCACGGCGATCGCGCTCGCATGATCGAGCGCCCCGACGACGAGCATGATGGCGATAGCGCCGAGCATCATGATCTGAACGGCCCCGCGGTCCATGCGGGCAAACCACCCCGGCGGGGCTGATGCGGCGGTCGGTGATGGATCTCGCTCGGGGGTCATGAGCGCGCCTTGTTCTCGTGTCCGGGACACTTGGAACGCGCGCGCGGGTGTTGCGTTCCCCCATGGGCGCCGTCGCAGGCGGTTCACCGCGCGAGAGGGCCTGTCGCTCCGGAAACGTGAACATAAGGTTAATGCAGGTTAGCCGAACGACCCTGTTGGCCGCCTAGTCTGCGCAACAGCCTGTCCGAGGAGTTCAGTATATGTATCACGATCTTACCGTTCTGGGGGCGGAGTGTGCAGACAATGCAGTCCGACCGACGCATCCCGCGCCCGCCGCGCACCCGTTCCACGCCCAGCTCTGGCAGGAGACCCGGGGACTGCACCGCTATGCGCTGCGCCTGTCCCGCGACGAGCATGCCGCACAGGACCTGGTACAGGAGACGCTCGCCAAGGCCTGGGCCAACCGCGATCGCTTTACCCCCGGCACGAATCTGCGCGCGTGGCTTAATACCATCCTGCGCAACACCTTTCTCAACGACATTCGCAAACGCCGCTGGGAGATCGAGGATGCCGACGGTGTGCTCACGGCCGGACTGTCGGATCCGCCGCCTCAGGAGCACAGGGTCGCGCTGTCCGAACTTCTGGCGGCGATGACGACGCTGCCGCCGTGGCAGCGCGCGGCGTTGACGCTGGTGGGCGCGGAGGGGTTCTCCACCGCGGAGGCCGCGGAGCGGCTCGGCTGTGCCAACGGCACCGTCAAGAGCCGGGTGTCGCGCGCGCGCAAGGCTCTGTGCGTGATCCTTCTGGAGGACCAGCCCGGCGTCAGGCGCACCCCCGCTGCCGCGGATCCGCGCCGCGCTGCGCCGGCCTCCGCGCCGGGAGATGAACACCCGCAGGATGGCGCGATCGCGTCCCCCTCGTGAAATGGCGGCGCGGCCTGCGCACGACGCCGATCAGGGGCGGTGCGGTGCCGCGGCAGGCGTCGGGGGCGGACGGCGCGGATGCG
>LKMJ01001572.1_pt1 | contig 20321 bp, 14 predicted proteins | sample 643391 | NCBI WGS metagenome assembly LKMJ01 (sample SAMN04112250, study PRJNA286221) | soda lake metagenome | biome: soda lake; feature: Kulunda Steppe; material: water; isolation source: sample PL-Br10 brine of Picturesque Lake | place: Russia: Kulunda steppe | collected 2010-07 | reverse complement strand
TGGCGAGTACACGAGGTGCTCGCCGTGTTGTTCGCCAGAAAATGCGGTGGGACAGGGATTCGAACCCTGGAGGCCGAAGGCCACCTGCTTTCAAGGCAGGCGCAATAGTCCACTCTGCCATCCCACCCATAGGATTTCTTACATATGGGCTTCCGTCATGCGGTTTTCAGCTAACTCAAGTCAACAATCCATGAAACCACACTGGACTAACCGACCTGAATTGAGGACCATTGAATCGGCTGAAATCGCGCGACATAGAGCCTGTACTTATGTCTGAGTTCGAAAAGTATGAAGGTGTCGTTCTAATCCACGAAAAAGTAAAAGAACTACTCCCAGAACGACAACAAATCGCATACAAAGAAAATCGGCGACAATACATCGACTGGCTCGCCTACGAAGGCAAAAACACCGACGCTCTCGAAGGCTACGCAATAGCGACTTACAAAGTGTACGAAAACCTCACCTGCCAGTTCCACCGATACGTTTGGGATCAAGAAGACCACTTCACCCTCAACCCCACTCACGCACACGCAGAGAGTTTCGTGACCAAGCTCATACGCAGCAGAGAATACTCAGACACTCACCTGCATAACGCCAAACTGGCACTGAAAGCCTACTTCAGATTCAAGCAAAACGAATGGGATACCTCGATCTCTATCCCATCGAGCGACAACGCAGCGAAACCAAGAGAGTTTCTTACCGACGAAGAGCGAGGCAAAATCCGCGAAGCCGTTCTTGAATATGGGAGTGCTCCTGCCTACGCTGCACTAAGCCCACAAAAACGAACGCAATGGAAGAATCGATTGGCTCGCCAGTTCGGGAAGCCCGCATCAGAAATCACTACACAAGACTTCAACCGAGCTAACGGCTACAAGTATCCAACCATCGTCTATGCCTCACTCGATGCCGGACTGAGACCGATAGAGGTCGGTCGCGCCAAGACCTATTGGCTAAACAAAGACAATCCAGTGATATCGATCCCGTACAGCGAATCCTCAAAGAACACAGAGAATTGGACGGTGAGCCTCAGAGAAGACACCCATTCGTTCTTGATGAGTTGGTTAGAGGAACGAAAACTGTACGACAAGTACGATGATACCGACCAACTGTGGCTTACCAGACACGGAAACCCATACTCATCGTCCGCACTACAAGTTCTCCTCGATAACCTCCGTGATATCGCAGAGATCGACCGCAGCTTGTCGTGGTACGCCATCAGGCACTCAACTGGAACCTACATGGCACGCGAAGAAGGACTCGCCGCAGCACAGTCACAGCTCCGACACAAGCGGACCGCGACAACTATGAAGTACGATAATGTTCCGGTGGAAGATCGACAGAATGCACTCGAACGGATGAAGTAATCATGAAAATCGATATAGACCAAATTAAACAGTTGATCGAAGACTACAATGCGGCGAGAACACGACGCGAACGCCGCGAGATTGAGAACAAAGTACTGGAAGCGACGGTCTGGCAGTTGGAGCCAGAGCTAACAGAACCGTTTGCTACCTTCTCGGAGAAACAATGGAGAGCAATCACTAACGAGGTCGAAACTGACGATACTGAAATCCAAAGATTGCTACGAACACCATATGTGGACTTGTTATGAGATTGAGAATAGGATTTGATGTTGCCCTCTCGATATTCAAAACGCAGTATGAGTCGACATAAACTTCTTATCTTTGTCATTCAAATCGAATATCAATGGGATTGGCGGATGGCCCCTCCGGTTACCCTAAAGACTGGTATGACCGGAGCAAAAAGGTGAAGCATAGAGATGGCTATGAATGTCAAATATGCAATGCAGGCTCTGGCACTGAGCTACATGTCCATCACATCGTTCCTAAATCTCAGGGCGGCTCTCATGACCCCTCAAATCTATTGACGCTCTGTTGGTCATGTCATAATGACCAGCACGAACATGAAATATCCCGCATGAAACCAACCCTTTCTGCTGGCGGCAATTTATCCGGTTCGGCGGCAGGGATTCCTAAAACTGAAGGAGAGTGGAAAGAGGGCGAATCGCCTACCGATATAACTGCCACAGGGAACCTATCTGAACATGGGAGTTCAGTCCCTCAGCCTAATGCTAACGATGTAGCCACAAATGCTACAAACGTCTCAGCAGTCGATCAAGCCAGTGGTGAAAAAATCGATACAACTGTCACGAACGGCACGACAGTCGATACGTCCTCAACAGACACTTCCAATCCTACAGCCTCTGTATCCTCTCAGAATGGAAACCCAAGTCCGGGCTATTTGAACCAATTTTACAACGGATTGGTAGTTAATTTTATACTATTGATATTTGCGGTTGGGAATATTTTGACAGCTTTAGCGGTAGAAATGTTATTATTCCGATCGGCTGAGAGAAGCATATCAATCTATGTGTTGTCAGTTCTGATTGGATTCACTATATTCTCAACTGTTTTCGAGGTAATGTTTGGGTCAGATGGGACAGTAATAAAAGGGATGATCAACGACTTCATTCTATTATTGATTTTTGTGGGAGCAGTATGTATTCCGGCGATCGGACTTTGGATTATCGTGGATAGTATCGTGTGGTTTTATATTGGCGCAACAGGTGGGCTACTTTGTGTTACCTTGCTTTTTGGGAGAATAGTCGGCTGAATCGATGAAAAACTCAACGCTGTTTTTAATTTAGTTGTCGTAATATCCATCACCCAGCCAGATCGGAAGCCCTTGTGGAACGTCATCCACGGTTGATAACCTATGGTTATGATCTATAGGGTGTGATCTCCGTTCAATATAGACAAGCCACAAGAGGATCACCCAACCGTTGAAGGCTCAGAGTCGGGGCAAGGCACACTCGGATGAATGAGCTGCGCCAGTCGATTACCGTCTGGTGCCCGACCTTCCCGAGACAAGTGATGTTACGTCAGAGGAATTGTGACTCTCCTTCGGAGGTATATAATCTGGCTTCCGGTATGGCTGACCCGGATAATCCGGCGTTCGTGTCTGTCTATGGCTTCCCGAACGGGCATCCTAAAAACGGGCACGTTCCAGCAATAGATACTCTGTTTATTGATTTCGACATCCCTTCATCGGGGACATATCGATCCACTAATCCGAGTATTGAGGCCTGGAAGCGAGATATGTCTGGACTATTGACGCGAGTAAGGGCTGTCTGTAAAATGCTCGTTCGGGAAGGGCGAGACGAGTCCTTCCGGGCAGCATTGTCCGGGCATAAGGGAGTCCACCTGTACTTGGATTTCCCTGAGATCCAGATCGATGACGACACACTCGGCCAAGCAAAGGTCGGGATTGGTCAATACTCGAAACGATTGCTTGAGTATTTGCAGGAAGAGACGATGATGGATCTGGAAAACTGGATCGACGTAGACAGTCGAGACATGGCAAGACTGTGTAGATTGCCAAACACGATCCATCCGGGTGCGACGAAAGCATTCGGCGAGGATCGTTACTGCGTTCCCGTCTCGATTAAGGAACTCGCCTCGATCACTCCGAATCAGTACATCAACCTGAGCAGGTCTCCTCGAAACGTCCCGCCGTCGTGCCGCCGTTCCCCGAGTGTGGAAGCTGGTAACGTTATCACCCAGTACATTCGGGATGCCTCAACGACTCGGAGAAGTAGCGGGGAACATACGTACGATCCACAGGCTGTTGAAAAGTACGAGAAGACAGTCAACGACAATATAGATTTGTCTGATCTGGATTTCTTGAGCAGCAGTAAACCGTGTATCAGTGCGTTCCGTGATCGAGAGGATATGTTCAACCACGGGTCAGCTTCACACGCAATGGAGCTGAACGTGATTGCATTCCTGACGAGTCGTAATGTACCGATCCCAGTAATCCTGGAATACTTCGATGTCGTCCCGGATTATGATGAAGACGAGACGTTGGCACAGATCAGTACGGTACTGAAACGAGATTATTCCGAATGGAGCTGTGAAGCTGTCTGGGAACAGGCAGCCGAGTTCTGTCTTGGCAACGAATGCCGGATATATCGTAGTCCTGCGGAACCCCGTTTTTGATTAACACTCTTACTACTCAACAGCGTACGGTGATGAACTGGATCGATCAGGAAGGCAGCGCAGATCGAGAGTACAATACGATGGCTTTTTTGAAATTTTTCGACTCTGACAACCCCGGGTGCTGAATACAATGCATGAATGCGTCGCGATTGTAGTGCGCAATTCGAGATGGATCAAATCGGCAGAATAGTATATCGGATTACTGGATATATCCGCGATAAAAACATCAAATGATTGGTTTTATAGGGGTCTGCTATATCCATACGCCTGGTTCCAGATAGCATCTGATTTAAATTTGAGGGTTATTCTTAATTGATAACGGCATCTCCTATCCCCTGTAATCATTCTTTTTACAAGCTGCGTCCCATCAAAAAAGCCATTACGCAAATTTTAAAATAGGATGGGCCGTGTGCATATATTCCTCAATTAAATTATTCAAAACCGACAAGTCTATATCAATTACTAAGAATGATATTAAGAACTCGATTGATGACAAACAGAGATAGCTCACCACAAGGCAAATGTGGATACAATTGGTCCAGCGATTACAATATAAACGGGTTGCCTCGGAGCTGTTGCTGGCGGGAAACCATAAACGGTAGTGAGTACTGTATTTGGCACGCTGACCCAAAGGAAGTCTCGAAGCCCATCGATCAGTTGAAGAAGGCTCTGAATTCCCCGGAGGTCCGTGAACAGAAGTCAAATTACACTGAACTTCTCAATGGAGCAAAATTGCCCGGAATCAAATTTGAGGACTCAATCTCTTTCGAGGGGGTTGCATTACGTAATAGTAATCTCTCCGGGGCGGATCTCCGGAATGCTGATCTCTCCGGGGCTGACCTCCAGAATGCTGATCTCTCTGATTCGAACCTCCAGAATGGTGATCTCTCCGGGGCGGATCTCCAGAATGCTGATCTCTCTGATTCGAACATCGTCCTTGCGAACCTCTCCGAGGCAAATCTCTTATTTTCTGATCTGTCCGGATCGGCTCTGTCGGGTTCTAACTTCTCTAAAATAAAACTTCACCATACGGATCTGTCCGGCACGAGTCTCGATTCTATTAATTTCTCAAATGCAGATCTCTCGGAGGCCGATTTCTCCAATGCGCGTCTTGGAGGTGCTAATTTGTCTGGGTTGAATCTTGCATTTTCCGATCTTTCCGGTGCGATTCTACTGTCCGCTGACTTCTCCGACGCAGATCTTCAAAATGCCGATCTATCCAACACAAACCTCAAGAATGCTGATCTGTCCGGCGCAGATCTTTCAGAAGTGGATCTATCCGACGCAGACCTCACGGGATCCAATCTCATCGGTACAAATGTTGAGCATGCTGTGTTTATTCGTACGAACTTGTTTGATACAAACTTGACAAATATGATGTCACATGGGGCAACGTTTACAGACGTGCAAATTAACGATGATACAACTTTCCGATCTAAAGAAAACAGGAAAGAAGAATCATGTTGGTGGCAAAAGGGGCCGTTTTTTCCACCCCTTCGATGTGGGTACGATCCAGCTATTCGTGCTGAAGCCCATGAATCTAATACCGTTCAACTGGGGAAAGCAGCGGATACGTACCAAACTTTTGAGACGCTCGCACGTGAGAATGCCCGACCGTCGTTGCAAAGTGAAATGTTCGTCCTCCGGCAGGATATGCAGCGGAAACGTCATTGGCACAACAACGAGTATTTTGACTGGGGATTTGCACGAGTATCCCGAACCATATTCAAACATGGTGAAAGTCTTGGACGTATCTTCTTCTCTGCAATTCTCGTTGTATTTGTGTATGGCATCTTTTACGCGCATTTCGATCTCATCACCGATGTGGATGGGAACTTCGTGAGCGATCCCGTCGACGCATTATACTTTAGCACGCTCACATTTACGACATTAGGCCTCGGTGATTTCCAACCATTGCCTGCTTCCGAAACCGCACGAATGTTAGTCACCAGTCAAGCAGCCTTAGGCGCAATTTTGATTGCGATTTTTGTGTTCGTCCTCGGTCGGCGAGCTGCAAGATAGATTCTCTCTATGTAGCACGACCACGAAAACAAATTACACTCTAAGGATTTCAACAGAGCCAATACGATTTAATTTCTACTTGGAGAACGTACCGTCACGGAGAACAGGTCTACAACCATCAGAGCCATCAGTTCGACTTTTTGTTTGATCAACAGATCGATTGGTTAGTTGATCTCTACTCCGAACGCACAACGCATTTGGCCGCACCCTTCCCGAACGTAATCAATCCCCAACCCCAGGAATATCGGAGCCGACCAATAATGTCCAAGAGTAAACTAATACTTAGTATAAATGGAAAATTAACAAAATTACAAGTAACGCCAATGTTGCGATTCAAGCATTGTTAAACCTCTACTCGAAGTTGAATCAGTCACACAACAGCGACCCACTCAACCCTCAAGTCTAATTCTTTGATTATAGTTGAACCCTCCTGCGTCCTCACAGGCTTGCAGGCGACATTTATAACTCGATGATGAATCGTACTTGCAATGTATTATGTCTCCGCCACAGTGCCCACAGGACCGCACGTTCGATGTTAGTACTGGAGTAGTCTCTCCATCCGCGCAATCGATCAAAGCTATTCAAACCTCACCGACCACCGTAATGTAGGAGACCACCATGTGTTATCATAGCACGGGGGAACTTTTCTACCCCTTCCGTTGATTGCATCTGTCTCTCTATCTTTCTCAACTCCAACGTGGATACTGTCTCCTTCTACCCTACTCGTTACTGTCCTTGTTAGTTGTAGTAGTTATACTGTCTCCCCCTCTTTTACCCTATACTGTAGCGAGAAACAGCAGACAGCATCGGTGTAAATCGGAACAGAACTACGAAGAGTATATAAACGAATAAGCGGTGAAATGCTAAATCTCGATATATCACCACCGGCAGTGGTTACCGTGACCACCTCCGACCAAGCACAAGCCTTCTCACACAAATGACAAATGATCTCCTTCACGTCTCATCTTCGCGGAGCAACTATCCTGTTACCAGGTATGGGTATGATGACGACAACGGCGAGAAATATCAAGAACCAATCCTTCGATCAATACACGATCCGATCCCGAGTGGAGCAAGCTATTCCGGCCCAGTTTATTTTCTAACAGAATCAGAATACTCCAGACACAAAAAGTACAAACACAATCCGCATGCTATCAAAGGGAAATCCAATATCGCCTTTGAATTACAGACTGCCTGCGAAGCAACTGGTCGAGATCTTACGCCACTCCACATTGAAACAGACAGGCTTGATCCCACAAGTAGTGATAGAGTCTCAACAGAAACTGCTGTTAGGTGGCTAACCGACTTCGTTGAAAACGAACTTTCAGTCGAGGTTGAAACGTGTACCTTCTACCACTCCGGAGGACGTTCGCTTCACGTACACGTTCCACGCGTTTTATTACACGATCAGCTCACCGAGATCCGGAATCTCATCAAGAATTTCAACGAAGACGGAAAGAAGCGCCTTGACGATGCGATATATTCTCCAAAAAGTCAATTTCGGCTTCCAGGTGTCGAACACTCTAATACAGGACAAAAAAAAGTCCGGCTCGATCCACCATACACTTCGGCCAGCACCGCACGGGCCGTTTATGAGAATGCAACGTCCTCCATCGAAACATACGCAGATGTGCTTCGAGACGTTTTCCACAGCGATATTTCGAACACTGTGACGGTTTCCGGTGAAGAAGACGACCAACAAATCTCTGGCCTACCCAGAACAGTTGTAACGGCGATTTTTGGCAAGCAACCGCTCTTATCGCGCACTTCTGAGAGTAAAGATCGAGTTATACCAATTCCACTCATTGAACAAAAACACCCACCGCTAACGGGATCTGACGAAGAGTACAACAAATGGTCTCTCTACAGAAAAAATGAGTTCTCCCCGTACGCTATGTCAGGTGGTCAAAGTATGGCAGTTATCACTGTCTGTGGTGGCGCGTTCATCAGACCAAATAATCAACGACGAATCCTACTGCCAGCTCATATCTACGCAGCTATCGGTCGAGATGGATCATTTACAGTATTCGGTGAAAATCGACCGATACAGCTCTCAAAAACAGATTTTGGAAAGCGAGATTATACTCGCAGTGAGCACCTAATCATCAAAGGTGGGGGGAGTAACGACTCAATCATCCATAGCGTGGATAAATCAACTGCACTCACTACCAGTTACTATCTGCATCAAAAAGGGCGTGAAGCAGCTCAAAATTATCTTGTTGAGCAGGGATATGATATGGGAAAAGAAGGGCCGTCGCTTCCTGACACAGCGAGTTCTACACAAAATCAATCCGCGACAAAAACAGATAGAAAACCATCCAGAACGAAAAGGCTCCAAGAGCTGGCAGAGAGTGGTGACATTGATGTATTGCTTACGCACGATGAGCGATGGTATGTCGCATGTCGGTTATTGAAAATTGGCACCTGGAACTCTACTTGGAACTGGTTCGCTCAACAGTACGGAAGTCGATTTGACCCTGAAATCACGTATCAACAACTTGGGTCCGCTGCTCGATCGTTGGGTTTTGATGAAATGGTACCATCCAGTACAGATAATTCGACAAGAGTTTAATTAGATTTGACGTATTTTTATGGAGATATTGGAGAACGGATGGCCGTAAACCTGATTAGCAATTTTGCGACCGATAGAGATAGTACGGTGAACCTCAACTTCATTAGGTTTATCGACATTCTCAAAAATTCTTCCTCTAAAACTACCGTCGATTGTCTTTGGTTGATATTTCATTCCCATCCTATTTGCCACGTACTCTAATGCCTCTCTTTTATTATCAGATATCTCGGGTATTATGTGTATATTTACACGTTTGTCTGGCTGATCGTTTCTATTCCTACCATGAACAAGCTTGTATGCGATTTGTCCCTCTAACTCAGCTATCACTTCAAATCCTCCTGAGGGAATATCTGGGTCGTTATATTCACTAATCATGCGCCAGTTCCGTGTGTCTCTGTAATCATTAGCAGAATTGTCATTAATCTCTGCGAATCTCTGGTCTACACCATGCCCTGATTCATCGAATGAGATATATTCGGCGACAATATTCTTTAGATTCCACCCTGCAATCATTCGAGAGAGGGTGTCTCCATCGACAATTTTGAGATTGAACTCAGCCGCCTCCGATTTCGCTTGATCAGTAAGCTCACCGGTTGTTACCAAGATTACTGAGTCTACCTGATCTCGATCAGGATCGTTTTTTTGATTCAGTGATGCATACTCTCGAATCTTTGGAGCCGAGATTTTGTTATGCGGAGATCGGCGTTTGGCCTGGATGTACTGCTTCTGCCGAAATGGTAGTTCTTTCCGCGCGATAATATCGATACCACCGTCTTTTGATTGAGTCGTGACTTCCGTAGTCCATCCCCGATATTCCCATACATCAGCTACGAGCTGTTCAAATTGGTATGGGTCAATTCTCTGTAATTTTTGCAGTAATTCTTTTTCAGGAATTTCCATTGGTTGATTATTAATCTAAAGAGTGATCAATCCTCTGTGAAATTTCTGGCTCCAGAGTAGCGTCTGAGTTTAGATCCACATTATGAACGAGATAGTGCTGAGTACGGCGCAAAAAGTAAATGAAACAATACGTAACAAACATCGTAACGTCGCGGAGCGAGAAGAACAATAGACAGGCAATCAATCTTTACGGACGGGCGGAAGATGGCAGTGCTGAAACGATCTCGGTTCACGGGTTCAAGGACTATTTCTACGCGGCTGCTGATGAAGTTCGAGCGAATGAGCAGACGCTTCTAAGCCATGAGAAAGTGGACTCGTTCGGGGAAGGAGGCCACGAGAGCCTATTCGGTGAGACGGTCAGCAAGATCGTCCTGAACGATTACTACTCGAAACGTGAGGTCGCCTCGATCTTCGACAACTCGTTTGAGTCCGACGTGTTCGTGACGAACCGATTCCGGATTGACACCGAACTGTTCACTGGAGTTGAAGTGCCTTCGAACGCTTGCCACGTTGACGAGATCGAGCCGATTGATTTCGTGACCGAGCCGCGTATCCTGACGTTCGACATAGAGACTGACGACAGAGGGGCCTTCCCCGAACTGGGAGAAAAGCGTATCATCTCCATCTCGGCGCACGATTCGTACTCCGACGAGTATCACGGATTCATTGATACAGACGGTCGAAGCGTTGCACAAGTATTCCCACTCGGAAAACCGGACGGCCTCGATGCACAACATTACGATTCTTCCGAGTCGCTCATGTTGGAGCGATTCGCCGAGTGGGTTTCGAGCTATAGTTTCGACATCATCACCGGCTGGAACGTCGAAAAATTCGACTGTCCGTACCTCGTCGCCCGGATGGAGAAGCTCGGGCTGAGTACAGATAAACTGTCCCGAGAAGGATACACGAAGATAACATCTCGGGGTGACGCCCGGATTAAGGGGCACTCCATTCACGATATGCTCCTGGCGTACAAGATGACCAAGCGGTCGGAGTTGCGCTCGTACTCTCTCGATGCCGTCGCCGAAGAAGAGCTGGGAGAAGCCAAGCTCGACCATACGGGTGAGTCGATCTGGGAGATGTATCAGGACGACTGCGATAAGCTCATGCGATACAATTTGAAGGACGTGAGCCTCGTCGTTGCTATCGAGGAGCAGGCGGGCGTTCTCGGATTCAAAGAATCTCTACGCAATGAGGTCGGCGTCGATCTCGAAGGGACGACAGCCAACAACCAGTACATCGAGATGATGGCGCGACGGAAGCTCTGGGAGATCGGTCGGGTCGGCCCGGATGCCACGTACGAGGATAAAGATGCCATGTACGAGGGTGCGTACGTGTTCGATGCCTATACCGGCGTGACACAGAACGTCGTTGGAGTGGACTTGTCGAGCCTCTACCCGTACACGATGGCGATGATTAACGCGAGTCCTGAGACGAAAACGAGTGGCCCTGGAGTATCCTGTCCGAATGGCGCGACGTTCGATCTCGCCGAGGATGGCATTTTCAAACAACTAATTGACGATGCTATCGGACTCAAGTCTGACTACAAAGCTCTTCGAAATCAGCACGAGGCCGGGACGGAAGAGTACGATGTATATAGTGAGAAATATGATGTGTCAAAAACTATTACTAACTCGGTCTACGGCGTGGCGGGTTGGGAACGCTTCTTCTTGTACGATGAAGCCGTTGCAGAGGCCGTGACACTCATGGGGCAGACAGTGATTAAGGCCACACAGAAATACATCAACGACGAAACTCTCGGAGAAGTGATATATGGCGACACGGACAGCAACTATGTCAGATTCCCTGAAGAGTGGAGCAAGGACCGATGTTTGGAAGAGGCCGAAAAGATTGCGAGCGAACTGAACGAGCAGGTCTATTTAGATCTCGCAGAGGAGTACGGCATTCCCCGAGACGACTGCCTCTGGAACATCGAGGTTGAGTCGTATATGGAGCGGTACTTCCAAGCGGGTCAGAAGAAGTTCTACGCCTACCTCTGTACGTGGAAAGACGGCCAAGATTGCGAGCCGAAGATCTCGATTAGTGGTTTTGGATCGCAACGATCTGACTCAGCTATGCTAACAAAGAGACTCCAAGAAGAAGTTCTGGAGATGATCTTGCACGGTGCGTCAACTGAACAGATCGGGAAGGCAGTCCACGAGGCCGCCGTCTCGATCACGCCGGTCGATCCGGATTGGGAAAGCATCGGTATCCCAGGAGGCATCGGAAAAGAATTGTCACAGTACGCCTGGACGAACGGATCGCCACAGGGGGCTCACCCGAGAGCAGCATTCTTCAGCAACGAGATCAACGACACTGACTACGGTGGCGGCAGTAAGCCGATGCGCGTCTACCTGAAGGACGTGACGCCGCCTATCGATGGGTGGGACTACGGCCAGATTGACGTGTTTGCGTTTGAAGAGAATGGGGATATGCCGGAGTGGGCGGTTCTTGATGCGAACAGAATGACGGAGACGCTCATTACGAAGCCTATGGATAAGATCCTCTCGGCGATTGACATCGAAGTTGCAGCGGCAATGAAGGGTCAGACTCAGACAGGACTGGCTGCGTTCCTGTGAGTTATCAAAAACCCGCGTGTGAAAACTGCGACAGCACCAACGATGTAACCAACTTCTATCACTTCGACACCAAAGACCCGGAGTGGTTGTGCGCTCCATGTCGGCGTCCGATTGTGAGAAAGCGTCTGTATGGAAAGCCGAGTGATCCGAATCCTGAGCCGGGCGAGACCTGGACGAAGCCGGAACCCGAAGATTCGGGGAAGGCGACAGACGAGACGAAAGGAACAGGCCAGACGGGGATTACTTCATTCCTATGAATGCACAAGCTAAGGGCTGCCCGTACTGTGACCGGCAGATCGAAAAGCGACATTGTAAGATCGTCTGTCCAGCTCACGTCGTAGTCTACGATTGTTCCGATCCGTTCAGATAGAATAATTCTGGAGACCCATTCTGGAGCCACACACCCAGGAGTTTTGTCCGGAGTATAGGCCTACAGAAGCATACGTATTTGGTATTTTTATTACTTCCGGTAATTTTAATAGTGACTAAAATAAATACTATGTATGTCTCAAACTGGACTCCTTGAGCTGAATGTTCGGGAACTGGCTCTTGTTTACGAGCAGATGCACCGAGTCATGCAGGACGATTCGTTCCATATTAGCGAACGGAACTCAGCAGAGAAAATCTTCAATCGGTGCGGGAATATGATGGGTCGTGATGAGGACGCTCCCTTCCCGAACGAAGACGATCGGAGCGATCTCGGTTGGAATCGTTACTGAATGATGAGAATACTATTAGACGGGAACTGTTTCTTGTTCGGCCAGCTGTTCGTATTTTGTTAATACTATCTGGAAGTATTCTTCATCCATAAGCCGGGGATTCTGTACACGGTGGAAGTCATCCAGCACGAATGCCGTCTGGTCGTAATCGAGGCCATAGGCGCGGAAGGCCGCTGCATCTATCTCAGCCCGCATCTCTCGACGTTCAGTCTCGTTTATAACTGGTTCTATTCCGCCCAATCGTTCTCTCATCTCTGCGAACTCGTCGCCGTAGCAGTTGAGACGAGCTGCGCGTCTCCAGATATATTCGAACCATTCGTCATCTTCGGTGAGGCGCGGCATCTGTGACTCTTTGAGCTTGTATTTCACGATGTGAGTGTCTATCTTCGTCCTCATCAAGAAATCAAAGGGGATACTATTCAACAGACCGACCACAGCAAAGAGTTCTTTATCGGTGAATATCCGCTCGTAAGCGGAGTGCAACCTCTCTTCAGTTAGGTCGTCTTCGGTTGGTTCTATTTCATATGGCTGGAAGGTCTGGAGTGTGTGGAGACAGGCGAAATCAGGAGGGAGAACTGTACCAATCATTGTCCTCTCATCCGTGGAACGTGCCACGTCCCGATACGCGATGCGGTACTCGGTACAGTCCAATAGGACATCATCTTCGGTAAGATCTGAGCCTCGCTTTTTTTGTAACAGTTCGTCTACGAATTGGACCTGTGATTTACTGGTTTCTTCGCCTCCAAACGCCTCGTATATCGACTTCTTGAGGTAGCCGCTATTAAATTTCTTTTCGCGGATTCGCTCATGTGCGCTCTTTTCGGAGCCGATAGATTTGCTCCAGAAATGTGGAGGCTTTACCGCTTCATCTACTTCCGAGTCGTACACAAGTTGATGAATATTTTCTCCACCGTAGACCGGGTAGTCACCCTCATTCTCGTCGGTGACAAAGAGGTGAGAATCTGATGTTTCATGAAGCTCTTTCGTCAATATGTTACTATTCCAAGCACCATCTATTTTTTTGCCTAACGATGGCTGTTGAAGTATTTTGTCCAGAACATCCGCCTCAGTTTGGCTCGTGATATATGGGAATATTCCTGCTTCTGACGAGTAGGCCTCAAGAACGGTGCGAGAGATTCTGACACCTTCAGAACGTATGTCATTGAGTATCTCCACATTGCCTTGCTCAAACTTCCCAAATACTCCTTCAGTCCTCCCCGAATTTCGAAAAACCGCGACCCCAAATTTATATTGGTTGTGTATCCCAGAGAATATCCCTTTGTTTTCGAATAAGGCGAGAATTTCAAGTGTCGTCTTATTAAGGAGATGTCTACGCAAATCTTTACACGCCGCTCCGTTCCAAACGAATCCCGGAAGCACTTGCGCCACGTATGCGTCACTACGACCGAGTTTGAATACACGCTCAAAGAACAGAGCTGAGAGGTCGTTTTCGTTGGGCACAGTACGCCCAGCAACCTTCGGGCTCTGTAATTCGTATGCGGGGCTATTGTTGAAATATTGCGCTTGAATCTCTATGTTACGCTTATATTGATCATACTTCTCAGATATCTCTTTGTCCTCCAAGAGTTCTTTCTGAATCTCATTCTTTTCACTCGGTAGCATAGTACGGAACTCGGGTTCATACCGCGAGAAGAACTCTCCACGATTGGGAGTGAGTACATCCCACGGTGGGTTGCCTACGATCACATCGAAACCACCGTCGGCGTAGACCTCTGCATACTCAAGCACCCAGTGGAACGGATCAAACTCATCTACTTGCTCAGAAGTGATGTCCTCAACACCAGCGGCAACAAACTCATCTTTCACGTCGTCAACCATCTCGTCGCGGGCGTTTTTGAGGAGCCGGTTGGCCTCTTTGCGGTGTTCTTCGGCCTGCTCGCTCGTGATAGCTTCTTCGTAGGCGTTGATTTCTGTGATAATGTTCTCGTATCGTGTTCTGACAGTATCTTCGTTGAAGCTATCGAGTGTGTAGCCGTCACCGTCCTCGGTTGTCTCAGGGAAGCCCGTGTACCCGATGAGACTGTTACCTTGGCGAAGATTGAACGCAATATTTGGCAGTGCCAACTCCTCTTGATCCATCGTATCCAGATCGTCTTGTTCCAGTTCGGAGATCACTGACAACCAACACCGGAGCTTAGCGATCTCGACAGCTGGACCAACAATATCTACGCCGTAGATGTTGTTCTGGACGGTTATCTTTTTGAGTCGCTGTTCGTGAGGGTAAGATTCGTTCTGTGCCCACAATGCCCTTCGAACGCCGACAATCTCCTCTAAGACGGAAGTTAGGAAGTGACCACTACCACACGCGGGATCGACAACACGGAAGTCATTGACTTCATCAAGTAACGTGGTAATCAGATCCATCGACGCTGGAAGCGATTCAATCAGCTCGTAGACCGTATCGTAATTGTCTAACTCAGCTTCGGGCCACCCACGTTCCTCGATTATAACGTCTTTCAGGCGGTCGAATAGAGCTGGTCGAACTGTTTGCTCAGCACTGAATCGCGTGATCTCCTTGGGCGTGTAGTAGGCCCCAAGTTCCTTGTTCTGGTCGGCGTTGTCTGCGGTGATGTAGTTGATCGTCTTCTCGAACACATTACCCAGAACACTTGGATCGAGATCGGTCAGTGAGCCGTCAGTCGAGAAACTGTAGCTCTCAAGCAACTCAAGGATAGATATGAGAACGCTATCTCGAACATCGAAGTCTGATTCTTTGAACGCTTTGCGGTCGTCGCTCCCGTCGTGCTGAATTGATGGTCGGAACAGTCCACCGTTAAGATACGGAATGTCAGTGAATAAATCTATATTTTGTATTTGTGGGGGACGTTTGTCAGGGCGTTCGTTGAGTACATCATAGAACAGGGATTGAATGAACGACGTATAGAGCGAATCGGGGTATAGCCCGTCTTCATAGGTGTCAAGAATGCTTTGCAGCAAGTCGGGCCGAACAATTCCCTTGTCTTCGAGGAATTTGATGAAAATGAGTCGGTTCATCATCTCGACCGAGAAGAGACGGGTATCATCAGCTGTCGCACCATCAGGTACAATTACACCGTCGTGTGTCAGTGATCGTGGAGTCTCTTCTGACTCATTAACAATCCCGAAGACATACCGAATGTAGTCGTCGTAGAACTCGTCGGTGATCTCCTCCTGTTTGCGCTTGATGACCTGCCGCGCCTCACCAGCAATGGATAGGAAATTAGTGAACTCAAACGTTCGAATGAGATTATTTACACGCTCAAGATCCTCTTCGAAGACCGCTTCTTCAAGGGGCTTCCGCTCACCAACCTGATTTTCGAATAGAGCTACGAAGACTGGCTGAAGATCAACTTCTTCGATAACATTGTGAGTATAAGAGTCTGGGTCGTAGCGGATGAACATCCACCGAAGGCCATCTGTAGCGTATCCAAAATTGGACTCAAATTCCCTCTGACTGAGCCAGCTACGAACTTGGCCTGCACCGTGTTTTCTGGAGTTGAGATCCTTGTTGATTGGTTCGGCTTCAATTAACAGTCGGGTGGAGTCTATATCGCTGTGATCTCGTAACGAAACCGTGTAGTCTGCGACCTCTGTACGGCCACCAGAGAGTCCACCCGCTTCAGTTGCGTATTCATATCCAAGCCGATCAAGTATCGGTTCGATGACTGCCTGCTGTGTGAATGACTCCGGTTGTAGTCCATCAAGCGTCATGTCACTTTTGAGTATGTAGGAGCCAGCCCCATTCCGTAGCATACGCTCAAGAGTCTCATCTTCTATTTGTTCACGAAGGTTTGAGACAGCAGTGTCGAGTGTCACTAAGAGATCTGCTCGTGATTGCTCCTCTACTGTGGTTTCAAAAGCTTGTTCTACAAATTCTGTGGTGGTAGTCGCTGATTGTGGAGGCATAAATTTGAGAATAACTGGTAACTTCTTTACCCATATCAGTAACAACCAATAAGGATTTGGATAATTCTAAATATAGAGGTTATGGCTAAGATGTGAATAAGTCGGATGAGAGAAAGTCAGCGACGAGTGTACTGGTCTGCTCGGTCAGGACTAAAAAGTCACGCGAGGTTATGGAGGAACATCTGGATATATTCTAACCGTATCTTTGATATTCTAATAATCTAATACTCTGTATGGTTGATGGTACTGGCCTCGGCACACTGGCTGAATTGATGGATAGTGCAGGAGAGTACATAGAATATTGGCGAGAACACAAAGGAGAGAGAATTGTTATTCGAGAGACCAATGTGACTCGTTACGACGGTACAAAGATCCGACAAACAAGTCATATAACAAGAGGTACAGTAGTAAACGTTCTATCGCTTCCACCGGGTTTTGTTTTGGAAGATGTTGAAGAAGTAGTGGCTATAAGTGACCTGAGTATGAGTTTTGGGATTGGTTCTTCGGAGGTGCAAGATGTTATGCCAACCTCAGAGGGAGAACAGATCGTTAGAGAAGTAGAAGAAAAATTCGTATCATTCTCTGCGATAGAAGAATTAGAGAAGGCCGAAGACGCCGAGAACGCCGAGGAACCGTTCCGAGAATAACCTACTCTGCCTGCATTATCGTATCTTCCAACGTCAGCTCATGTTCGGCAGCGAGATCGGCGGCCAGCTCCCACGCGCGCGGATCATTCATATGACTCTATTTCTTCGAGATCGTGACCGAGGCGCACCAGTGCTTCTACGATCAGTAGGTCGTCTTGGGGATGATTTGTTTGCACAGTTCAAATGTGTTGTAATTTAAAAACACCAGTGTATTTTTATTAATATTTTCCCTAATTAATCCGATGAGATAAATTCCAGATGTTTGATACTGAAGAGTTTAGAGTACTGAACACAGTGGTTTATTGATACACAAAAGTTAAAAATATGCACCTTTTCAGCCATCTATATTAAAAACGCAACTCTATTCTGTTTCTACCGGATTTGTTACAACCCACCACAAGAATAATAAGATAGTTGTAGAAATTAATATAATTGAGGTTCCGACAATTGCAAGTTTTGTTGCTGGCCATATAGCCTGTATAAGAGTAATTTCGTGGGAAGCTGATCTTAGCAGGGAGTAATTAAATAGTACTACTGAAGACAAGGACGAAATCACATAAGCCATCGCTTCTCTATCAGATAGTTCTCGGCCCAGCTCATCCCCCACTAAAAAGAAATCGAGGACCCCATAGACGATTGCAGCAGGGAGCAATCCAACAATCACTGCAGCGACCAATAAAGGGATTCCCAGGAATGCGAGTAGAATTACGAGAACACCTAACGAGAACAAGTAACCTTCCCCATCATAGAGTGAAACCCAAAAAACCGACATAAAAACAAACAGTGCGGGAGTAAGGAATACTCCAACGCAAACCGCTTCCGGTAACGTTAACTTCTCATTTTTGTTTTCGTTATGCTGAGACCAATCATAAAAATCGCTGTCATCATTTTGTGAAACTTCCCAATCTGGCCAGAGATTTTGGATGCCAAGTGAAAATATATCCAAGTCAGAACCTTCATTCTTCTTAGAAGTATTTTCACCAGAGAATATTGGATGGCCGTGTTTTTTCTCGTGACAATTATGACATAATGTGATTAAGTTTGAAAGTTGATGTCCACCGCCATCCGATATTGCTATTTTGTGGTGTGCATGGAGTTCGGTGTTTCCTTTTGATCCACCGGCAACACCACATGACTGGCATCTATAATTATCTCTTGAATATACCCGCCGGCGTATAGATGACCAATCATCTGGATAATTAGATCCGATACGCATCTATTATATTTAGTGGTTAATTAGTTTTGGAAATAATTCAACCGCTGTGCTGAAACCATTATCTGTATTCAGCAGCCGGCTATTGGGATATTTTGGGTAGACCAATAGATACCTGCAGTTATACAGGACCGTGTGAGTGCAGTGGTATTACTTCGATCAAGATTCGACTACCCTGTGTATTTTAGGATTAATTTGCTTACAATATCCTACATTCTAACAACGTCGAAAACTGAGAGCATACCCTTCAACTAAGAAGGACATGATACTAAAACAGCCTTATAAAATATCATCTGTCGTTTGAGCGGCCCGTAGTTCACCCAATGTCGTGTACCGCAGTGACTGTAGCCATTTGTTTTCGAATGGGATCGGGTCCTCCAACTCGTACAGACTGTTTTTTTCAAACACGATTACTTTTTTATCTGGGTCGAACCCGGCTTGTGCTTCTTCAGAACCGGACTCATAGTATGCCTCAAGCGGTCGAGCAAGTTCGGCCTCAGTAGGATTGACGATATCCTGTATCTTTGCGATATACTTCACTTCTTGAATCCCGTCTGAAACGTACATCGCAATATAGTGGGGGGCCTTCCCGATCCGGACAAATCCCCACGCATTATTTTCTTCGAGGAACTTAATGCCGGATTCTTTTGTTGGGAATACAACAACCGAGGCATCATCTGGACCAGCAATATCCTGTCGCTTGATCGTACCCACGACAGCGTCTCGATCAGGACCTGGAACCGTTGTACCACCAGTAGGGGGGTTACCGCCTGGTCCCGGTGAGTCGGTCCCATCCATGTTAATCTCTTGAGCGATCTCGTTTCTGAGTCGGTCTATCGTTTGTTTTGCTTGAGACTCTGCCTGCGGTTTGATCGTCTCGGAGACACGGTCAGTTAGCAAGTTTGTGATTTGCTCTGCGATCTCGCTCTTCTCGCTGTCCAGCGTATGCAGAGCATCCTCCAGTTCACGAATCTGATTTGCAAACCTCTCTGATTCTCCGGATTCAATTGCAGCCTTCTCGAACGCTCTGAGTATAGGGAGCTTATTAGCGAGGTCTTCAAGAGCTGCCGTAGTTAGCCTGTTCACCTGCACCTTTGAGTCAACGACTTCCCGACGATAGAACTCGTACCCCCTACCATTCGTGAGAATCCCCCAGTTCACATCTTCGTTTTTCATATAGGCTTTCAATTGTTCCCTATGCTTCTCTATGAGCGTCGTATCGACTCCTTTGGCTTCAAGGAAGGCAACAGGCGTCCCTTCCAGAATAAGCGCGTAGTCAACCTTGTACGTCTTTCCGAAGGCTTTCACAGAGTACTCTAACTGTGTGTTAGCGGGGATAGTCCAACCAAGCAAATCAAGGAAATCTCGCAGAACCGCAGCTTTTGTGTTGGCTTCGTCCATCTGCGGAGCCGCTTCAATAGTAGACTGCGCATGATCGACATACGAGGAGACTGCTTTCTCTTCCATAGATAGACCACAGTTCACAACAGGATCATATCAAAGTACGCCAAGAATGAATCAGGAATGTACTCAGAGTCGGTGGGTAGTTGGCCTAATGCGCCTCGATTGAACGGCATTTCAATTCAGCTTAGATTAAGACTGGACTATCTATCCACTCAGTATATACGTATGTTCAACTTAGGTTAGTTGAGTTGGCAAGAATCGCTGCAATAAGGGCTATATCAGGGCTTTATCGGCCACCTGCTTTCAAGGCAGGCGCAATAGTCCACTCTGCCATCCCACC